>ERZ773067.1392-NODE-1392-length-13031-cov-3.691430_pt1 | contig 13031 bp, 16 predicted proteins | sample MGYA00580622_ERZ773067 | MGnify/ENA primary metagenome ERZ773067 (study PRJEB29015, sample SAMEA2737998) | human oral metagenome | biome: human oral; feature: human-associated habitat; material: dental | place: China | collected 2113 ...
TATATATAGGCCAACGCTGTTTACTAATTTGAGTTTTACGACAATTTGATAATGTGAGAAAAGGTTCTAACAGATTAAAATAGAGCCTTTTTTCTTTTTTATTTAACTCTATATTGCAAAAAATTTCCAATTGATATATTATAATAGAAAAATATGACTAGTCTGATAAAAACCGAAGAACTAGATAGGGTATATTATGAACTTAATATTTATGTTTGCATAGTGGTTCTTTTATTTGAATTGGCTACAAGAGTTTTTCTATGATATAATGAAAAACAAGGAGAAGATTACGAAAAACAACAAATTAGTAAACAGCGTTGGCCTATATATATCACTGGCAATTTTTATTTCAATGGTTTTACCTATGATTATTTTTGCTGGAATTGACAATGCATTATTAGGAAGTAAATATGATTTGCCGTTAATTAAGTACACAAGCATATGGTTTGGCGATGTCTTTATTTTAACAACTTTCAATCTTGTATTTTTTAGCCTAGTATATAAGATCTCTGATTACATAAAAGATAATATTATTTCAATTATGATAGCTTCAATAGTGTCGGTATACATCAATTTTTATACGCACTTTATTCTGTGGACAGGCGATTTAGTGACAGGCTTTATGGATAACATCAGTGGGTTAACTATTTCTGGTTGGATTCATTTTATTTACAGTACAGTTCAAATGTTCTTTATCTTGTTGTTTTTATTTACTCTTCCAAAAATATCTAAAAATCCTATTTATTCGAAAAGTATAAAAATATTAAATTTTCTACTCTTATTCTTTACACTTCTTCAAATTCCAGATTTTATTATTAGGAATTTTTCTAAATTGCAGAGTGAAGAGATTGTGAAACTGGTGCTGTCAGATGGCTCATCTATGTTAACAATCGTATGTATTGGAGTATATTTTTTAATACTTTATAGAAATAGGATATTAAATTTTTTAAAAAAATAAATTGTAATAAAAAGTACAACATTTTTAAAGCTCATCTCTGAGTGCTTCAAAAGCTGTTTTTTAACTCAAGTATTTTCTGGGACAATGATTCATAGCCAGTAAGGCCTCGCTTAGCGCTTTTTCAGTAATGGTTGCCAAATCGGTTTTCTTAGGAAAAAACTCACGAAATGAACTGTCTTTTAGTATTTATAAAGTGTGTGAACTCAGATTATTTTTAGACTGCTAAGTGTCAGACTATCTATCTCGGGGGTTTTTCTTTTTCTTAAAATTTTAAGACTTTTCTAAGTAAAATATGTTAAAATTAAAATAGAAAAGAGGTAAAAATGAAATTTGATAAAATTATAATTGGATTTGGAAAAGCTGGAAAAACTTTGGCAGTTCTGGCTGCTAATAAAGGTGAAAAAGTTGCATTAATTGAAAAGTCGCCGAAAATGTATGGCGGAACCTGCATCAATATTGCTTGTATTCCAACCAAAGTTCTAGCGGTTGCGGCGAGTGAAAATCTAACTTTCGAAGAAGCAATTGCACGAAAATTTGATGTTGTGCAGCGGCTAAATTTAAAAAATTATCATATGCTTGCAGATAACGAGCCGATTACGGTTTTTGATGGCTTTGGTTCATTTTTAGATGAAAACACAATTTTAGTTGAATCGAATGGTGAAAAACTTGAGCTTTCGGCTGATAAGATTATTATTAATACTGGTTCAGAAAGTTTTATTCCTAAAATCTCAGGAATTGAAGAAGGTTTGAAGGACTCAAAGATTTTAACGAGCACAGAGCTTCTTGAAAATCAAGAGGCGATTGATAACCTAGCAATTATTGGGGGTGGATTTATCGGCCTAGAGTTTGCTTCAACTTTTGCGAAGTTGGGCACGAAAGTGACAATTTTTGAGCGAGGCGATAAAATTTTAGCTGATGAAGATGATTCGATGCGAAAAGCAATTTTTGACTTTTTAGTTTCGCAAGGTGTTAATTTTGAGTTTAATGCAAATATTGAAGCTTTCGAAAACGTTGAAAATGGAATTTTAGTCCAAAATAATGGTAAGAAATTGGCTTTTGATAAAGTGCTAATTTCAACCGGGCGAAAACCAGTAACTGCAAAATTAAACCTTGAACGAGCAGGAATTAAAACACTCGAAAATGGCGGAATTTGGACTGACGAAAATCTTCAAACTTCAAATTCAAAAGTTTGGGCGGTTGGCGATGTGAGAGGAAAAGAGCAATTTACTTATGCTTCTTTAGATGATTTTCGAATTTTGCGCTCACAGTTTTATGGTGACGGAAAATATTCTCTAAAAAATCGTGTTAATTTGCCGAATTCGATTTTTTTGCAGGTTCCATTTTCGAAAGTTGGATTAACTGAAAAACAGGCTTTGGCGGAAGGTTTCGAGATTAAGGTAAAGGAAATTCCGGCGGCAGCAGTGCCAAAGCTCCAGCTTGAATTTAAAACAACGGGTCTTTTGCGAACAATTGTAGATTTGAAAACTAATAAAATTTTAGGTGCAGCTCTGTTTTGTTATAATTCGCCAGAAGTTATAAATATTATAAAAACGGCGATTGACGCTGGGCTTGATTATACTATTCTGAGAGACCAGATTTTCACCCACCCAACCGTATCCGAAAGTTTGAATGATTTGTTTAATCTCTAAGTTTGATTTATTTTCGAAAATTTGATATAATTTAAGCAAAAGCATAATAATTTTTAAAGGTGGGAAATGAAACCGACGATTTTATCGATTGGAAATGCGACAAAGGATAACTTTTTAGACATTCAAAATCAAAAAATTTATAAAGATGAACTTAATGATTTTCATTATGATCTGACTTTTGATGATTCAACTTTAAACTATCATAAACAAGCTGGTGTTTATGGTGGAACAATTTTGAGTGAAAAAATATTTACAGCAGCACATTTTAAGGCTTTTTCAAGCGCGAATCCAAACGGTACTTCTCATTTCGAATATGATGAAAATAACAATGATCTAATTGATCGATTTATAGTTTCGTATAAGGGTAAGAGTTTTATTTTAACTAGTAACCCTCGTAGTACAAAATGGGTTTCACCAGCTTTTCCACCAGACTTAATTTATATTGCGGATGCTAATTTTTCGCAAAATTATCTGGCAGATTTTAAAAAATATTTGTGCGAGAATCCAAAGATTGAGCTTGTTTTTAATATTGCCGATTTGAACCCTGAGCTTGCGCATGAGTTTTTCATTCGAGCGAATTTAGTTTTTGTAGATTTTCGAAAACAAAATTTAAGCGATTTGATTGATTATTCAAGTTATAAAAATGCAATAGATTCACTAATTAAAACTGGTGTGCGAGGTGTTGTTATTTTTGATAGTTCGAAAATAATTGCTGGAAATAAAGAAAAAATTGCCAGTATTGAAACCAACTTCGAATTAAATTCGTTTTATCAGAATAATATTTTTCAGGCGGCTTTCGTTGCTGAAAATTTTTCGAATTCTTCAAAATTAGAAGAAAATTTGCAAGTTGCAGTTACAATTGCTAATAAATCTGATTTCAATGATATTTTGAAGCCTTTTTATGCGCATCAAATTTTAAATCGCAAAAATTATGAGTTACCTGTTGATGTTTTGAGTAGTACGCCAGATATTGAAACACGATTACATAAAACTGCTGCTAAATTAGTTATGCGACCAAAAGGAATATTTGCTGCGGATGAGTCTGGTGGGAATATTCATAAAAAATTCGAAACAATTGGGCTTGAAGATACTTTTGAAAATCGTAGGGCTTATCGCGAGATGTTTTTTAAGACACCAGATATTGAGAATTATTTAAGTGGAATTATTCTTTTTGAAGAGACGACCGAACAAAACACTTCTGAAGGTATTAATTTTGTTGAGTATTTAAAAAATCGTGGAATTTTGGTTGGCGTGAAACTTGACGGTGGTTTACAGCCTTTAGCTGGATTTGAAGGAGAGACGATTTCAATAGGGCTCGATTCTTTGACTGAAAAACTCCAAAAATATTCAAAAGTAGGAATTGATTTTGCAAAATGGCGAGTTGCTTTTGAAATTGATGAAGAAAAAGGAACGCCAAGTGAAGCTGCAATCACTTCAAATTTGCGAGTTTTAGCGCAATATGCTAAAGCCTGCCAGAATTATGGAATTGTACCAATCGTTGAGCCAGAGGTGGTTTATTCTGGAAAACATACTATTAAACAGTGCCGAGAAGTTACTGAAAAGATTCTTAAAAAACTCTTTGAGGAACTAAAGATGTTTAAAGTTGATCTTAAAGGAACAATCTTGAAAACAAATATGGTTCTTGCTGGTTCTGAAAATGAAATTCAATCTTCTTCAAGAGAAGTTGCACGAGAAACCGTTTCTATTTTTAAGAAAATAGTTCCAAAAGAATTAGCAGGGATCGTATTCCTTTCTGGTGGGCAAACTGCAACTCAGGCAACCGATAACCTTCAAGAAATAACCAATCTCGGACCTTTTGACTGGGGATTGACCTATAGTTTTGCACGAGCTTTGCAGCTTCCAGCGCTTCAAGCTTGGGCTGGAAAACCAGAAAATGTTCAGCAAGCTCAATTACTTTTCTTGGAGCGAGTCGCGGCAAATTCGCACGCTTTGTATAAGAATTAACTGCCATAAAATATTTAAAAACGCTCAGAGATTAGATATTCCTGAGCGTTTTTAATGATTAATTTTTACGTTTTATAAAGATTGTGAAAATTGCTATCGCTATTCCCCCTATTGTATATAAAATTCTTGCCGACGCCCAATCATTGGTTATAAAGCTATAAGTTAAATAAATTGCTGTAATTGAAAGCATTATTATTGCCGCAAAAAATCCTATTTTTGAATCTTTTTCTTCATCTTTATTTTCGATTTCATAAAAGTTATTAATTTTCGAAAAAATGGAGTTTCCATAAGTTGATGCTGAGATTCCAATTCCTAGTAGAGCCATAAATATGGTATTAGCTAAATTAATGCCAAGATTAGAAAAATGATAAATTATTTGATGAGCTGCTATAGCTGTAAAAAGTGTTGATACTAATGCCATAGTGCTGCTATTTTTAATATTTTTAACTTGTCTGATTTCATTTTTTGAAAAAAATTTGTCAATTTCTATATTATAATCAAGTAGATTTTCAGTTTCTGAATTATCAAAATTTTTAGCTAAAATTAGTAGGGGAACTGATATTGCTAAGGATAACATTAAGCCAACCCCTGCTAAAACATTAAAGCTTGCCGTTGATCCTGAAAAGTATGCTGCTACTGCAAGGCCTGCAAAAAGAATAAACATACCAAGTGCACGAATTAGTGCAATTTTTTGATATGATTTCTCATATTCTTTTTTATTAAAATTGGCTTTTTTGGTTGAAATTTCGCTGGTTAGTTCATCTAAACTAATTTCGAAGAGTTCGCTTAAGGTAATTAGTTTATCAAGTTCAGGGGAAGATTTACCACTCTCCCAGGCTGAAACTGATTGTCGCGAAACGCCAATTTTATCAGCAAGTTGCTCTTGTGAGATATTTTTCTCGGCTCGTAATTTTTGTAAATTCTGATTAAACATTTTTTGTCCTTTCATATTAATTATTATACATCAATTATATAAAAAATGCTCATTTGCAACTACCAAGTTTCCTTGAAAATTACTAATTTTTTTGCCAATATTTTTAACAAAACAGATTGAATTTATGTTAAATTTGCTTGCATTATCAAAAAATATTAAATATTATAGGCTTTTTCAGGAAAATAAAGCTGTATTTTTGCCAATTTATTTTTAACTTTCCAATCAATAAAATTAACGCCGATTGTATTGAAAATCTCTTTTGTGACTTCTGAATTCTTTAAAAAATCAATTTCTGGCCCATAAAAATCAAATTCTAAAAAGTATTCAGTCCCATCTTTAAACATAGAATAATAAAATTCGTAATGATAATCTGGATATTTAGCTTTTTCAATAATCATTTTTCTCCTTTATTTAAAAAGAGCAAGTTTAGGCTTGCTCATAAATCAAAGATTGTTTATATCTCTGGCATTATCAAATAAAACACTCCCATTGGAATCTCTCCAATATTCAACACCTCCAGCACTATTTGTTACGATATGGCCATGATTTGGTTCATAAAGATCACCTGGAGAAAAAAATATCATTTAATTGGTCTCCATCGATACTAGTGTAATTTGTATCAGATTCGAAAGCTGCATTTTGATCATTAAATGAATCGAGAAATGTATCGTTTGTATGACAATCTTTGTTTAGCGTTTTTTTGCTACCTCTTTTTAAAGAACGAATCGGCATACCCGATTTTGTGAGAAATTACGCGGGTATAACTTCTAAGCCCTATTATATAATAATTATAATAATAAATTTGTCAATAGGCTTTTGTGAATCTTTTGAAAAGTGTTATAATATAGAATATGAATAAACAACTTTCGAAAAAGCTAAAAGAACTGCCAAATTCTGCTGGCGTTTATTTTCATAAAAATTCGAAAGATGAGATCATTTATGTTGGAAAAGCGGCAAATTTAAAAAATCGTGTGCGGCAATATTTTCAAAATTCGCGTGGAAAAGATCCGAAAACTGAATCTCTGGTAGCGGAAATCGCAATGACTGATTGGATTGAGGTTGAGACTGAAATTGATGCGCTATTTTTGGAAAGTGAGATGATTAAGCGCTACAAGCCACAATACAACATACTTTTGCGGGATGATAAGTCGCCAACTTACGTGCGAATTGGTTTTCGTGACAAAATTCCGCATGTTAGTTTTACTAAAAATCCGCTTGATGATTTGGCGGAATATTTTGGCCCATTTTACAATTCTAATGCAGTGAAAAAATCGGTGCGGCTGCTTCGAAAAGTCTTTCCGTATTATTTGAGCGAAAAAATGCCAGCTAGAAATAGTTTAGATTTTCAGATTGGCTTAACTCCTGGGCTGGAAAATTTTAAACCAAATTCGCCTGAATATCAGCAAAAAATGACAGAATATAAACGTAATTTACGCCAGCTCTCGCGATATTTAAAAGGTGAGCGAAAAATGCTTCAGCTTGAAATTGAGAAAGAAATGCTTGATTTTGCAAATGAACAGAATTTTGAAATGGCCGCAAAAAAACGTAACCAACTTCGAGATTTGAGTGAGCTTGGCAAGCAAGTTATTTTTTCGAATGAGGAATTTTTGGACATTTCGAAAGATCATGCATTAGCGAAATTGGCGGAAATTCTCTCGCTCGAAATTCCGCCGCGGCGAATTGAGGCTTATGATATTTCGCACACGGGTGGAAAAAATAATGTGGCGTCGATGGTGGTTTTTACGAATGGTCTGAGTGATAAGCGAGGGTATCGAAAATTTAAAATGACAACTGGCGGAAATGATGATTTTCTTCATATGAAAGAAGTTTTAATACGGAGATTTTCAAAGCGAAATGAAAAATGGGGGCGGCCTGATTTGGTTTTGATTGATGGTGGTAAGGGCCAATTGAGTGCAGTGCGGGAAGTTTTGCCGAGCGATATTTTAGCCATTGGAATTGCTAAGCGTGATGAAGAGATTATTTTTGATACACAAAATTCAAACCTCAAAACTAGTTGGTTAGATAAAAACTTCGAAAAAAATGATAGAGATTTTTCTGTTCGGCGAGAGGGTGATTTTTTGATACTAAATTTACACCTTTTGCAAAGCCATTCACACGGCCACGCTCGTAACTTACTGGGTGAAAGTAATTCGGAATTCAGTGATTTGACTAAACTTTTTCAGCGGATTCGTGATGAAGCTCACCGATTTGCAATCAATTATCATTCGAATCTAAGGACTAAAAAACAAACTCAGAACGCACTAGAAAAAATTGATGGCGTAGGAGCGAAAACGCGGGCAAAATTATTGCGAGAATTTGGTTCGTTGAAAAAAATTCGTGAAGCTCCCGTGCAAGAGCTTTCGAAAATTGTTGGTGAAAAATTAGCGCAAAAAATTAAGCAAAATTTGTAATTTTCTTGAAATTTTGGTAAAATATACATAAGTATTATGGTGGGTAAAGGCAGAATTAAAAAGCGTCTTAAACAGATACAATCGCTTAAAAATTGGCAATTGTTTATTTTACTTATACTTGTTATTTTTGTAAATTTAACAGCTCTACGTTTGAATAATGTAGGAATGATTCGTAGAAGAGAGGCTGTTGAAACGGCTGATAAATCTGGCGATGTTGAAGCTACCAGAAAAGCAACAATTGAATTAGCCAATTACGTTTATGCTCATATGAATAGTGGCGGAATTTTTTATAGTGACGAAACTCACTGGTTCAAAATGAATCGAGAGGTGAAAATTGTATGGGCAAATATTTATGAAAGTGATACGAGAAAAGCCGAGCAGGTTGCTCGTGAAACTGAAAGTAATAATCCGAATGGAAATATTTTTAAAAAGGCTGAAGAAGCTTGCCGGCCAAGGTTTCGGGGTGGATATTCTTTAGCGTATCAGCAGTGTATTTTAGATGAGCAAAATAAATATCCTGCAAGTAGTCAGGGCCAAGTTAAGGCTGAATACCCAAATATTTCAGAATATACTTATAGTTTTGTTGCGCCAATTTGGTCACCAGATTTAGCCGGATGGACAACTTTAGTGGCAATAATTTTAATTTTTATGATTATAATAAAAATGATAACAACTATAATTCTTAAGCTTATTTTGAAAAAATATACACCAAAAGTGTAAAAAGGCTTGACACCACTTTAAAACTGATATACAATGAAAATATATAACAGTAGTAATGAAAGGATAGAAATGGCTTATAGTCAAACAAATTCAAAAGGAATTACATATTATTTGCACAAAAGTGAAGTAACTTTGCGTGGCGGAAAACCACAAACAATTTACTTCTTTGCTAAAAAAGAAAAGAACGATAAGGGTGAGCCTTGCGACCTTCCAGAAGACCGAATTGTAAAAGAAAATCCACGAAACGGATTCTTGACAGTTTCTCGTAAGAAATAATCAATTTGTAAAAACCGCCTCTCATTCAGATGGGGCGGTTTTGCTAAATTTAAAACAAAAATAAAAACGCCAATTAGGCGATTTTGGTAGGGGATGCTGGGTTCGAACCAGCGACCAATCGTGTATGAGACGACTGCTCTAACCGCTGAGCTAATCCCCCGACTATTTAATTATATCAGAAAATGTGATAAAATTAAATAGTGAAATTAAACTTAAACGATTTAAAAACCAAAACTCGCCGTGCGAAATATTATTTTTCGAACGATATTTTAACTTTGAGTAATATTATTATGGCCAGTGTAATTTTTATCTCGATAATTTGGGTTTGGGGAAATATTGCGGCGATGGAGAAAAATTATTCAATTCAAAAAAAGCTCGAACTCAAACAGCGCCAAGCTTTAATTGATGAAATTAGCTATAAAACACTTGAATATGAACAAAAATATCTGAAAAGTTCTGAATATCAAGAGCTTGCCGTACGTGAAAAACTTGGTCTTGCAATACCGGGCGAGCATGTTTTGATTCTTTCGAAATACCCAGAAGAGCAAAAGAAAGAACAAGCTAAAACGCCAAAACCTTCAAATTTTACGCAATGGATTAATTTTATTTTTGGTGGAAATGCTCAAAAAGCAACAAAATAATTAAAAACTCTTGACTTTTAAGTGTCTGCGTGATAAAATATAAAACAGATATCGCGGGATGGAGCAGTCTGGTCAGCTCGCTTGGCTCATAACCAAGAGGTCGTAGGTTCAAATCCTACTCCCGCAACCAAGAAATTATTTCAAAAAAATAACTTTTCAAAAAATGGAAGGTTATTTTTATTTATAAAAATTAAAAATCGTTACAGAATTTGCAACGATTTTCTATATAATTTCTGGTAGTAGCGGCAGGGATTGAACCTGCGACCTTAGGCTTATGAGTCCTACGCTCTAACCAACTGAGCTACGCTACCATAATGTTTATATTTTAGCACATTGAAAAATTTTTTTCAAGAGAAAAGCTCGCTAATTTTGCGAGCTTTATATTCTTAGATTAAATCTTCGAACTCGTCAAATTCATTGAATCGTGAAATTCTTGCATCAATGAAGTTTCGTAGTTCTTTTTTAGTTCGGTGCCTATCCCATGAGGACATTCGTTCGTGTTGTACCATTTATTTTCCTTTTTTGTTTTTAATAATATTACGTTATTTATAATAACATATAAAAATATAAAAGTCAAGACTTTTTTCGAAAAAAACTTAAACATTTTTCTTGATTTTAGCTTGTGCTTATAATATAATTTAAATAAAGCTTATGGAAATTTGGATGATTTTACTAGTGGTAATTTTAGCAGCAATGGTGCATGCTAGTTTTCATTTGAGTATTAGCGTTCTAACACTTTTGAGTGGGCATACTTTAAGTAAGAAGAAGTCGCATTTACAATTAACAAAGCTGTCTATGTCTTTAGTTTTTGGGTCAGTTTTTGCAACTATTCTTATTTTTTCAACTTTTGCATATTTTGCTGGAATATTTTATAATATCGCATTTTCGAAAGTAGCTTGGGCAGTTTTGGCTGGTATTTTAGTTGCTGCTGGGATCTCAACTTGGATTTTTTATTATCGAAGAGGCAAAAACATACAAAATAGTACGGAACTTTGGATTCCTCGTTCAATGGCGAAGTTTCTTAACGAGCGAGCAAGCAAAACTGTTCATTCGGCTGAAGCTTTTTCGCTAGGAATTGTGAGTGTTTTAAGTGAAATATTGTTTTATTTTGCATCTTTGGCGATTTCAGCAATTTTAGCCTCACGCGTTTCGCTGGCCCATCAATTTGCTATTTTAGTAATTTATGTTTTAATTTCTAATTTACCAATTTTTAGCATTGCTTGTATGATTTCTGGTGGACATCCAATTTCAGAGATTCAAGCTTGGCGGAATAAGAATAAGCGTTTTATGCAATTTTCAGCAGGTTTGGGAATGATAATTTTAGCGTTTATAACTGGTGTTGTAATTTTTACACCAGAGTTCTTAGGAGTTTCACTATGAGAATGGTTGTAAAATCTGATGGAGAAGTTGAGAGATTTGATTATAAAAAATTGCAAAAATCCTTGAGTGAGACTTTCTTAATTGTTAGATCTCCAGAAGGACAAAGTGATGAATTTATTCGAAAAACTCTTCTCGAATTTGCGGATTGGCAAAGAAACAAACCAGAAATTACAAGTGGCGATATTCGAAGACAAACGGGAGCAATTTTACAGAAAATCCATCCAGAGGCAGCGTATATTTATAAAAATTTCAAGAGCATAATTTAAGGAGTAAAAAATGGCTAAAAGAAAATTTGATTTTGATTTAATTGTTCTTGGAAGTGGAGCAGGCGGTTCAGCGGCGGCAAATATTGCAGCAAAAGCCGGGTTAAATGTTGCGATTGTTGAAAATGATCTTTTTGGCGGTGAGTCTCCAAATTATAGTGATATTCCGCGAGCAGCAATTTCGAAGGTTAAAAAAGCTTTTTTTGAGGCAAAAAAGGCTGAAAAAATGGGTTTACGCTCGGCAAATTTAACTTATAATTTTCCGATAATTTCTGCTTGGAAAAAAAATGTGATTGAACGAACTGGTGCTCACGATAATCAAAAGTTTTTCGAAAGTGTGGGGATTAAAACTTTTCGTGGTGAAGCTAGGTTTTTAACTCCGAATGAGATTTCGATTAACCAAAAGCATTATTCGGCAAAGAATTTCTTGATTGCAACTGGTTCTAAAATATCAATTCCAGATATTAAAAATATTGAAAATGTGCGATATTATACGCCAAAAACAATTTTCGATATTGCTCGCCCACCTAAAAGTATTTTTATTGTTGGCGGTGGAGCTGAGGCAGTTGAAATTGCTCAAATTTTGGCTATTTTTGGTACGAAAGTTTACATCAGTGAAGTTTCGGCACGACTTTTGCCAAAAGAAGATGAAGAAGTTGGAATTACTCTTGAAAATATTTTAGTTGAAGAAAACCATGTTTATGTTTTACCACAAACTCGAGTAGTTGCGGTACAAAAAGACGGCTTGATGAAGCGAGTGATTTTTCAGCGAGGTGGAACCGAGAAATTTGTGCGAGTTGATGAAATTCTGGTTGTAGGTGAAAGAATGCCGAATACAGATATTGGCTTAGAAAATGCTCATATTGATTTTTCGAAAGATGGAATTACTGTAAATGAATTTTCGCAAACTTCTATGAAGCATATTTTCGCGGTTGGTGGAGTGGTTAATCCACAAGCTCAAACGGCAGAAGTCCTACTTGAAAGCCGAACGGTTGCGCACAATATTTTACATTCACGCTCAAAAATTGAGGTTAAATTTCCGCTTTCGCCTCGTACAATTTCAACTTGGCCAGAAATCGCCACGGTTGGTTTAACTGAAGACGATTGCTTGAAGAGAGATTTAAAATATAAAACTGCAATTGCACCACTTAATTTAATCGCAAAAAGCAATGTTGAGAATTTCAGTAGTGGATTTGCTAAAATTATTTGTGATAGGAAGGGGGAGGTTATTGGCGGAAGTATTGTATCGCCAGATGCAACAAACTTGATTTCGCAAATTTCTTTGGCGATTCGAAATGAAATGACGGCACACGATTTAGCTGAAATTCCACAACCATTTTTAAGCTGGAGCGAGATTATTCGTGTGGCAGCCCATAAAATTAAATAAAACTAAACGCCCAAAAGTTAAAATGGGCGTTTTTATTTTTCGAAATTTGAATTTTCAAGCAAAAAATGGTAAAATTAATATAGATTTACAGATAAAAATTAAGGAGAATTATGGCTGGTCATAATAAATGGTCAAAAATTAAACGACAGAAAGGTGTAAATGATGCAAAACGGGGTGCAATTTTTACACGGATTGGAAATCAAATTGCAATTGCAGCTCGTGGTGGCGCTGATCCAGACATGAACCCAAGTTTGGCACTGGCAATTGAAAAAGCTCGTGCTGTAAATATGCCAAACGCGAATATTGAGCGTGCAATTGCTCGCGCAGCAGATAAAAACTCGGCAATACTTGAGGAAATTACTTACGAAGGTTATGGTCCGAATGGAATTGGTTTGATTATTGAAACCGCAACAGATAATCGCAACCGAACTTTTCCATAAGTTAAAA
>ERZ773067.1394-NODE-1394-length-12987-cov-5.126431_pt1 | contig 12987 bp, 11 predicted proteins | sample MGYA00580622_ERZ773067 | MGnify/ENA primary metagenome ERZ773067 (study PRJEB29015, sample SAMEA2737998) | human oral metagenome | biome: human oral; feature: human-associated habitat; material: dental | place: China | collected 2113 ...
CTTTGTTTAGAGATAGAAGACAATATAGCAAGCCTAAACAAGCAGATAAAAAACCTACTTAGCGAGATATCAAATTTAAGCGGAGAGGATATCTATATAGAAGATGAGATAATGCCTTTTAGCAGCGAGGATATCGTAGGTAAATTTAATCAAACCTCCGTTTCTTTAAACCGGGCTAATCAAACCAATCAAACCAATCAGGCTAGTAAAACCAAATCTTTAAGTCAAGCTCCTAGCTTTTCGCCTCAAACTTTAAGTTTAGACAGTTTAATCTCCTCCCCTCTACCTCCATTTGAGCAAACCTCCGAGGCTAAAGAACTAAACGCCCTGATCCTCTCTAAACAAAGTGCTCTTGAATCAAAAAAGAAAGAGTATTATCCGGCATTTTATCTATACGCTAAGTATGACTTCTACGGAGACGATAGAGATAACTTTCGCCGCTCTTGGGATGATACTCAGCGAAACGGGTACAGGATAGGCCTTAGTATGGTTTATAATCTTTTTGACGGCTTTAACAGGGAAGCTAGCATTGAGAGTGCATCTCTTGAGTTACTTTTAGCCAAAGAGCAGTTTAACGAAGCAAAAAGGCGGTATGAAAAAGAGGCTAGAAATATAAATGATGATCTGCATTCAAATTTAGAAAAGCTAAAAACTACTTTGGAGCTAACCTCTTACTCCAAAGAGCTTTTAAGCATGCAAGAAAGACTAAATTTAAACTCGCAAACGGACAAACTAAGTGTGCTTGAAAGCAAGGTTAAATTTAACGAAAATCTCATCAAAAATGAAGAGGCGTTACTACAAGCAAATATGCTTGCGGTAAAACGCTTTTTAATAAACGAAAAGAGTGTAGATTGCAAAGCGCTTTAAGAAGCTTAGAGATAGTCGGAGCTCTAAATAACGTCAGAATAGACAGCAGGCTATCATAAGAGATTACGCCCTAAATAGCGCTCCAAGCTTTGAAGAGCTAATAAGAATAGCAAAAGATAAAGGCTTTAAGGCTAAGATTAAACCTTTAACCATTAAAAATTTAGCATCCTATCCATTGCCTTGCATAGTTAGGGATAAAAACGGAGTTTATTTTAATATCCTAAAAGTAGACGCCTCTAAAAACGAGGTCTTAATCTTTAAAGATAAAAACGAACCTTACGCTATTAAATTTGAAGAGCTGCTTAATATCCTAAATCCAAATCCAAAGATGATAGTCTTAAAGCATAAGCTCTTAAACGATAGGATCAAATTCGGCTTTGGTTGGTTTTACGCTAGGATGCTAAGCTATAAAAAGATAGTGGGAGAAATTTTAATAGCCTCTTTCGTTATACAGCTATTTGGCCTAGTTACTCCTCTTTTTACCCAGGTGGTGCTTGATAAGGTTTTAGTTCATCACTCGCTTAGCACGCTTAACGTCATAGCGGTAGCATTTGGGGCGATTATTATATTTGAAATGCTTTTGGGCCTAAGTAGAAACTATATATTTGCCCACACTACCTCAAAGATAGACGCTAGGCTTGGAGCTATGCTGTTTGATCATCTAATAAAACTACCCATGATCTACTTTGAAAACAGAAAAGTAGGAAACATAGTGGCTAGAGTTAGAGAGCTAGATAGTATAAGAGAGTTTATAGCCAATAAATCAGTTACCGTACTTCTTGATATACTTTTTAGCGTGGTGTTTGTCGCGATGATGCTGCTTTATAGCGTTAAGCTTACTTTGGTAGCCTTGAGCTTTGTAGCTGTTATAGCTACGCTTTATTTCTTTGCCACTCCAAGGCTTAGAGCAAGGCTTGAAGATAAATTTCAAATGGGAGCTAGATCAAACTCCTATCTGGTCGAATCAATCACCGGCATATCCACCGTTAAATCCCTAGCTATCGAGGGCAGTATGCAGCGCCTTTGGGAGGATTTTTTAGCCAAATACGTAAAATCAAGCTTTGAGCTTTCAAATTTATCAAATATCTTATCCGGTATCGCAAATGCTCTTTCAAAGCTAATGACGCTAGCCATACTCTATCTAGGCGTTGGCCTAGTTATAGAAAACAAACTAAGCGTAGGTCAGCTAATAGCATTTCAGATGTTTGCCGGGCAGTTTAGCGCTCCTATCATGAGATTGGTCGGGCTTTGGAACGAATTTCAACAAGCGCTTCTTAGCGTAGATAGACTAGGAGATATACTAAATACCCCAAAAGAGCAAGAAAACGATAATGCTATAACTCTAAATGAGATAAAAGGGGGAGTGAAATTTGATAACGTTAGCTTTAAATACTCTGCAAACTCTCCTACCGTGCTTCAAAACTTTAGCCTAGAGGTAAAACCAAACACCAGTATCGGCATAGTAGGTAGAAGCGGTAGCGGAAAGAGTACTCTAACCAGGCTTCTTCAAAGACTATACTACGCAAATGAGGGAGCTATCTATATAGATGGGGTCGATATTAGACATATGAATCCATCCTGGCTTAGGCAAAACATAGGAGTAGTTTTGCAAGATAGTTACCTCTTTAGCGGCTCCGTTAAAGAAAACATAGCTTATGCTTATCCGAGCGCCTCTATGGATCTAATCTTGCAAGCCTCAAAGATAGCCGGAGCGGATGAGTTTATAAGCACGTTGCCTGAGGGCTACGACACCTTAGTGGGAGAAAGGGGCTCGTCTCTTTCGGGCTTGGCTACCGGCTTTTCATGGCTATGCTACTACAAGGCATTGCAGGTAGGTGAGGTCTCAAAAGTGGTCTCGATAGATAAGATAAGTATTGTCATCACCTTCGTATTGGCGGTAGTCTTTCTTCACGAGGCATTCACCGTGAAATCGCTTATCGGCATATCGATTATTACTGTCGGTATGCTGGTAATGGTATTTTGATACCTTCTGCTGTCCGAATACCAATACCACATACACTTATCGGTATCGAGAAAAAATAAAAATGCCACCACATCATCACGATGTAGTGGCTTTGAATTATATTGCCTATTAATAAAAAATATATTAACTCATCAATATCTCCATAATCACCATAGCCGATTTCGCTACATTGGAGCCCGGTCCGAATATCGCTGCTACGCCTGCTTTGTAGAGGAAGTCGTAATCCTGCGGCGGTATCACGCCACCGGCGATAACGACGATATCTTCACGTCCGAGCTTCTTGAGCTCTTCGATTACCTGCGGCACGAGTGTCTTGTGTCCTGCGGCAAGCGACGATACGCCAAGCACGTGGACGTCGTTCTCGACAGCCTGCTTGGCAGCCTCTGCGGGCGTCTGGAAGAGCGGTCCCATATCGACGTCGAAACCGCAGTCGGCATAACCCGTAGCTACTACTTTTCCACCTCGGTCGTGCCCGTCCTGACCCATCTTGGCTATCATTATACGCGGCTGACGACCCTCTTTTTTGGCAAATTCCGCTGTTAGCTCGCAAGCTTTTTTGAAATATTCGCCATCTTTTGCTCCTGCTGAATACACTCCTGAAATAGTTCTAATAGTTGCTTTATATCTGCCTACGACCTCTTCGCAAGCATCTGAGATTTCACCCAAAGTTGCCCTTACGCGTGCAGCCTCTACGGCAAGCTCGAGTAGGTTGCCATTGCCCGTCTTCACACACTCGGTGATAGCGGCAAGAGCTTTTTTTACCGCAGCATTATCGCGTTTCGATTTCAGGTCGTTCAGACGTTCTATCTGCTGGCGACGCACTGCTGTATTGTCTACCTCGAGAGTATCGATAGAGTCTTCGTGCTCCAGACGGTAACGGTTTACACCCACCACAGTCTGCTCTCCACTGTCGATACGGGCTTGTGTACGAGCGGCAGCCTCTTCGATACGCATCTTCGGTATACCTGTTTCGATAGCGGCAGCCATTCCGCCGAGTTCCTGTACCTCCTGTATGAGAGCCCAAGCTTTTTCGGCTATTTCGTTCGTAAGCGATTCGATATAATACGAGCCACCCCATGGGTCTATCTCGCGGCATATCTGAGTCTCTTCCTGTATATATATCTGTGTATTACGTGCAATACGTGCCGAGAAGTCGGTAGGTAGAGCGATAGCCTCGTCCAGAGCGTTGGTGTGTAGCGACTGTGTATGTCCCAGAGCCGCTCCCATAGCCTCGATACAGGTTCTGCCCACGTTGTTGAACGGGTCTTGCTCCGTAAGCGACCAACCTGACGTCTGCGAGTGAGTACGCAGGGCAAGCGACTTTTCGTTCTTGGGGTTGAATGTCTTCACTATCTTAGCCCAAAGCATACGTGCGGCACGCATCTTGGCTATCTCCATAAAGTGATTCATACCGATAGCCCAGAAGAACGACAAACGTGGAGCGAAAGCATCGATACTCATACCCGCATTGACGCCGGCACGGAGATATTCCCAACCGTCAGCCAACGTGTAAGCCAGCTCGATATCGGCTGTTGCTCCCGCCTCCTGCATATGATAGCCCGAGATGGAGATAGAGTTGAACTTAGGCATATTCTTCGATGTATATTCGAATATATCGGCAATGATTCTCATCGAGAATTTCGGCGGATAGATATACGTATTACGCACCATAAACTCTTTGAGGATATCGTTCTGTATAGTACCTGCCATCTCGTCGAGCGTAGCACCCTGCTCCTGACCTGCCACGATATAGAAGGCAAGCACAGGCAGTACGGCTCCGTTCATCGTCATAGACACCGACATCTTATTCAATGGTATACCGTCGAAGAGAACTTTCATATCCTCTACCGAGCAGATAGATACACCTGCTTTACCTACGTCGCCCACGACACGTTCGTGGTCGGCATCGTATCCGCGGTGAGTAGCGAGGTCAAACGCCACAGACAGACCTTTCTGCCCTGCTGCGAGGTTACGACGATAGAAAGCGTTACTCTCTTCGGCTGTCGAGAAACCCGCATACTGACGTATTGTCCAAGGACGCATTGCATACATACCGCTATACGGTCCGCGAAGGAACGGCGGCAAGCCGGCGACATAGTTGAGATGTTCCATTCCGGCGATATCTTCTTTGGTATAGATATTCTTTACTTTTATCTGTTCGGGTGTGAGCCATAGCTTGTCGCTCGGCTCGGTTTTGGAGGCTACGACCTCCGATATTTTTATATTTTTAAAATCCGGTTTCATTTTATCTGTTTTTTAGATTTTATTTTAATGAATGATTCTCACTATTTTATTTTGCGAGAAAATTAAATACCTAATTTGGAGCTGTACATTGTCAGTGCTTCCAAAACATTAGTCTTCACATTAATAAAGTTGTCTATACCGACTTTCTGCAAGTCTTCCATACAAGCCGGAGCTCCCGCCACAACAAATATCTGTTTGCCTCCGATAGCCTTGAATGCCTCGGGAGCAAGCGTAGCGTATTCGTCGTCCGACGAGCATAATACGATGATGTCGGCACCTGCTTTACGTGCAGCTTCGACACCCTCTTCTATCGTGTTGAAACCCAAATTGTCTATCACCTCGTAGCCTGCACAAGCAAAGAAGTTGCACGAGAACTGTGCTCTTGCCAGACGCATAGCCAAGTTGCCGATAGTGAGCATAAACGCTTTCGGGCGGTGCGGAGCTTTCTCCGTCGCCAGACGTAACGCCTCGAACTGCTGGGCAGCTCTCAGATGCGGCAGAGTTTTCAGCTCGCCGTGCTCACAAGCTTCGGCTGTAATTTTTATCTTTTCGTGAGCCGTTTCGTTGAAGTTGGGGAACTGGTTGGTACCGAGCAATATCTCTCTGCGAGACGATATTTTTTTCAGACGGGCATCGGATATTGCACGTATCTCATCTTGCACGGCTCCTTCTATGACAAGGTTGAGGAAGCCCTTTTCTTCGGTCTGCAAAAATACCTTCCAAGCCTCTTCGGCTATTTTCTCTGTAAGAGTTTCTACATAATAAGAACCTCCCGATACGTCTACGACCTTGTCGAAGTTCGACTCTTCTTTGAGCAGCAACTGTTGGTTTTTGGCTATTCTCTCGGCAAACTTGTCGGGAGTTTCGTACGTGGCATCAAACGGCGTTACGGTAAGCGAGTCTACACCCGCTATAACGGCACTCATCGCCTCCGTCTGCGAACGCAACAGATTGACGTGTGCATCGAATACAGTCATATTGAACAGTGAAGTACGCGCGTGTACCCTCATCTTGGCGGCACAGTCGCATTTGGGTTTGTATGCCTCTACTATCTTAGCCCAGAGCAGACGGGCGGCACGAAATTTGGCTATCTCCATAAAATAGTTGCCGCCGACACCAAAGTTGAATTTAATCGATTTGGCAGCGGTATCTACGTCTATGCCGTTGTCTGTCATTATATTCAGATATTGCTCGCCCCAAGCCAATGCATAACCGAGTTCTTGCACGATATAGGCTCCTGCATCGCTCAGCGATACGGCGTTTACGTTTACCACACGATATTGTGGCAACTGCTCGGCTTCTTTCACGAGCGGCACAATGTATTCGACTATGAAGTCGAGGTCGTGTTTTGTACCTTTTACCAGCATTCTATTGATGGGGTCGAAGTTTATAGAGCCTTCCAACTTCGACAAATCGTATTTGTTTGTCTGGAAATAATCGACCAAAATCTTGGTAAGCTCTTTTGCTCTCTTAGCACAGATATTGAAGTTCAGTTCTATCGCATCTGCCTGTATGCCATCGAGCAGGTCTTCGATGAGCCGTGCCGAGAGTTTGTCTTTCTCAATCCTGAAGCCCAGCGAATTAATTCCTTCTTCGAGTATTTCCAGCGCCTCTTTGTTCGCTTTTGCGCCGTCTTCTACTACGATTTCTTGACGAACGAACCAATCGTTGTCCTCCTTAGTGCCTCTGATGTAGGGGAACTTGCCCGGAGCGGAATTGAGTGTCTGCCAGCCTTCTATGTTTTCCAAACGATAGAAAGGGTAAACATCGAAACCCTCAGGTGATTTCCAAACGAGTTTCTTCGCAAAATCGGCACCTTTTAAGTCGGTATTGATTTTTGCCATCCACTCTTCGGTAGAGATAGCAGGGAAATCTGCCAAAATGTTTAATTTTTTTTCTGCCATAGTATATATTTTTACAAATTTATATTCTTACATAGTGCGGCATCTCTTCGGGGATAACCATAGAATACTCTATAAGTCCCTGTATCTGCCCGCTTTCGTCTTTCCACGTGGTTTGATAAATCAGTTTTTTAAGTCCCTTTTTGCTGATGGTATAAGCGTTGGTGCCGTCGTTGGCAAGCAAATGGCGTATCTTTTCGGCAGCCTTTGGCGGGTGGCAGTCGAAGAGCGAACGTCCCACGACACTACCGAAAGTCTTTTTAGAAATATCGTTCTGATATACAACTATTGCCTCTGTATCACAAATAGTTATACTCACACACTGATATTCTATAAACGGATTATTCATATTTATAACAGTAAAAATAAAAACTCACAAAGATAATCATTTTTCGTCTTATAGTATTCGATATTTTACACCTTATCACCAAAATGTTTTACGATTCACGTGTAATTGTTCGATTATGTAATCGTTTAAATGTGTGGCGACGAATAAAATCAAGACCGACAGCGCAAAGCAAGAATATTTTTTTGCGGAATGGGAAAAAATATTTATTTTTGCAACTGAAAATAGTATGTCGCAAATGACACAAGCTGATAAACTTATTTTAAAGTTGATGTCGAAACCCAAAGATTTGACATTTACCGAATTGACAAAGATATTTAACCATTTTGGGTTTAAGATAGAAAATAAAGGTAAGACATCGGGGGCGAGGGTTGAGTTTTATAGTGATACGTTGGATCTTAGCTTTTACACACACAAACCTCACCCCGATAGCAACGTAAAGATTTATGTAATAATAGATGTAATCAAATTCTTTAAAAGTATAGACTTGTTATGAGTAATTTGAAGTATAAAGATTATATGGGTAGTGTGGAATACAGCGAAGAAGACGGCTGTCTGCACGGTAGAGTTTTGGGTATCAGCAAGGCTGTTATTACCTACGAAGGAAATACAATCGATGAACTTCGCAGTGATTTTATCGCTGGTATAGAGCACTATATATCGTCTTGCCAAACTCGTGGAGTAGTACCCGAAAAGTCGTATAGCGGCAACTTCAACATACGTATTCCGGCCGAGCTACATGCCAAAATAGCCTATTGGGCTCAAAGTGCGGGCATATCGCTAAACGCTTTTATAAAGGAGACACTCACAAAGGCAGTAATGTAAAAACGTAAAAACGAACATCTCTGGCAACGATAGTCGGAAAAAAGAAATAAAATTTTGCTGAACGGGAAAAAAGTATTATCTTTGCATTCCGATAATTCGACAATGGCTCATTAGCTCAACTGAATAGAGCATCTGACTACGGATCAGAAGGTTAGGGGTTTGAATCCCTTATGAGTCACTACAAGAGGAGTGAGGTAGCGACGGCGTCTGCCTCACTTTATTTTTACCACTACTCTGTCTTTGAGGTGCTTGCAGACAAGTTCGTGCCGTTTGCGTAGGGTCGATATAAAGTCGTCGATATGTGTGTCGGGCGACGACTCTATTTGCTTCAGGTATGCCGACAACTCATTATTTAGCAGAGCATTGACATATTCGAGTATGAGTTTGTCGAGCGACGACTTCAACTGCCGCAGTGCCTCTGTCTCTTCCAGACGCTGCTTGTCTTTCTCTTTCTCGAGCCTAAGTTTTGCAAACGAGTGCAATACCTCGCTGCGAGGGTCGTCGTCTACGATGTCGGGGATGTCTATCGCCTCCGTCGGCGGGCGTGAGGCAAATCTCTTACCCACAATATATTTATCCGTCAGGAACTCGATAGCCAGAGCGTTTATCTCTAAGTCGGCGTGGTTTTTGAAATAATTTTCGCAATCGAACTCAGCTCTGTCTGCATTACAGTGAAATTCTTCGAGTATACGTGCAAAGACGGGCGTTTGTATGTGCAGTCCGTTATTGTTTAGAACATTGTAGATATATTCGCCGACGTTGAGATATCCCTGTCCGTTGTCGGCTTCGACCAGACGCTTCTGCCCTTCTCTTACGACAAACCGTATCAGCTCTTTTTCGTGTTTGTAGAGAGCGTTTCGGTCTTTACGCGTCGCCTGTTGCAGTGTGGCAGACTCGTTGTCGGGGGCTTGGGTAGCAGTGTTTTGGAGGGCATTTGCGGCTCTATTTGTCTGCGACTCTCGGCGTTTGAACTCGTCTTCGTGCCGTTTGCGGAGAATTTTGTTTATTTCGTTGTATATGACCGCCTCGTCTATTTCGAGCCGCGAGGCACACTCTTTGACGTAGGTTGCTCTGATTATTTGGTTGGGTATGATGGCAATGGATTTTATGACGTCGCCTATCATAGCGGCTTTTTTGACAGGGTCGTTTTTTGCCTCGTCGCTCATCATATTAATCTTGAACTCGATGAAATCTACTTGGTGTCGCTCGATATATTCGATGAAATCGGAAGCGTTGTTTTTGCGTGCGAAGCTGTCGGGGTCGTCGCCGTCGGGCAACAGCACTGCCTTTATATTCATACCGTATTCGAGCAGCATATCTATTCCGCGTATCGATGCTTTGATACCCGCTGCGTCGCCGTCGTAGATGACCGTGATATTCTGTGTAAAACGGTGTATGAGCTTTATTTGTCCGTCGGTAAGCGATGTGCCCGAAGAGGCTACGACGTTTTCCACTCCCGCCTGATGCATCGAAATGACGTCGGTGTAGCCTTCGACGAGAAAACATCGGTCTTGCTTTACTATCTGGTTTTTGGCGAAAAATATACCGTACAGCTCGTTGCTTTTGTTGTAAATCTCGCTCTCGGGCGAATTGACGTATTTCGCCAGCTTATCGTTTTTCTCCAAAATCCTGCCGCCGAAGCCTATGACCTTACCCGCAAGCGAGTGTATGGGAAACATAACGCGACCGCGAAATCTGTCGGTAAACGTTCCCTTGTCGTTCTTGAAGACCAATCCCGTTGCCACCAGATACTTATCTGCGAAGCCGCGGCGGTGTGCTTCGTTGTAGAAGTCGTCGTAACTATTGACAGAATACCCGAGTGCGAATTTCGCTATAATATCGTCGGAGAAGCCTCGTTCGTGTAGGTAGGCTCGTCCCACAGCCCGTCCCTCGTCTTTTTCGAGGTTTTTTACAAAATAATTGACAGCAAACTCGTTTACATTGAGCATATTGTCACGGTCGGATAGCTGCGACTTTTCTTCGTCGGTAAGCTCTTTCTCTACAATCTCGATATGATATTTTTTTGCCAGATAACGCAGGGCATCGGGGTACGACAGATGTTCGTGCAACATCAGGAATCGCACCGCATTGCCACCTTCGCCGCAGCCGAAGCACTTGAAAATGCCTCTTGCCGGCGATACGTTGAACGACCCCGTCTTTTCGTTATGAAACGGGCACAAGCCCACGAGGTTTGCCCCTCGCTTCCTAAGCGAGACGAAATCGCCTACCACTTCTTCTATCTTGGCGGCATCGTGTATCTTGGCAACTGTCTGTGGGTCTATCATAGGAGCAAAAAGTTAATCATTCGATGGTTTTGAACGTATATCCCTGATTTATAAGCCACTCTATCGACAAAGGCAGAGCAGAAAGCACGTTGTCGGCAGATTTCTTAGAGTCGTGAAAAATGATGATAGAGCCGCTCCGAGCGAAGCGTTTTACTATCGAGAAACATTTTTCGGGTGTCAGTTTGGGGTTGTAGTCGCGGGTTATGACATCCCACATTACGATTTTATAGCGTTGCCGAAGCAGACGAAGTTGCTTCATCGTGATACGTCCGTATGGCGGACGAAATAGATTGCTACCTATGAACTTATCTGCCTCTTCGACATCGTCGATATATTCGGCAGCCGGAGTACAGAAGCCTTTGAGATGGTGCATCGTATGATTGCCCGTACGATGCCCCTTATCGACCACAAGACTAAACGTTTCGGGGTACTTTCTCACGTTATCGCCTACGCAAAAAAAGGTAGCCTTGATACCGTATTTGTCGAGTATATCCAATACCTTGGGTGTAATATCGGGGCAAGGTCCGTCGTCGAACGTGAGATATATCGACTTGGTTTCGTCGTCGATACGCCAAACGGCAGGCACAAACCACTTCAAAAATCTCGCTGTTAGTTCGACAAACATATTATATATTAAGACTATACGACATTAAAAATTCCGATGCAAAGATACATTATTTTTCTTAGACCATAAAGTTAGCCTCCATTAGCGGCAAACCCCATCGGTGCAGCTGGCGCCTATATTGTAGGTATATCAAGCAGTTTTTTGTCGCTCATTTTTTTTCGACATTTTTTTTCGTTAAAACATTTGTTTACTTATATTTTTATTTATATCTTTGCGGTAAGTTAATCGTTTAAATCGCATATACCGCTATGACAGAATTTATTGTACTTTTTGCAAAATGTTTCTTCATTACACTTGCAGTTCTTGCTGTCCTTGCATCTATCTTCGTCGAGTCAGACGATTATGGCTCGTCCGATAGCAAAGACGATGCTTCCATATACACTGGAGTAGCAGGCGGTGCAGGTGTGATATTCTGATATCGCTTTTTACTATAATTAGCTCGTATCTATCTTGTTGTTTTACTCATTGTTCCTATTTTTATATCTCTACGGTAAATAATTCTTCATGCTATGATTACATTTCTATATGTCATTCTCATCGCTATTGCTGCCTTTTGGGCGTTGGTAATTCTTACTGTCATAATAGTATCAATACATACACGCCTTACTACTACCAAAGAAGAGCGTGAGGCGATGAAGGCTGCGGTACGTAAGGAACTTGAAGAAGAGCGAAAAAAAGAACGACAAGCCCTACTGCACGCAAAACCAGACGACAACCCAAACCCAAACGCTATAATTGCAGCAACTATGGCATCTTCTTGTGGGGCTGCCGCACTCATAGTTTCCGGTAAGTAATAGTGCCTCATCAATAAAATGAAAACGATAAAAAACGCCATTGAATTTGTAAAAAAAAAATATTGGTCTTATTGTAGGTACTTTTATTGTTGCGTTTGTATGTATTATGATAAATCTAAAAACCACAGGATGTTTAGGTCGTCCAAGTCCAACCTCAAATCCTATCTCTTGGAGAGAGACATTTAGTCGCATTCCGGAAATAATGTTTGGGGCAATATTTACGGTGATAATAATGCTTATTGCAAATAACGACTCGGACAAAAGAAAATAACATATTCAAAACGATATAGAATGATTGCAGGAATCAAAATTTATACCTACTTAACTAGCGTTGAACCCATTGATATTTATTTTAGGATCAGAATAACTTGTAAAGACAACCTATGCTTAACTAACATTTAATCTGCATTTATTATGAAGGTCGAAATAAAGAAACTATTGCTCTTAGGCATATATGTATGTGTGTCAATACATTCATACGGTCAGCAGAATGACGACGAGTATGTTAGGAGTTTTTTTTTGAAAAATAAAATTGACAGTATCGAAATCTCGTGTGGCTTTTTTCGTGACAGCATACATGAAATTATGTCTTTAGATATTATCCTTTCTGCCGATCATGCTAAGATCGTTTATAATGGGCGCCATAACGTGACTTCTGTAAATATAGACGGTTTAGATTATAGAAAACGACTTATATCTTATATATCGATGCTTTATATAAATAAAACCAAGAATATATATGAGTTAAGAAGAAAAAGTAATATGGTTTGTGCAATGGAATTCCCTGCTATAGTGTTGAGTAAATATAAAAAAGGTAGAAAAAAAATGATTAGGAGGGTGACAATGGGTGAATTTGGCTACGACATTGTATCTTATCCTGAATTCGAAGAATTTTATCGTTTTTTAGTGTCATTGGCAGATAGATATTTATTGCCCCAACAATATTAGTCGAGTTAAATTGATTGTGATTATAAAAATGATTTTTGTTGCCTTTAGTGTATGCTTACGAAAAGATTGGTTTTGTTTTTAATATTGATTTTGATGTGCTTCTACCCACCCTCAGATTATATGGGAATAAGAGAATTCGTTTAGATACGATTGCAGGGAATTCCATTG
>ERZ773067.1397-NODE-1397-length-12968-cov-5.369163_pt1 | contig 12968 bp, 9 predicted proteins | sample MGYA00580622_ERZ773067 | MGnify/ENA primary metagenome ERZ773067 (study PRJEB29015, sample SAMEA2737998) | human oral metagenome | biome: human oral; feature: human-associated habitat; material: dental | place: China | collected 2113 ...
AAAAAACCACCGCACCGTCATCCCCTTTATCCTCTGAGCCGCTATAATAAAAGGCAAACAGTCTAGGAGGAGGAATCCATGTACAGCACAAGTCTATGCTATCTGGAGTGCGACGGGAAGTGGCTCATGCTTCACCGCGTGACCAAGAAGAACGATATCAACGAGGGTAAGTATGTCGGTATCGGCGGCAAGTTTTTGGAAGGAGAGAGCCCGGAGGAGTGCGCGGCGCGCGAGGTCTTTGAGGAGACGGGCTATACCCTCACGAGCTACCGCTATGCGGGTATCGTGACCTTTGTCTCCGATCGCTACGAGGCGGAACACATGCACCTCTTTTCGGCGGACGGCTTCACGGGGGAATATCACGACACGGAAGAGGGCATTTCTTCCTGGGTTCCGAAGGAAGAGGTCTTAAAGCTGCCGCTCTGGGAGGGGGACCGCATTTTTCTACCGCTGTTACGGCAAAATATCCCGTTCTTTTCGTTGAAACTCTGCTATGAGGGCGATGCCTTGGTGTCCGCAAAGTTAAACGGAACGCCGCTGCCCCTTTGAACTCGGCAAAAAGAGACAGAAGCGGGGAAAATCCGCGCACAAAAAACGTTCTTTTGCGAACTTGCACAGCAAAACAGAGCTATGCTACACTGAGCCCGTAACCGGCAAAACTGGGCGGGACTTTTGACCCGCGGGGGGGCTATGCTCGACAATATTACAAATTTGTTTCTCTTTATCGGAGGACTCGGTATGTTCCTCTACGGCATGCATGTCATGGCGGAAGGAACGCAAAAGTCTGTCGGCAACAAGATGAAGGACTTCCTGGGGATGCTGACTTCGAACCGGCTGAAAGCTGTGCTGGTCGGAACCCTGATTACCGGCATCATCCAGAGCTCGGGTGCGACCACGGTCATGGTCGTCGGTTTCGTCAGCGCGGGTCTCATGACCCTGAGTCAGGCAGTCGGCGTCATCATGGGTGCGAACATCGGTACCACGGTGACCGCATGGATTGTCTCGCTGAGTCAGATCGGCGATTCCATGAAGATGTTGAACCCGGAGTTCTATGCGCCGGTCTTAATCGGCATCGGCGCGGGCATCATCATGTTCTCCAAATCGGAGACCAAGAAGAGCCGCGCAGAAATCATCATCGGTTTCGGACTTCTGTTCCAGGGTCTCAAGTTCATGTCGGAGGCGGTTGCGCCCTACACGGATGCGCCTATCTTTGCGACGGTGTTTACAACCCTCGGCTCGAACCCGTTCCTCGGCATGCTTGCCGGTGCGGTTGTCACGGCCATCTTACAGAGTTCTTCGGTCTCGGTCGGTATTTTGCAGATGCTCGCCGGCAACGGGCTCATCATGACCAATGCGGCAATCTTCATCACCCTCGGTGAGAACATCGGCTCCTGCGTGACCGCAATGCTCTCCTCAATCGGCGGTTCGCGCGATGCGCGCCGTGCGGCGGTCATGCACCTTTCCTTCAACATGATCGGTGCGATTCTCTTTACGGTGCTCAGCATTGTGCTCTTTGCGATGAAGCCGGCACTTGCGCACTACCACATCAGCCCCGTGCAGATTTCTCTGTTCCACACGGGCTTTAAGCTCATCATGACTGTATTGCTCTTCCCCTTCGGCGAGCAGCTGGTCTCGCTCTCCGGCGTTCTGGTTCCGGAAAAGAAGGGTGAAGCGCTTGCGGATGTGAAGAAGGAAGAGGAACTTGTGACGCGTTTGGATCCGCGTATCTTTGAGCAGCCGGCAATTGCGGTCGCTGCGCTCTCGAACGAGGTTGCGGCAATGGGCAAGCTCACGCTCCGAAATGTGGAGCGTGCCTGCGAAGTTTGCTTTACGCAGGATGAGACGGTCATGGCGGAGATCAAAGAGACAGAGCGGAAGATCAACGCGATGAACCGGGAACTCTCCGAGTATTTGATTAAGGCAAATACCTTGCCGGTCAACGAACACCAGAGACTGGTCATCACGGATCTCTTTAACACGCTGACCGACTTTGAGCGTTCCGGCGATCATGCCGAGAATATCGCAAAGGGCGTACAAATCTTAAAGTCCCGCGGCCTGGTGCTCTCGGAGACCGGAAAGAAAGACCTTCGCGAACTCACGGATGCAGTGCTCGAAGCCTACCGCAATGCGGTCAAGGCGAGAGAGGAGCGCAGTGTCGCGAGTGCGCGCAAGGTGAGCGCCTGTGAGGATCTCGTGGACTCCCTGCGCGATGAGCAGAAGGAGCGCCACATGGAGCGTCTCTCGAAGGGCGAGTGCAAGCCCGAGGCGGGTCATGTTTTCATTGAGATCATCGATAACCTGGAGCGTATTTCCGACCACGCGCAAAATGTGGCGGAATATATCATGAATGAGATATAAATCTTAAAATATTCTTGAGGTTTTGCACAACAAATGTTAGGATGAAAGCAAGAGTCCTAGCAAAGTTGCCGGATTTTGTGAGAGGCGTCTGTGTCTTTTGGGCACAGACGCCTTTTTGTATTCCGGTACGGGACGGGGAACGGTGGCAAATGCCTGCAGACTGAGTAAAGGGGGATGTGAACATGGGGAGATGCAAGCATTGCGGCGGTGAAGTGGGCGAAGGCGAGCTCTTTTGCGGAAACTGCGGTACCCGGCTTTCGGAGGAGACAACAAAGGAGGCGGCGGGCGCTGCCGTAGATGCGGCGGAACAAACTGCGGATACAGAGCCGGAGGAAAGTCAGGCGGAGTCCCCTGAGCCGGAAACGACGGCGCAGACGGAACAGGACGGAAACGAAGCGCCGCGCGGAGTGGCGGAAGAGACGACGCAGACGGCAACGGCCGAAAGCGCGGTGCGGACGGCAGCTCCGCAGGAAAGAGCCGGAAAGAAAAAAAAGGGCGGGCTCTTTGCGATAATCGGCGCGGCGGTGCTCGCACTTTTATTGATCGGCTTCGGCCTTAGAACGGCACTGAAAACGACGGAGCCGGTCGGGCAGCGTTTTCTTAAGGCACAGCTCGAAATACTGGAGCGCGAGGGCAAGGTGTTTGACGCTGCGGACAAGGTTTTCGAGAACGGCTTCTCGAGCGATTTTCTGCTCACCGCGAAGCTCAGCGAGAGCCGCATGATTGCACTCTCTCGGAGCGGCATACTCTCGGAGAGCGGCATGCGTATTTTACGCGACGGCATACGCGCGCGCTTCTATCTCGGGAAAAAGTTCGAGAAGGCCGTGCTCAACCTGGAATTTGCGAGCGGGGAGAACCCGGTGCTGAATGCGGACTGCTTTATCGATCCGGATCGCCTCGGGTTTAAGATTCCGCAGCAGAGCGAGAAGGTCTATGTGACGCGCTATCCGGAGGTTCTGAAGGAGATGGGCAGCGATGCGCGTATCAGCACTTCCCTCTTTGCGGAGTTGCGCTTCCCGAAGGAGCTCGGCAGGGCTTCGGCGAAGCGTTACGGAAAACTCTTGGCGGATGCAATCACCCGCAACAATTTGGAGGTCGAAAAGCGAAGCTATCGCTCGCACGTCTTAAAGCCCGAATTAAAGCACTCGCTCGACAAGGACTATACCGTGTACAGCTGGGAGCCGCAAGCGGCGGAACTGGAGCGCCTCTTCCGGAACATTGCGGATGCCATGGAGAAGGACAGCGAACTTGCGGCCTGGTTTGACCGGCGGCAGGAAATCGGCGAGCAGTTTGCACAGGCCATGGGAGTGTCACAGGGACAGGGGGCCAAGTTCTCCGACCTCGCGGATACGCTTCGAGACAATGCGGAAACGTACGCCGAGAATCTGGAGGAGCGCAAGTTTGCCTGGAAGCTTGTGACGGAGGGGAAGGAAGTCCGCGCGATTCTGCTGCAGCTCGACGGGGGAGATACCACGCTCCTTTGCTATGAGCGCGATACGGATAAAGACAAGCTGTACCGCGGACTCTCTCTGCCGGGATTTATGCTGACCGAGAAGCGGGACCGCGAGAAGAGCGGCTACTACGGCACCGTGGCAGGGCGTGTTTATTGGGATTACGATACGAAGGAGTTTGCGCTGAAGTACAACAACCTGGACTTTAAGAAAGGGAGTGTGCTCGGCCTGCCCTGCGGAAAGTACCGTCTGAATGTGAACGACGGCGGTTCGGCGGCAGAGCTTAAGTTCGAGGTGAGAGATGAAGGCGGTTTCTCGTACTATGAGCTGAAGAACGATTACGGCAGCTTCACGTTGAAAGCTTCGAAGTCCGGAAGCGCAACCCTCCCGGAGGGGGAGGAAGTGAATATAGACGATGAACTGCTGGAGGGCGATGTGCCGCAGCGTAGGATTTCGGATTTTATCAGTGAGCTCTGAGAAGAAACGGGGGAAAAAGATGTACTGCAGGTATTGCGGGGCCGAGTTAAAGCCCGAGGCAAAGTTTTGTACGAGTTGCGGCATGAAGATACAGCCTTTCGGTAAGGCGGAGGAAGCAAAAGCGGAACAGCCGAAGACAGAGCAGACAGGTGTTGCGGCCGGAGCGGCGGCGGCGAAAGCGGCGGCACCCAAGGCGGAACAGCCTGAGCCCGCTGCGAAAATGCCGCCGGAAGAGAAAAAGCCGGAGGGCGGGAAGTCGAAAAAAGGCTTGCTCCTCATTCCCCTCTTCTTGTTGCTCGCGGGGCTCGGCGTGGGTGTCGGCATTTTCATCGGCTCCCGGCAGGGCGGCGGCAAAGAGAGCGATCCCTTCGCAAAGCGCGAGACCCGGGAGAGCAGCGAGACGAGCGCGGAGGGAAGCGGTGAGAGCACTGCGGCGGCGGATGCGTCCGAGAGCGGTGCGGACGGCGACGGCGAGGCTGCCGAGCGGGAAGAGAAATTTGTTCTCGCGGATGAAAACACGGAGCTCGGCGCCCTGCAGCGCAGCATTGCGACTTTAAACAGCGAAGCGGCTGCGGGACAGCGCATTGCGATCAATGAGATCAAGCACAGTGTGGGCGTGCGGAATCCGGGAGAAAGCTGGAACTCGGATGTCTTCTACACCCTCGAGGGCTATGAGAGCCGCCCGGGCTATGTGAATAAGAACCTCTGCCGCCTCGAGCAAAAGCAGCTCATCAATGCGGACACGGGAAATCTCATCGATTACACGGTATACATCAACCCGAACGACGGTGTTGCGAATAAAATCGTCGCAATCGAATATCTGGTTAGCGGAGGGTTACAGGTCACGGAGTACTACTATGACGCGAACCGCATGCCGCGCTTTGTCTACCGCTACCTCATTGACAACTATGTCGCGGGCTACGCGGTGCCGGACAAGGCCGGTGAACGCTTCCTTTTCGGCAGCGATACCCTGCTCACCTGGCGCGCGGTCCGGGACGGCGGCTTTAAGTGGAACTGCGCGGCAAACGCAAGCGAGGCAGAGCGTCTCCGAAAGTCCTGGCCCGCCAATACGATTTTCCTCTATCAGAACGAAAATGCGGATATGCGGCGCGCCTTCGACGAGCGGGAATCCATCATGCTGAATGCCGCGTACAATACCTATGAGACCGTCATGAATGCGCAGAACCTGACGGGCATCAGCGGCTATGCCTATGACGAGCAAGGGCAGGGCGTTGAAAATGCGCGGGTCCTGCTGTATCGCAGCGAGGACAGAAAGCTGCTCTATGAGGGCAAGACCGATGCGGACGGTCGCTACCGCATTGTGGTTCCGGGCGAAAGCAGACAGTACGAACTTCGCCTTGTGAAGGCACCCTACCGGTCCTGCGAGATCTATGGCATCAACGTGGATAGCGAGCAGCTCGCGGCCTATCAGACACCGGTTTACTTTTTGCCGCGCGGCGGCGCTGCGACCGACTACCGCCTGCGTCTCGGCGATGCGCTCCACTACAACGAGAGCGGCAGCGGCATGCGCACCGTGTTTGCCTCGGTCATCAATGTGCGTGCGGGCATCAACAACCGCACGGGGCGTATTGTAAGCACGGCGCAGACGGATGGCTCCGGTGTTGCGAGTGTGAAGCTCCGCCCGGGTGTCTACACCGTTGAGCTCGTTGCGGACGGCTATGAGACGGTCTATGACACCCTGGTTGCGCGAAGCGACGGTGAGACCGAGAGAGAGTTCTTTGCGGCGCCGACCGTGGGCTCGGGGCAGGTCTCGATTGTTCTGACCTGGGGCGCGGTTCCCGCGGACCTCGACTCTCACCTCTTCACGCAGCGCGGCGCGGAAAGTTCACACGTCTGGTTCGGCGGCAAGGTGGACAGCTTCGGGAACGATCTTGACGTGGACGATGTGAGCTCCTACGGCCCGGAGACCGTGACCATCAAGCAGTTCTCCGCGCAGGATTACTACAAGTACTGCGTCGTGGACTTTACGAACAGTGTGTACAACAACTTCCAGAGCTACGAGCTCTCGAACTCGGGGGCAACCGTTCAGGTCTACACGGATCAGGGACTTGCTGCGACCTACCACGTGCCGACCAACCGCCCGGGTGTGGTCTGGGAGATCTTTGAAATCCGCAACGGCAGAATTACGCCGATTCAGCGCTACTACAATTATGCGAGCACGCAGGACTGGTGGATGCACGATTGAGTGCTCATTTCCTTCCTTGCATTTTTACGGGCACAAAGGTAGAATGAAATAGAAATGATCAGTTTAGTTCCGCAGCAGATACAGGAGGATAAAAGCCATGGTTAAAGTTGCGATTAACGGATTTGGACGTATCGGACGCCTTGCGTTCCGCCAGATGTTTGAGACGGAGGGCTATGAGGTTGTTGCGATCAACGATCTCACGAAGCCGGAGATGCTGGCGCACTTGCTGAAGTATGATACTTCGCAGGGCAGCTTCCTCGGAAAGTACGGCGAGGGCAAGCACACGGTCGAGGCGGGTGAGGATTCCATCACCGTTGACGGCAAGAAGATTACGATTTACAAGGAAGCGGACGCAAAGAACCTTCCGTGGAAGGCTCTGGATGTTGATGTCGTCCTTGAGTGCACCGGTTTCTACACCTCGAAGGAGAAGGCTTCGGCTCACCTTGAGGCAGGCGCAAAGAAGGTTGTCATTTCCGCACCGGCAGGCAACGATCTGCCGACCATCGTGTACAACGTCAACGAGAAGACGCTGACCAAGGAAGACAAGATTATCTCCGCGGCTTCCTGCACGACGAACTGCCTCGCACCGATGGCAAAGGCTCTGAACGACTACGCGCCGATTCAGTCCGGCATCATGAGCACCATTCACGCTTACACCGGCGATCAGATGATTCTCGACGGCCCGCAGAGAAAGGGCGATCTCAGAAGATCGAGAGCAGGCGCTGCGAACATTGTCCCGAACTCCACCGGCGCCGCGAAGGCGATCGGCCTGGTCATCCCGGAGCTGAACGGCAAGCTCATCGGTTCCGCACAGCGTGTCCCGGTCACGACCGGTTCCACGACCATCCTGGTCGCGGTTGTCGCGAAGGATGAGGTCACGAAGGAAGAGATCAACGCGGCAATGAAGGCGGCGGCAAACGAGTCCTTCGGCTACAACACGGATGAGATTGTCTCTTCCGATGTCATCGGCATGCGCTACGGTTCCCTCTTCGATGCAACCCAGACCATGGTCAGCAAGATCGCGGACGGTTGCTATCAGGTTCAGGTTGTCTCTTGGTATGACAACGAGAACTCCTACACGAGCCAGATGGTTCGCACGATTAAGTACTTCGCAGAGCTGTAAGCATCTGCTTTTGCAAGGCGACTCTCGCGGGTCCGGTCTTTGGACCGGGCCCGCTTTTTTATGACTTAGACGGAGGAAAAGCATGTTAAACAAGAAGACCGTAGACGATCTCAAAGACTTAAAGGGCAAAAAAGTACTGGTGCGCTGCGACTTTAACGTTCCGCTGAAGGACGGCGTGATCCAGAACTTTAACCGCATCGACGGCGCGCTGCCGACCATCAAGAAGCTCCTCGATCAGGGCGCAAAGGTGATTCTCTGCTCCCATCTCGGCAAGCCGAAGGGCGAGCCGCTGCCGGAGATGAGCCTTTCCCCGGTCGCACCGGCACTTTCCGAGCGCCTCGGGGTCCCGGTCAAGTTTATCTCGGATCCGGTTGTGACCGGCGAAGAGACCCGGAAGGCAGCTGCGGACTTAAAGGACGGCGAGGTGCTGCTCCTTGAAAATACGCGCTACCGCGTCGAGGAGACCAAGTACGGCAAGGATGAGGCAGCCGAGAAGTACGCGGAAGAGCTCGCGGCGCTCTGCGACGACGGCATTTTTGTCGATGACGCCTTCGGCACCGCACACCGCGCACACTGCTCGAATGTCGGCGTCACGAAGCACTGCAAGGAGAACGTGGTCGGCTACCTCATGGAGAAGGAGATTCGCTTCCTCGGTCAGGCGGTCGAGAACCCGGTGCGCCCCTTTGTCGCGATTCTCGGCGGCGCTAAGGTCTCGGATAAGCTGAACGTCATCAACAACCTGCTCGATAAGGTGGATACGCTGATCATCGGCGGCGGCATGGCATATACCTTCTTAAAGGCAGAGGGACAGAGCATAGGCAACTCGCTCTGCGAAGAGGATAAGCTCTCTTACTGCCTCGACATGCTGAAGAAGGCGGAGGAGAAGGGCGTTAAGCTCCTGCTTCCGGTGGACCATGTTGCGGCGGAAAAGTTTGCTGCCGATGCACCGCACAAGGTGGTGGATGAGATCCCGGAGGGCTACATGGGCCTCGACATCGGACCGAAGAGCATTGCGCGCTTTACCGAGGCGCTGCAGGGCGCAAAGACCGTGGTCTGGAACGGCCCGATGGGCGTCTTTGAGTTTGAGGCATTTGCGGCGGGTACCCTGGCTGTCTGCAAGGCAGTCGCGGAACTGAAAGATGCGACGACCGTGGTCGGCGGCGGCGATTCCGTGAACGCGGTGAAGCGCCTCGGCTTCGCGGATCGCATGACGCACATCTCGACCGGCGGCGGCGCTTCGCTCGAGTTCCTGGAGGGCAAGGAGCTTCCGGGTGTCGCGGCGGCGGATAACAAGGACTGAAGGAGCGAAACATGAGAAGAAAGATTATTGCGGGAAACTGGAAGATGAACATGACGCCGACCGAGGCGAAGGCACTGGCGACCACGCTGGCGCCGCTGGTTAAGAACCCGGAGGTGGACGTGGTCTACTGCGTGCCCTTTATCGACATTTTCCCGGTCAAGGAAGTGATTGCGGGCACGGCGGTGCACCTCGGCGCGGAGAATGTCTACTTCGAGGAGAAGGGCGCCTTCACCGGCGAGACCTCCCCGGCCATGTTAAAGGACGCGGGTGTCGAGTATGTGATCATCGGGCACTCCGAGCGGAGAGAGTACTTCCACGAGACCGATGAGATCATCAACAAGAAGCTCTTAAAGCTCCTCGAGCATCAGTTTAAGCCGATTCTCTGCTGCGGCGAGAGCCTTGCGCAGCGCGAGGCGGGTGTCACGATGGACTTCATCCGCACCCAGTTAAAGCTCGCGTTTCAGGGCGTCAGCGCTTCGGATGCGGCAAAGGTCACGATTGCCTATGAGCCGATTTGGGCCATCGGCACCGGTAAGACCGCAACCGTCGCACAGGCAGAGGAAGTGTGCCGCGGCATCCGTGAGACCGTGAAGGAGCTCTACGGCGAGAAGGTTGCGGAGGAGATTCGCATTCAGTACGGCGGCTCCATGAACGAGAAGAACTGCAAGGAACTCCTTGCAGAGCCGGATATCGACGGCGGCCTGATCGGCGGCGCGTCCTTAAAGCCGGAATTCGGAAAGATTGTAAATTACAAGGCACTCTGAGCCTTTTGGTGGGCTTCATACAGAGGGCGGCATCGCTTCGGCGGTGCCGCCCTTTTTGTCGGAAAACAAGCTGCTGTCTTGTATTCGAAGCAGTAAGGCATAAGAGAAAGGAATCGGAAGGAGAGCCGCGCGTCCGGTATGGGAGATAAGGCGCGGCAAAGTATGTTGACAGGGACAGAGCAACGGTGTATTATTCGGATAGTAAGCTATTTCACAAGGCAACATACGGCGAGTTCACGAAAAGTTTACGGACTTTCGATGACAGTTTTTGATGGATGCTTGTTATTTATGGTAAAATAGCTTCGCTATAACGGATTAACAACTGCAAAGCGAGGTACCGAAATGATTCGTGGAAGAAAATCCCTTGCATGCCTTCTGAGCGCGGTTGCGGTGGTCAGCACCGTGGCGTCTCCGCTCAGCGTCTATGCAAATACAAGCAGTAACTTTGCCTATCGCCGTCAGGTCATAGCCCTCTCGGGCATTATGCCGACCACCGGCGGCATGTCCGAAAAGGTGACGCGCGCACAGTTCGCGCAGATGTTGGTCAGAGCCTCCGCGTATCGCAGTGTGCTTACGAAGACCAGCAATGTCTCCGTTTTCGCGGATGTGAAGTCGGGCGATGAATATGCGGCTTCGATTCGGCTTGCGGCGGAGCAGGGCTGGATGACCGGCTATCTGGGCGGAAAATTCAAGCCCTCCGAGCCCGTGCGCCTCAATGAGGCGGCCAAGGGTGTGTTGGCACTCCTCGGCTATACGGCGGACGATTTTGCGGGCGACCAGTTCAACAAGCGCATGGCGCAGTATGCAAGCTCCGATTTAAACGAGAACATCGGCTACAGCGACCCGCAGACCGAGCTCACGAAGGCGGACTGCGTAAATCTCTTCTATAACCTCCTGAAGGCGAAGCAGAAGAGCGGAGGTGTTTACGCGACGGTGCTGAATGCGGAGGTGGATGCGCACGGCGAGGTGAACGCCCTCAAGATGGCGGACAACACGACGCGCGGCCCGAAGGTCGCGGAGAGCCGCACGCAGGTGGACAACATCATCCCCTTCCGTTTGGACGATGCGACCATCTTCATGAATGGCAGAGAGGTGCAGAAAGAGGCACTCTACGCCGCGGCGGCGCAGTATGCGGTCATTTACTACAGCTCGCAGACCAAGACGGTCTGGGCTTACAATGCGGACACGGATTCCGATGCCGACAAGCGCGTGGCGCGCGGTGTGGTCGAGGCCATCTATTATCAGAATACAAATACGCTCACGCCGAGCGCGGTCAAGCTGGACGACGGAAATGTCTATCAGCTCAACTCGACCGAAATGCAGTTTGTGTTCTCGGTCTACGGCAGCGTGAAGGTCGGTGACCATGTGGTATTGATTTATCAGGCTTCTTCGAGCGGCGCGACCGCCGAGGGCGAAGAGGGCAGCCAGAGCTTTAGTGTCGTTGACTACGTGGAACCGTAAGCGAGAAGGGGGCAGACAGTGGCAGAAGAAGTAAAGCCGAAGAAGGGGCTCGGGAAAAAGGCAAAGAGAAACATACGCCGCGCGGTCATTGCGCTGGCGGTCATCGGCATCGGCGGCGCTGTGGTGCACCAGCGCATGGAGGCGAGCCGACGGGCGGCCATGGCAAGCACGGCGGTTACGACGGGCACGGCAACCATAGAGGATATCACGCAAAAGCTGTCCTCGACCGGCACCATTGCCGCGAAGGATACCTACTCGATCACCTCTCTGGTATCGAGCGGCACGATCACCGAGGCAAATTTTGAGGTCGGCGATCATGTCACCAAGGATCAGGTCCTCTATCGCATCGACGATAAGCTTGCGGCCTCGGAGATGAAGAGCGCGCAGAGTGCCTTGGACCGCGCAAAGAAGAGCTTGGATTCCGCGACGGTTGACTTAAACGACGCGAGAAGCAAGTACGGCGACGGTGTCTATAAGGCAACGCGCGCGGGCTATGTGACCAAGGTCTATGTGACGGACGGCGAGAAGATTTCGGGCGGCGGCACCCTTGTGGATTTGACGGATGACACGAGCATGACGGTGCGCATCCCCTTCCTCTCGGGCGAGGCAGACCTCATTCAGGTCGGCAACCCGGCGACCTTAACGCTCTCCGACACCATGGAGCAAGTCGAGGGCACGGTGCTCGCGGTGGGTGCCCAGGAGAAGAGCTTAACCGGCGGGCGTCTGGTGAAAGAAGTGACCATCTCGGTGAAGAACCCGGGCGGACTGACGACCGACACTTCGGTCAGCGCGACCGTAAACGGCTTCAAATGTGTCGCGGAGGCAAAGTTCGAAGCGCATTACACCAGCAATATGGCGGCGGATCTTCCGGGTGCTGTGGACAGCATCAAGGTCTTGGTCCATGTGGGCGATTATATTCAGCCCGGCACGCCGATTTTTACCATGACGCCGAAGTCCGTAAAGGACATGCTTGAGACCTATTCGGACAAGGTGGACAGCGCACAGACCGGCCTTGAGGCAGCGCAGAAGGCTGTTGACAGCGCGAAGGAGACGCTCGACAACTACACCATCAAATCCCCGATCGACGGCGAGGTCATCACAAAGGGTTATAAGGCCGGCGATAAGCTCGGCGGTTCGGGACAGAGTGCGGGTAAGTCCGCAACGACGCTCGCGACCATCTACGACATGAGCGCCTACACCTTTAAGATGGCCATCGACGAGACGGATATCTCGAAAATTCAGGTGGGACAGCGTGTCGAAATCACCGCGGACGCAATGCCGGGCGAGACCTTCGGCGGCACGGTCACGAACATCAGCTTAGAGGGCAGTTCTCAGGGCGGTGTCTCGACCTATCCGGTGACGGTCACGCTTGACAACACGGACAAACTCCTGCCCGGCATGAACATCAACGCGAAAATCGTAATCGGCAGCGCGAGCGGGGCGCTCTGCATTCCGGCGGATGCGCTGATGCGGGATAACCAGGTCTATCTGAAGGATGACTCCGTTACCGAGGCCAAGGGCGAAGTGCCCGCGGGCTTCCGTGCGGTCACGGTCGAAACCGGACTCATCACCGCCGATAAGGTGCAAATCACCTCCGACAACATCAAGGTGGGCGATGAAGTCTTTGTGCAGCCCAAGGTGTTGGATGAACCCGACGCCATGAGTATGTATATCAACGGCGATCAGGGCGCTGCGGGCGATGCCGGTGCCGAGGGCGCGCCGGACGACCAGGGCGGTGATGCGAATGGGCAGAATTAAGACCGTCCGGATTCCGAAGGGCGAGGTATTGATTGAAATCAAGGATCTCAGCAAGACCTATGTGATGGGC
>ERZ773067.1402-NODE-1402-length-12947-cov-3.330127_pt1 | contig 12947 bp, 8 predicted proteins | sample MGYA00580622_ERZ773067 | MGnify/ENA primary metagenome ERZ773067 (study PRJEB29015, sample SAMEA2737998) | human oral metagenome | biome: human oral; feature: human-associated habitat; material: dental | place: China | collected 2113 ...
GATACAAGTGTCAAAAGTATAAAAATTCTCTTGTAAGCTTGCTTGCAAGAGAATTTATTATCTTTTGACACTCAAAAAATATGAGTAAGTAGCCATTTTTTTACAAAACCCTTATACCCTCAATCTTTATCATCTAGGGCATTACTTTATGCAACAAATCTAAAATCCCGGTACTTTCTATTTCTGCAAATCATTTTTTATCTGGGTGGTAGATATTTCCGGTGTTCTCGGAAGGTAGACCACTTCACAATATTCCTTGAGGAAATCAAATTTACCCTTCCAGTCATCACCCATAACAAAGGTATCTACCTTGTACAGCTTCACATCCTCTATCTTCTGCTCCCAGCTTTCCTCAGGAATAACAAGGTCTACATAGCGGATTGACTCTACCAGCTGCTTTCTCTGTTCATAAGAAAAATAGCATTTTTTCTGTTTTTCATTCCAGTTAAATTCGTCTGTGGAGATGGCAACTATGAGATAATCTCCATATTCCTTTGCTCTTCTTAAGATATTGACATGCCCATAGTGAAGCAAATCAAAAGTTCCGTATGTGATTACTCTCTTCATTTTCCATCTCCTTCCGTAAGCTTTCTTACTGCCTCATAAAGCCTCTTAGCTGACTGACGGTCGCTTTGTACAAAGAAGCTTTCATATCTGCCTTTATATTCCTCTTTTATTCTGCAATCATTTTCTATATAACCACAAAGTACATCTATAAGCTCATCCGCTGACTTACATATCTCTCCGAAGCCTATGTTTTCATAGTCAAAATTGGTTATACGCCAGTAAGGAAGCGCCGTATCCTGATAATATACCACAGGCTTTCTCATATAGGCAAAGTCATACTGCACACTGCTAAAATCAGTTACCATGAGATTGCTCTGTTTCATTATGGTTACATAGTCCATATCTTCTGTTGGACTGAGTGCCTCTACTACATCTGTAGTCTCAAAATCCACAGTCTGAGCCTCAAATTTAGGATGGAAGAATAGTTTTATCTTATAACCCTTCCTTCTTGCGACACTCAGCAGCTTTTCATCAGTCAGAACCTTATTGTAAAGCCGGTAAAAACTGCTTTCCTTAAACTTAGGATTGTATTCGGTTTTCCCGTTTGGTGCAGTCTTCCCGACTAGGGCCGGTCTCCAGGTAGGTGCAATCAGAATCTGATTTTTGCTATCATCTACAAGGTCATCATATCTTGGATTGCCGGAAGGTATAATCTGATCATCCTTAAAGCAGTTATCCTCATTTGTATAAAGCTCTCTTTCATAATTAGAAGCAACCACTACAGCTGCAGCATTACTTCCCATCTGAGCATAAGAGGAGCTTCTGGTTATAGGGTAGCCATGATACATTCTTATTATCTTAGGACTCAACAAATCCCTGAAGTATATCAACTTATCCTTTTTAAATCCCAGCTTTAAAAACGGCGGTATATGTGTCATAAATATTACTTCGGCAAACAAAGCATAGAATGCCCCTTCATCACTGCCCGGTTCCACTACCTTGTAGCCTTCTTTTATAAGACGCTCCCCATCTTTGGAATCTTTTTCGATAAAATATACCTTCTCAATTCCGTCATCCTGAGTAACCGCATATTTTATCGCATATTCTCCGTTATCTCCTGCCTTATAACTCTTGTCATAATATACCCAGATACGTCTGTTTTTCATTTCCGGCAAGGCTTTCATATATGCCTTTCTCCATTTAAGCACAAGAGAAAGTTCTTCTTTCTCGTCTGAATCAGGCGGTGTTTTTTCAAATTTATCCTCTATATACTTAATGTACGCATCTTCTGCCTCTCCCCTTGCCTCTTCATTTGCCTTGGTTACAAAGATGGCATTCCCCTTAAGTCTTGCAATATGTCCGGCAAAATACCAGTATTTAATCTCATTTTCATCCTCTAACTTGCTCTGCCAGTTATCTTCAAAGAAAAGCTTAGTCTCATAATCATCTCCGAAAATTGACAGATGCAGTGAAATTCCCTGCGCTTCTGCATTATTTAACGGAACAAAACATTCATAAGCATCTCGTCTGAATATTTCTTTATCAAAAAATGTAGTTATAGCTGCAAGCTCGGTGGTTTTTTCTGCCTTATGCTCTGAAATCTCCCCGTTATAATTATTTACAAATCTAAATTTGCACTCATCCCAAGGTAAATAATCCGGCAAACTGAATTTTATAAACAGCCCCTGTTTACCCTGTTCTTTTCTATACTCCAAAGTATTAATCAGCGGACGTAAACCGCTTATTTCATTTACTATGCCGTATTTTGAATCTTTCAGCCTTATTACACCCTTACTGCCAAGCCTTGTGTACTCAAGTTCCAACTCCTTATCGGGATTTCTTAACATAGCAAAATATCTTCTCAGATTTCTGTCCAGTTTAAGTGCATTGGAGCGCATAAATAGAATTTCATCACTTACCAGGTTCATTCCTTTTCCGACTTCAGAAAGATACTCTTCCCTTTCTTCACCACTGTCAAACACAAGCTTTACATATTCATTTTTATTTGAAAGAAATCTTGTGCAACTAAGGTATAAGAAGCCAAACTGTGCTATTTTAGATAGTTTGCCGTCATTTATTAGATTAGCCAGATATCCCTTTGTAGTTGAAAAATACCAGTCTTTATTATGACTCTGTCCCATTTTAGGCGAGCTTTCATCAAGACCACGGCCTGTTTTATAGCTTATTTTGCTTACAACAAGTCCCTTAGAGGACTTCTCAAGGTATTTTGTGGCAAAGAGCTCAGCCTTACAATAGGCGAGCTCTTCATTAAAGCTAAGTAAATTGTTTTTAATTATATGTGTGCGGCACAATGTTCCGACTAAAATCGGAGCACCTTCCACTTCCTTTGATACATCATACTTATAAATGTCATCTTTAATCTTTTCAAAGTGAGCGAGCGGTTTCCCATTACGTGCAATTATTCTTCCCGAAGCATAACCTATACCGGGATTTTTTTTAAGCTCATCTCTTAATTTTACAAAATAATCATCTTCAAAGACGGCTTTAGTATCATAAAAAGCTATAAACTCTGTAGTAGCTTTTTTTAGCTCTTGATTTATCTCCTGAGGTTTCATGTTAAGGTCTATCATCAGGATTTTAGAGTTTTCAAGCAGTTTTTTTGTTATCTCTTTCTTCTTTTTTCTATATATGCTTTTCGAATAAGGTATAAGTCCACCTTTTTTTATAGCAGATAATACCTCTTTAATCTTCATTACAGAATCTCCTCCAATCTGCATTTACAAAGCTCAGGATCGTATCTCTTTCCACTCTCTGACCTTATTAATGCAATTATTTCGTCATTTGTAAGTGCACCCACAGTTTCCCTATGCTTTTTCAAAAAGTAAATATCATAAATCAGCTTAAATATCCTGATTGCAAGCGGTATCTCCTCACCTGCAGCACCATACTTTTTGCCTGTTCCATCCCAGTTTTCATTGATTAAATATAACTCTTCCGATGAAATTATATTATCTTCTGTTTTGCTTATAATATTTAAGATTACGGCAGTATTTTCAAGAAGTTTACCTGAAAATCTGAGAGTATGCATGTTTTTACCCTTCATATCCCAGTCAATTCTTGGGGTTATAAGATTTCCTATATTTATATACGAGATAAGCTTATCCAGTTTCTTTTCTACATTAGTTTCCACAGCATATATTCCCTTAAATTTTTCCAGTAAAATTTTAAGGTTACTGCTCGTTACCTCTTCTTCGGGACACATTTCATATAACTTATCAACCATATTATCAAGGAAGATTTTTCTGTTTTTCTCTCTTGAAGCAGATTTGTTCTCATACATCATTTCATCTGCTTTCTTAATTATTTCATCAAATCCGACTTTATCAAACAGAGTTTCCTTTACGGCATATCCTATAGAAGCCGATGGCTTTACGGAATCATATGGTTCAGCATCAAGCTTTCTGTTAATTCTGTCCACTAAACTTTCTGCCGTCTTTTCATCAGTATTGGTTAAGAAAATTGCAAACTCATCTCCGCCTATTCTTGCCACTATATCATTACTTCTGCAACAGCTCTTAAGTACTGATGAAATTTTTATAATAAGTTCATCACCTTTGGCATGTCCGAAAACATCATTTGCAAGTTTAAGACCGTTTACATCCGCCATAAGGTAACATACAGGATAATTTTCAGGATTTGACAGCCGCTTCTTGATAACCTCATTAAAGTATTTCCTGTTTGCTACATTGGTAATCTCATCATATCTTGCTTTGTGAAGTATTTCCTTTTCACGTGTCTTTCTTAAACTTATATCCCTGGCAGACAGGTAGATATATTCATCCGTGGGAGTTTTAAGTTTTATCATAAAGGCTTCTATAAGTAAAGTCGCAAACTTTCTGGTAGCTATCTTTATTTCCGTGCTTATAGTTTCTCCCTTTTCAACTCTTGCAAAAAGCGTCTCTATCTGTACTCTTCCCTTATTCTCAAAAGATCTTATCTCCACAACATGGGATGAAAATTTCATGCCGATTATTTCTTTCTTCCTCCGATAACCAAGCATTTCCATACCCGCTTCATTAATATCAACTATCTTATTATTTTTAATAAGAAAAATAGCTTCGCTTGAATAATAAAACATTGTTTTAAAGTGTACTTCATTCTCTCTTAATTCTTCTAATCTTCTGCTAAGCTCAGCATTCATCTTATTGAACTTTTCTTCACTTTTATAGAGTTCGGTAACAAGTCTGTTGCTGTTTCTTATTGCTTCTATTATCTTGTAGGCTGATATTGCAAACACCGGATATACAAGCGCCAATATAACCATCGGCAGCAAATGTTTATTCCAGTTTTTCCCTGCCATTATGAGAATACAGGCACTGCCTCCTAAACCTGTCGCAAAAGCTATAAGAGAAAAGCTTTTTGTGTTCATATTTCTTTTTCTTATTTTTAAATAACATAAAACTAACATCTCAAGGATGTAAGCCAATATTATCCCTATAACCGGGATAGATGCATTCCCCATCGGATTTACAGACCTTATCACAACAGCTGTAAAAGCTGTGATAGTAACTGTCAGAGGGCCATAAATAACCGAAAGGTTTAATACTATCTCTCTTGCATCATACAAAATTCCGTGCTCTTTAAGCCCTATGGGCTCTGTATTACTGTCCATATATATAAATAAACTAAATAGCAGACCTTGTACAAGCTGAATGATAAGGCTTTTCATAATCCTTTTAGTTTTTGTCTCTTGTATATCATCATCCTGCACGGATGTGCACTTAGTTTTTGTGGCAAATACAAAATATTCCTCACAAACTATCGAAACAAGCAAAAGTACTATAACAACCGCTAGTTTAGATATAAGTTTTACAACTTGTTCCATATAATATTCTTCTCCATATAAAAGGATAACATAACCTTTTATATATTTTCTACTTTAATCAGGTTTGTACTTCCCGAAACTCCGTTGGCAATTCCTCCTGTTATCACAAGTTTATCTCCCTTTTGAAGCTCAAGCGTATCCTGAGCTACCTTTTTTGCCGAATAGAACAGTACATCCGTTGATTCAAATCTTTCACACATCTTAGGAGTCACGCCCCAGGAAAGTGCAAGCTTTCTCCAGGTCTTCTCATCCGTCGTAAGTCCGATTATATCCACAGGTCCTCTGAATCTTGATACAAGGCGGGCTGTAATACCCGAAATAGTGCAGACTACAATTGCCTTTGCATCTATATCTATCGCCATACCGCAGGTCGCATGTGAAATAGCATCAGGCTCATTTTTAATATAGAAATCACTGTTATAAAATCTCTTTTTATAATTAATGTTTTCTTCTGTATTTTCAGCAATTTTAGCCATGGTAGCTACTGCCTGTATAGGATAATGCCCTGCCGCCGTTTCTCCGGAAAGCATAATCGCAGAGGTTCCGTCATAAACCGCATTAGCTACATCGGAAGCTTCCGCCCTGGTTGGACGTGGATTGTTTATCATTGACTCAAGCATCTCAGTTGCTGTAATTACCCTTCTTCCCAGAAGTCTGCACTTGGTTATGAGGTCTTTCTGGATAGCAGGCAGTCTTTCAAAAGGTATCTCCACACCCATATCCCCTCGTGCAACCATGATTCCGCTGCAAAGTTCACATATCTCCTCTATGTTATCGTAACCTGACTGATTTTCAATCTTGGCAATAAGGCTGATGTCACTGCCACCGTTTGCATCCAGAAATTCGTGTACTGCTTTAAGATCCTCTTTTACAGATACAAATGAGCAGGCAATAAAGTCCAAATCATTTTCTATTGCAAAGAGCAAATCTTCTTTATCCTTGTCAGAAAGATATTTCTGATGAATATGTTTTCCCGGAAAAGCCATGCTCTTTCTGTCCGAAATAATACCGCCTATAATTACTTCACATTCTATCTCTTCTGCTGTGGTATTTACCACCCTTAACTCAATAAGCCCGTTATTTACGAGGACAGTATCTCCTATATTAAGCTCTTTTGCAAGATTCTTATAGCTTACAGAAACCTTTGTGTTATCTCCTATTATCTCATTGGTGGTAAAGGTAAATTTATCACCTTCATGAAGCTCTGCTTTGCCGTTTTCAAATACACCTATTCTATACTCAGGTCCCTTGGTGTCAAGCATAATTGCTATAGGAAGGTCTAACTCAGTACGTATTTTCTTAATTTTCTCAACTCTGGCTTTATGCTCCTCATGGCTGCCATGCGAAAAATTAAGTCTGGCTACATTCATTCCTGCCTTGCAAAGTTCCCTAATCATATCTTCGCTTTCACTTGCAGGTCCTATAGTACAAATTATCTTAGTCTTACGCATTCCCTTCCTCTCTTTCTTTTATACACTAATATGAAGTACTGCAACTGCGATTGTAAAGTACACAGTCAAAGATACTGCATCTACAATGGTTGTAATCAAAGGACTTGCCATAACCGCAGGGTCAAATCCTATCCTTTCAGCTATCAAAGGAAGCACACAACCGATAAATTTGGCAAATACTACAACTACTACAAGAGTAACGCAGATTACAAAAGCTACCGGAAGGGCAAGTTTATCCACCAAAAGCAATTTTACAAAATTAGCTGATGCAAGGGTTATTCCACAAAGCACTGCAACCCTTAGTTCTTTCCAGATAACCTTAAATATCTCTTTAAACTCTATTTCTCCGATTGAAAGTCCGCGGATTACGGAAACGCTTGCCTGCGAGCCTGCATTTCCGCCTGTATCCATAAGCATAGGGATATAGGCTGTAAGAATTACATACGAGGCAAGTGCTTCTTCATAGCTTGTTATAATTGCACCTGTAAATGTTGCAGATATCATAAGGAGAAGAAGCCAAGGCATCCTCTTCTTATAGGTCTCAAAGGTAGTCATCTTAAAATACGGCTTATCGGTAGGCAAAATCGCCGCCATCTTTTCAATATCCTCTGTAGCCTCTTCCTGTAAGATGTCCACTACGTCATCCACGGTAATGATCCCAACCATTCTGTTTTCATTATCTACTACAGGCATCGCTGTAAATCCGTATTTCTGAATGGTAAGTGCCGCTTCTTCCTGGTCTGTCTGCGTATTTATGCTGATTACCTTGGTGTTCATAATGTCACCGATTAACTCGTCCGACTCTCTTAAAAGCAAATATCTGAGAGCTACGGTACCTTTCAAGACACGCTGATTGTCTACCACATAACAGATATTTACCGTTTCGGAGTCGAGTCCTCTGCGTCTTATCCTGACAATAGCATCCTCAACCGTCATCTGTTCTCTAAGGTCTACAAACTCGACCGTCATTATACTTCCGGCACTGTCCTCAGGATAGCGAAGAAGGTGATTTATGTCTGCTCTTGTTTCAGGACTTGCATTTGCGAGAATCTTTTTTACCACGTTGGCAGGCATTTCTTCCAAGAGGTCAACAGCATCATCCGCCATAAGATTTTCTATAATATGCGAAGCCTCAGTATCTGACAGGGATGAAATTATGTACTGCTGGTCATCCAGTTCAAGATTGGCAAATACATCCGCTGCCATATCTTTCGGTAAAATTCTGAAAAGCTTTAACGAGTCTTCATCCTCCATCTCATCCATTATGAAGGCGATATCAACCACGTTCATGTCTTCCATCTTTTTTCTGAGGGCTCTGTATTCTTTGTTTAGAAGCAGTTTTTCAAGCTCTTCCCTATGGTTTTCTTCTAAAATATCATCCACGACTTATGCCTCCTTCTGTTTATTCATATTGTTGGAGCATAGCAAGACAATAAATCTTTATACAATAACATCCTGTATAAGCACTTATCCCTGCTATTCCTGCGTCATTAGATGATGATTCCCTCAAGATGGTCGCACTCATGCTCTATTATCTCTGCAATATAGCCGCTGTAAAGTTTGATATGTTTCTTAAAATCCTCATCAAAGTATTCGAGAGTAATATTTCTGTGTCTGACAGCCTTTCTCTCTCCTTCAAGGCACATACAACCTTCCTCTGTCTCGTAAGCTCCGCTCTTTTTAATAATCTTAGGGTTAAGCATAACTGTCATTTCATTACTGTTTTCAGGCTGAATGGCTATAACCGCTTTATTTATGCCTATCATATTGGCTGACATGCCTACACATTCATCTGCATAAGCCCTCAAAGTATCTTTTAAATCCTCTATAACGGCCATATCATCCTTTGTCATCGGCTCTGACTTAAGTCTTAAAAAAAACTGATCTTTAACTAATTCTCTTACCATATATTATTTATCCTTTTCTTACTTAATTACATCTTTTACAGCCTTAACCACATTTTCGGTCGTAAAGCCAAACTCCCTAAAAAGCACATCTGCAGGTGCTGAAGCTCCGAATCTGTCAATACAGATTGTCTTTCCGTCAAGTCCTACATACTTACCCCAGCCAAATTCTGAAAGCGCCTCAACCGCAACCCTCGCTCTGACTGACTTAGGAAGTATTTTTTCTTTATATACATCGGACTGTTTTTCAAATATATCCATACAAGGCATGGATACAACTCTCACATCAATTCCTTCTTTAGCCAGTACTTCCTTAGCTTCGATTGAAAGGCTTACCTCCGAACCGCTTGCAATAAGGATTGCATCCGGTGTCTCTTTAGAAGAATCAGCTACTACATAGCCACCTTTAAGTGCTTCTTTAGAAGAACCTGCAAGCTGCGGAAGATTCTGTCTTGTAAGAACAAGGGCGGTAGGTGTTTCTTTGGATGTAACCGCACTGTACCAGGCCGCAATAGTCTCTGTGGCATCAGCCGGACGGAATACGTTGAAGTTAGGCATAGCCCTGAACTCTGCAAGCTGTTCTATAGGCTCATGTGTAGGCCCGTCCTCTCCTACTCCGATAGAATCATGCGTAAGTACAAAAGTAAGAGGTATCTCCATAAGTGAAGCCAGTCTTGCCATCGGCTTTACATAATCGCTGAACACAAAGAATGTAGATACATAGGCTTTGAGTCCATGTAATACAAGACCGTTTCCGATACCTGTCATTGCAAGCTCTCTTACACCAAAATGCACATTTCTTCCCGCATAATTCTCTGCCGAATAATCTCCGGCTCCGTTTACATAGCTCTTGTTAGACGGAGCAAGGTCAGCAGAACCTCCGAAAAGTGTAGGAAGTTTCGCTGAAAGCTTGTTTAATACCTTGCCTGAAAGGTTTCTGGTTGCATCAGCCTTATCCTCATAGCTCCAGAAGTCCTCATCATCCAGTAAATTTAATGCCTTATTTTCATCCTTAAATTCATCCCAAAGTGCCTTCATTTCAGGGAATTTCTCACAATATTCCTTAAAGAGAGCGTTCCACTCTTCTTCCTTCTCGGCAAGGCTCTCTGCCTTTGCCTTATAGTTCTCATACACTTCTTCAGGTACAAAGAAAGGCTCTTCGCTTGGCCAGCCAAGCTTCTTCTTCATAGCGATTATATTGTCTGCACCGAGAGGAGCACCATGTACATCCGCCGAGCCCTCCTTTGGCGAACCAAAGCCAATCTTGGTATTAATCTTAATAAATGAAGGCTGTTCTTTATTTGCCTTTGCTTCTTCTATTGCTTTACCTATTTCGGCAAGGTCATTACCGTCTTTAACCTCAAGCACTTGGAATCCCATAGCCTTAAATCTCGCCGTAACATCCTCTGTAAAGGCAACATCAGTATTTCCTTCTATGGAAATTTTATTTGAATCATAAAGTACAATGAGTTTATTTAATTTAAGTGTGCCTGCAAGAGAAAAGGCCTCATAATTGATACCTTCCATCATACAGCCGTCTCCGCCAAGCACATAGGTATAGTGGTCAACCACAGGATAGCCTTCCTTGTTAAACTTTGCCGCAAGATGTATCTCTGCCATAGCCATACCCACTGCCATAGCCATACCCGCTCCGAGAGGGCCGGTTGAAGCTTCTACACCTGTAGTAACGCCATACTCAGGATGTCCGGGAGTCTTAGAACCCCACTGGCGGAAATTCTTCATATCCTCAAGAGTAAGTCCGTATCCGAAAAGATGAAGCAATGAGTAAAGAAGGGTTGATCCATGTCCGCCCGAAAGAATAAATCTGTCTCTGTTCTCCCAACAAGGATTCTTTGGGTTATGGTTCATGTGATTAGCCCAAAGCTCATAACCTATGGCCGCCGCTCCGAGCGGAAGTCCGGGATGTCCCGAATTTGCCTTCTGTACCGCATCTGCGGCCAATACTCTGATTGCGTTTACTGACATATTTTCAATATTATTACTCATTGTTTCCCTCCTAAAATATTATTGTTAAAGAGCTTTAATTATCTTGCATCTTAATTTTATCTGTTGATAATTATATCCTCTGCATAAGGAAGTGTCTTAATCCAATCACAAAGTGTATGCCATTCGTGAAGCTTATGAGCCTTTCTCGCATAATAAATATTGGACAAGGTCTCATAGTTTAATGTACAGGTTCTGAGCTGGTTGTAACTTGACGGAAGCATCTGTATAAGGTCATACCAGTAGGTCTTATCCTTAGTCTCCACAAATTTCTTTCTGACTTCTTCCATATAAGCTACAAAGTCAAGAAAATGCTTCTTTGTCTCCTCTGTCATATGGTCGGTTGAAAAATCTTCCTCTTCAAAAGCCTTGCTGTGTATCTTATGCATTGTGCTTGTGGAATTGGCTACAGTTGCTACCTTGTAGGTATCATACTCCTTCCACCAGTAAAGAGGGGCAGTTATATCAACCGATACAAATATCTGCCTGATAAACTTTCTATGATCAGGCCCCGCCTTGGCAAGTCTCTTTGCAAGGTCAAGATCATTCGGTCCCAAGACATAGTTTCTGTCATCATCATAATAACTGTCTGTCCTTGCCCATGAATTCATAGGGTTCCTTGCACCCCTCATAGCATTTTCAAGGTTAAGTACAGAAGTTCTCTCTAATTTTATCATATTTATGCCGCCTTTATACTTTCTGTTTTAAGTTTTCACATGAAATTAGTTTACCACATTTTCAGCATACTTATCAATAGTTAAACCATCTCTCGGCAAAAAACCTTGCTATAACCTGTTTTTTGCCTTATAATATTAAAAAACAATTATTCACGAAACATCTTGCGAAATATCGTAATCAAGCCACGGGCTTGAAATTACGATATTTTGCAGATGTTTGGTAATATCACCCCATAGTCACAGACCGAAAACAGTTTATCCTACTGTACTATACGAAATAAGAGGCCTGTGACCTGTGGCGTGAATAATTGTTTCAAATTTATAGTTATATAAAAATCCTGCAAAAGAGGTATGAAATGAAAAAAAATAAGATAATTCCATTTTCACTACTTTTTATCACTCTTACTTTTTTAGAGCTTTTCTGCATAGTAAAATATTCTGATGTTTTTTATTTTCCTTTGGCAGTAGGTGCGACACTGCTCGGTTCTTCCTATTTATTACTGACTGAGATTACAAATACCGTAAGATCTTTTATAAAAGAAAGGGATGAAAAAGCAGACGAAATAAATACAAACGAGGCTGCTTTGGCAGAAAAAGAAGAAGCTGCCAAACTTGCAAAGGCAACCTATGTGCTTGAAAAAAGAATTCTCAATCTTTTAGAAGAACGTATACTGATGCCGGAGGAGAACGTAGAGAATCTGAGCAGTCTTCAGGCTGAAGTAATTCGTGCAATTAAGGCCTCTATAAAATATGATATAAAAAATACAAATCACATAGCTGATGTTATTACCGATAATTCGATGGCACAGGCTGACCTGGCTCAGATACTTTCCAAATTCGAAGCTCTTGCACTTGAAATAAAGAGCAATCAGCTGACTATGAATGCCGTAAAAGAACAGCTTCAGACTATTACCGACATAGCAAGACAGATATCTAGTAACAGAATACAGTACGCAAGCCCTGTTACAGATAATATAGCCGCAAATAAAGTATCTGCTACCGAGAATAATGTCAGAGACTATACTGAGCCTGTAAGTGAAGCAATGCCGAGTGAAGTCATAACAGAAGCCGCTCATACCGGCACAGAAGCTATATATAGTGAAGAAATAACCGCTGAACCTACAGTTCGGGAAAATACACCGATAATCGAAGATGAAATTCTTAAAACTGAAGAAGTTGTTCCGGAAGCTGATGAAACGCTCACAACCGCCGGATCTGAGGTTATTGCAGAAGATACGGCTGAATCTGTGGGTACGTTGACCACAGCTGAACCTGTTGTCGATGAGCCGGTTCCTGTTACAGCTCCCGCAGCCGACGATCCTAACAAGAAAATGAGTCCTGAAGATATTGCCGCTCTTTTTGCGGCTGCTTCGCCTGAGCCCGGATCTGTTGTGCAAGAGCCGGTTACCGCTCCGGCTAACGACGATTCTAACAAGAAAATGAGTCCTGATGACATTGCCGCTCTTTTTGCGGCTGCTTCTCCTGAGCCTGAACCTGTTGCCGAAGAGCCGGTTCCTGCTACAGCTCCCGTAGCTGACGATCCTAACAAGAAAATGAG
>ERZ773067.1408-NODE-1408-length-12911-cov-8.043559_pt1 | contig 12911 bp, 7 predicted proteins | sample MGYA00580622_ERZ773067 | MGnify/ENA primary metagenome ERZ773067 (study PRJEB29015, sample SAMEA2737998) | human oral metagenome | biome: human oral; feature: human-associated habitat; material: dental | place: China | collected 2113 ...
CGGCGAACCCCGGCGCCCGGTGGTACGGGGTCGCGTAGCAGGGGACGGAAGCGGGCGGGGTCGTCGGAGGCCTCGGGGCGCGGATCCATGCCGTCGCGGATGCCCCGCAGCAGCAGGTCGGATGCCGCGAACAGCCCGAGCCCGAGGGAAACCAAGGCCATGGCCAGCAGCAACCCCAATCGGATCGACGACTGCTCGTAAACCACCCACCAGCGACGACAGTGGAAACCGACCGCCGCGATCGAACCTGCCGTGACGATCACGGTCGGGGTGATTCTCCGGAAGCCCAACCAGACGGCCAACAGCCAGAAAACCGGTATCGCGGCGAGTGTCAGGAGGTGAGGAGTAACGGTGGGTAGGAGCAGGGCGATGTCGCCCCAGGACGGGATCGCCAGAAGCGCAGCGATAGCGATGACCCCCAGCCCCGCCAGTCTCAGATCCCTGAGGCTAGGAGCGAAACGCAGCGAGGGAGCTGCAGCCGTGATGGCGGTGTCGGACGTCTGGGGCATATTTCATTGTCGAACACGAACGGGTCATGTACGGACAGCTATTGAGAAAAGGCGCTCCCCCGAAGCTGCTCGTGTCGACGCCATATGACTCCTATATCACCTCATCGCCCATGTGGATGGGTTCGCTGGCCACTTCGCCCTTGATGTGCTGCATGTCGTCGGTGCGTAGTTCCGTGGCGTCTGGTGTGGCGGGAAGCCAGGAGGTTGCGGTGTAGGTGGTGCTTTCCTTTCCATCCTTTTCGGTTGTTGTTGCTGTTCGCATCAGAATCCCGGGGCCGGTTGGCAGGATCACCTCAGTTGTGGATAGGCCGGTGATGTCGAAGGTGATTCTGTTCTCGAGGTTGATCAGGTCGCGGGGGAGCGCATCCAGGTCTTTCTCGCGTTGCTTCTCTTCCGGTATTGTCTGGAATATGGTTGCGGCGGTTTGTGGGTCCTTGAAGCGTTCTATCCAGCCGCCAGGATGAATGGCGGCAACGCCCGTGAAGGTGTCTTCTTCCTCGCCAGTGATGCTGAGTGTGGTGAGAGCGTAGATGGAATCGCCGTAAGAGCCCTGAAGATCCTGTTCTGATAGGAGTAGTGAGTTGTTGGTTGCTCCGGCGAGCCAGTGGTTTGTGTGTATGGTTATCGGTTTTTCCTGTGGGTTTGTGAGGGAGAAGATGTCGAGTTTTCCGGTGTCTGCTGGGTAGAAGTTTTCAGCGGTTTCGACCGCCAGCGAGTTGTTGGTCAGGGCGTGGCCCAGGACAATTCCTGTGACTTCGACGGTGCGGACCTCGTTGCCGGTTTCGGTGTCGAGGACGATGATGTGCGTGTGCTGGTCATTGAAGCTGTGGGGGTTCTTGGATGTCATGTAGGGCAGGAGTCGGACGGCCAGATAGCGACCATCTGGACTGGCCGCGATGAGTTTCTTCTCCCCGCCCCGGTCTTTTTCGAAACCAGTTTGGGGCGTGTCGTCGTCGCTATCGCTGGTTTGATTTTCGGGGAAGACAGGTTTCACTGTGCGGGCCCAGCGTACTGAGCCGTCTTTGGAGTTCAAGGCTACGAGGGTTCCCGTTGCGGTTTCTCCCGAGGGCGACGAGGCCTTTTGTGTGTAGGTTGGTTCGAACAGGAGGATGGGGCCGCCGGGTGTGGAAACGACAGGTGATGTGCTGTCGTGGATGGCATGCCATGTCGTGGTGGCTTCCCAGCCGGTGGCGTTTTGCACGGGGGCCTCGATGAGGTGTGAGACGTCTCCGGGGTCGCTGATCTTCACGGCATGAGGATCAGTGCTGTGGGTGCAGGATCCGAGCAGCAGGGAAAGGAAAAGGACTCCCGTGATTGCCGCGGCCAGTTTTCTGTGAAAATTCATGAGGTGGCTCCCGTCAGGCCGTATAGCCGGTAGACGCGATGGCCTCTATACCTCGAGGAAAAGGGCATGGTTTTCCCGCCGCCATTCAGCAGAAGGAGCGTCACCCCGGGGGCATTCATGGCGTCCACGGTCCCCACCGAAGTACTCAAGTCAGTGGTCCTCGTTCTGATGGGGAAAAACTGCATGGGTTTCAGGTCATGGTTTCGTGCGAGCCGCTCAGGGGACTTCAATGTGGAGCCCGGGACTATGGGGATGGTGGCACCGTCGGAGCCATCACCTGGCTTCGCGACGAGGGAGCCCGACAGCCGCCCCTCCTCGGAGGTCGCCACGATTCCCACCTTGGCGGCTGCCAACCCCGCATCCTCGGCAGTGGGTGTGACACGTTGGGTGGATGGATCAAAAACAGCCTTTACCAAGATGTCATCGGCGCGGATAATATCGCGAATGTCGGAGGAAGTGTCGTACGGGGAAGATACCGCCAAGGTTCCAGATGCCCGGGAGGCTGCGGAATTCACGCCAGAGATTCTGCCGAGGTCAACAGGTGTGGTGCCGTCATCCAGACCAGCGAGGGAGTCGAGCGTGACGGCTCGCGCTTCCCTGCTCCAGAGATTTTTGTGAGGCTCCCCATTCTCGGAATCGGGGGGACTCGTGTACTGGACAGCCCAGCCGTTCACCATCACCACCAGCTCGTCGGATATAGAATCGCCGGCAAGATTCGCCACCTCGACGAAGGATGTCGGGTCGGTATCAGAGATCAAATTGTATTTATTGTCGGAGCCGGTCAGTATGAATGATCTGTGGCCTGCGGGCCCGGAGCGGGCACTCCTGTTGTAGGTTCTCCCCTTCTCATCGGTCAGTTTCCAGCGGATCTCTCCATCGTCGAGGTTGTAGGCGGTGTCTCCGTCGAGGAGGGCAGAATCCGTCAACTGGAGCTTATTCTTTTTACTTGATGGATGCTCGCCGGTGACCTGCCCGGTGAGGGTATCCAGGACCACTGTCTTGGCATCATGAACTGGGTTGGAAATCTCGACGGCATCTGAAAGTATGCTGAACTGCACAGCAATATATCGACCCGTGGGGCTGGTGTACGGATAGTGCGCGCGAAAAGGAGCTTCTCCACACCACATCACGTCCAAGCAGAAGCCGGTTCTTTTCCGTGTGTAGCTCCACAAGGTGCTGCCGTCGGCGGGATTGAGGCCGATCACGCCCTCGGTGGTGAGTAGCACTGGTCCGGCAGCTCCGGATGTGGTGGCCAGCAGTCCCGGTACCTCCTTGGTCCAGGCGAGGGTGGTGCCAATGCCTGTGGAGCGTTCCGGCAGAGGGCCTTCGGGAAGCGGGGCAGTCGTCTGCGTGACCGGGTTAGTCACAGTGTGAGCCACAATGACCGCTGCGGTCAGCACCGCGGTGGGTACCACAATGAGAATGAACCGAAGAATCCCGCGCAGAATCTTGTTCCCTACGCTGGTGACGGTGGAGACTGTGCTGGCGCGGTGGTGAGTGAGAATGGATGGATCATCGGCGCTGCCAGGGGTGGTTCCCAAACAGTCCCTGACTCCTCGGAGCAGCAAGTCAGTGACGAGCGTCAAACCCAGCCCGACCGATGCCAGGCCCGAGGCCAGCAGGAAAGCTGACTTGAACGAGGTCTGGTCGTAGAGCTTCCACCACCAGTGCGCCAGAAAACCGGCGGATGCAACCGAGCACAGGGCGAAGAACAGGGCAATCAAGCGCCTCCAGGCGTTATTCTGGCTGCTCCAAGCCCAGGTGATAAAAATCGGAAGAATTCCTAGGAACAATCCGAGCAGCAAACCTTTGGGTGGGCCAAAAGTGTTGTCGCTAAAGCCCAGAAATACGTACAATGCAATCGCGGAAATGATGGTGAGGATTCCGCTGAGTCGAAGAGCCCTGAGTGCCGTGATGTGTCGCGACAAGAAAGCGAATTTTCGGTCAGTTGTCGGTTTGGAGGTCTCGCCGTCCTCCGGGGCCGGGGTTTCTGCATCGTCGGTGGGGGTTTCTGTGTTGTGTGTGGTGGGGGTGGTGTCGGGTTCTTCAGGCATCATGTCTATGCGCCATCCTCTCCCATGCGAACGGGGCTAGTGAAGACCTTGTCGTCTGGACGACCATCCTGGACCTGGATTCGTTGCATGTCGTCGGTGCGTGGTTCCGTTGCGTCGGGGGTGGCGGGAAGCCAGGAGTGGTTGGTGTAGGTGGTTTTCTTGTTCTCTCCTTCTCCGGTCGTGGTGACTGTTCGCAGGAGGAGGGCGGGGCCGGTTGGCAGGCTCACGTCGGCCACGTATTGTCCGGTGACGTCTACGCTCGCGCCGTTGTCGATATTCATCAAGTCCCGAGGCAGGAGTTCCAGCGGAGTTTTGTCGGGGCTGGCGGCGGTCGCCACTGCCGCTTCCGGGTCTTTGGCGCGTTCGATCCAGCCGTTGGGGTGGATGGCCGTGACGCCCGTGATGGTCTCCAGTTCCTCGCCGGTTACGGTCGTCCTGATGATGGTGGAAATCACGTAAGAATCTAGTTTCGGAAGCCTCATCAGTGAGTTCTGTGGGGACATGAGGAGGGAGTCTTTGGTGGAGCCGATGAGCCAGTTGTCGGTGCGGGTGGTGGTTGGTTCGGCGTGGGGGTCTGTGAGGGAGAAGACGTTGAGGATTCCGGTGCCTGCGGGGTAGTAGTTTTGGGCGGTCTCGACCACGAGGGAGTCGTTGATGATGGCTTGTCCTAGGACGAGTCCGGATACTTCGATGGTGCGGATCTCGTTGCCGGTTTCGGCGTCGAGGACCACGATGTTCATGCGCTGATCACTGATGTTGCTGCTTCCTTTGGAGGTCATCCAGGGGCGGAGATAGAAGGCCAGATATCGCTCATTGGAGACGAATGCTGTGCTTGTGCATTCCTGAAATTTAAGGAATGATCCTTGGGGGGTGTTGGACTTGTCGTAGAGGTAGTGTGTGTATATTTCTGGTGTGATGGTGCGGGCCCAGCGCGCCGAACCGTCCTGTGGATTTAGAGAAACCAGAGTGTTCCCGGGAGCCGGGGCCGCAGGGGAAGTGTCTGGTCTGGAGATTTGGGTTTTGAAGTAGGTTGCAGCTCCGCTTGTCCTTGCGCAGAGGGCGCGTGCCGTGGTTGCCGTTTCAGGAAACGTGACCTCCCAGCCGGTGTCGGTCTGAATGGGAGGGCTGACGAGGTCGGAGGTGTTTCCGGCTTCGGCGATGGTCACGGAGTGAGTGTCGTCGCTGTGTGGGGTGCACGATGCCAGCAGAGCGACACACGCCAGCCCGGTCAAGACGCAGATGAGTCGTTTATGAAGCTTCATGAAGCATCTCCCGTCAATCCATACAGGCGATAGGAAGGGGCATACTCGTATCCGGTGCCCGTGAATGGAGAATACGAAGAGTACCAGTCTCGTGAATCGGGCAGTCGTTCGTCAACGATTTTCAAGGTGACGAGGGTTGACGCTGGGGTGTTGATGGCGTTTACAACTTCTCCTCCTGTGTGCCTCGGGAGCTGTGATGGGAGCAGCGAGGGAGTGTAAAGGTCGGGCTTTTCAAGAGGGAATAGAAGCATGGTTCGCAAATCTAGGGGGATTGATGCTCCGGTGGACCCGGCGCCGGGTTTCATGACGATTTCTGCTGACAACGTTTCACCCTGCACTGTAGGAGTGATACCCACCATGGCGGCGGCCAGGCCGGGATACTGGGTGGCGGGGGTGGCGGTGTGAGTGGTCGGATCGAACACGGTACCCACCGTCGGGTTGCCCCGTTCGAAGTCTTTAGAAGATAGGATTACTTCGCCCGGGTCAGTACTAAATTTGATCTTGCCATCCTCGGGAACCGGATAGGCGGCGAGTGTGCCGGAGGCGTGGGAGGCTGCGCCATTGAGTCCAGCGGTCTTTCCAATGTCGATGGGTTTCATTTCCTCCAGTCCTGCGAGGGAGTCGAGCGTTACGACCCGGGTCTCCGGCGCATGGATGGTTCCCGGTGTTTCTCCTTTCTCCCATTCGACGGTGAGGGCTTCCGTGTACTGCGCGGTGAGGCCATTTACGATCACGGGATATCTGGTCAGGATGTCAATTGCGACGTTTTTCGCCGTCGTGATGTCAGTCGGATCGGTGTCGGACATCAGAGTCAACGACCTGCTCATGTGTTCTTTTGATTCTTCCCCGGTAAATTTTCCGGACAGGATGAAGCTTCTGTGTCCCGCAGGGCCGGAATAGCCGCTGGGGGAATGCGGTCTTGAATTGTCGTCAGCCAGGGGTTTCAGGGTCCAGCGGACTTTTCCGTCATCGAGGTTGTAGGCGGTGGTGCCGTCGAGAATGGCGGAATCGGTGAGCTGCAGATTCCAGCTGGATTTCGATGGATGCTCATTGGTCACGTGGCCGGTGAGGGTATCGACAACGACCGTCACAGCATCGTTGGCTCGGAACTGCACGAGTTCGTGCGGGATCTGGACGCGTAGGGCGACGTATCTGCCGTTGGGGCTGCTTGCCAGGTAGGAATTCAACAAACTGTTGGAGAAATCTTCCCCTCTAAGGTTCTGAGCCAGTAGCTTCGCGTATGTGGCGTTTGTGCGGTGGTAGGTCCACAGGGTGGTGCCGTCGGTGGGGTTGAGACCGGTCAAGCCCTCGGGGGTGAGTATCACTGGTCCGGCGGCTCCGGATGCGGTGGCCAGCAGTCCCGGCACCTCCTTGGTCCAGGCGAGGGTGGTGCCGATGCCGGTGGAGCGCTCCGGTAGGGGTCCCTCGGGTAGTGGGGCGGTGTGGTTGATCGGAGCTGTGGAGGCCTGGAGGAGGGCGATCGCGGTTGCCGCAGCAGTGATAGGGGCCAAGGCGAGAGCGGCCCGGCGAAGCAGACCAGCCCAGCGTCTCGACGACGTGGTGGTGTGTTTCATGGGGAGGTAGCGGGCCGGGTCGTCGGGATCGCCGGGTGGGATGATCTGGTGGGTACGGATGCCACGCAGCAGCACATCAGAAACAACGAATACACCCAGACCACACGTCGCTAAGGCCTGGACGAGTAGCAGATCGGTTCGGATGGAAGATTGTTCGTGGATCAGCCACCAGCGCTGCCCCATGACACCAACAGCAACGACCGTGCAGACGGCGGTGATGGCAGCGAACGTGCGCTTCAAAGGTTTCAGCCGGGCGCCGAGAGACCAGAGCGCCAGAATGGCCAGTGCAACCCGGAAGTAGGGGAATGTGCCCACCCGCAGCGCCGTCAGCTGCGACCACCAGACAATTGTCACAACGATTGCCGCGGCAACAGTGAATACTCCACCGAGTCGGAGAGCCCTGAGTGCCGAGATGTGCCGAGACAAAAAGGCGTATCGCCGCTGGTTTTTCGCCGGCTCGGGGGTTTCGGTGTCGTCCGTGGTCGGGATTTCGACATCATCGGTGAGGGCTTCGGTGTCGTCCTTGGTGGGGGTAGTGTCGGGTTCTTTGGACATGATGTCTACTTGTCCTCCTCGCCCATGCGAACGGGACTGGTGGATATGTGGCCGCCATTTTGTCCGATTGTGATCTTGATCTGCTGCATGTCGTCGGTGCGTGGTTCCGTGGCGTCGGGGGTGGCGGGAAGCCAGGAGTGGTTGGTGTAGGTGGTCTTTTTGCTCTCGCCGTCCTCGATCGTGGTTATTGTTTGCAGGAGGAGGGCGGGGCCGGTTGGCAAGCTCACATCAGCCACGTATTGTCCGGTGACATCTACGCTCGCGCCGCTGCCGGTATTGATCAGGTCCCGGGGCAGGGTCGCTAGTGGAGTTTTATCGGGGCTGGCGGCGGTTTCTGCTGCTTCTTGTGGGTTCTTTGCGCGTTCGATCCAGCCATTGGGATGAATGGTCGTGACGCCCGTGATGGTCTCCAGCGCCTCTCCGGACGTGGCTGCTCTGATGATGGTCGAAATCTGACGTGTTTCTCCGCGGCGAGTGTTGTGTGTCAGTGACAGCGAGCTTTGTGGGGACATGAGGAGGGAGTCGTTGGTGGAGCCGATGAGCCAGTTGTCGGTGCGGGTGGTGGTTGGTTCGGCGTGGGGGTCTGTGAGGGAGAAGACGTTGAGGATTCCGGTGCCTGCGGGGTAGTAGTTTTGGGCGGTCTCGACCACGAGGGAGTCGTTGACGATGGCTTGTCCCAGGACGAGTCCGGATACTTCGACGGTGCGGACCTCGTTGCCGGTTTCGGCATCGAGGACCACGATGTTCATGCGCTGATCACTAATGTTGCTGCTTCCCTCAGAGGTCATCCAAGGCCGGAGATAGAAGGCCAAATATCGCTCATTGGAAACGAGCGCGGCAATTGCGCACTGCTGACTTCTGAGGAACATGCTTTGGGGAGTGTTAGAACTGCCTCGGAAGTTGTGTGTATGCATTGCTGGCTTTATGGTGCGTGCCCAGCGAACCGAGCCGTCCTGTGGATTCAGTGAAACCAGCGTAGATTCAGGTTTCGCAGCCTCGGAAGAGGCGCTCCCGTTTTCGTTGTTGGGATTCTCGAGATAGGTTACAGGCCAATCCGTCGCTTCGCAGTTGTCTCGTGCCGTGGTTGTTGATTCAGGAAACGTAACCTCCCAGCCGGTGTCGGTCTGAATGGGAGAGCCGAGGATTTCGGAGGCGTTCCCGGCTTCTGTGATGGTCACCGAGCGAGCGCCATCACTGTGAGGGGTGCACGATGCCAGCAGGGCGACACACGCCAGCCCGGTCAAGGCGCAGATGACTCGCTTGCGAAGCTTCATGAAGCATCTCCTGTCAAACCATACAGGCGATAGGAAGGGGCATACTCGTATCCGGTGCCCGTGAACGGAGAGTATGAGGAATACCAATCTGAATCGACCGGTAGGCCATCATCAACCCTCAGGGTTGCAAAAGTTACCCCGGGAACATTGATGATATGTACAGCAGCCCTTTTTGCGCTCTTCTCCAAGATTTGAATGGGTTCATCCATGCTTATTGTTTGAAACATGGTTCGTGTGTCTAAGGCGACTGAAGTCCCGGTAGACCCGTCGGCAGGTTTCATGACGATTTCTGCTGACACTGTTTCATTGCCGGCTGTAGGGGTGATGCCCACGATGGCGGCAGCCAGCCCGGGATACTGGTTGGCTGGGGTGGTGGTGTGAGTGGTCGGATCGAACACGGCACCCACCGTCGGGTTGCCCCAATCGAGGTGTTCGACAACCGTGTCGTATTTTAGAATTTTTATCTTTCCATCCTCGGGGATCGGATAGGCGGCGAGCGTGCCGGAGGCGTGGGATGCTGCGCCATTGAGCCCAGCGGTCTTTCCCATGTCCATGGGGTTCATTTCTTCCAGTCCTGCGAGGGAGTCGAGCGTCACGACCCGGGTCTCCTGTGCTTGGATGGCTCTCGGCGTTCCTCCTTCCTCTTTTTCGACGACAAGGGCTTTCGCGTACTGGGCGGTGAGGCCATTTACGATCACCGGATAGTCGGTCAGGATGTCGATTGCGACATTTTCCACCGTCGTGGTGTCAGTCGGATCGGTGTCGGACATCAGGGTCAACGACCTGCTCATGTGTTTTTCTGGTTTGTACCCGGTAAATTGTCCGGGCAGGATGAAGCTTCTGTGTCCCGCGGGGCCGGAATAGTCGCTTACGTGATCTGAGTCTGATTCTTTGGTCGGGGGTTTCAGGGTCCAGCGGACTTTTCCGTCGTCGAGGTTGTAGGCGGTGGTGCCATCGAGAATGGCGGAGTCGGTGAGTTGTAGAAGCCAGTTGATGTTCGATGGGTGCTCATTAGTCACGTGGCCGGTGAGGGTGTCAACGACGACCGTCACGGCATTGTGGGTCGGTATTTCTTTTCCAACCACGTTTGTAATGAATTTGGTATGAATCTGTGCGAGTTCATCCGGGAATGTGATGCGTAGGGCGACATATCTGCCGTTGGGGCTACTCGCCAGGTAGGAACTCGACAAACTGCCGAATGTATACGGGTCCAGTATCTTCGCGTATGTGGCGTTTGTGCGCTGGTAGGTCCATAGGGTGGTGCCGTCGGTGGGGTTGAGGCCGGTCAAGCCGTCGATGGTCAGTATCACCGGTCCGGTGGCTCCGGATGTGGTGGCCAGCAGTCCTGTGACGTCTTTCGTCCAGGTGAGGGTGGTGCCGATGCCGGTGGAGCGCTCCGGTAGCGGCCCCTCGGGGAGTGGGGTGGTGTGGTTGATCGGAGCTGTGGAGGCCTGGATGAGGGCGATCGCGGTTGCCGCTGCGGTGACCGGCGCCAATGCGAGGGCGGTCCGGCGGAGCAGACCGGCCCAGCGCCTCGAAGACGTGGTGATGTTGTTGTGTTTCATGGGGCGGTAGCGGGCCGGATCGGAGGGATCGCCGGGCGGGGTGTTTTGGTGGTCGCGGATGCCTCGCAGTGCCACATCGGAAGCAACGAATACACCTAGACCAAAAGTCGCCAGGGCCTGGACGGGGGGAAGGCCGATCCAGATGGAGGTTTGTTCGTGGATCAGCCACCAGCGCTGTCCCATGACGCCAGCGGCAACGATCGTGCAGACGGCGGTGATGGCAGCGAGTGTGCGTTTCAAAGGGCGCAGTCGGGCACCGACAAACCAAAGGAACACAATGGCCAGTGTGAATAGGAAATAGGGGAACGCGACCCCCCACAGAAGTGTCAGCTGCACCCACCAGACGATCGCCAGAACAATCGCCGTGAGAACAGTGAATACGCCACCGAGTCGGAGTGCCCTGAGCGCCGAGATGTGCCGCGACAGGAAAGCGAATTTTCGGTCAGTTGCCGGTTCGGGGGTTTCTGCATCGTCCGTGGTGGGGGCGCTGACGTCGTCGGTTACCGTGTCGTCTTCTGGAACCGAGCTATCGGACATGGATCATTGCTCCTTTGGCAGCGGTAGTGACTCCGGTGGGGCCTCCACCCCGGGGGCGAGGGTTGTGCGTGATGGAACGAAACCGTTTTTCCACTCGTACCGGGAGGCGTGGTGCAAGATATGGGTCATCTTCTCCTGGCGCAGTGAAGCGTGACCGTTCGTCGTGTCGAGCCAGGATGCCGGTGTGGGGTAGATGACGGTCTTCTCCCCCTCGCCCTCCGTGCGTTGTGTGTAGAGAAGAATCCCCGCGCCGGTGGGGAGGATCACGTCGGCCACCAGCAGAGTGGTCGCATCCAATGTTGTTCCGGTGTCGACGTGGAACAGCTCGTGTTGCAGCGCTTCCAGGGCCTTTGTGCGCTCGGATGCCTTGCTCTGCGAGTTCACGATCTTCGCGGCAGCCTCCGGATCCTTGAAACGATCGATCCAGCCTCCGGGATGAAGGCCACGGACACCGATCACGGTTCCCAGCTCCTCGCCCGCAGTGCTGTGTCTGGTGATGGCATAGGGCCACAAAGCACCGAAGTCGTCGCGAGGCGGACGCTCCTGCGACATGATCAGGGATCCGGGACTGGCTCCGATCAGCCACTGATCGGAGCGGAAGCTGGTGGGCTCGACCTGCGCGTCGCTCAACGAGAAAACAGTGATGACCCCGGTGCCGGCGGGGTAGTAGTTCTGGGCGGTCTCGACTGCCAGCGAGTCATTGGTGAGGGCCTGCCCCAGAACCAGACCGGAGATCTCGACGGTGCGAACCGTGTCCCCGGTTTCGGTGTCCAAGACGGTGATTCCCACGCGCTGATCGCCAATGTTCTCGGAATCCTCGGGAGTCAGATACGAATGAGTCCGGATCGCCAGATACCTCCCGTTGGGGCTGACGACAACCTTGTTGGCGAATCTCCACGTTTGTGGTGTTTCGGCAATTTTTTCGTCTGATGTGATGCCGGTGCTCATGGTGAGCCTCCAGTTCACAGATCCCGTGCTTGCATCCAAGGAAATAATCTCCTTGTCCTTGGCGCCCGTGATCAGTACAGGTCCGTGTGCCGTGGGGAAAGCATCATAGTCAGGGGCGATCCTCGTCGTGGATTCCATGTGCCAACCGCCCTCGGTTTGGATCGGTTCTGGGAAAGGATCGTGATGGGAGCTGTCGGATTTCGTGAAAGTGACAGAGCGAACCTGTCGTGGATGCCTATCGCTGCTCCTGGATTCGAGGTCATAACATCCTGAAAGCATCATAGTGAGAAGAAGCAAGCCAGCCATCACATGCGTCAGCCGTTTGTTCGTGCTCATGCAGAACCCCCTGCCACGCCGTACAGGCGGTAGGTATGGATGCGGGTGTAGCCATCCTTTGTGTTGCCGGAATTGGCGTTATCGTTGCTTCCTGTCATGGGATCGATGGCCATGAGGGTGACTCCTGGGGCGCTGAGAAAAAATTTCTCGTGCATATCGCCGGACACGGTGAGGGGGGTGGGTTTCTTACCTGCTAAAGGAACCGGGAAGGAACCTGGTTCAATGGGAACAGTGATCCCTGCCGAGCCATCGCTTGGGCGTATGACGAAAGCCCCTGTCTGCTTGCCCTCCTGAATGGTTGCATCGATTCCGGCCGTGGCTCCCGCCAGGCCCGGGTACTGGGACGCGGGGGTGACCGTTCGGGTGGTCGGGTCGAAGACGGACTCCGAGGTGCGGATGACCCCTGACCTGTGTGAGACTTCGTGATAGACGCCGGTGATCCTGCCGAGATCGACCGGCTCCTCCTCGGCAAATCCGATGAGGGAATCGAGCGAAATCGCTTGGGCTTCCCAGCTCTCTCCCTCATCCTTGCGCAGTGCATCATCCGGGTTCTTGGGCTGGACCGTCCAGCCATTCACCAGCACTGGGAGTCCTTCGGCGTCAGCGTCCACAGTGATGCTGGCTCTCTTGGAGTCGGTCCGTATAGCGCTGTCCGGGGTCAGTGTTATGCGTGTGCTGACGTGTGGTCCGTTAGTCTGCTTGTGATTCGTCGCGACGAAGCATGTGTGCCCTGCCGGGCCCGAGTAGCCCGCGTACCCATACTTCTCTGTGAAGGACCAAAGTTCTTGACCATCTTTCAGGGAATAGGCGGTTTTACCATCCAGCACGGCGGAGTCGCTGAGCTGGAGACGCCAGACCTCGTTGGAGGGATGCTCGCCGGTCACCTGTCCGGTGAGGGTGTCGATGACAACGGTCACGGCATCGATGGACGAATCACGGTCGGCGTACGCCG
>ERZ773067.1411-NODE-1411-length-12884-cov-8.625692_pt1 | contig 12884 bp, 10 predicted proteins | sample MGYA00580622_ERZ773067 | MGnify/ENA primary metagenome ERZ773067 (study PRJEB29015, sample SAMEA2737998) | human oral metagenome | biome: human oral; feature: human-associated habitat; material: dental | place: China | collected 2113 ...
TTCCTCCGTCAATCAAGATATCACCTTTATCCAAGTGTGGAAGAAGGGCTTGGATAGTAGCGTCTGTTCCAGGTCCTGCTTGAACCATAAGCATGATACGACGTGGTTTTTCAATTGAGTTTACGAAGCTTTCGATATCATAGCTTGGCACAAAGTTCTTTTCAGGATGGCAAGCAACAACATCTTCTGTTTTTTCTTTACTACGGTTATAGATAGCAACTGTGTATCCACGAGATTCAATATTAAGGGCAAGGTTACGACCCATTACGGCCATACCAACAACACCAAAGTTTGCTTTTGTCATGTGACTCTCCTATTGTTTGATTTATTTATTTTATCATGTTTCAATTCTAAAAGAAAGAATTTGATAACTAGTCTCCTAGTAGTCAAGGTCGTTAGCGTGACCAGAACCATTTCCTACAAAGTATCCTGTTTTACAGTTAAGAGTAAAGAGATAGGTGCCATCAGGTCTGTATAGGTTGTAATAGCCATTACCATTAACGATATTAACACGTTCTAGGATATATTGATTTCCAGTAATATAGCCACGTGCTCGTGAAGTAGCAAGGATTTGTTCAAGGACACCATCGTTAAACTCCCAAGCTGGATTACTACTATCACTGATGGCAGATTGGTTAAATGGAACACGGCTCACACTTCTCTGCAAGTTCACACCTTCACTTGACAATCCGCTATTAGCAGCATTATTGCTAGGAGCTGTTTCACGTGCTGGAGTAGTTGAACTACTTTCCGTAGATGGAGTTGATTCAGTTTGACTTGCTGTAACTGTTGTAGTTTCTGTACTTGATTGTTGACTCTTACCTAAACTAATAGCTTTGTCTAACAGTTTGTCAATTTCTGTATTTCCAGTTTTGACTTCAGTGAATTTAGCGTCAGATTTAACTTTTGCGTTTGTGTCCAAAACTCCATCTGTAATAACTGGTGTTTCAAACTGAGCATTTATATCTTCAATCGCTTTAATTTGAGTTTCAAGGCTGTCATATTTTGATTTTACAAGAGAATATTCTCTTGCTCCTTCAAGTTTCCCTAAGAGATCTTTCAGCTGACTTAATTGGCTAAATTGGCTATTTTTTAAAGCAGTTTTATTTTCGTCAGTATAGAAAGTATCGTATAGAGTGTTGAACTGATCTAAAACAGCTTGGTTGCTTACCAATCCAGTTCCTGCAGACTGAGATTGAATCTCCTGAGATGAGCGTGCGATTTGTTTGTAGATATAGTAGCCACTTCCGAGAATGAGCAAGAATAGACAGGCAAGAATACTCAAAATCACCCATTTCTTTTTACTTTTTGGCTTCTCGCTACTTTGGGCAGAACGAGACAAAAGTACAGCTTCTTCATTCTCCTCTGAAAGCACAGGTTCAGGATTCGTTGCTACTGCAACTGTTTCAGAATCATCTTCAAAAGCTGGATTTTCTAGTTCTTCAACTGTAGGAGCAGATTCAACTACAGGAATTTCAGTTGTTTCAGTTAAATCTTCCTCTGAAACCTTGTCTGTTTCCTCATCCTTAATATTTTCTCGGACTTCTTGAATTAAATCATCCAAACTTTGAGTAGTTTCCTCTTGCTTAGCTTGCAAATTTTCAAATTTATCAGCTTCAATTTCATCACGATGCTGTTTGATATATTTATCGAGAATAGTATCATCCGGAGTTACGCCAGCTTCTACCTCTTCTTTTTTACGAATAACTTGACCAACTGTTAAATCTTTTGCCTCTTCAAAATCGAGTTGTGATTCACGATTTACATTTTTATGGTGATGATGTTTTTTCTTACTCATTTCAATCCCTTTCTGCTGCTACGTCTTGTCTTTTTACGCGTTGCCCAAAATATTGATACAAATCAACCTTAAGAGTACCGTTATATAGTTTCCGTTTTTTATCTGCCTGACTACCATACTTGCTTTCAAAAGCCTCATCACTAGTCAGAATAAATTTACTCCAAGTTTTCAGAGGAGCAAATACTTCTCCCATTTCAGCATAGAGCTTAGTGACTCCAGCTTCATCGGATAAACGTTCTCCATACGGAGGATTGGAGATAATCACGCCATTAATCTTATCTGAACGCAAGTCCTGCACACGCATCTGCTTAAAGTGGATATCCTTAGATACTCCCGCCGCCTGAGCATTTGCCTTAGCAATTTCCACCATTCGTCCATCAATATCACAGCCCATGATGTCTAGTTCAATCTCACGATTGATTTTTTTGCTTGCTTCCGTACGAACTTCCTGAATCAAACGGTCACTAACCCAATTCCAATCCTCAAAAGCAAAGGAACGGCGCAAACCTGGCGCCATATTACGAGCAATCATAGCAGCTTCGATACAGAAGGTTCCTGAACCGCAGGTTGGATCAATCAAGGGTTTATCTGGATACCAGTTTGACAATTGTATAATGGCTGCAGCCATGTTCTCTTTAATCGGAGCTCCACCTTTTTCAGTACGATAACCTCGTTTGAAAAGACTAGAGCCACTTGTGTCAATCATAACAGTCGCAACATCTTTAAGAATGGAAACTTCTATTTTAAACTCTGGTCCATTTTCCATCAGGGGAACGCCTTCTGGCCGAGCATAATGTTTCTGCAATTTCTTGACAACTGCCTTTTTAGAAATCGCTTGAACACTAGGTTCATTATGAAGTTTTGATTTGACACACTTAGCCTTTGAGATCGGAAAACGCGCTCCAAGTGGTAGATAGTTTTCCCAATCTAAGGCAAAAACTCCTTGAAAAAGTTCTTCAAATGTTTTTGCGGGGAAAGTTCCAACAACAATCTTAATCCTATCTGCAGCTCGTAGCCACAAATTGGTTTCAATGATTGTCTTCACATCTCCTTCAAAGCGAACGCGACCATTCTCAACTTGACAGTCATAGCCAAGTGCACGCACTTCACGACCTACAACGGCCTCTAAACCTGCTGCAGCAGTCGCGATTAAATTAAATGTTTGTTTCATGTCAGTCTTTAAAGACCTTTCTCTTGTTCACCTTTAAAAAATGAGGTTGAGAAAATTTCTCAGCCCCAACCTATATGCAATTTTCTATAAGCCATGTTTTGTTCCAGAAGTGACTAGGACCACTTCCTTCGATAATCATCTGTCTACCGCTAACAGCATAAATCTGCTAGCAGTCAGAGTACTACGTTCGTTTCCGTGCACTCCATGCCCCGACCAAAATTTGGGTTGCTAGCTTGAGGGGTTTACCGCGTTCCACTCTCTCTGTTTCCAGAGAGACTCCGTCACTGTGGCACTTTCAGAGCTACTAAAACATATCCGAAAACTTAGTCTATTCACTCGCCGTAACGATTTCTCGTCCCTAGGCTTATGGTTTCGCCTAGCACAAACACTACAGGCATCACAGCCTGTGCTAGCATGGACTTTCCTCATGAAAAGATAAACTCTCCACGCGATTATCCAAAAATTGCACAACTGGATGATTCTTAAGCTTCTGAATTATCCACTATTTGTTTACCGAAGACCTCTTTTTCAAGACGGTTCAATCGTTTTAAGATATCAAAGTTTGTCATTGAAGTAGTGCTACCCAATTCAAGAGAATCTGATTGCGTTGGCGCCACTTGATTTTTTTTCAACAATTCTTCTTTTAGTTCAGCAATTTCTAAACGTAAAGACTTGACCAAAGCAGCATAAGTTTCATAGTCTTTAATAACATCATCTAAAAATTCATCAACTTCTACCTTGCTATAGCCTCTTACTTCTCTTCCAAAATCCTGTTCAAAAATATCTTTTGCTGTAAAAACAATACTCGACATGTCTCTCTCCATTCTCAGTTACTAGTATTATTATATAAAAAAAGGCAATCAAAAAGCAAGGTCAAAGGCTCATTTTTCGGAAAAATTTTCAGCTATTTCGTTTAATACGTCAAATGTTAATCTTTTTGTAACATATCTGTCTTTCTTGTTCATCAATTCGTAAAAAAACTTGAGTTTCGTTTCGTTTTCTTCATCATAAAAAAGATAGGCGCCATCCGTATTTTCTAACAAAAATAATTGATAATCTCGAAGTTGTCCCTTATGTTCATAATTAGGATATGCATATTTGACAAAATCTACCTGTTTAAATGCAGTAAGTTTGATCTGATTAGCCTCGTTCCAATTTGTGCCATGTGTTTCAAAATCAAAGATAGTTGCGAGCTGAAATCCATATTCTTCCTTAATTTCCTTAGCTACTTCTAAGACCCATGATTCAAAACCTAGACTTCCAGTAAAAACCAGCCATTTTAGACCTTCCTCAGCAAGTTTTTCTAAATCATTTCGTATAGCTTTTTTGATTATTTTTAATCGAATATCCTTATCATTAAATATTCCTAAATCGAAGGCGGAATAGCCAATTATCAAGGCTGTATGCATTTTTTAATCCTTTCCGAATACTTTTATGGTATAATAGAGTGATGTTATTGTACCAATAAGGAGAACTATGGTCAACTATCCACATAAAGTTTCATCAAATAAGAGACAATTAACCCCATCAAAGACCAAAAATTTTGCAAATCGGGGTATGAGTTTTGAAAAGATGATTAACTCAACGAACGACTATTATTTAACCCATGGAGTGGCCGTTATACACAAAAAACCAACGCCTATCCAAATTGTTCGTGTTGATTACCCTCAGAGAAGTCGAGCAAAAATTGTTGAAGCTTACTTTAGACAAGCATCTACAACTGACTACTCAGGAGTTTATGAAGGATTCTACATCGATTTTGAAGCTAAAGAAACGAGGCAAAAAACTGCCCTCCCTATGAAGAACTTCCATGCTCATCAGATTCAGCATATGGAACAAGTTATTAAACAAAAAGGGATTTGCTTTGTTTTACTTCATTTCTCTTCTTATCAAGAAACGTATTTATTACCGGCCATTGATCTCATACACTTTTATCAGCAGGATAATGGGAAAAAATCAATGCCGCTTGATTATATTCGAGAGCACGGTTATGCGATTGAACAGCACGCTTTTCCTCAGATTCCCTATCTCGATATCGTCAAACAACATTTACTAGGTGGTAAAACAATATGAACAAACAATTTTTCTTGCGCATAGCTAAGTACTTAGGGATTGGATTTTTAACAATCTTTCTCACAATAGTACTAATCGGCGGAAGTATCTTTCTCTTTTACGTAGTTCAAGCTCCTGAACTTTCCGAAACCAAGCTAGTTGCAACAACTTCAAGTAAAATTTACGACAATAAAAATGAACTTGTGGCTGACTTAGGTGCTGAACGTCGAGTAAATGCTCAAAGCAATGAAATCCCTACAGATTTAGTTAATGCGATTGTATCTATAGAGGATCATCGTTTCTTCAACCACAGAGGAATTGACAGCATCCGTATTTTCGGAGCTTTCTTAAGAAATCTTCGCAGCAATGGTCTTCAAGGTGGTTCAACCTTGACTCAACAGTTGATTAAATTAACTTATTTCTCAACTTCAACTGCTGATCAAACTATTGCGCGTAAGGCTCAAGAAGCTTGGTTAGCTATTCAATTGGAAAGAACTGCAACCAAGCAAGAAATTTTAACATACTACATTAATAAAGTCTACATGTCAAACGGTAACTATGGGATGCAAACAGCAGCTCAAAATTACTACGGCAAAGATTTAAAAGACTTGTCCATCCCTCAATTAGCCCTTCTTGCTGGAATGCCTCAAGCACCGAACCAGTACGACCCTTATTCGCACCCTGAAGAAGCACAACAACGTCGAAACCTTGTATTGTCAGAAATGCAACGCCAAGGGTATCTCTCATCAGAGCAATACGAAACAGCAATAAATACACCTATCACTGATGGTTTACAAAGTCTTAAAGGTAGCAACACCTATCCTCAGTATTTAGATAATTACCTTAAAGAAGTCATTGATCAAGTTGAACAAGAAACTGGATATAACCTCTTAACTACAGGTATGGATATCTATACAAACGTCGACCAAGATGTTCAAAAGAAACTATGGGATATTTATAATACTGATGAATACGTTCATTATCCTGATGATGACTTCCAAGCTGCTTCTACTATTGTAGATGTCACTAATGGTAAAGTTATTGCTCAGCTTGGTTCACGCCACCAAGCTAGTAACGTATCATTTGGTCTCAACCAAGCAGTTGAAACCAATCGTGACTGGGGTTCTACAATGAAACCAATCACAGACTATGCTCCAGCACTTGAATATGGAATTTATGATTCTACTGCTTATATGTTGAAGGATGTTCCTTATAATTTCCCAGGTACTAATGATCCTGTCCTCAACTGGGATAGAAGTTACTTTGGAAACATTACTCTCCAATACGCTATTCAACAATCTCGAAATGTTCCAGCCGTTGAAACACTAGAAAAGGTCGGCCTTGATAGAGCTAAAACATTCTTAAATGGTCTTGGTATTGATTATCCAACTATGCTTTACGTTAACGCCATTTCAAGTAATACGACTGAAACAGGTAAGCAGTATGGAGCAAGCAGTGAAAAAATGGCTGCAGCTTATGCCGCATTTGCGAATGGTGGTACTTATTATAAGCCAATGTATATCAACAAGGTGGTATTCAGTGACGGAAGTTCTAAGGAATTCTCCGATCCTGGAACTCGTGCTATGAAAGAAACTACAGCTTATATGATGACCGAGATGATGAAAACAGTACTATATTATGGAACCGGTACTGGCGCTTACATTTCTTGGTTACCTCAAGCGGGTAAAACTGGTACATCAAACTATACTGATGCTGAAATTGAGAATCATATCAAAACTGATCAGTATGTCGCTCCTGATGAAATGTTTGTCGGCTATACACGTAAATACTCAATGGCAGTATGGACTGGTTACTCCAATCGTTTGACACCAATTGTTGGTGACGGATTTAGAGTTGCTGGTAGTATCTATCGTTCAATGATGGAATATCTCTCTGAAAATGATCACCCTGGTGATTGGACAATGCCTGAAGGTCTTCATCGAAGTGGTGGATATGTCTTTAAAAATGGCGCTCGCAATAACTGGACGAATCCAACAACCCAACAACCTATAGTGACTGAGGCCCCAATCGTTTCTACAGAAGACACAACTCATGAAACGACTCATGAAACAATAAACAATGCAAACAATTCAAATAATGCAAACAACACAAACAACGCAAATACTAACGAGCCAAACATAAATAGAAATCCTCGATAAACTAAATTCTTTTAGAATATAAGAAAATGGAGTTAGATAACTAACTCCATTTTTTTATTTTACATGGTTAGCAAGATCTTCTTGCGCTTTTTTATTAGATTCTTCTTTTTCTTTCTTCCATTTATCTTGAGCTTTTTGATATTCATCAGCAGTTACTGGTTTATCTTGAAGTTCAAGATACTTGTACAAGAGGGCTTCACTCATACCCTTGTTACCTGAGTATGCAAATGGAAGGGTGAATGGTACCATCTTAGACAACATTGGACGTCCAGTTTGAGAAGTTGTTGGGATAATCAAAGCACTATCTGTCAACCAAGCTTGGGCAGCAGCATATTTATCATAACGTTTTGAAACATCTGTGTCTTCATTTCCAGCTTCAACAACCATCTTTTCGTAATCTTCCAAACCAACTTGTTTGGCAGCAGCGTTGTTTGTACCAGCATCAAATCCTAGATAAGTCTTGGTATTTTCACCAACAGATGGTTTGATGATATCAAGGTAAGTAGATGGGTCAATGTAGTCTGGAGACCATCCAACGTTATCTGAGAGATCCCAATCTTCTCCAGCAGCTGTTTCAGCAAAGTAGGTAACATTTAAGACTTCATCTTTTTGAAGTTGTTGAATATCAATAACGACATTGTCAGTTCCTAATGTTGCTTCAAGTGATTGTTTCAATGACTGAACACGTTGAACTTTTGTAGTATTAGTTTGGTCAACTGGCATATCCAAATGAATTGGGAACTTAACGCCGTCTGCTTGAAGCGTTTCTTTCGCTTTAGCTAGTTCAGCTTTTGCTTTTTCTGGGTTATATAATCCATCTTGAGCATCATCTAGTTTCACATTTCTCCACTCGTCACCATAGGTTACCAATTTTTCTTTAACTAAGTCACCAAAGTTTTTACCATCAGCTTGAACAAATGTTGGTGGTACGAACAAGTTACGAAGAAGTTTGCTTGCTCCACTTTCTCCATTAACTTGAGAAGCATAAGCTGTTCTATCAAAACCAAAGGCGATAGCTTGACGGAAGTCTTTGTTTAGGAGAGCTTTTTTAGTTGATGTCTTTTGCTCATCTGTAGTCTTAGAAGTGTACTTGTAAGACTGACGGTCAATATTTGTCCCAACCAAGAAAGTAGCAGAATCTTGTGGTGTATAAACGATGTTGTCTTTAAACTCTTTTTCAAGTTCAGGATATCCTGCACTTGTTGGGAAGAGACGAGCCATTGAGAAGCCGCCATCCTTAAAAGTGTCTGCAAGTTTGCCTGTATCTTGACCATCCCAGAATGATAGTTTTACTTTATCAATATGAACATTGTCCTTATCCCAGTAGTTTGGATTCTTTTCAAATTCTACTGAAGATTTTGCTACCAATGATTTCAACAAGAAAGGACCGTTGTAAAGAATACTGCTTGGATCAGTTGCTTTGGCAAAGTCACTTCCTTTAGAAGTAAGGAATTCTTCATTGACTGGTGCAAGAATACCCATGGTTGTCTTAGAGTTCCAGAAGCTTTCTGGTTTATTCAAAGTGTATTGAACAGTTTGATCATCAATTGCCTTGATTCCAACTTCTGAGAAGTCTTTTACTTCACCTTTAACATAAGCATCAAGACCTTTAATGGATTCTTGAACAAGATAAAGGGCTTCTGACTTATTATCAGCTGCATATTTAAGACCTGTTACAAAGTCTTGAGCTTTCACAGGTGCATACTCTTCACCTTCAGAAGTGTACCACTTAGCATCTTTACGGATTGTATAAGTGTAGGTCAAACCATCTTTAGATACTGACCAGTCTTCTGCCATAGATGGCACGAAGTTCCCGTAACGGTCATTCTCCATCAAACCGTCAACAACATTACTTGTGATATTCGCAACTGCAGCCTTACCTGTTGTCAGATAGTTGAGGCTGTCTGGATCTGTTTCATAAACGTAAGAAAAAGTTTTCTCACCTTTTGCACTAGAGCCTGAACCTGAACAAGCTGCCAAAACACCTGACGCTAACAGAGTCACTCCTGCTAGGGCCATTACTTTTGAAAATTTCATAATAAACTCCTTTTTGACTTTTTATACATTATAGTCTCTTTTCAGCCATGTGTCAATATAATTTTCAGAATTTTTCAAATTTATTTGAAAATTTTTTCTTCCTCTATTTCTAATATGAAAATCTTTTTAGGAAAATTTCAATCATTGACATTTATCAACTATATCTTTATGGTATAATGAAGGAAGAAATTTGAAAGGAATTACCATGTCAAAAGAAGTTATTGTTGAAAGTTTTGAACTAGATCATACGATTGTAAAAGCTCCTTATGTCCGCTTGATTGGAGAAGAGACTGGACCGAAAGGAGATATCATTTCTAACTTTGATATCCGCTTGGTTCAACCAAATGAGGACTCTATCCCTACTGCTGGACTTCACACCATCGAGCACCTCTTAGCGAAGCTGATTCGTACTCGTATTGACGGTATGATCGATTGTTCACCATTTGGTTGTCGTACAGGGTTCCATATGATTATGTGGGGACGTCATTCTAGCGCTGAAATCGCAGCTGTCATCAAGGATTCACTGAAGGAAATCGCTGAAACAACAACTTGGGAAGATGTCCCAGGAACAACTATTGAATCTTGCGGAAACTACAAGGATCACAGCCTCTTTTCTGCTAAGGAATGGGCAAAATTGATTCTCCAACAAGGAATCTCAGACGATGCCTTTGAACGTCATGTCATCTAATAATAAAAAAAGAAACCAGCTTTTGAACTGGTTCCTTTTTTTATCTTCTAAATCTTGATTTAGGCTTTTTCGCGAATCACCAAAACACCATCTTCCATGTCAGCTTCTAGGTGTTTAGCATCAAGATTATCCAAGTGGAAATCTGTTACTTTATCTCGGATTTGTTGTTCAACCACACGACGGAGTGGACGAACACCCATAACTTCATCATATCCTTCCTCAGTCATGTATTCTTTGGCTGCATCGCTCACTGCCAAGTCAATTTCTTTCTTAGCAAGTGTCTTATTGACATCAACCAACATCAAATCAACAATTTTAGAAAGATCTTCCTTGCTCAAGTGTGAGAACTCAATCACTGCGTTAAAGCGATTCAAGAATTCTGGACGGAAGTAAGGTTTCAAACGATCCATGAGTTCTGGTTTGTCCGCATCTTCTGTCAAGTTAGCTTCATAACCAAAGCCAGCGTTTGAAGTTGCGATAATCACCGTATTCTTGAAGTTGACAGTATTACCTTGACCGTCTGTCAAACGACCATCATCCAAGACTTGAAGGAGAAGGGTGATGACTTGAGGGTCAGCCTTTTCAATCTCGTCAAGAAGGACGATTGAGTATGGATTACGACGGACGCGTTCTGTCAAGGTATTGTTGTTGTCATCGTAACCAACATAACCTGCAGTTGTACCAATCAATTTAGATACGGCTGTACGGTCGCTATATTCTGACATGTCCAAACGGATGATAGCATCTTTAGTACCGAACATATCAAGAGCCAATTGTTTGGCCAACTCAGTCTTACCAACACCAGTAGGCCCTACAAATAGGAAGCTACCGATTGGACGGTTACCTTCATCAAAACCTGCACGATTACGACGGATAGCTTTTGCTACTGCTTCAACAGCCTTGTCTTGGCCAATAACTTTCGTTTGCAAACGGTGACCCATATCTTTCAATCGTTCGATATCGGTTGCACCCATTTGTGATACTGGGATTCCAGTCATCCGTTCGACAGACTCAGCTACATCATTTACAGTAGCTGTAACCTTGTGATCTTCTGTATGATTAGCAATTTGCTTTTCAAGCTCTTCGATACGGACTTTTGCATTTAGAGCTGCTTCGTAATCTTCTTTAGCCGCAGCTTCTTCTTGTTTAGTTTTTTCCGCTTGAATTTCGTGCTCAACTGCATGTACATCTGTCACTGGATGTTGAGCCGCCAAGTGAGCAGCTGTCACATCCACAAGGTCAATAGCCTTATCCGGCAAGCTACGTTGTGGAATATATTGAACAGAGTAATCAACGGCAGCTTTCAAGACTTCATCTGGCAAAATAACATTGTGGTGTTGTTGATAAAGATCTCGAATACCTTGAAGAATCTTGAAGGTATCTTCAGCAGATGGAGCATTAACTTTTACTTCATTAAAACGACGAGCAAGGGCTGCGTTTTTCAAGATGGTATTACGATATTCATCTTGAGTTGTTGCCCCAATCACTGTCAATTCTCCACGTGAAAGAGCTGGTTTCAAGATATCAGCAAGACCTTTAGACCCTTGACCATCACCTGTGCTACCAGCACCTAGGATTTGGTGAATTTCGTCGAAGAAAAGGATAATATTTCCAGCTTCTTTGACTTCGTTTACCAAGTTTTGAATGTTTTCTTCAAAGCTACCACGGTATTGAGTACCAGCTTCAAGTCCAGAAATATCAATCGAGATGATCTCTTTATTCTTGATAGCTGCAGGAACATCACCGTTCACGATAGCTTGGGCCAATCCTTCTACTACTGCAGTTTTACCAACACCAGCATCACCGACGAGAACTGGATTATTCTTTGTGCGACGAGAAAGAATTTCAGAAGTTTCTTGGATTTCTTTATTACGTCCAATCACTGGGTCCAACTTCCCTTCACGAGCTTCTGCTGTTAAGTTACGTCCAAGTTTTGCAAGAATCCCATCTTGTTTCATACCTTTACCTTGAACGTACTGAGCTTGTTCATTTCCTTGGCTTGGAAGTTGACCGGTTTGACGGTAAATAGCGAATTCTTCAGGCGTTACTTCACGGCCGTTAATCAAGTAACGACGGTTTTCTGAACTATATCCACGCATACCACCCATCAATTGGTTAAATAAATCATCCATGTTGTTAAAGTTATTAAAGTTGTTATTCATATTTCATACCTCGTTTGTTTTCAAATTTACTTAGTCAAAATAATTTGACTTTCTCTGACCTTTGTTTCAAAAAATTTAGACTAGCTATTTGCTACTCTACGTATAATTTCAGGTTTTTCTTTATCCAATACAGGTTTTTCGATTGGATTTCTAAAAATACTAATGTTAACCATAGGTTATACCTCTTTTCTAGGTTTTACCCATACTTTGATCTTAAGATAGTATATACAATCATCTTAAAATCAAGGTTTTCTAAGGACTTTCCTTATCCTTATGTTCTTAGTATATCACATTGGTCAAAAAAGGTCAACATATTTGACCAAATTTGACTAACTTTTTTTGAAAAAATTTTTATAGAAAAAAGCCAGTCATAATGACTGGCTTAAATTTTAATTATTGCTGAATCTTAAAGCAATGCATCATCCATAGAAAGAACTTCGTGGAAGACACGTTGTGTCAATTCAGTTTTTTGTTCTGGAGTGAGGTATTTAGTGTTTACACAGTATCCAGAGATACGTACGATAACGTCTTCACCTGACATGATCTTTTCGTAAACATCGTTCAAGTCCATAACGTTCAAGTTAACGTGTTGTCCACCGTTTTCGAAGTAACCATCAAGGATTGTTACCAAGTTATCTACTTGTTCGTCATGAGTTTTACCAAGAGCACGTGGTGATACTTGTGTAGTCAATGAGATACCATCAGCTGCATAACCAAAGTCAAGGCTAGCAAGTGAGTTCAAGTTTTGCAACCATCCACCTTTAGCTTTGTTAGATGGGTTAGCACCTGGTGAGAAGAATTCAAGTTTAGACAAGTT
>ERZ773067.1412-NODE-1412-length-12878-cov-3.943617_pt1 | contig 12878 bp, 13 predicted proteins | sample MGYA00580622_ERZ773067 | MGnify/ENA primary metagenome ERZ773067 (study PRJEB29015, sample SAMEA2737998) | human oral metagenome | biome: human oral; feature: human-associated habitat; material: dental | place: China | collected 2113 ...
AAAACCCAACCAAAATTTATTTTGGCTGGGTTTATTTGATATTCTTTACAATCTCATTAAATGAAGATATAATTTTTCCTTGCTTATCTTTGGGTAATTTTGTTAAGTTTTCAAAAAGTACTTCTGGAGAATCTTCTCGATCTGATTCAAATGATTGTAGGTTGAAGAACTCCTCGACCGTTAGATTTAGGGCTTTGATTACGGATTCAAGAGTTTTTATCTTAAAATCATACTTCATGTTTTCTATATTTTGAATCGCTTTAACACCTAGCCCAGCGATTTCAGATAATTTTTCTTGACTTAATCCCTGTGCTTTTCTGCACTCACGTATGCGAAATGCGATATGCTTTTGTAATTTATTATATTCCATGCTATATACCATTTTACTATCTGTTTTCTCTAAAAATAAGTATAATAAACTATCCAAAAACAAGAAAAGTATGGTAAAATAGTACTATGGTTTAATAAAATGCATAGGGCATTGTACAAAAGGAGTTTATAAATGTCAAAAACTACGAAAAATAGTCATAGTACTGCTAAAAAATTGTCTACGGGTGCGGTTATTTCTGCCATCGCAGCAACTGGTCTTGTCAGCACAATCGGAACTGCTCATGCAGATACAGTAGAGCTTCCATTGCCTACAACTGCTAAAAACGAACCAGCTTTGGTAGAGAAAGAAGCGCCTAAGAAAACAGAAGTGAAAACTCCTACTAAGGAAGAAGTTACTGAACTTGATGCTACTGCTAAACAAACACAAGCAGATGCAATCAAAGAAGAGAGCGAAAGCAAACAAGCTCAAGCAGATGCACAAAAGGCTCTTGATAGTGCCAAAGCACAAAATCAAGACCATGCTACACAAGTAGAACAAGCAGAACAAACTGTGAAAAATGCTCAAGCGACTTTTGAAATAAAATCTCAAGAGAAAGAAACTGCCAAAACAAATGCAGATAAAGCAACTGCTGACTACAACCAAGCGGTATCTACTCTCAATGCACTTCAAAAGGATACTAAAGCTACCATCACTCTTGCCCCAGACTTTATCAAGGCTGTGAAAGATGAAATGGAGTTTAAGAAAGAAATCCGTGAGGGTATCGAATATTCAGATGATGTTCGTCGTGCTAAAAATATGGAGCTTTACAAACGTGTTATCACAACACAACTCCAAAACCGCACCCTCAACAAGTATACCCAATCAGCCAAAGACCTAGCAGACGAAACTCGCTACGACATTAACAATCTTCCAAAAGAAGTTACAGACGAGTTGAACTACTTTGTTGCAGACCTTATCAACCAAATGCGTCGTCAACTTGGACTTCCAGACGTTGTTCTTTCAAAATCAAGCCTTGAGTTTGCGAACAAAATTGCTAAAGAGTATGTGAAAGTGAACTTCTCTAAAGCGATGAAAGACGAATATCGTGCTAAAGGTGGATTTGGTCACTACGCTAAAGGTATTTACAAAGTTGCTAAAGAATATGGTTTGAATAGCACATACTCAGAAGAAACAATTAAAGAGTACGCTGAAAAAGGTTTGCAACCTTATGAAAATGCAGTTGGAACATACGATCCAAAACAACTTTCAACTGATGCTGACCAAGTTCTTCGTAAGACTGTAGGGGAAATGAAAGAGGAATTGTACAACAACCTCATTGAACTTGTTTCTCATAAAAATGACTACCTTCACACACAGGGTATCCTCCAATTCGACTACGCAAATGAAACTGTGTACTTCGGTGGTGTCGCACAAAGTAAAACAGACGAGTTTTACACAACTCACTTCCTCACAAGTATTCGCACAACTAACGTAGACGGCTCAAAGTGGGATAAAACTCCTATTGTGAACCCACTAAGCGATGAAGTAGTCGCACGTAAATTGAGCGAAGCTCGCCAAGTCCTTGCTGATGCTATGACTGCTCGTAAAAACGCTCAAGCTCAACTTGAAGCAACCACAAAAGCAGAGTCAGATGCTAAAACTGCTCTTACAACTGCACAAGATACTTTGAAAGCCTTGAACAATGGGGAAAACCCACTTGCTAACGCTCAAAAGGTTTTTGATGAAGCGAAAGACCGTCACGATAAAGCAGTTGTGACACTTGCTAACGCAAATGCCCTTGTCAATAACTTGACTGCTTCTAAGGCTACAAAAGAGGAAACTCTTAAACAAGCACAAGCAAAACTTAAAGACGCTGAGAAAGCTCTTCAAACTGCGCAAGATGAACTTAAAGCAGAAGAAGATAAGATGGCTGAACTTGAAGCGATTGCTAAGAGCAAAGCCCAAGCGGTATCTACTGCTAAGAAAGCACTTCAAGATGCGAAAGACAACGTTAAACAAGCTGAGAAAGAACTTGCAGACCTTAAAGGTGCGAAAGCTCGCTTGGTTGAATTGAAAGCCGACCTTGAAAAAGCTGAAACTGAACTTAAAGAAGTTTACAAGGCACAAAATAAAGCCAAAGTAGATTACGAAGTTAAAATTGCCAAAGCGCTTGAAGCGAAAACTGCTTATGAAACTGCCAAAACACAGTTTGAAGAAGCAGAAGCAAAACGCTTGGCAGACCTTGCAGAAGCCAAACGTAAAGAGCTTGAAAAAGCGGGTTACAAACCAGTTCCAGTAGTAGACGGTAAAGGGACTGTGGTGGATTACAAAGTAGAGAAAGTAACGGTAGGAACTAAAGACGATAAAACATATCAAGCGCCTGCACAAGCTACAAATGCAAAAGCAGAACCTAAGAAACAACTTCCAAATACAGGAACAAAAGAATCGAATCTCCTCGCATTGCTGGGAGCAAGTGTTGGACTACTAGCTTTGGTAGGAAAACGAAAATTTAGATAGCAAGAAAGAGGGGGTGTCCCCTCTTTTTAATAAATGAAAGGAACTACGATATGAGAACTCCTAAAAAATACTCAGATTTACTTAAACGAAAAGAACTCACTAATGCTATTATTGCAGAATGTATATACTCTGTAAATAAGCGAGCTAAAAACTATCGCGACAAGATAAAAGAATATAAAAACGCAAGATATTATTTACATCAACAAAATAACATTGAAGATGCTGAAGAAAATATGGAAAAATACTATGATATGAAAGAAAAACTATTGAGTAAATATAAACCAACAATGATTCATAAACAATATATAGGAGAGAAAAAACAACGAGTCTATAGTTATGAAAAAAATTATGAAAAGCTATATAACGAAAAAAGAAATGCCATAGTTTGGGAAAATAGTTACTATGACTATGACACTAACAAGGAAATTGATTTTTTTGATTATAGTTTAGGTAAGAAAGAATATCTTTATTTTTTGTACTATGAAATAGGTGAATATAGTTTTCATTCTCCAATTGATGAAAAAAAAGTAAAAAATTCTCAATTAGAAATCAAAGAGATAGATGAAGACTTTCAAACTCGTGGAGCAGATATTGTGGATTTACTTTCAAAACAATTTGTACAAAAAGTAATAGATTTGTTGGAAAGTGGAGAGTATACATTGTTGGAATAGGAAAAAGTTGTTCATCAAACATGTATAGTGATAAATTAAAAGAGAGCGCTATGCTCTCTTTTCTATGATGTTGTTCTGATATGTAAAAATTTTATATAAGGGAAACTTTTGATATTCTGGTTCGATTTTTGCTTATTTTTGACGAAAGTTTACCTTATTTTAATGAAACTGATTAAAATTAGTTGAAATTTTATTTTTTGAAAACGTATGAAAACGTTGATTTTAAAGCACTTTGAAATTAGATGAAATAAGTGGTGCCCCAACCAGGTCTTAAGAAAGCTCGTAAAGCTTCTCAATTCTCAAAACGTTAATTATCAGCGATATATCAACGTTTGTGGAACGCCCTACACTCTGTGTGGGGTGTTTTTTTGTGCTTAAAAATAGGGAATGACTTACCGCTTAGTTAGTGAATAATAGTGGTAACGGTAAGGTATTCCCATTTGCCTTACTTATTTTTCTACAAAAATTGTCAACCCAGACTAGAGCATAATAAAAACCCCCTCCAGAGAGGGGGTTAGACTATCTAACGGCTAGAACAAATGCCAATCAGGGCTTGAGAATTTCTTGGTTTGAGTCATATAGAAATGCATAAAGTGAATTTCCATAGCTAGGGTCATGAGAGTAGCGATTGCGATGACAATGGTTGGGTTAGCTGAGAATAGGAGGGCAAGAGTCAGCCCAGTTAAAAACATGCCGGCTTGCAGGCCGTAAAAGGTCTTGTCATAGACCAGGTAGTGCTTGTTAAAGCGGCCATTGGATAATACTGCAGCTTGGAAGAGGCCGATGCCAGTGTAGAAAAAGCTGGTAACAAAGTAGTGATTGGCCTCAGGATTAACCAAGAAGCTCATCGAAACGGTAATCATGAGTAAACCAATGAATATAGGATAGTGACTATAAATCAAATAGATTCCTTTATGGTTGCCTTCTTCATCAATAGCATGGTCGAATTGTCCAAAATAATTCATAAAGAGGGCAATCATGATGATAAAGTACAGAACCGAATGAACAGAAAAAGTTTCTAGGGTATAGAAGCTGGCTAGTCCCATAATCCTCTCGCCAAAGGTGATGATAACCAAAAGAGAAATCCGTTCAATGAGATGAGGCAGATTGATATGAAAGTGTGAACTACTTCGGGTCAAGACGATTGGCATGACAAAGGTCAAAAGGATTCCCGTCATATAGACATGCATGCCAATATTAATTGGCAAGAGGGCCGCTAGGTAGACAAGGCAGGTTCGCAGCCCTGTCATCCAAAGAAAGCCTTTGATACTCTTACGGTCGGCTGGGCTGGCAGATTTCCTAAGGTATTCGACTAGATACTGGAAAAATAAGGTCAGTGTTAGTGTGCCAATGGCCCAGCAGAAGGTATGGAAATAGGACTGCCAATCTGACGTAATCATGTTTGAAATCAAGAGCAGCATGCCCATATTGATAAACATGACGACCATTGAAAAGGGAATTCTTCCCGTAACGATTCGTGTAGACGGTCTGAATCATCCAGCAGTTGACAAGCACCAGCAAGGTCATGAGAAAGCCAAAGATTGCGTCTAATGATAGGACTCCATGATGAAGGTGATGGATGAGCGCTGTTGTTTTGGATATAGCGTAGACAAAGACTAAGTCATAAAAGAGCTCGCTAAATTCTACCCGTTTGTGTTTGATAAGTTGAGTCATAATAGGACCTTTCTGAATGTGTTGTAACGACTTATTATAGCATGAATGGCGATTAAAGAGAATGCTGGATAGGGGGGGCACGAAGAGGCCGTTGTGTGCTTAAAAAATAGGAAGGGGCTTACCTCTAAAAGGAGCTAAGAAAAAATAAGGTCAAATCGATGAAGAAGCTATTAGGTAAATATCATAAAAAACACCCCATGCATTGGATTTTGTCCAATGTACGGGGTGCAGTTCCTTATAAACTTGATGGCTTTAATATTTACACACTTACCCTACATCCTTCCGCCCAAACCACCAATAAGCCACGCCCAGCGAGCAGGCTGATAAGACCAGCCCTACTCCGACATAGCCTAGGTTTAGGCTGCCATTAGGAATGATTTCGGCGCCGTCCACGTAAGCGAAGGGCGTGAGCCATTTGAGGGCGCCCAGGCCAAGGGCGATAATGGACACTCGGTTAACAAGGAAGAATCCTAGTGCCAGTTCGATACCTAGTAGAGATTGCATACTGGGGAGGGAGCCACTTATGTTAGCTTCTTAACTTATTTTTAAAATTCATCCGAGAATCGAATTCTATCCATGTGTCTAATCTCCTTATAGAAGTTGAAATCTGTCCGATTCAGTCTATCGCATATTTGCTTAATCATATATTTTCCGCGCTCTTCGATTCGCTCATTCACTGCCTTTAGAAAAATAGGGACATCTTGCTTGCTTGGAAATAGGTTATCGTAACCGTAACTATGCTTTTCCCAGAATAGCTCGGTTTGATAGTCCTTATTTACATAGGGTTGTAGGTAGAACATCTCAACGAAATTTATCCATGCTTTAGAGGTTGGAGTTGTTGGAGCCAACCATTCTTGCAGTGATAGAAGAGTAATGTCCCAGTAATCTTTTGAGAAGTTGTTTCGTGCAGTATTTATCCAATAAGGGAGTACGGTGAAGTTTCCAATTGTATGAGTGAGTGTAGCGAATGTTTGAAAAGCAGGTAGATTGGGTTTGATAATGTCAAACCTCTGATAATTTGGGACTTGAGGTTGATTGTTTTTATTTGGTTGATCTGGTATGGAATAATAATCTTTTATATTATTTATTCCTAATTCTTTAGTTAGAGTGTTATAGTTAGAACTCTTCCGAATAGCTCTATTAAAAGTAGTAAGAAAGGAGTTCATAGTTTCGCCTCTAGTAATAGCGGTAGCCGAATTTTGCCAGCCCAAAACTTTATATAGCCTTATCGCTTCCTTGTCGCAGTCCGCTTTGCTACCACTTTTTTGTGTGATGCAAAAGCTATTAGGACTCGTGAATGCGCCACTTTTATATTGCAAGAAAGCTGTAATGTTGTCTTCGGGTAGTGAATCAGTATAACAATACTTGAAATCCCATTCCCAAGGCTTGATTTGCTTAGCATCGCAATATTCTAGCCACTTGATTACTTTTCCGCGTTCGTCTTCTTTTTCGTGTTCCATAATGCTGCTCCTTAATATATTCTGTCAGGTAACTATAGCTTTATTATAATTCTTCGATTTGAAAATACAAGGATGTGTTTTAATCATGATAAATGATGGCGGGACACCTAGATTTTTTGAGTAAGAGAGCCGATAGCAATAGGTCATAAAAGCAATCTGTTTCTCGGAATAAGCGCCACAGACTTAATGCCAGAGACAAGAAAAAAGCCATCAAGTTTATAAACTTGATGGCTTTAACTTTTACACTCTTACCCAACATCCTTCCGCCCAAACCACCAATAAGCCACGCCCAGCGAGCAGGCTGACAAGACCAGCCCGACTCCAACATAGCCTAGGTTTAGGCTGCCATTAGGAATGATTTCGGCGCCGTCCACGTAAGCGAAGGGCGTGAGCCATTTGAGGGCGCCCAGGCCAGGGGCAATATTGGCGACTAGGTTGGCTAGGTAGAAGCCTAGCACCAAGCCGATGCCGGCGCCTAGGCCAGTGCCGCGACGTTTGCCGGACAAGGCCGACAGGCTCAGGCAGAGGGCGATGAACTCGAGGTGTAAGATTAGATAGGCCAAGTGCAAGAGTAGGAGTTGGCCCATAGGCGCGGACTCACCCATCAGGGTCAGACTTAACAGAACAACTGCTAGGGTCATCGCGTTGAGTATCAGAAGCTGGCTGACCAGGGCCAAGGCCTTGCTGGTAACAATCGAAGCCCGACTGAGGGGATGGGTCAGCAGGAATTCGGCGGTGCCGGCTTGCTCTTCTTTGGCTAGGGAATTGCTGGCCAGAATGGCGGCATAGAGGGCGCCACCAAGGCCCAGGACGCTCTGACATTCAACGGTATAGAAGCCAATGAAGCTGCCCATGTTGAGCTTGCCCAGGCCGAAGGCGTCGGAGAAGGCGCCCATGGTGCTAATCAGGCCGTTGATACTAGCCATCTGGTCCTTGACTTGAGGGAAAAGCAAGGAAATCAGGGCCATAAAACCCGCGATGGCGGCCGTCCACAGGATTAGGCTACGCCAACCTTGGCGTAATTCGTGGCGGAATAGAATCATGATAAATCGCCTCCTTCTTGGTAGTAGTGGCGGAAGATTTCTTCCAGACTTGGCTCGGCCAGACTGAAGTCGCGGACTTGGCCGCCTGCCAAACAGGCTAGTAAGGCATTGAGGTCTCCTTGATAGAGGAAGCTGGCTTGGTCTTTGCCTTTGGTTTGCCAGTTGGAGACGCCAGCTAGGTCTGCCAGGCCAGGTGCTTGGCCGGACAGGCTGACGCGTTTGGCTTGGTGTTTCATGAGGCTGGCGACATCTTCGGTGGCCACGATTTGCCCTTGGCGGATAATGGCTGCTCGGTCGCAGTGGTTTTGGACTTCGGACAGGACATGGCTGGATAGGAAGACAGTCCCACCGGCTTGGCGGCGTTCCTCTAGTAGGGCGAAGAATTCTTCTTGGATCAGGGGATCTAAGCCACTAGTAGGCTCGTCCAGAATCAAGAGGTCAGGTTGGTGCTGGAGGGCGGCCACAATGCCCACCTTCTTACGGTTACCCAGGGACAGTTGATCCGCCGCAATCCCCAGGTCCAGCTGCAGCCGGTCGCTGAGGCGGCGACATTCGGCCTGGCAGTCCAGGCCTCTCAGATTAGCAGATAATTTGAGTAGGTCGCGGGCGGTCATGCCGGCATAGAATTGGGTTTCGGATGGCAGGTAGCCCACCCGGCGTAGGATTTGGCCTTGTTGGCGGCCGACTTCTAAGCCCAGGACCTGGGCACTCCCGCTGGTAGGCTTAATCAGCCCCAGTAGGGTGCGGATAGTGGTGGATTTGCCGGCCCCGTTAGGCCCAATAAAGCCAAAGAGTTCGCCTTGCTGGACGGTCAAGTCCAGGCGCTCGATGCCTCGATGCTTGCCGTAGGATTTGGTCAGTTGATGCGTTTGAATAGCGTACATGGGATCACTCCTTTCTAAGATAGAGAGACTTCCAGAAGTCAATCAGTTGGTTGAATTCCGCCTCGATGGTTTCGGGATCAACGGCCCCTCGCTGGACATGCTCCCAGAGATAACCCTGGGCGGCCCAGGTCATATCCTTATACATGAGCTGAAAGTCGATATCGGGCCGAAAGCAACTCATATCTAGCTTGTCCATGTGCTGGACCTGTTTCGCCTTGACTTGTTTCATGCGTTGGGCCAATTCTGGCATAATCTCGGGATCCTGCTCGTAGTAGGTCTTAAGGCTAAAGGCCAGCCAATCGGGATTGAGCCGGGCTAGTTGCACCTTAGTCTGGGTCACGCTCTTGAAGAGCTCGAAGAAATCCAGGGTCTCATAGCAGCCTCCTTCTTTTAGGACGTTTTCGGTCTGCTGGACTAAGAGGTCGAAGAGGAAGAAGTAAAGTTCCTTTTTATTATGGAAATAATGGAAAAGCAAGGGCTTGGAAATCCCCGCCGCATCCGCAATGGCGCTCATGGGCGCTTTCTTATAGGTGTGCTGGCCGAAGACGCGGAAGCCGGCTTGGATAATGGCCTCCTGCTTGGCTTGGGGCAGGGCATAAAATTTAGGATTCATTGCTTTCTTGGCTCCTTTCATTAAGAAGTTAACTTCATTATAGACCCGTTGACCGTTTTTGAGAAGGGGGTCAGAATTTGCTTTACCCTATCTACTAGTTCTACTAGTAGATAGGGTGTAAGGTGGGCAAAATTACGTGGTGAGATGATAACAAAATGAAGAAAGTCTTGATATATAGGGGGGTTAGCTGTTGAAAGCGATTTTCCCATTATATCATATATGATATAATGGGAAAAAGGAGGTGCGTGTCATGGACGCACATTACAAGATTCCAGAAGACATTCTGGCCCTGGTAGAAGGCCTGCCCTACCAGCAAGCAGTCAAGGCAGTGGCAGCCTTAGAAATCATTGAGCGGGAGGGGTTGATACCCGCTGTGATTGAAAAATGGGGCCGAGGCAAAGGTCAGGCCAAGACACTAGTTATTCCTTTGGGTGAGACCAAGACAAGAAAGGAGGGTGAAGAGCATGTCACTCGAGTCCTTAAAGAATCGCTTAGCATCCCAATATCCTGATTTTACTTTAGATTTGGCGGAGGAAGGTGCGCGACAGGAAGTGGCCCTAAAATTGGTGAAGTTGCGCCTAGAGCGAGGCTTAAGCCAAGCTCAAATGGCAGAAAAACTAGGTTTACGCCAAGCCAACCTATCAAGACTAGAGAGTGGCCAAGCCAATCCGACAGTGGGGATGTTGGGGAGGATAGCGGAAAAATTGAAGGAGAATTTTGGTATAGAGGTAGGGATAGCTTATGGATATTATGGTTAGTAGAACTGGGCGGTACGAAGATAACGTAAAAGCTCTCTTGAATAGCGCAATATGTCCGATATCTAAAGAAGATATCTCTACATGTGAGGAGCATATAAAAGTTGCCGCTTTAAAATATGATAATACTAGAAATTCACTTAATAAAAAGAGTATTCGGGACTTAATCAGACGATGGGAAATCGAGCGATTTAATAGAGAGCCTTGGTATAATGTTTATAAGGATGAAGATAAGTCTCTTGAAATTTACTATCTGTACAACTATAAAAAAAAGCATCTGACATTTTTAAATTTGGCATTACTAGAAGTTGATAATAGCCTATGGGCACGAATCCCTATGTGTTTTAATGAGTGGATGTTTAAATTAGGTAGCTCATTCATGATAGTAGTTATTCTTTATTCTATAATGCAATCTTTAAAGTTCTTATACCAATGGAATATAAGCAGTAGAGTGATCGGTGCGATAAATCAAGATACTAGGGGAGTGTTACAGTTAAATGAAGATGTAATGAAGAACGTAGTAGCAACGATGATAATGCTGAGTTTCTTGCTTGGTATTAAGTTAACTAGCTTCCTTCTTTGGGGTGATTGGGATAAGAAACAATGGAAGGCATCTAACAAACTGGGGTGGAGTAGAACGCTCCAGTTCTCTTTGGATAGCTCACTAGACATCGGGATAAAAGTAATGAAATTGATGTGCTACTTTCCTTTGTATTATGGGGGGATACTTTTTGCCTACTTGGTGATTGGGCAAAAACATTGGATATATGCTATTTTAGGGATTACATTACTTTCATATGCTGTATTAACATTTATATATTATGTAATTGTATTTGTAATAAGTCCGTTCGGTGTATTTTCAGTACTAACGTTAATTGCCGTTTCACTGGCTAATTCTGAATTGTGGCAAGGAATCATATTATTATTTGCAATAGTATCATTATTAATTTCAAAAGACTTTTGGATGGCAATGCCCAAAGTGGAAGTTGAACCATATATACAAAATAGAACAAATAAGGCAGAAAAGATAACTAAAAGGAATGTTTACATTCTTAAAATAGAGGCATCAGTTGCAGTATTTGTTTTATATGTTTTTGTCAATGTGCCAGTAGTGCCAATTATATCGTTCATACTAGGATCTTATAGTAATTCTTCTAATTTTAGTCTATATAGTGAGTGCCTTGTTAAGATAAGCTCATTGCTAGATAAAGGTATGATGTTTGCTATCTTTTTGGGGATAGTTCTATTCATAAAGCAGACTCCGGTTTTTCGTGATTTGCTCAGCGTATCAAGAAGCAAATTATACGATGTCATCTATAAAGATGTGGTTGAATATGAAGAACCCGTGTTTAGAGAGACTGACGAAATCTCGATTTTATATATCAATCAAGTTAATCCAACCCACTTTATTAAGAATATAGATGCTCTCCCGGATGGGACTAAAGTGTTTGTTACAGATGCGGAAAAATCGAGCGAAAAAACGCAAAGACGAAAAATCGTTGTAATTTTACCAGATTTAACCATCTTTGAAAAAATAGTCTCTTTTAAGTTTGAAGATACAGAGAACCCTAGATTTCCCGCCCCCTAATTCTAGGACTCCCACCCTTCTTTTCAGCTATACTCAACTTGTCAGGAGGTTACCAAGATGAATATGATGGAAGCTTTTAACCGGACGCTAGACTATCTGGAGTCAACTCTGGATGGGGAGTTGGATGAGTTGCGGGTGGCGCGACTGTCGGGCTATCCTTATGCCATGTTCAGCCGACTCTTCTCCATGCTGACGGGGACGTCACTGTCAGAATATTTGCGAGAACGTCGCTTGACAGAGGCAGCGCTGGCCCTGCGCCAGTCTGAGGCCCGAATCATCGACATCGCCATCCAGTATGGCTATGAATCAGCCGACGCCTTCGGGGCAGCTTTCAAGAAATTTCATGGGGCGACTCCGACACAAATTAGACAGGGGGCGCCCTTGCGCCTAGTCGGGCGATTACAGTTGCGACTGACCCTGCAAGGAGGAGATAGTATGAAAATCAATATCCAGAAAAAGCCTGCCTTGACTGTGGCAGGGCTCAATGCCAACCAAATCCCTAGTAGCCAGTGCCCTCAGGTCTGGCAAGACCTCTTTGGCAAGTGGTCCCACGATGACCTAGCCAGTCTAGGAAGTGGCCAAAGTCTGGGAGTCTGCCACGACATCGACACGCCAGAACGCCTCAACTATATGGCCGGCTATGAGGTGACCGACCGAGCTAAGGCTGAGGCTATGGGGCTCGATATCTTGGAGGTAGCAGCCGCCGAATATGCGGTGGTGGAGTTGAATGGGCCAGTGCCAGACTGCATCCACGCAGGTTGGCGCTACCTCATGGAAGTCTTCTTCCCTGAGCAAGGCTTCCAACATTCGGGTGCACCTGACTTCGAAGTCTATCGTGAAGGCAATATGGGGGCGCCAGACTATCGTATGGAACTCTGGGTGCCGATTGTCAGAGTCGATTAAGTCAGGAAAGCGTTAAGCAGACGGGCGGACTGTTAGCAGGCGCCCGTTTTTTTACTACTTATTTTGTGAGTTTCAGTGCATTTTGGACATGAGCCGGCAAGTGGACTATAATAGGAAGCATCATTAAATTAGAGAGGTGATCCCCTATGGATAGACTTAAGAATATGTTTCAATCCCTCAACCGTGATTGGTTAATCCGCCATTATTTATTTGGTTTTGCTTTTTACGCCTTCTTCGTCTTTACATCCGTCAGCCAAGTCGGGAGATTCGATGCTAAGCTGCTGATTTTACTGCCTTGTGCCTTGCTTTATCCCTTTGCCATGTTTGTCTATGAGAGTCTAGTCGACTTCATTGTCGGCGACAATGTCTTCTTCATCAGTGGCCTCTTAATGATAGCCTGGAAGATTTTCCGTTTTATCATTATCTGGTTCTTGGCGGTGCCAATTGGCTTGATTGGTTT
>ERZ773067.1417-NODE-1417-length-12860-cov-9.083952_pt1 | contig 12860 bp, 4 predicted proteins | sample MGYA00580622_ERZ773067 | MGnify/ENA primary metagenome ERZ773067 (study PRJEB29015, sample SAMEA2737998) | human oral metagenome | biome: human oral; feature: human-associated habitat; material: dental | place: China | collected 2113 ...
AGTATGCCCATCACCTCGTAGGCGTTCTCAATGACTCGGGCACAGAGTAGGGCGGTGTTGGTGCCCATGCTCACGATGTCCTGATTGTCGTTGTTGTTGGGAATGGAGTGCACATAGTTGGGCATGGCCAGCGTTTGGCATTCGGCGGTGGTTGACGTGGCGGTGAACTGGCAGGCTTGCATTCCGTAGTTCAGTCCGAGTGTGCCCATGTTGAGGAAAGGCGGAAGAATACCGTTGATGCGGTCGTGGAATAGATAGTTGAGTTGGCGTTCGGCAAGCATTGCGAGCCTTACGATGGCTATCTTGACCTTATCTTCCTCGAGCGATATGTAGTCGCCGTGGAAGTTTCCGCCATGGTAGACGTTCTCCGTTTCGGGGTCTATGATGGGATTGTCGCACGCCGAGTTGAGCTCCTCGTCGATGAGCGTGTGGGCAGCAACGAGCGTGTCGTGAATCGGCCCGAGAATCTGCGGCGTGCATCGCAGCGAATAATAAGCCTGCACCTTTTGCTCGAAAACGTCCTGTTGGCACTTCTCCTTTTTATATAGCACGTGTTCGCGCTTCTGCAATCGACGACTGCCCGCAGACAGCTCGCGCATGCGTTGGGCTATGAGTTGCTGACCTGTGTGCCGACGACAAGCGTTAAGCGGTTCGCTCATCCAATCGTCGAACGACGCGGCAATCTCGTTCATCCACACGGCCGCAAGCACGCTCCAATCGAGTAGTCGTTCGGCATAAATCTGGTTAACCGCACTGATACCCGTCATCACGCTGGTTCCGTTTACGGCCGAAAGTCCCTCACGAATATGAATCTTCATCGGCTCGATGCCGTTCTCTTTGAGTATCTCGGCCGACGGTCGCCACTCGCCGCGATAATGCACCTTGCCTTCGCCAATCATCGTGAGTGCGATGTGCGCCAATTGCACCAAATCGCCACTGGCTCCCACGCTCCCGTGCTGCGGAATAAAGGGCAGAATGTCGGCATTAATCGTCTGCACGAGCATCTTAACTACGCTGGGATGTATGCCTGAGCGTGCCTGTGCAAACGTTCCGACGCGAGCAACCATGGCCGCTTTTACGTAGATATCGTCGAGCGGCCGACCGGTGCCGGTTGCATGACTGCGAATGATGTTGTATTGAAGTTCTTCGAGATGCTTGTCTTCGACCCGCCATTGTGCCATCGGCCCGAATCCGGTGTTGATACCGTATATTATTCGATTCGTAGCAAATGATTTCAGAAAATCGTAGCAGTGTTGAATATTCTTGTAAGTGTAGTTGTCGAGCTCCACTTTTTCATTCTGAAAAAGAATCTTACGAATTGAGTCGACGGTGAAAACAATCTCTTCCATACTTTCTTGATAGTCTTAAACAGGCAGTTCCAACGAAATATTTTTATTCTCAATAAAATGTGTTGGGGAGGTGTAACAGAAGTGCCTCGTATAAGATGTTTGCAAAAGTAATTATTAAATTCTAGACGACTGAAAGGCGATTTTCTTTTCCGGAATATACTCAAACGATAGGACCTGTATGTATTCATCTCGGAGCATGCACGTATTATATAAACGATTTATTTCTTCCCGGATTCGTCTCGTTACTGTTTGGCGAAACGTTCTTGCCTAATAATAATATGATTGGAAGTAGTTAATATGGCGCCGTTAGCTTCGATAGATGCTCTTTTATGAATCGGTTGCCCAGTGCGACACCTTCTTCATAAAGGTTCTCAAGCTTGCGGATGTCTTTTTCCATTCGACCGACAACAATCTCTTTCTCCGGACGAATAACGAGTATCGAATTTTCGGCTTCAAGGCGGTCGACCATATCCAACTGCTCGTTGTAGAACTTCAAACGTCGGCTAAGAAGAACTCGCAAGCGGGGATAATTACGGTAGACAAAGCGCGGCTGCTTATGGTCTTTCCCCTTGTCGCGCCAGCCTTTATTACGGGTACATATAACAACGTTCTTACTGTGGCCAGTTACAATGGCGCGCTCAATGGGAATGGAATCGGCTATACCTCCGTCGAGCATCGGTTGTCCGTCGATGTCGACAATCTTGCACACATAAGGCAAACTGCTAGTAGCCCGCGCCAATTCATTTAGTCTATGTGAATTGCCGTCGCGTTCCTGCAAATATTCACTGCGACCGGTTAGGCAGTTAGTGGTTACAATTTCGAAGACATCTCCCCGCCGAATATTTGCAAAATAGGTATCGTAGTCGAAAGGAACTATCTCGTATGGAAACTTATTGTAGAGCAGCTCCGGATCTAATATGCATCCCTGGGTGACGAGGTGCCGCAAACCAATATAATCGTACTTGGCCAACATGTCGATGTTTGAAATCTTGGCTCTCCGCGGCTGTCGACTCATATATGAAAGTCCGTTACATGCGCCGGCCGAGACTCCTACTATATAACGAAAAAACACGTCATGTTTCATGAATGCATCAAGAACTCCAGATGTGAAAACTCCACGCATCCCGCCCCCTTCAAGTACTAATCCTATATTGCTGTTGATTTGCATAAAAACAAGTAATTTCAGCACAAAGGTATCCCCTTTAGTGGAAAGATGGGTAACTTTGCGCGAAACAAAATCAAAACAAAATGTTTAGTAAAGAAACCTATATCAATCGTCGCGCCGAACTGAAAAAGCTCGTGAAAAGCGGCGTTATTATTTTGTTCGGCAACAACGAATCGCCGGCAAACTGCCCAGCAAATGGCTACTATCCATTCAGGCAAGATTCATCATTCCTCTACTATTTCGGACAACAACGCGACGGCCTTGTTGGTGTGATTGATATTGATGAAAACACCGAAACACTGATTGGCAACGACATCGATATCGAAGACATCGTTTGGTTTGGAAGTGTCGATACGGTTCACGATATGGCCAGCCAAGTGGGAGTGAACAATTCGGCTCCGATGTCGGCTCTAAAGACAATATGCGAGAAAGCGCTAACCAAGAATCGTAAGATTCATTTCCTGCCGCCCTATCGCTCAGATATAAAAATCCAAATATTCGATCTTCTCAATATCCATCCCGATAAACAAAAAGAAGCCGCAAGCCTAGACCTCATTCATGCAGTGGTGAAAATGCGCTCTGTAAAAACCGAGGAAGAAATTGCCGAGCTTGAGCAGGTTGCAACAATCGGCTACGAGATGCATACAACGGCAATGAAGATAAGTAGGCCCGGCGTAACAGAGAAATATGTCGGCGGCCAGCTTATCGGTATCGCCAACTCCTTTGGTTCGATGGTTTCATTCCCGCCCATATTTTCACAACATGGTGAAATAATGCATGGCATTCCGTCGATGGCCGAGCTCAAAGACGGTCGCCTCGTGCTATGCGACTGCGGAGCTGAAAATATGAATCATTACTGCTCTGACAACACTCGCACGTTCCCTGTTAACGGGAAATTCACACAACGTCAGTTGGATGTTTACAACGCCGTGGTTGAAGCTCACGACAAGGCCTTTGAGATGTCGAAACCCGGAGTGAAATACATGGACGTGCATTTTGCCGCCTGTCGGATTATATTCGACAGGATGAAAGAGCTCGGTCTAGCCAAAGGCAACACCGACGACGCTCTTGCAGCTGGAGCACACGCGATGTTCCTACCACACGGATTGGGTCACATGATGGGAATAGATGTGCATGACATGGAAGCTCTCGGACAAATCTATGTGGGATTCGACAACGAAACACGTCCAAATCTCGAACAGTTCGGAACCAACTGTCTGCGTATGGGACGTCGTCTTCAGGAGGGCTTCGTTGTGACCGACGAGCCGGGAATATATTTTATTCCAGACCTAATCGACGAATGGCGGGCAAAGAAACATTGCACCGAATTCCTCAACTTCGACAAACTCGACGAGTATAAAGATTTCGGCGGAATCCGCATCGAAGACGATCTGCTCATAACCAAAGACGGCTGTCGGTTCATCGGCGAAGACAGGATTCCATATCACGCAAAAGACGTCGAAGAATACATTGCAAATAATAGATAGAACACAAAACATTTTTAATAAACAAACATCAAACTAAGAGACGGACAATAAAGTCCGAACACAAAATTTCTATGAAAAAGATTCTAACATTAGCGCTGCTAGCTCTTGTAGCAATCGGAGCCAATGCAGCACCGAAGAAGAAGGGGAATGCAAATTCCAACAAACCAGTTTTCACAGTAGTAAAACAAAACCCAATCACAAGCATCAAGAACCAAAACCGTTCGGGCACCTGTTGGGATTACGCAACACTCAGCTATTTCGAATCCGAAATACTGCGTGCTACCGGTAAGACCTACGACCTGTGTGAGAGCTTCGTAGCAAACAAAACCTACATGGACCGTGCTATTCAGGTTGTGCGTTTCCACGGCGACTGCCAGTTTGCACAAGGTGGTTCGGCTTACGACCCACTTTATTGCTTGGAGAACTACGGAATTTGTCCTCAGGAAGCAATGCCTTTCCCAGGGTCTCTCACGGGCGATTCGCTGTTCAACTTCAACGAATTCTTCTCGGTTCTTAGTCCCTACGTTGAGGCCGTTGCAAAAAGCAAATCGGATAAATTATCTAAGCAATGGAAGCCCGGTTTACAAGCCATTCTTGACGCCTACCTCGGCAAATGCCCGGAGAACTTCATCTACGAAGGCAAAAACTACACTCCGAAATCGTTCGCCGCAAGCCTCGGTCTTAACTGGAGCGACTACGTAACCGTAACATCCTACACGCATCACCCGTTCTACACTCAATTCGCAGTAGAGGTGCAAGATAACTGGCGCTTCCCACAATCTTACAATCTACCGATGGACGAAATGATGCAAATCATTGACAATGCCATAATGAACGGCTACACCGTGGCATGGGGAGGTGATGTGAGCGAGCCGGGATTCACCCGTGACGGACTGGCTTACATGATTGACAGCAAGAAAATGCAGAGTCTCAAGGGCAGTGACATGGCTCGTTGGCTCGGATTGTCGGCCAGTAAGAAACGCAGTATCATCGACTCGCTCGGAGTGAACGTTCCCGAAATAACTCCAACTCAGGCGCAACGTCAGGAGCGTTTCGACAACTGGGAGCTAACCGACGACCATGGAATGTTGATTTTCGGAATCGCTAAAGACCAGAACGGTAAAGAATACTACATGGTGAAAAACTCATGGGGCGAAACCGGCGCTTATAAAGGAATATGGTATATGACCAAGAACTTCATTGCCGCCAATACCATGGACTATATGGTGAACAAGAACGCCATCCCACAGAACATACGCAAGAAGATTGGGCTTTAAATACCCTCTCTTTTAATTTCCCAATAAAAATTTTATCCCGGGCAGAGTCGCGAAGACATCTCGCCCGGGATAATTCGTATAAAAAGAGATTATTCAGCCTGTTTATTTCACGATTGTTTTGCGGCCGTTCACGATATATATACCTGGAGGAAGGGCAGAAAGTGAGGTGGTAGTGCCTACACGAACACCGGTAACCGAATAGACAGTTTGAGAAATAACGTCTGATGTGAGAGGATTGGTAATTACTTCATCTGGACGGTCAATAGCTGTAGAAGAGGTGATGGTGAGCGTACCATGATGATAGCGGAACTTGTAATTCTGAGCCTCCCCACCACTTATAGTGAGCTCGTATTCACCAACCGGACTGGTTTCGGTTGCAGTGGTCGACACTCTTGGTCGAACCGTGAGCACTTGCTCGTTCTCGCTATTTACGAAACCTTTGTAGTGGAGCACAAATTCAGGATTGGGCTTACCTTCCTCACGCGATACATTATCGGTACTTACGCGAAGAGTAGCTTTCTCAACGGTGAGAATGCCGCCAACTAATTCAACACTCTGGTTAGTTATCGTGCCATGGGAGATATGGATATCGTATTTGCCTACGTTTGATTGTTCAGTAGCTTCGCAGCTTAACTGAGGTTTACCTTCAAAATAGTCGCCGCGGATGGTGTAACCGAATTTCGGATTGGGTTCACCGTATTCGCGGACGGCATTACGAACAATAACAATACTACCGAACTCGCGCAGATTTTCAGCCGGCAGATTAGCCCATCCGGTATAAGCTGTTTTCGTGTCGATAGGCACAAGCACTCTCAAAGCGCCGGTCCGAGTATAGCGGAATGGTTCTCGACCTAATTGGGGTGGTTGTTTGGCGAATATCTTGAGTTCAGCAAGACTATGACAACCGGCCATACATTCAGTTCCAACATTTGAGAGTGAGCGGGGAATAACCACGCGTTTCAGTCCCATACATCCAGCCATAGCATAGTCATGCAGAGCAATTGTACCTTCAGATACGATGAGTTCACCTTGTACGAAAGGCATCACGCTGATTATTTCTTTTCTGTCTTTAGTGAAGAAGATTCCGCCGTCGTACACGAAATTGTCTCCCCCTATAGCTGTAATATTATCTACCGATTCGAGAGCTCGACATAAGGCAAACGCACCATCGGAAATAGTTTTGAGATTATCGGGCAGAACAATTTTTCTCAAGCTATTGCATCCGTAGAAAGCCCGTTCAGGCAAGTTATCGTCTGATGTTGTTAATTGTCCATCTTTCAGATAAGCTTCTCCTCCACTCACAATTCGTGCCTCTTTGATGTTGAGAACAGAAAGTACACCGTGAGTGTAGGCCCCGACATAATCACGTCCGGCCATTTCGCGAATCAGTTTAAGGTCGGAGCCATTGATATCTCCAGTGAGTGTAAGTTCGCCTATACGATTACGCATTTCCACAGGAATACTGTCGGCCAGTGTTCCAGCCTGTGGCAGATTTATAGTTCGATTTACTAGATTTTTCGCAGCCCCGTGCACACCGCGAATCAGATCTTGATTTGTTGTAAAGGAGTACATGTTAGGATTAAGAAGGTCAATGTTGTAGTAACCATCCTTATCACCATCCCATCCCCAGTTCACACTCACGAGTCCGGCACTGTTATATCCGTCGAGCACGAATGCGTGTCCGGCATCACGCCCCATTGATCCTGGACTCACTCCACCGTAGATAAGTGGATGTCCTTTGGCAAGTTCTTCGAACACGAAGTCCATCCATTGCTCATCGGAATAATCGGCTCGGATGAGTTCCTCAGCATCTGGGAATCCGAAGTAATTTCTGAGTCCTTCGGCGCAGTTAGCCATGAGAGCTCCGCTACCCTCGTCGGGTCCAGCATAGTGCATTTCAGATGCCACGCCACAATGTTTCATGATTGTTGCTACGGCATTTGCCTGTAGTTCGGTGTAGTTTTGTTTATAATCGTTTATCATATTTGTCCAATCGTAGGTTGTAGCACCGAAGTTGGCCTCGACGGCACTTCCGCTGGTATCACCGTAGGGATAATAAATGGTGTGCGAGCCGATTCCTCGTAGCGGATACTCGAAGAATTTAAGTACCTGTGCCATTGCTGTTGCCACACATCCTGTCAGTACCCTTCCGCTCGCGGCCACAGGTAGGAACTTATTGTAGGGCATCTCCTGTCCCCACTTTGTTGTGAGCATTGTTGGTACCTCGGCGGGATATTTCGTTGGGTCAGGTGTGATAGTTTTCAAAGTTTTATTCTTTTTTACGGCTGTGCTTATCACTTCGTTGATAGCTTGGAGCCACCAGTTGAATCCGGGATTCTCGGTTGATACGAATTGGGCCGCCGATACGGCAAGTATTTCAGGTGCTAGGTCGTCTGCCGATACGATAGCGAATCCGCCGCCGGCATATCCGAAGATAGAGTACGAGTTGGTGTGCTTTAGCTCGCGTAATTGTCCTTTAACCTTAAAGCCTTTTTGCGACGCCAATTGCATCACTATTGCGCTTGCGGCATTGTTTTGCATTTGTGCCTTAGTACGCGGTTTGGCCCATATAAATGTGGGCGCAATAACCAGAAGCGCAAGCACTATGAATAGATTTTGTTTTGCTTTCATTTATTTATGTTTCTAAGAATGAATTTTAAGATTGGGCAACGGAGTACCTTGTATGTATAAAGGTGTTATAAGGATGTCACATTTTGTTTTTCATCCGAACAGCTGTCCATCTGAAAAAAGATGTCGGCATCCTCATGTTTTTTGAGGATGCCGACAAAATGGGATTGATTATTTAACTATAACTTTTTTGTTGCCAACAACGTAAACTCCCTTTCGAAGGCCGTCTAGAGATGTGGCTTGACGACGAACAAGCTTGCCATCGACTGTATAGATATCAATCGGCTTACCATCGTTTTCGATGTTATCTAGTGCAGTAGTGATATTCACTTCAACGGGCTTAGATTCAGTACCGTCGGCATAAATGGCCGTAACGGCATATATGCCATTCTGTGTTGGAGCATTATCGACGTATGATGTCTTATCGGCACCGATTAGGTCAATACGCTCGCCTGAACGATAAATTCCGTAGTGTGTCGGGACGGGTGTTGCCTTAGTGAAGGTCACATCGTCGATTCCGAACATCAAACCGGTTTGATGCGTCTTCTGATGAATTGCAAAATAGGCTGTTCCGGCAGGAACATTGATTGTTATCTTCTCCCACTCACCCGATACGGCCTGGCGGTTCTCAATAACAATGTCGGTGAAGTTAGCTATCTCATTGCCGGTAGTGGAAAGAAGGACATCGTAGTCTTCGACATAGGCAATGTCATTCACCGTCATGTTGTGCACGTAGAACGAAATTGTTTGCGCCTGTCCGGAAAGTTTCGGACTAATAATCCAGTTATCGCTGTTCACATAAGCCTGTCCCGAAGCATTGAGCTCATAAGGCACGGCAGCATATTGTCTTCCCGATAGTGCCAATAGCCATGGGTTGAGGCGAGGAATATCTTCACCGAGCACATTTGGGTTGAAGATTATATATGCAAACTGTGTGAATTGATTAGGATACCACAAATTGTCGAAGAATCCGCCGGCATATCCCTTATTAGCATCGATGAGTGTCCAGTCGCCGAACTCAGTCGACCATGGGTCGTAGCGTTCAAAATCCTCTGTCACCGTTTGTGGTTCCTTACTTGGAGCATTCCATGTGAGCGAAACTGTCTGTTGTTCCTTACTGCCACGGAGATTGGTAACTTGTGGCTTCTCGGAATCCTCTAGCCTTATCGTGAGTTCGGTTTTATTATCGGTCTTATCGAGGTCGTCTTCATATTCCACCTCTGCAATAACCTTCATTTCCTCGGCCTGTGCATCGATGGACGACGTGGGAACATTGAAGCTCACTGTATGTTTCTTGAACGATTCGAGAGATTCGGAAACAGTGGTATGGGAAATCTCTTTCCCGGAGGCCGACTTGATGCGTACGATGAAGTCGTCGGCTTGTCGTTCGCCAATATTCTCAACTGTAACATCGATTTTGGCATCGCGTCCCTTTATAACTTTCTTACTTCCGGATGCAGTTACGGCGAGGTTATATCTCGAAACCTCACTCACGCGGATATTGTCGATATAGATGAGCGAAGGCACATTTTCTCCAACAGCCTTGAAACCGATAAAAATATATCGCTCGTCTTCGAAATCAGCCAGTGGAACCACTTCGGTTATCCATGACTTTTCTGTTTTATTGATTTTGGAATAATCAATTGTCCGGACTTCTGTACGAGTGCCGTCGGGCTTCTGTGCGAACACAATTATTTTCGTATTACAGAAGTTATCGAATCTATGCTGGAACACAAGTTTCGGGTTAGTTGTTCCAACGAGTGAAATCTTGCCCGTACCTAGAATACTTTGTTCGCCTAACTTGGAAGATTCAAAACAAAGCGAACCGCCATCATTATCGGCCGATAATCCACGGCAAATCTTCCACGACGCACCTTTTGTTTCAGCCAACCAAACAAGTGTGGAAAGCGATGCGTTGGCAAAGCTCTCCCTGAACGGAACGTTATAAGGCTTACCTGCAACAAGACGTGTTGTAGAAAGTGCTCCGGCGCCTTGCTTATTTGTAGCCGAAACACCCCAATAGATGAAGTGTTGGTCGCCATCGTTTAGATTGAGCGATTGTACGTCGAACCCGGTTCTATCTTTAAACGAAGCCAGCGTGTCGACGGGTTCCTTAGCGTTGCGCATATTAATAACGTTGTAGGTAACTTCGTTGGGGAACACAACTCCACCATTGGCTCCAGTGGTTGAAATCTTATCCCACGACAGGCTAGCCGACGTATTATTATCACGCGCCTTCAATCCGGTTGGAGCAGCCGGAACATCTGGTCCTACAAAAGCTTTCTTCACTGCTTCACGACCGGCACCTTGCTGATTGTAGACTACAATTTTATAGATATGGAATCCTTTCGCGACGTTGTTATCCTGATAGCTTAACTGTGCACCACGTGCCGGGTTTGAGAGCAAGGCCAGCTTGATATTGTCGCGATATATCACTGCCGAATCGAGCTGCGCCTTGAGTTCTTTACCCTCGATTGTCTTGGTTGGCATCGTGAAGCTGAGTGCGGCTTTCTCGGCTCCGGTTTGGTCGACTGTAACATTAAAGTTGGTCGATGCGTCGGGGGCGGAGAGTAGCGAACCTGGTTTTACTTCGAAATTGCGAACATAGAAACGCCATTGTGCGTAAGAACTTCGGTCGTGTATACCGAAGAAGTAGGAGCCGTCTTGGGGAACTCGAATCTCGTACGAGAACTTGGTTTGTTCTTTCGGAACAATTGTAGGTTCGCTAATCTTCGTGTAGGTTTTAGGATTGTAGCCCATGCCGTAAGCAAGCTCCATAACTTCGGTATATTGTGATGCAAGCACGTTGTAGGCGTCGAACGAGATGTTATAGAGCCGGTCGGTCCGGAGTTCCATCGGTGGCGAAAGCAGCCAATCGTCGGCAGCGCCCTTCATGTTGTAGCCTGATTGCGCACGACCTTTGAAGTCGTCGGCCAATCCCCATTCCCATGTTTCTCCATCATCGTTAGCGTCGATGGGCGTGAAATTCTCAAACGATTCCTCGTCTATGAACGTTTCTTTGAATGGCGGCTGAATGGCTTCGCCTATAACTATTCCGTTAGATGTGGTCGACTTTCCTGTTTGATTACCGGCCTTGGGAGTGATAACGAAAGTATATTTCTTCAACCCGGAGACGCTGAATGTCATAGAAGTCTTGTTGTCGTCCAGGTCGGTTCCGACTTGCATTCCGTCGGGCATCCTCTTCACGTCGTATTTCACTTTGCCCACATATCCGCCATGCACTCCTTGTGTAACTACCGGCCATGTTATTCGGGCTGTTGTTCCGTCGAAAGAGAACTTCACCTTCTCAACATTGGCAGGAATATCGAATCCGACCCATGCGGAGTAGCGCACCTTGGGCGATGAGCCGGCAGCGTTGGCGGTGGTGACGAGGAATTTGGTATCGCCTCCGGGAACGGTCAGTTCCGCGTCTACTTTCGAGCCGGCTTGTGCTGTGCCTTGTTTAACGGTGTCGTTGTTGGCCACGACATAATAGGTTAAATTGCCCGTAAGACTGTTTCCGTCGACGGTTTTGTCGGGTGCCGTAAACTGTACGCGACCTGTGGTATTTCCTTTGTCGAATACCATCTTGAGGTCTTCTATACGAGCCGGAGCGTTGGGGGCCGATGAGAGAACGGGAACTGTCATCGCCAATACTTGCGACTCTGACGGCATATCGCTTATCTTATTAGCTCTACCGGTAGCGAGGTCGACATTATAGAGCACCGATTTGCCCTCTGTGTCTATACTCGCCCAATAGAACGTATTTGTTTTCTGGTCGATTTCGCCGCTTTGCAAATAATATTTTCCCTGGTCGTTTTTTACGGTTACGCCGGTAGAGCCTATGAGGGTTTCTGTTCCGTTTGTTGTGCTGATTGAGTAGAGGTCGCCATCTGTGGAAACGCCATATAGCACGCCTTCATTGCTTATGCCGAGGGCGATGAACTGATGTTCGGCCCAACCGATGAAGTTACGTTTCATCGTGCTATAGTCAACCGTTCCCCACTGCAGATTGGTGCCCGATTCGTCCCAGAAGATTCCGTAGACTTTACCCGTGTTTCTGTCTTGTGCCGTTTCCATTGCACACAATGTGAGTCCGTCTTGTCCCAGGTCGTCGTCCGACAGTTGTTCCCACGTATCGATGTCGTACGTATAGTGATGAATCACGAATCGTCCGCCCGAATAGGCCATAAAATCCAGATACATCGCATGGAACACGCCGCCCACTATTCCACTGCCGGAGTTCACCTCCATGAACTTGTGAAGGCCTATTGCGTTGACCTCAATGGGCGGAGTCGTGTTGAAGGAATACATTCCGTAGGGTGCTGCGCCAACTTTCCATCCTTCCTGATGAATCACGTTGCCCCAAAGAACGGTTCCCGTTGCCGGAGCTTTAATTATGGGCGCACTAAACATTTTCTGCATCGGCGTGCCGACAACCTGGAGGGGAGAATCCTCCAGGTTCAGAACCGAGCCTACGGGCATATTCAATGTTGAACCCATAACAAGAGAGCCTTGTCGGGCCGACAAGACATCTCGTAATTTACTCTCACGCTGGATGCCATTCTGTGCCATTATTTCCAATGGGAAACACAGTAAAAAGGCTAATAAACCAGCTAACAAAAAGCTAGAATTCTTTTTCATAAGATAATAAGTTGTATTTAAGGAATTGTTGCGAAGGTAATTAAAAGAATTAAATTCCAAGCTAAAGTGGCAATTTAACAAGTAAGAATCGGAGGGATCTCTTCGCCAGGCAGTGATATTGGTCATGCGAATAACGGCAGATTTTCCGGTAGAAGTAAATCCGATGACCGTTTTCAGCTCTCCGAGTTTCAGGCAAGCTTTTACGATGACCGTTTTCGGCTCTCCGGGTTTCAGGCAAGCTTTTACGGTGACCGTTTTCGGCTCTCCGGGTTTCAGGCAAGCTTTTACGGTGACCGTTTTCGGCTCTCCG
>ERZ773067.1430-NODE-1430-length-12804-cov-3.145109_pt1 | contig 12804 bp, 9 predicted proteins | sample MGYA00580622_ERZ773067 | MGnify/ENA primary metagenome ERZ773067 (study PRJEB29015, sample SAMEA2737998) | human oral metagenome | biome: human oral; feature: human-associated habitat; material: dental | place: China | collected 2113 ...
AGAAGAGATAGGGTTTTTGGCAAATGTAATAGAACTGTAGTCATATTGAGGAATGCTATTAAGTTTAAATATGCTATTATAAAAAGTAAAGAATCAGGCGCCAGCCAATCACTTAAACGGTTATTGGGATGGCGCTTTTTATTCAATTAAAGGGAATTTTTCAATTTGTATAACATTAATTTTTAGGCTTCCTTCTATGCATTTTAACCACAGAAATCCTTTTATATCTGGTAAAACCGTAAAGAATTTATTGCAGGTTATTTTTTTACCCTGCATAGTCAATGTTCCGTTTCCAAAGAAAATCACTTTTACCGCAATTTTTTCTTGGTTGTTGTGTTCCATATAATACCCCACGGAATCCCCTGTTGTTAAACATAGTAATATTTTTTGGCAATCAGGCTGAGGCTCACCGCCATATCTTCGCCAGTCCGGAGATCCTGTGTGACCGTCTGCAAAGCAAAGAGTTGCCTTGTCGGTTTTGCGAAAATAAACATTTCCCTGCTTATGGCTTATAATTATCTCAATATCGTATGCAGCTGCAGGAATCTCCAACGGAGGTCTGCGAAGTATAGCATTTATAATTTGGGAATAATATGTCGGTTTAGCGATACATGAAAGAAACTCGTCAAAAATTGCTCTTGCAACAGCGGGTTTAGGTTTGATACCGTTTTCCAAGTATGTGAGAATTTGAACCCATCCGCATGGTTGCGAAAAAGACACAGGGGAATTGTGTGTTTCCATCTTTTTATATGACCAAAAACACCAGCCTATTCCTAGTTTTTCATATAAAGGAAACATATATGTGTACCATTGCAGATTATTTTCGCCGCCCTCCCCCATCCAGATAGGTGTATTCAACCGCTTTCCTACATCAATATATTGCAAAAGACTTTCTTTGTCGGGATTACTCCAGTACTTGTGGAATTCAAGCATTATGTTATCAGCTGCCTCTTCCGAAGTAAAATCTTCAAATACAGAAAAATCGGTAGCCCAATGTACACCTTCAAGTATGATGATGTGATGTTGGTCAACCTTTCGGATGGCTGTAATCAGCCTACGATAAAGGGGAAGCAAATGAGAGTAATAAAATTGATTTTTTTCGGTAAGAGGTTCATTTAAAAGGTCATATCCACCGATACAGGGCTCATTGTTGTAACGCTCTGCCAATAAATGCCACATTTTAATCAGTAAAGCCTGATTCTCCGGATAGATAAATAATTCAGGGCGATCAGCTTCGCTATCGTCAATATTTTCTCCTGTTTGTCCACCGGGTGCTCCATGCATATCTAAAAAAAGGTAAAGCTCATATTTTTTACACCATTTAACACAATTGTCTACATGCTCAAGGACAGCTTTGTTAAATTGGATGTTACCATGATTGTCTATGTTAAATAAATTGCGGGAATTTAAAGGTAAACGAACTGAGTTTAAACCTTGCTTTGCAATCCAAGCAATATCCGATTCCGTTATATATAGGCAGCGATACTTTTCCCAAAAGGAAGCTGCATAAGTCTTACCGCAGAGTTTTTCAATTAATGCCTCTATGCGGCGTGGACGATCACACTTTGTATAAAATTTCCACATATAACCCTCGGGAAGTAACCAGCCTCCAAGGCCCATTCCGCGGAGAATAAATGGCCTTATATCTTTATACAGAATTCCGTGCTTGATATATAAAAAATTCATTTTATTACCCCTTTATTGCGCCATCAGTAATTCCTTTTAAAATCTGTTTCTGAAAAATTATATAAAAAATAATAACCGGAAACGCTGCCAGAATCAAAGCACCAAGAATAGCTGTCCAATCACTGCTGTACTGGCCAAACAGTGTATTGGTAGAAAGAAGAAGCGTATATTTTTTATTATCGGAAACTATGATTAGCGGCAACAAAAAATCATTCCATACCCATAGGACGTTTGTGATTATAATTGTTGCAGTAATCGGCTTCAACATCGGAAACACAATTCTGAAAAATATCTGTATCAGGTTGCCTCCGTCAATGGCCGCTGCTTCTTCCATTTCTATGGGAATTCCTTTTACAAAACCGTGGTATAGAAAGATGGCCATACTTACACCAAGCCCGGCATATATAAAGGAAAGACCAATCAGAGAGTTTTTAATGTTAAGTATCAGAGAAACTCTGTACAATGGAATCATAATGGAACTGAACGGAATTAACATTGAGAAGATAAATAATTTTAACAGGAATCGTGAAAGCTTTGTTTTGGTACGGCAAAGCCTCCACCCTGCTAAAGAGGAAAATAAAACTATAAAAAATATGCTAAATGATGCCAGTATAGCGGTATTGGTAAAGCTTCGTCCATAATGCATTTTATCAATAGTGTGTAGATAGTTTTTCAAACTGAAATTTTCAGGCCAGCTCATCACATTTATTAAAAGCTCCCGATTTGTTTTAAACGAATTTATAAAAGCCATTAATAGTGGTAGAAGGGCGATAAATGCGATTATTATAAGGAAACCGGATATAAAGAAATTTGCCGGCAGTTTTTTTATTTTCATAATATCACCTCGACGTTTCCAACTTTTATGTTCTTTAACCCCAATTTGGATTTGATTTATATTTCCACATCCCTTTTTCCCGTGATATTAAGCTGTAATGCCGTTATAATTAAAACAATTATAAATAAAATCGTAGATTTTGCAGTTGCATATCCATATCTGATATTTCCGCGGAAAGCTTCCTCATATATATTGACGGCAACTGACTGAGTTGCACGCCCCGGACCTCCTCCTGTCAGGGTATAAATTACGTCAAAAACCTGAAATCCGGCATTTAGAGACCAGAAAATACAAATAGTCACAGCGTGATTGATAAGGGGAAGGATAATTTTTTGGAATATTTGCCAGGAAGAAGCTCCATCTATGGCTGCAGCCTCTTTTAAGTTTGCAGGCACACCCTGTAATGCTGCCATATATATAATCATTAAAAATCCGACAGAACCCCATAAGGATACAAGAATAATTGCAAAAAAGGAAAATTGCGGATTTCCGATCCAGGAATGTTCCAAAAATCTCCATCCCCAACTGTCGGCCATATAATAGAAAACCTTTGTCAAAATGAACATCCACATATAACCTCCTATGACCAGACTGATCATATTAGGCATATAAAGGACAGTTCTGAACAGGGCTTTTGTCCGACGGCGACTTTCAACAGCCACCGCCAGGGCAAGAGCCACAATATTTGACACTATCACCATAGCAATAGTATACTTAAATGTAAACAATACAGAGTTCCAAAAATAATGATCTGAAAAAATCTCAACGAAATTTAAAAGTCCGATAAACTCATATTCTTTCTTCAAACCGTTCCAGTTTGTCAAGGCGTAAAACATTCCTGTGACGGCAGGATAAAGCTTAAAAAGAATATAAACCGTTAAAGCCGGAGCACAAAACAACAGCAAGATAATATTCTTCTTACCCACATTTTTCACGATGTTGCTTCTCCTTATAAAAACAAACAATATATATTTGCTGAGTTTAGCTGGTTATTTTAATTTATTAGCAGTCTTAAAAGCAGTATCCAGACGTTCTATAATCTCGTCTACAGTTACAGTGCCGACGTAATACTCCTGCAACAGACGCCCTTGTTCATCGGTAACGGAAGAAGGGAGAACCAAATCCTGATATGCATGCCCGGAAGCAACATAAGCGGAGGCATCAGTTACCCAAGGAAATACTTCATATTTATGGCATTTTGCTAAAGGATTGAAAGAACAGGACTGGAACAGAGATGAGGAATCATTTTCGTCCAACACGTAATTTGCAAACTTTAGAGCCAGTTCATGCTCTTTACTACCGGGATAAACCGCCAAAGTAGTAGAGGTCGAAAGATTAATCAGGGTACAGGACGGATCTTCATTAATAGGTAGTGCAAAAACGCCCAACTCCATTTCAGGATTGGCAGTCATGATGGTATTGGCAGCCCAGGTACCCTGAACAAACATAGCGGCCTTACCAAGTGCAAAGTCTGCAGCACCGGTTTCAGAACCCTGTTCCATAGCATGCTCGGTGCCGTTTGATATAATAAGGTCAATAACATCGAATATTTCCCGTACCTCCTTATAAGAACCTTTATTTTGGTACATTCTTTCCAGCCAGTCAGGTATCTTTCCGGAAACAATATCTCCCAAAGTCAGACTGGTCATTAACTGAGGAACCCATTGTTCCTGAAAAGCCAACATAAAAGGAGTATATCCCTTTTCTTTCAAAGTTTTACAGATGTTTTTAAGATCTGTAAGAGTTTTGGGTGCACTCAGATTGCATTTCCTGAAAATGGCTTTGTTATAAAGAACACCCCATGCCTGACTTTCGATAGGTACTGCCATAAGCTTACCGTCAATACTGACTGTTTTTTTGACGTTTTCATAAATCATATCGGCAAGAGGCTCATTAGACAGATCGGATAAATACCCGGCATCGTTATAAACTCGAAGATTATTGCAGTGTAAAGTATAAAGATCAGGGGCATCATTGCCGCTCAGCCTAGTTTGAAGTACGCTTTCGTATTGATCCGAACTTGGCATTTCCAGATGGACATGAACATTAATATTTTCTTCACTCAACATCTTTTTCTCAAACTGTTTTGTGTAGTTTTCCCATTGTTCCATATACTGAGGGAAACTCATCATGATGTTTAATTCTGCTTCTCTTGGATTTTGTGTCGAGGAATCGGAAGCTTTAGAAGCCGATGGGGCATTTGACGTTTTTGAAGTGGTATTTTGATTTGACGGGCTCCCACAGGAGCACAAGATCAGAATCATACATAACATTGTGATAATTGCAGACAGCTTTTTCATAATTTCCTCCCATTCTGCCGCATAAGCGGACTTTTACATAAGAAAATTCAAAGATTCGTATAGCCTGTTCATACCAACAAGCATTTAATCTATTGTAATTTCATTATAGCGGCAAGAAATAAAAATGACATTTTCAATTATAGGGATATTGTATTGTCACTTTTTAACATTTCGCGAACATCTCCGGGAGTTTTACCGAAAAATTTTTTAAATGTTTTATAAAAATGCGCCAAATCCAAATAGCCCACCATATAAGCGACCTCCTTTAACGGAACTTGGTGTTCGGTAATAAGTTCGTGAGCGCGTTTCATACGAAGAGAGGTAACATATTCTGTAAAGCCTTCTCCACAGTGTAGCTTGAATGCCTTGCTAAGATACTCCTTGGTCACATGAAAAATATCTGCTGTTTGTTCCAGCGTTACTCCACGGGTATAGTTATCCTGTAGATATTTAGAAACCTTTTCTATATCAATCCGTGAGTGTTGACGGTGTAACTTTTCCGATTGCCGAATGGTATTAGTATAGAGCTCTTTAATAAAATCAATAGTTTGCCGCAGCGTGTTATCGTGGCTAAATACAAAAGAGGGGGTATTTGAACCGAATATTTCGTTACGATTTGCACCAATGGTTTCAATATATTGTTGCAGAGTAAATAGTAAGGAATAATATATGCCTATCATAATTGCGATATGAGGCTTCTCACCTTCATGACGGCAGACTTCTCCATACAGGTGGTCGAAGGATTGCTCGATGGAAAAATAGTTGCCGGCATGTAATGCAATTATTAATTTTTGCCTAATATCCGAAAAAATATCTTCCCACCCGTCTACAAAAAAGCCTTCTGTTGTAATTGGAGGATAAATATGAAGGGAGTCTTGCTCTAACTCCTTGACGCATCGCTCTAATTGCTGATTAAGCTCTATGCCTTTAATCGGTTTGAGCAGATAATCTGTGACATCAAGCTGTAAAGCACTTCGCACGTAGGAAAAGTCATCGTAACCGCTGATGATTAGTATTGGGATTCTAAATCCCTCCGTGCGTAGGGCTCTGACCAGTTCAATGCCGTTGATTCTCGGCATGCGGACATCAGTAATTACAATATCGGGAGAAACCCTGTGAATCAGCTCCAACCCCGCTTCTCCGTCGGCGGCTTCACCTACCGCTTCCAGGCCTAATCTGTTCCAATGAGCCAGTTTCATTATAACGCCTCTGGTCCAAGGCTCATCATCTATAATAATCACTTTTCGAATCATAATTATCCTCCGTTTCTCCAGGAAACCGGCATGCAAATATTTACTGTCGTTCCCGTCTCAGGTGTACTGATAATTGATATGCCGTGGTTTTCGTTAGAACTGAGTAATTTTACTCGCATATGTACATTAAGTAAACCTATGTGAGAGTCTGTAATTAAGACTTTGGAAGCATCTCCATCAATCATCTTTTTTATTTGTGAAAGTCGATCGGGTTCAATGCCTGTGCCGTTATCTTTGATGCGAACAAGTAAATCGTTATTCTCTGTTATTTCACTCTCTATAGTAAGAATCCATGTACCGGGTTTATTAGGAAGTCCATGTTCAAAGCTGTTTTCAGCTATTGGCTGAAGAATCAGTTTAGGAATCAGACACTGTACGGTTGTCGGAGCAAGCCTGAAATTTAACTGAATCCTTCCGCCAAAGCGTTCGTTTTGAATCATGATATAGCTCTTAAGATATTCGGTTTCCTCTTCTAAGGATACCATTTTTTGTGAAAAATTAAGGGAATAGCGCAAAATATCACTTAGTGCAATAGTAATAGAATATATTTCGGGAGCTTCTTTTTCCAAAGCCATTCCACCAATCACCTGCAAAGTATTGTACATAAAATGAGGATTTATCTGGGCCTGCAGTGCCCTCAGCTGAGCATTTCGTTTTTCTAACTTAGCTTGGTATTGCTGAGTGATTAATTCTTTGTTCCTTGCAATCATGTAGTGAAAGCTGTCTTGAAGAATTCCGATTTCATCCTGTCTGTTTTCTTGAGGCATTATGTGATATTCATTTAATGTAAGAGTTTTCATTTCATTTGATAATGCCTGTATCGGTTTGCTGACCGACCTGGAATATGTAATGGAGCAGAATATGCTTGAAAGTATTGCAAGTAAGGCTGCTGCGATACTTACCGTTATAGTAGGAAGTAACGCATTTATAATAGTTCGGTTTGGTAGGGATAATATAAGTTGAATTTTTCCGCTGTTTACAGAACGATAGAACCAGAACTGTCCATCTCGAAAAGTTTCCTGATGATTGTTCCCGGAAAGTTCTTGTCTAATATTTTCTACTGTTTTTTCTTTCAATTTCCAATCTGTACCGTAACTTTGAGCTATTAAATCGTTTTGATCATTCAAAATTAAGATCGTTTCTTCAGGTACGGTTCTGATTTCATACAGAATCTCCTGTATATGATATGGAAGGAAATGAAATACAATCATAGCAACTGGGCGTTTGTCGTCAAAATGATGAATCAGGTGATATGCCAACAGTTCTTTATCAGTACGCAAAAATACCAGATTTGACTGAAGAGATGAATTACGCGTACTCCAATATGTCAACACTTCGTTTTTAATGTCTGTTTTATCAATGTGAGCCCCGGAACGCTCTGCAATCAACACTTCATTTTTTTCCAAATTAAACAGTTCAACAGAATGTATACTGCTGTTCATACTCATAATGGTATTCATGACTGTAATGATACGCCAGCGGGCAGAGTAACATAGATCCTCATTATATAAGCACCAACGGAAAATATCACTTCGTATATTTTTATCTATATCAAATTTATAAAAGTGAGTCATTATACTGTCATTTTCCAATGCAAGTCTGTTTTGTAACCATCTACTGCTCATTCGATAATCATAAATCAACTGATTACGCATAGCTCTGTATGCCATTGTAGTGGTCACTGTACAGACAAATAAAATAGGAAGAAGAGTGAATGTAAGCATGGAAACCAGAAGTTTTTTACGGATGGAAATATTTTGGAATATTCTTACCACATTCAATCACCTCTCATTTTAAATTCGTTACCTGTGGCAGATAACAAAATTCTTGTAAAGATTACTGATTATTTAGTGCTGATACAGCATATTGTATCATAACATGATGTGGGAGTCAAAAATATTACATATATATGATTTCAAAATGACAATTACTCAGAATAAATCTATACAATGAAATTTGTTTTTTAATACACTATACTAGAATTGTAGCATATTGTAATGACTGTTTATTTTATTTGGAAAGGAGATAAGATATATATGAAAAGAAGAATTTGTTTGTTACTGATAATTACTTTATGCATGACTTTATTTGCTTCATACAGAGCTAATGCTTCTGAGATGTTGTCAATGCTTCATACCGATGGAAACAAAATAGTGAATGCATATGGAACTCAGATTACATTGCGAGGGACAAATCTTGGCGGCTGGCTCATGCAGGAGGGATGGATGACTCCTTTGGGAGCAGGAGAAATTGATCATAGCTTTATTACTAAAATTACAACATCAGTATCCAATGAAGGGCATATTCCGGAATATGCTATTGACACAATAACCAATAATGGAATTGTGATAAATAATATGAGTACATACTGGCAGTCTCCAACTGCTCAGGAAAAGAACAGTGCAGAAATTCTTATAGAACTGGACAAAACAAGATGTTTTGACAGAATCGTTATAGAAACAGGACCGGATCATACGAGCGATTATCTGCGAGGTGCAGTTGTTTGGATGAGTAATAACTGGAAAGATTGGTTTTCAGCAGATAATATAACGGTTGACGAGAGCAAGGTATCTGATGGTATTATCACAGTACAGACAGGAGAACAATTTGCAAAATATATAGCACTCCGTCCCGGAAGAGCATCTGAAAATGGTCAAGTTTGGACGGTTGCCAATATCAGCTTGTGTATGACAGATGAATATACTGTAAGAAATCACTTAATCAGACGCTTTGGAGAAACACGGACTAATGAAATGATTGCAGCATTTCAGAATTCTTATATAACAGAATCAGACATTCAAAATATAGCCAATATGAATATGAATCTTATTCGAGTGCCCGTATATTGGATGGATTTTGCTTTGCATGACGGAACATTAAGAACCGATCCAAACAGCGGATTTGCAAAACTGGATTGGTTACTTGAAGTTTGCAGAAAAAAAGGAATATATGTTTTAATAGATTTTCACGGTGCACCGGGAGGAGTAAACTGTTGGGCGAGCTGTGGACAGGCAGGCACAATTCCTACAGAACTTTATGCAGGTAATCCTTCAATGGTTGCATGGAATCAATCTGTTGTTTTGAACATTTGGAGGGCTTTGGCAAACAGATATAAGAATAATTCTACAGTTGCTGCATATGGCCTTCTGAACGAACCGGTTCTGAATTTTAATGCTAATCCTGCGTATGAAAATCTCAAATATGGATTTTATGACAAAATTTACGATGCTGTTAGAGCTATAGATACCAATCATATTGTTATATTTGAAGAATTTATGGATTGGAAAGTTGCAGAGAATCGCCCGGAGAGAGCAAAATGGAAAAATTATATGTTTGAAAAACATCCTTATGATATGCCTAATAGATTATCATGGGATTCGCAGAAGAATTTGGCGAATTCTACAGTTTCGACAATGTCGCAGATACAAAAGAGATGGAATATCCCTCTGATAGTAGGGGAATTCTGCCTGTACTATTTTTCGGATGTATGGGATGATTTTCTTTCAGATTTAAACAGAAATCGTATATCTTGGACTAACTGGAATTACAAGGTCAGAGGAACTATATATGAGAGTGGCGGAGGAAATTGGGGTTATTACAATACATGGGACGGAAATGATCCTGATTTGATGCATGATGCGGATACTGAAATTGAAACAATATGGAAAGCCACACGAACAGATGAACATTATCAAACCAATAATGGTCTGATAAATATTGTTTCAGCAAGAGCGGATGGAAGTACAAATTATCCATATGTTCCATTGAATCGCAGCAACTGGACTGTTAACGCAAGCAGTTATTCAAATTCTCCTTATAATCCTATATCTTATATGACAGACGGAAATCGTTTCACAAGATGGAGTACCGGTATGGCACAAGCGGCGGGACAGTATGTATTGGTTGATTTTGGACAACAGGAGAACTTTGACAAGATTATCTTAGAGCACGACGCAAATGATTATCCGGGTTCATATAAGGTGGAAATTTCACAAGATGGTGTGACATTCACACAAGTTGAGTTGAACAACGTACACATAGGGTTTGGTCCTAAGATGGTACTGCTTCCAAGTATTCCTCAGACTGCAAGATATGTAAAGATTAGTCTGACCGGTTCTCATCCTATTAACAACTGGTGGTCAATACGTGAATTAAATATACTATGGCGAAATGTAAATGGCTGAGAGAATAATTTGACCTTACTCTTTTGTATAGAGGCTTTATATGATAAAAGACTATTCTCTCTCAACACTTTAGCCGTCCAATTCGACAAAGCATGTATATCCGTGGTGAAGCCGGAATAAAATTAAAATTTATAGAAAAAGCACCTTTGCATAATCTAAAGTCTTATATGTCCTTCTTGACATCAGAGAGCAAAGATGCTACTATTATATTAAACAATTAAATAAATGCTTAATCGTTTAATAAAACTAATACAGAAAGGAAGTAATCATTATGAAAAAAACTTATGAAATTGAAGTTGACTGTGCAAACTGTGCAAATCTTATGGAGGATGCAACCAGGAAAACTGCAGGTGTAAAGGATGCTGCGGTAAACTTTATGGCACAGAAGATGGTTGTGGAGTTTGAAGACGGACAGGATGATAAGGCTGTTATGAAAGAGGTATTAAAAGCCTGTAAGAAGGTTGAGCCTGACTGCGAGATAGAGCTTTAATTCCGAGTCTGGAATGATGCCCCATTTTGAAGAAAAGAGGCTGATATGAATAAAAAACAGAAAAAAATGCTTATAAGAATACTGATTACCATAGTATTGCTTGTGGCATTGAATCTTGTGCATTTAAAAGGGCTTGTAAACTTAGGGCTTTATCTTGTGACATATCTGGTAATAGGCTATGATATTTTGAGAAAAGCCGGAAAGGGTATCTTAAACAGACGTGTTTTTGATGAAAATTTTCTTATGGCTATAGCTACAGTCGGAGCGTTTGCCCTAGCTATTTGTGAAAAAAGCGGTGATTATAATGAGGCGATTGCAGTTATGCTTTTCTACCAGATAGGAGAGCTGTTCCAAAGCTATGCAGTAAGAAAGAGCCGTAAAAATATCAGTGAGCTTATGGATATCCGACCTGATTACGCCAATATAGAACGAGATGGAAAACTTGAAAAGGTATCGCCGGATGAAGTAGCTGTAGGAAGTATTATCATAGTCCAGCCGGGAGAGAAGGTTCCTCTTGATGGAATTATTACAGAAGGAAATTCAACTCTTAATACAAGTGCACTTACAGGAGAAAGCCTGCCAAGAGATACTAAAGAGGGTGATGAGATTATCAGCGGCTGTATTAACATAAACGGAGTGCTAAAGGTAAGGACTACCAAGGAATTTGGAGAGTCCACAGTTTCAAAGATATTGGAGCTTGTTGAAAATTCCGGTGCAAGGAAGTCAAAATCAGAGAAATTCATTTCAAAATTTGCAAAGGTATATACTCCGTTTGTATGTTACAGTGCACTTGCTCTTGCATTGCTACCTCCTTTGATAAGAATGTTATTATTAAATCTGACTCCGGACTGGGATGTCTGGGTGTATAGAGCACTGACCTTCCTTGTAATCAGTTGTCCCTGTGCTTTGGTAATAAGTGTACCACTAAGCTTCTTTGCAGGAATCGGAGGAGCAAGCAAAGAGGGCATACTTATAAAAGGTTCAAATTATCTTGAAACCCTTTCTCAGACAAAATTTGTTGTATTTGACAAGACAGGAACTCTGACTAAGGGTGTATTTGAGGTAAGTGCGGTTCACCACAGTGAAATGGCTGAGGAGAAACTGATAGAGTATGCAGCCCTTGCAGAATGTGCGTCCTCCCACCCTATCAGTAAGAGTCTGCGTTCGGCTTATGGCAAAGAGATTGACAGAAACCGCGTAAATGATATAGAAGAAATCAGCGGCGAAGGTGTTATATCAAAGGTTGACGGAATCATTGTGGCAGCAGGAAACGGTAAACTGATGCAGAGATTAAACATTCCGTATCATGAATGCCGTTCTGCAGGAAGTATAGTTCATATGGCGATTGACGGCGAATATGCAGGACATATTGTGATTTCTGATATAGTAAAACCAAATGCTGAAAAGGCGATAAAGGAATTAAAGAAGGCAGGGATTGCCAAAACTATTATGCTTACAGGTGACAGGAAGAAGGCTGCTGAACAGGTTGCGGCTTCACTTAATGTGGATGAAGTTTATTGTGAGTTGCTTCCTGCTGATAAGGTAACAAAGGTTGAGGAATTATTAAATGCCAAATCAGAAAAAGCAAAGCTTGCCTTTGTGGGTGACGGAATTAATGATGCACCTGTGCTTACAAGAGCCGATATAGGAATTGCTATGGGAGCTATGGGTTCGGATGCTGCTATAGAGGCAGCAGACATTGTGCTGATGGATGACAACCCTCTGCAGATAGCAAAGGCAATTAAAATTTCCCGAAAATGCCTCGGAATTGTGCATCAGAATATAATTTTTGCGCTTGTTATCAAGTTTGGCTGTCTCTTCCTCGGAGCAGTCGGTTTAGCAAATATGTGGCTTGCAATTTTCGCAGATGTGGGAGTAATGATAATTGCGGTTTTGAATGCTATCAGGGCATTGAGGGTGAAGGATTTGTAGAATATAGGAAATAACATAAAGGACTTCTATCCGGGTAAGACTGCGGAGAGGAGTCCTGTTTTAATCTTTCGGTGCTTTGTGTTGTCCTAAATCTGTATAACAATTACAAGACTTTACAAGTTTC
>ERZ773067.1431-NODE-1431-length-12799-cov-5.339846_pt1 | contig 12799 bp, 9 predicted proteins | sample MGYA00580622_ERZ773067 | MGnify/ENA primary metagenome ERZ773067 (study PRJEB29015, sample SAMEA2737998) | human oral metagenome | biome: human oral; feature: human-associated habitat; material: dental | place: China | collected 2113 ...
CTGCGCGAAATCTTCCCCGACCAGCATCCGGGCGGCTTCTCGCAACTGGAAGACGGCCGCTGGGTATGGACGACCTTCAACTCTTTCCAATGGGATTTGAATTACACCAATCCGTGGGTATTCAACGCCATGGCGGGCGAAATGATGTTCCTCGCCAACTTGGGCGTGGACATCCTGCGTATGGACGCCGTAGCCTTTATCTGGAAGCAGATGGGTACCAGCTGCGAAAGCCTGCCGCAGGCCCACGCCCTGATTCGCGCGTTCAACTCCGTCATGCGCATCGCCGCCCCTGCCGTATTCTTCAAATCCGAAGCGATTGTCCATCCGGACGAAGTGGTGCAGTATATCCACCAAAACGAATGCCAAATCGGCTACAACCCGCTGCAAATGGCCTTGCTTTGGAACACGCTGGCCACGCGCGAAGTTAATCTGCTCCAGCAGGCATTGACCTACCGTCACAACCTGCCCGAACACACCGGCTGGGTCAACTATGTGCGCAGCCACGACGACATCGGCTGGACGTTTGCCGACGAAGACGCCTCGCAGTTCGGCATTCAGGGCTATAACCACCGTCAGTTCCTCAACCGCTTCTTCGTCAACCACTTCGACGGCAGCTTCGCCCGCGGCGTACCGTTCCAATACAATCCGAATACCGGCGACTGCCGCGTCAGCGGTACTGCGGCCGCCTTGGCGGGACTGGCGCAAAACGACCCCTACGCCGTCGACCGCATCAAACTCCTATACAGCGTCGCCCTCAGTACCGGCGGCCTGCCGCTGATTTACCTCGGCGACGAAGTGGGCACGCTCAACGACGACGAATGGGCGAGCGACAGCAACAAGAGCGACGACAGCCGCTGGGCGCACCGTCCGCACTACAACGAAACGCTGTATGCACAGCGCAACGACCCGTCTACCAACGCAGGCAAAATCTACCAGGGCCTGCGCCACATGATTCAAATCCGCCAGAGCAACGACAAATTCGACGGAGGCCGTCTGAACACGTTCAACACCAATAACGCGCATGTGCTGGGCTACACCCGCAACCATGCCCTGCTGGTGCTGGCGAATTTCAGCGAAGACGCCCAAACCGTCGGCGCGCTGACGCTGTCGGCCATGCCGGAAGAAGCATTCGACCTCATCAGCGGCGAAACCGTCTCCCTGCACGAAGGGGTAACGTTGCGACCGTATCAGGTACTGTGGCTGGAAATCGCCTGATAACCGCCCCGCCGGCATGACAAAGGCCGTTCTTTCTGTATTATGCAAGAATCAATGAACGGTTCAGCCATGCCTTTTCACATGAAACCGACAGTTTCCATCTTTCCTTCAAACTCCCCGTATAAAAAGTTTTGCAGGAAGATGGAAACTTTATGTTTACATACCGCATCTCAATAAATCATATCCATACATAAATTTAAATACACTTAAAAAGAAGGGAGGTTGATGGCTGCGAACAAAATCGCCCGTAAAGACAGCCGTTTTCGAGTGATCAGCATCCTGCCGGATTTCTGCTTCGTTCCCGGATTGGCAGCACCGGTGCCGTTTCCGTTATTTGCAGATTTGGGCGGTGCGGTGAAAGTGGCGAAAGACGTTTTGATTAACGGCAGGCCGGCGTTCGTCTACAACGCCAGCAAAGCACCCAAAACATATGGCGACGAGCCGGGGCAGCGCAAAGGGGTAATCTCGCGCATGGTAGGCGAGGCAGCATGGCCGATGCAGCATTCCGCATCGGTTAAAATCCGTAGCCACTACATTATCCGCACCGGCGACATGTTTCATATGAACGGCAATTTCAACAAGCCGCTGAAGAAAAATACCTGTCTGTCGTGTAAAGCGGCGCTGGCGGCGGGGAGGCCGGTCAATCCGGTATTGGGATTGAAGTTTCTTGAAGGCGAAACCGATTTTGCCTTTGACGGCCTGATGCCGTTGATTTGGCAGCGCAGCTACTATTCCGACCAAGAGGGTACGGGCTGGCTGGGGCAGGGCTGGAGTATTCCGGGGAGCGAACGCATAGAACGCACTGCCGAAGGGCTGGTCTATACCGACGTGCAGGGATGGGAGTTCCCGCTGCCTGAGGTGGAGGAAGATGATGAAGAGCCGGTATTGTTCGAGAGCGAGCAAATCTGGTTCAGCAAAAATTCAGACGGCCATTACCTGATAGTCAGCTTGGACGGTTCGCTGACGCTGCGTTTCGCCCCGCTGTCGGTTTCGGCAGACGATCCGTCAGGCGAAGGCGGCAGGCATTACCCGCTGGTAGCGGCCGAGGACGCCAACGGCAACCATCGCCGCATCCTTTACCACCACCGCAGCGGGCTGCCGCAATATGTTATCGACGGTAACGGTCGGGTGTTCTATCTGCGCTTTGCCAATACCGCCGATGCCGCATCACCGCAAATGCGGCTGGTGGCGGTGTACCTGCTGGCGGAAGGGCTGCCGGATTTCTCCGGCGGCACACCGCGTACCGGCAAGGCGCTGGTGCGTTACGAATACAGTGTCGGCGGCGACCTGATACGGGTCATCGGGCGGGACGGCGGCGAAGTACGTCGTTTCGGCTACCGTAACCACATCATGACCGAACACACCGACGCGGCCGGATTGGCATCTTATTACGAATACGACCGCTACGACATCGGCGGGCGGGTGATCCGCAACCGGACCAGTTTGGGCTAAGAATGGCGTTTTGCCTACCGCGACGGTTATACCGAAGTAACCGACGTACTGGGACGGACGGAACAATATCATTACGACTGCCACAACGAACTGACCGCCCGCGTTTTTGCCGACGGCAGCCGCATCAAAATGGAACGCGACCATCTGGGGCGGCTGACCGCTCACACCGACGCGCTGGGCCGCACCACCCGTTTCGGCTACAGCAGCGAAGGGCAGCTGGAAAGTATCATCCGCCCCGACGGCAGCGAACTAAATTACGACTACGACGACAGCTATCGGCTAAGCAGCCGCACCGATGCCGAAGGCAACTGCCACAGCTACGGTTACGACGAACGCGGCAACTTGATTTCTCATACCGACCCGAAGCGGTACATCACCCGCTACCGCTACCGCGCCGACGGTTTGCCGGAGTGCATAGAGCTGCCGGAGGGCGGCAGCACCGAATACCGCTATGACGCCGACTGCCGGCTCGAAAGCATTACCGATTGTTCCGGCAACCAAACCCGACTGTCCTATACTGCCGAAGGTTGGCTGTCGCACTTCACCGACGCACTGGGGCAGCGCACCGAATACCACTACGACGGCAACGGCCGCCTCAGCCATATCCACCATCCCGACGGCGGCAGCGAATATTACCGTTACGACAGCGCGGGCCGCCTGATCGGGCACACCGACGCGGCAGGATGCAGCACAACTTACGAATACCGTCCGGACGGCCAGCCGCTCAAGCGCATCGATGCGCTGGGCTGCAGCTTCAATTACCGTTACGACCCGGCCGGTCGATTGACTTCGCTGACCAACGAAAACGGCGCCGTCTACCGTTTGCGCTACGACGCACTTGACCGACTGGCCGCCGAAACAGGCTTCGACGGTAACCTGACTGTTTACCATTACAACGCCGCCGGCGAATTGAGCGCGCGGGACGAATACGGCAACAGCATCACCGCACACGGTTTGGAAAGCCTTTCAGACGGCCTCAAAGACAAACCCCCGTTGATACGTACCGAATATCGCCGCGACGAGCTGGGACGGCTGCAATATTTGTGCGCCGGCCGGCACGAAGGCGGCGAAGTACGGCGTGCCTACCACTACGACGGCGACGGGCGGCTGGTCCGCGCCGCCGCCCCCGAACACGTCAACTATTTCGAATACGACTGTAACGGCAGACTGGTGGGCGAACACGGCCGCGACCATCCCGACGCCGCCGAATGCCGGGAGCAGGCACTGCCCGAACTGGACTGGCAGAGCAGGGAACACGACCACCTGCTGGTTTTACATACCGAATTGGTAAGCCACCACTACGATGGCAACGGTAACCGTACCACCACCGACCTGCCCGACGGACGGCGGATAAGCCGTCATTACTATGGCAGCGGCCACCAGCACGGCCTCATGTTCGGCGGCGAGACCGTCAGCGATTGCGAGCGCGACGCACTGCACCGCGAAATCCGGCGCACGCAGGGCAGGCTGACGGCCCGTTACCGGTACGACCCTGCAGGCCGTCTGAAAGAGCAGCGGGCGGTACTGGAGCACACTGCCGCCGACGGCAGGAAAGTTAGCGCCCATGCCGTCAGACGCAGCTACCATTACGACAAGGACGGCAACCTCGTCTGCAGCGACGACCAGCGTAGCGGCAGCACGCAATACCGTTACGACGCACTGGGACAGACCGTGTCCGCAGCAGGGCGCAGCTACGCCTACGACCCCGCGCACAACATCCTCGACCATATCGAAGCAGACGGAGCGGCCGCCGCAGCGGTGGCAGAAATCATCGGACGGCCGGCAAACGACAACCGCGTCCGCCACCACAACGGCCACAGCTATTACTACGACGACTTCGGCAACGTCATCCAGAAAGAAAAGGCAGACGGCGAAGTACACAACTACCATTACGACCCGCTGCACCAACTGGTGCAGGCAGACATCTTCCGTCCCGGGCGGGAGAAAGAAAGCTGGACATACCAATACGACGCCGTCGGGCGGCGCATCCGCAAACGTCGGATTGATGCCGAAGGCGGCATCCTTGGCGAAACCCGTTACTTATGGAGCGGCAGCCGGCTGCTACAAACAATCGACGGCTGGCAGACGCATACCTACCTGTACGCCGGACAGGACGGCTACGAACCGCTGGCGCAGGTGCGCAACTGGACCGATGCCGAGCACGGGAGCCACGAGAGCATCCACTATTTCCACTGCGACCAAATCGGGCGGCCGCGGGAGCTGACCGATGCGGAGGGCAGGCTGCTGTGGTACGGCGAATACGACGCCTTGGGGCGGCTGGAGCGGGAGGAAGACATCTGCGGCGTCAGCCAGCCGTTCCGGTTGCAGAACCAGCATTACGACGAAGAGACGGGGCTGCACTACAACCTGCTGCGCTATTACGATGCGGACATGGGACGGTTTCTGACGCAGGATCCGATAGGGCTGTTGGGCGGGGAGAACGCGTATACGTACGCGCCGAACGTGCAGATGTGGATTGACCCGCTGGGGCTGAATCCCGCATTGGCTTTGGGAGGTTATGAACTTTGGATGCTGTTGTTCGGCGGCGCAGTGGTTGTGGCTGGGCAGCAGGCAACCCAATCGGGAGGCTTTACGGGAAGTAGAAGTAGCGCGGGCGGAGCTGCGGTATCCGTATCTGATGTTGGGAAATGTAATAAACCTCCCGAAGGTAAATGTCCTCCTTGTAAAACAGTATCAGGAAAAATTATCCAACCTAAAACATTGGGTTATAGACCACTAGATATTATTCCTAACAATGTAAAGCAGCATGGTGTTTATGGTTCTCATCACAATATTTTTGAAGCAAACCAAATGCCTTATCCAAAATGTGATTGTTTTTGGGCAAAGCAAAAATATGTATTAAAACCTAATCAATTAAAGTCAAATATGGTTCCAGTAGAACCTTTTGTTAATAATTAAGGAATAGATAATTGAAATATTCTAATGGAAAAGAAATTAAGTTGGGAGATATTGTATGTTGGACTGGTTCCTATCCCATAGAGAAAGGTATTGTTATATGTTTAATTGATAAGGACCTTTTTCTAGATGGGTATGATTTTACTATGTTGAAGGGTAGAGGAGGAGGCATTATGGTACTTTTTGATGATATGGGTTTGGTTCAAATAACAAGAGATGACGAACCTGATATAGATTTAATTGAGAGAATGATTTAATAAAATTTAGACCTAGGGAGGCTAGATATACCACTTTGATTGAGGTAGATAGTGTTCCTTCTCCTGTGAAAATGGACGGGGTGTTGATTGTGGATGGAAATCATAGGATGGTGGCAAGTCTATTGTGTAGACAACCAGCTCCAACAACACCGTGGACATCATCCCCTTCAGCCTTACGCTTGCCGCTAAGTACAATAAATCCTTCTATTGAGAGTTTTTAGGAGCCATTATGGAATTTGATGAAAATCTTTTGTTAATGCCTGATATGAAATTATTATTTCAACTAGAGAAAAATCCGGAATTGGTGGATATTTCATTGAGTTTGGAAAATTATAATTTTCACAGATTGGATTTGACAAATAAAAGTATTTCCAATTTGAAGTTTTATAATTGTTCCTTGAGAGGGGCATTTTTATCGAATAGTGTGTTTACTGATTGTATTTTTAATTTTTGTTCATTAGTTACTGCCCCTGCAGAAAATAGTAAATTTATTAAATGCTACTTTATAAATAGTGATTTAAGATTTATTCAGGCAAATTATTGTAATTTTGTAGGGAGCGTATTTGCTAATTGTAATTTGATAGGGGCTGATTTTTCCAATTCTAAATTTCATAATTCTAATTTTGAAGAAAATTTATTTTCTAAAATAGCTAGTTATAATGAAGAAACACAATATATTGAGGCTAAGTTTGAAAATGTCATTTTTAATGGAAAGATAGTAGATAAATTTAATGATATTTAACTGAAATTATAGGGGGTAAGAAGAAAATGGATAATTTTTTAGAAATTGATTATCGCCCTTTTCCAACAAAAAAGGAAATTTTTAAACACGAATATAGAAATGATCCTTATACTGAAAATGAATATATGAAGGAGTTTCAATATTATGAAGAAACACCTATTCAAAATATCAAATTAGATGATAGTAATTATATCCCGCTAACCATGTTCTTACCTGAAGGTATTAATTATCTTTTACCTATAATTATAAAAGATATTCAAAAAGGTGCTGTTGATGGGAATATCCCTATAATGCTTGAAGAATTTATAGTTGGTCTATCAGTTGATAGAAATTTACAGCAAATATTTAAATTTATTAAAAAAAGTGAATTGTTAGTATTAAAGAAAGTATTAGAAAATATACTTTTTGGAAGTTGTAATTATATTATTGAATCTGTGGGTGAGGTATATTTTTTTAGAAGTTTAGAATATTTAGAAAATTTAGTAATGAAATCGTAATCTGCATAAAACTAAATCTAACGAATAGACGTATCCGTAGAAACGTATGCAGTGTATAACTTCTTCAAAATCATTAAAACCGGTTTTCAGACGGCCTCAACTTTTGAGGCCGTCTGAAAACATCCGCAGAATCCGATAGGGCTGTCGGGCGGAGAGAATGCGTATACGTACGCGCCGAACGTGCAGATGTGGATTGACCCGCTGGGGTTGTTCGGCCTTGCCGGAAGCCTTGCGGGCGGAGGCGGGTTTGGAGCGGGCGCGGGAGCAATTTCCGCCACGGGCGGGGTGTCGTCGGCGCATCAGGCGGCGGCAGCGGCGATTGCGGCTTCGCGTTCGAAGTCGGAGGCACGGCCGGCCGTGGGGCGTTGCGAAAAGGAAGAGCAAGACCCGTGTTCGCAATTCCCGACAAGGAAAGCCGCACAAAATCAGGCGCTGATTGCGGCAGGGATTCCTGTCGGGACCAAACCTATTGCGCGTCGGGGTATTCAGGGGTGGGAGCAGTATTTATATGCAAGACCGGCAGGTGCACCATTAGTGGTATCACATCATCATGGTTTTAATTGATTTTAGTTTTATAAGATGCAATCATGGACTATAAACCGTATGAAAAATATTATAAGGACTGTCAAGAAAGGAATATAATATTTTGGAAAAGTAATAAAATAATGCTGAATATAATAAATAAAGTTGAAAAAATATTCTTTAGTCCCGAATCTTTAGAAATTTATAATTCTTTTAAAGGTAAGGAATATTTTATTACTTTAGGAAGAGAGGAATTATCAACAGATACTATAATTAATTTGTTGAATAAATACCTAGGCGATTCGCAGAATATTTATGTGCTTTTTTCAGGAATAAGTCCAATTAGTGTATCTGAAGAAACGTATCCTATTTTTTTAATAAAACGTGAGAATATTGGTCCTTGGGCAGAATTAATATTGCGTGATGATGCCTATGTTTTGATAGTATCATCACTGGATTTTCAAACAGTAATAGATATTTCGAATCTTGATGAAGAAGATGGTTCAGACACAAGAACGGTATATTTAAAAAATAAAACCTAGGCGAATCAGGCGACAGTGGCGATCAAATACACGGACGATATATTTAAAAAATTCTGATTTTATTTCATAACTTTTTTGAATCCGTTTTTTCAGACGGCCTCTCGTTTTCCCTAAAGCAGCTTGCTGCCAGTTTAAATATCCGTTTGATTCCAATCGATTAATCAAAAACAGAGTAAAAACACAAAAAATACTTTCCTTTTTTACAAAACAGTGTACCATTGCCCTTGCCCGCAGGTCGTCTGAAATTTTCAGACGGCCTGCGTTCATAAGGCAGGCTGGCTGTGCGGTGTGAACCGTATGTCCGGCCCGTACTGAAACCCACCATTCAGGCTTGGTTGCCGGCGTGTTGACGACGCTCCGGCAACCGGGCTTTTTTCTTCAACCCTTATCGATGAGATGGTAATCTGATATGAGCGGTATCCCTGTAAATCCTATTCCCCAAGCCACCAACGAACATTATTTGACCCGTCAGGACGAGATGGAGTCCAACGTCCGCAGTTATCCGCGCAAGCTGCCCTTAGCCATTGCCAAGGCTCAGGGTTGCTGGGTAACGGATGTCGAGGGCAACGAATATCTCGACTGTTTGGCCGGAGCGGGTACGTTGGCTCTGGGTCATAATCACCCGGCAATCATCAAGAGCATTCAAGACACGTTGGCCAGCGGCCTGCCCCTGCACACGCTGGACATCACCACCCCCCTGAAAGACGCGTTTTCCGAGGCGCTGCTGGCGCATTTCCCCGGCGGGAAAGACGAATACCGCCTGCAATTTTGCGGCCCGACCGGTGCGGATGCGACCGAAGCGGCGGTTAAGCTGGCGAAAACCTTTACCGGACGCGGCAATGTCATCAGCTTTTCCGGCGGTTATCACGGCATGACGCAAGGTTCGCTGGCGCTGACGGGCAACTTGGGCGCGAAAAACGCCGTGCCGAACCTGATGCCGGGCGTGCAGTTTTTGCCGTATCCGCACGAATACCGTTGCCCGCTCGGTTTGGGCGGCGAAGCGGGTGTGGATGCGCTGACGTATTATTTCGAGAATTTCATCGAAGACGTGGAAAGCGGCGTGGTCAAACCGGCGGCGGTGATTCTGGAGGCGATTCAGGGTGAGGGCGGCGTTGTGGTCGGCCCGACAAAATGGTTGCGGAAAATCCGCGAAGTTACCGAAAAACACGGTATTTTGATGATTGCGGACGAAGTGCAGGCGGGGTTCTGCCGTTCGGGCAAAATGTTCGCCTTCCAACACGCGGGCATCGAGCCGGACATCGTCGTGATGTCGAAAGCCGTCGGCGGCAGTCTGCCGCTGGCCGTATTGGCGATTAAAAAGAAATTCGACGCATGGCAGCCGGCGGGGCATACGGGCACCTTCCGCGGCAACCAGCTTGCGATGGCGACCGGCTACGCTTCGCTGCGCATCATGCGCGAGCAGGATTTGGCGGGCAACGCTCAGGCGCGCGGCGACTTTATCCGTTCCGAATTAAACAGGTTGGCGCAGGAATTTCCGTGCATCGGCAATGTGCGCGGCCGCGGGCTGATGATAGGCATTGAAATTGTGGACGAGCGCCGGCCTGCCGACCGTATGGGTTCGCTGCCCGCCGATGCGGTGTTGGCGGCCGAAATCCAGAAAGCCTGTTTCAACAACAAACTGCTGCTCGAACGCGGCGGCCGCAACGGCACCGTCGTGCGCCTGCTTGCACCGCTGATTATCACGCAGCAGGAATGCGAAGAACTCATCAAACGCTTCCGGCAATCCGTTGCCGATGCGTTGGAAAGTGTAAGGGGCTGATACATGGTTGATTTTGCCGAACAAAAACGGGCTTTGCTGTGCAACGACCCGCAGTCGGCCGCCGATTACCGCGACGCTATGGCCGAAGCGGTGGAAGCCGTTGCCGCGTGGCTGCAAAGCGACAAGATGTACACCGGCGGCAGCATCCGCGAATTGCGTTCCGCCATCCGTTTCCAGCCGTCTTCAGACGGCCTCGGTATGCGGCCGGCCCTGCAACGGCTGACAGGGCTGTTTCTCGAAAAAAGCCTGAAGGTGCACCATCCGCACTCGCTGGCGCACCTGCATTGCCCGACGCTGGTCGCCAGCCAAGTGGCGGAAGTGCTGATTAACGCCGCCAACCAGTCGATGGATTCGTGGGACCAAAGCCCTGCCGGTTCGCTGATGGAAGTGCAGATGATTGAGTGGCTGCGCGGAAAAGCCAGATACGGCGCGGGTTCGGCGGGCGTGTTTACCTCTGGCGGCACGCAGTCCAACCTGATGGGCGTGTTACTCGCGCGTGATGCCTGCATCGCGAAGCACTGGAAAAATTCAGACGGCCTGCTGTGGTCGGTGCAGCGCGACGGCCTTCCGGCGGACGCTTTGCAGAAAGTCAAAGTCGTCTGTTCCGAAAACGCGCATTTTTCCGTGCAGAAAAACATGGCGATGATGGGCATGGGCTTTCAGTCCGTCGTAACCGTGCCGGCAGACCGCAACGCCCGAATGGATGTCGGCGCGCTCAGGCGGACGCTGGCCGACCTGCAGGCGCAAGGCAAAATCGTCGCCTGCATCGTCGCCACCGCCGGTACGACCGATGCAGGCGCCATCGATCCGCTGCCGGAAATCCGCGCCGCCGCCGATACCTGCGGCGCATGGATGCACCTCGATGCCGCATGGGGCGGCGCATTGCTGCTGTCCAACGAGTTCCGCCACATGATAGACGGCATCGAGCTGACCGACTCGGTAACGCTCGATTTCCACAAGCATTTCTTCCAAAGCATTTCCTGCGGCGCGTTCCTGCTTAAAAACGAGGCGGACTACCGTTTCATGCACTACGAGGCCGAATACCTCAATTCCGCTTACGACGAGGAACACGGCGTGCCCAACCTTGTTTCCAAATCGCTGCAAACCACCCGCCGCTTCGATGCCCTGAAACTCTGGTTTACCATCGAAGCCTTGGGCGAAAAGCGTTACGGTTCGATGATAGACCACGGCATCCGGCTTGCGCGCCAAACCGCCGGATACATCCAAGCCGCCGAAGGTTTGGAGCTTCTGGTCGAGCCGCAGTTTGCGTCCGTCCTGTTCCGCGTCAAACCGCAGGGCTATCCCGATAAGTTTGTCGATAGTCTGAACCAAAACGTCGCCGACGAACTCTTCGCCCGCGGCGAAGCCAATATCGGCGTAACCAAAGTCAACGGCGTGCAGTCGTTGAAAATGACCCTCCTCAGCCCCGTCGCCACTTTCGAAGACGTACAAAACCTGCTCTCATTGGTGCTGGCCGAAGCCGAAAGGATTAAGGACGACATCGCGGCCGGGGTTTATGTTCCGCCGGTGGATTAGGGCGGCGTTTAAAAGGCCGTCTGAAAAATAAGACATGGTTTTCAGACGGCCTTTCGCTCTTTTCTAGGCAAATCGCGGCAATCCGGCGCAACCGCCGAACATATACGGCGGCTAAGGAACGGAGGCCGTCTGAAACTTTCCGCGTTCAGTTTTTCAATGCCACAAACGTTCCGGTAAAGACCGCCGCCAGTTCTCCCTCCGAAAACACTTCCGTTTTCAAGACGATTTTCCCTTTGCCGCGGCGGGCGAACATGTCGCGCATTTCCTGCCAGTCTTCGGCGTCGGCGCTGCGGGTAACGGCGTTCAGACCGTTGCGCGCCGGACGCAGGTAGCGGGTTTCGCCCTGTTGTATCACGATATTGCCGTCGGCTTCGGGGAAATGCGTGTGTACCGCCGCCCAGCCGCAGGTGGTCGCAACCAGTGCGATACTGCCGCCGAACACGGTGTTTTTGTGGTTGCGGTTGGGAGCGTGTGGCGCGGATAGTACGGTTTTCTCCTCATCCGATGCCACGACCTCCAAGCCCAGCGCAGCGGTGGCGGGGATGTGCCGGTGGAGAAAAGCCTGTAATGTTTTCGGTGTCATGGTTGGCCTGCCTATCGTTTTGGGATAGAATCCCGCAGTTAACGGCAACGGGCGGGTTGCGGAGAATCGCGCATCGGTTTTCGAAGCGGATGGCCCGGCCGCGAAATCAAATTTTTTGTTTCATGAAATCTGGGAGTTTAATATGAAACATTCTGTGTCCGGCCGCTGCCGGTGCGATATTTTCAGTTTTGTCGGAGCAGTGTAATCATGCGCAAACTGTTCGGTATCTTCATTCTCTCTGTCGCCTGCTGCATGATTGCGGGCGCGGATATGCTGCTCTTTGCCAAAACTGAAACCTACCAGCTGATGTTCTTTGGCGGCTACGCGGTTTCGGCGCTTCTGCTGGTGCTTCTCGGCCTGCTTTGCGCCCGCGACAGGCGGTTATATTCGCTGGGTATGACGCTGTTGGGCGCTTCGCTGGTGATGTGGTCCTCCGTCGCCGCCGCCGCTTTTTTATACTCCAGTCACAAATGGCATGCCAGAATGCCTTTCGATTTGCTTGAAGTGTTCGGCAACCGGCAGGCCGGATTCGTGGTGCTGGTTTTCCAAACATTGCTCAGCATCTGGCTGGTGTGGCAGTTTCGCAAGCCTGAAGAAGCATAAACCCGTTTTTCAGACGGCTCCAAGATAAAAAACGAATAATAAAAGACCCGCAAAGACGGGTCTTTTATTTTGCCGCACCGTTCCGTGTTCAGATTCAGACGTGCGGTGCAACTCACTCCCACTCAATCGTGGCAGGCGGTTTGCCGCTCACATC
>ERZ773067.1432-NODE-1432-length-12796-cov-2.431599_pt1 | contig 12796 bp, 13 predicted proteins | sample MGYA00580622_ERZ773067 | MGnify/ENA primary metagenome ERZ773067 (study PRJEB29015, sample SAMEA2737998) | human oral metagenome | biome: human oral; feature: human-associated habitat; material: dental | place: China | collected 2113 ...
TACAATTTCCACATCAAGTTTATTGGGCGGAATTTTTGCAGGCATTACCCAGACTTCAGATAGATTATAATTAGCTAAAGCCGCCCTTGCAATCTCAACATGCGTGTTATGAATCGGATTAAAAGTACCGCCTAAAATGCCTATTTTTTTCATTTTATCACTCATTATTTCTTAGGAAGCTCAATCTTCTTATTATCTTTTGATTCCTTATAAAGAACTATTTTCTTTCCTATTACCTGAACAACCTGTGAATGAGTACGTTCAGCCAGAACCTCTGCAATTTCCCTAGGATCATCTAAGCAGTTCTTAAGCACAGAAATTTTAATAAGCTCTCTTGTTTCAAGAACCTCCGCAATCGCTGTTGTAAATTCAGGTGTTATACTGGCTTTACCTACATTGAATACAGGATCTAACTTCATTGCAAGGCTTTTCAGGTATGCTCTCTGTTTACTGGTCATGTTGTCTCCTATTTTATTATTTATAATAATCAAAACTTAAGTCACCTAAGTTTACAAGGTCACCTTCCTCTATGCCAAGTTCTTCCAACCTATCAATAATGCCCTGATCACGAAGGAATTTCTGAAAGAACGCAAAGCCTTTTTCATCATCAAGATTGGTGTAACCAAGCATCTTGTCAACTTTAGAACCCTTAACAAGATATTCTCCTTCTTTAACCTTAGTTATTTCAAGAGGATTCTCTTCTATTACAAGATCAGAAGCATCAAATTCCTTATGGAAAACCACAGGACTTCTGTCCAGAGTCTTAAGTATATCATTCACAGCATACAAAAGCTCTTTTATGCCTTTTCCTGAAACCGCAGAAATAGGATAAATAGGGATGTTTTCATTATCGAAAGCTTCATGAAATTCCTTAAGCTTTTCCTTTGCCTCATCACCATAAAACAAGTCCATCTTATTGGCTGCAATTATCTGAGGAGTTTTTAATAACTCAGGGTTATAGTTTCCAAGCTCTTTATTGATATTTTTTATATCTTCAATAGGATCTCTGCCCTCTGAGCCTGAGATATCAACCACATGAACTATAACTCTTGTTCTCTCTATATGTCTTAAGAACTGATGTCCAAGCCCTACTCCGTCAGCTGCTCCTTCTATAAGTCCCGGAATATCGGCAATTACAAAGCCTGTACCTCCGCCAAGGTCTACTACACCAAGATTTGGATGTAAGGTGGTAAAGTGATAGTTTGCAATCTTAGGCTTAGCATTGGTACAACGAGAAAGTATGGTTGACTTTCCAACGTTTGGATAACCCACAAGTCCGACATCCGCAATAAGCTTAAGCTCTAATATAAGAGTAAGCTCTATTCCCGGTTTTCCGGGTTGTGCATAGGTAGGCACCTGCATTGTAGGTGTGGCATAATTCATATTTCCTTTTCCGCCTCTGCCACCCTTGAGAATAACTTCCCTTTTGTTCTCACCTGACATATCCACTATAACTTTTCCGGATTCTGCCTCTTTTACCACAGTACCCTCAGGTACTTTTATGATTATATCCTCGCCGTCTTTTCCATGACAACGTTTTTTTCCGCCTTCATCGCCATCTTTGGCATAATATTTTCTTACAAATCTGAATTCATTGAGCGTATTTATATTTTTATCAACTTCAATGATAACATCTCCGCCGTCCCCACCGTCTCCACCGTCCGGTCCACCGGCTGCTACAAAGAGTTCACGTCTGAAACTGACATGCCCATTACCGCCACTACCTGATTTTACATATATTTTTGCACTATCTGCAAACATTTTTCATTTCCTTTTTATAAAAAATGCTCCAAATCTATGCTACACAAAGATTTGGAGCTAATTACCAGTTATTATTCCGCTACAGCTACAGGATAAACAGAAACCTGCTTTCTGTCTCTGCCTAATCTCTCAAATTTAACTTTTCCATCAACTGTTGCAAATAATGTGTCATCTTTACCGATTCCTACATTTGTTCCAGGATGGATATGAGTTCCACGCTGTCTATAAAGAATATTTCCAGCTAATACGAACTGACCATCTGCTCTTTTAGCACCAAGTCTTTTGGACTCAGAATCTCTGCCGTTCTTTGTAGAACCAACACCCTTCTTATGAGCAAAAAACTGAAGGTTCAATCTTAACATCGCATTACACCTCCTGCCTTAGTATAGTAATGAACTTTTTACCGTATTCATGTGATATTCCATCAAGACCTAACATCAGAGATTTCATAAGTAAATCAGCTTTTTCACTTAATTTACTCTTAAATTCAGCCTTAAGATAACCCTTAGCAGCGTTATCTACAGCATCAAATTTATCTCCGCACAATGCCTCAATAGAGTTCAGCGTATTCAGAGCTAATATAGAAACCGCAGCACACACTATATCATTGCCGTAATCCGCAAATAAAGCATGTCCTGAAAATTCAATGCTCTTATAATCGCCGTTTTTGTCTACAGACACAACAACCTTAATCATAATTAAGCGTTGATTTTTTCAATCTTAAGCTTTGTATATAACTGTCTATGTCCGTTTTTCTTGTGGTATCCACTCTTGCGTTTATACTTGTAGACAACAATCTTAGGTCCCTTGCCTTCTTTTTCAACTGTAGCTGTTACAGTAGCACCGGCTACTACAGGGTTTCCAAGAACAAACTTGTCACCACCGATTGCAAGAACCTGATCAAAGGTATAAGACTCTCCGGCTGCTACACCAAGCTTTTCAACCTGAATAACATCACCTTCAGCTACCTTATACTGCTTACCACCTGTTGCAATAATTGCGTACATATGGCTCCTCCTATTATAATTCTCGCCTGCCTGGGTGTCATCCGTTTGGACAAACTTATACCCATACAGTGCGGCACAAAATATAGTGTAGCATGTGTTTGAAAAGATGTCAACTGTTTTTTTAGACTTGCCCGCGAAGCTTTCGATGGCGGAAGGGTTAAATTTCCCCATAATTATATCCTATCTTCTATTTATCCAGGCTCCATTTGTAAAATCAGGTATGGCAACAGGTACTCCGCCCATATTTATTGACTGTTCTGCAAGCACTGATATACTCATCCAGGCAGCCATATCATATACATCTATATTAGGTTCTTTTTTATTTAATACACAATCAATAAAATCTGAAAATACTAAATAATCCATACCATCATGACCTTTTTTTACGCCATTTTCAAGGTATTCTTTCCAAAGTGGATGCTCATATTTTTTGCGATACTCCTCAACATTGTTCCAATGCTTGCTCCACTCAAAATGATCGTTCTCCGTATACTCATTATCCAAAAAAATAGAATGATTATCTTCCGTGTATATGCCTTTTGTGCCATGAATTGTGTACCCTCTTGAATAGTAACGTGGTAAAGTAGTATCAAGGCTTAGAAGAATAGTTTCACCGTTTGCACATTTTATTATTGTATTTACAATATCAGCCTGATTGAAGGTTGTATTCATTAGTTCTTCATCATCACTCTTTTTTTCTTTAATATACTCATTAAGTCCAAATGAACCTGAAGCAACAGACGTAAGGCTTAACATACGATTTCCCTTATTAATATTTAGCAGTTTTGCTATCGGTCCCAATTCATGGGTAGGGTAGTTCTCTGTATTTCTATGTATGTAGTTATTTAGCCTATAGTGGCGATTTTCTTTGCCAAAAGCAATTTCACCTCTTAGATCGTGTTTGTAACCGCCCTCGCAATGAACTATCCTTCCAAGAAGACCAAGTTCTTTCATATGGCTTACAAGCATTTCATCCCTGCCGTATACACAGTTTTCAAGTAACATTACAGGAACCTTTGTCTCCTCATAGGCCTCAACTATTTTCCAGCATTCTCTAAGTGAATAAGCACCACCTACCTCGCAACCTACAGCCTTACCCTTATACATTGCTTCTATACATATATCTATATGTTTATCCCAGGAAGTACAGAGAATTATGGCATCCACATCTTCCATTTCAAGGATATCTTTATAATTTGTTGTTATTTTAGGACGGGCAAATCCTGCTTTTTCAATAACATCAGCACATTCCTTGCACCTGTCTTCATACTTATCACAAACAGCTGTAAACTCTGCCAAAGGATGTTCAAGATACGCTGTTTCAAGAAGTCCTTTACCTCTGCTTCCCAGACCAATCATTGCCAATCTTAATTTGTTCATCTCACTTCTCCTATTCTGTATTATATATTAGCTTTTAACCTCAGATAATGCAATTTCTTCAATAGCATCTTTCAAAAAATTGCAAATTACGAATATTTTTGTAAGGATTGCGAGAGGTGAAGCCGAAGCAATCCCGTATCATTGGATGTCAAATACTTTTGACACCCACATCATTTATACTTTGATATAAAAACTAAAATAATTCTATCATAAAATATTAGTTATTTCATCATTATTTGAGACTATTTAACTATAAAAAGACCATCTGAGAGATATTTCCCCCAGACAGTCTTAGATTAGCAATAAACAACATTAATAAAATCTTAGATATCCAACTCTTCAATAATTCCCTTAAGTATACCTGCTGATTCCCTAAGCCTCTTAAGTTCATCTTCATCAAGTTTAATAGGCACCTGATTTTCTATTCCGTCACTTCCTACTATGCAAGGCATACTGAGAACTACACCGTCTATTCCCTCGTCCTGGATCATGCCCTCGGGACTCATAAGGGTCATGGGCCCATTGCTTTCCTCAACAGCAAAGCCCTGGGATTCTACTACCTGCTGCCACCGGGCAACGGTGAGGGGCTCCACCCCCACATGGATGATGCGGCTAAGCTGGGCTCTCATGGCGGTCTGCTTTTGCGGATCCTCTTCATAGAGGCACACATCCTGGGTCAAAAGCAGGCCTCCCGGTTTTAAAACCCGAAAGTATTCTGAAAGGGCCCGGTTTTTCTGCCTTCCCACCAGCATGGTGAGCATGGCTTCATTTATAATAATATCAAAGGATGCATCCGGGAAGGGGAGAGCAAAGGCGCTTCCCTTTACCACCTTCAGTCTTTCCTCCAGATGGTTTTTGGAGATATTTTTTTTGGCCTTTTCTAAAGCTTCTGTATCCAGATCCAGTCCCACAATATGGCATTCGTATTTTTTTCCCATTTCCACCATGGTAGTACCCATGTTGCAGGCTACCTCCAGAATTTTGGTATCTGGGGTGATGGTGGCTTTGGACAAAAGCCACTGGGTGGCTGCTACGCCTCCCGGGCGCAGTCTTTTCTTTCCTAATCTTGCTAAAAAGGTATGTCCGGCTTCCTGGGGCATATGAATCCCTCCTTTCCAATACAAAGCATATTTGCTATAATAAACTTCCTGCCGGGAGCCCGGCACCATTATCAATATAAGCCGGGGTGTTATGCTGCTGTGCAGTGTCCTCCATAAATGGTTAGGGACTCCTAACACAAGAGGCAGTATATATCCTAAGAGAGAATATTTCCATTGCCTAAGCAATGTAATCAATAAAAATCATGGAGAAAAGAATGGAAAAGGAGATTTCACAGTATCATCTGAATGAACTGCAGATCTTTCAGAAGATGGACAATGAAAAAATTCCCATGGCGCTTCAGTGTATGGGTGCCCGGGTTGTACAGGTGGAAAAGGACACCTATTTGCAGCATATTGGCGACAAGGTCATTTATCTTGGGGTGATTTTGCAGGGCAGTGCCTACCAGTTCAATTATACGGCCTCGGAGGAGCGAAATATTCATACCCATCTGGAGCGGGGGAATCTGATTGGAAGCACTGCAGTGTTTGCCCAAAACGGTATTGCCAGGGATGATATTATGACCACCACCACCTGCATGATTCTGCAGATCAATCCGGAGCAGTTTAAGCCGGAGCGGGCCATTTCCTGTCCCCACCGTTATCGGATTATGCAAAACCTATTGTATATGGTGGCCAATGAAAATGTGCTGCTGCAGGAAAAGATCAATCTCATGTCCCATGAAACCCTGCGGGGGAAAATTTACAGCTATTTGTATACCCAGTATAAAATCAATAAGACCAGGGAATTTACCATCCCCTTTATTCACCGTTTTGATTTTGCAGATTATCTGGGAGCCAATGTTACCGCTTTATCCAGAGAACTGGGAAGGATGCGGGATGAGGGGATTTTATCCTTCCACAAAAATCAGTTTATCCTCCATAAGATTCCAGTGGAATAAAGTTTGAAAGTATTGCATGGGCAATATATCATTACAATGTAATCTTCTATAATAAGCATTGTAACAAGACAGAAACCGGTACAGGGAAATGAAATCTCCCCTTTAAGGGAAGGTTTTGTACAGTCAGGAGGCGTTATGAAAGAAAAGGCAGGAGAGGTTTTTTCCATTGCAAGGGACAATCCTCCAATCAAAGGCTGCACCGTATCCAAGGAGGTATCTGGCGGGGAAAATAGTGTACTCTATTTTTCCATGGATGCCAATACGGATATCAGTGCGGAGATATTCCCTTATTATAAGTTCATGATTGTGATAGAGGGAAGTCTGGAGGTTTATGGAAGGGGTCTGGAAGGAAAGGATGTATCCCAGACAGATGCAATATTTACGCCGCCGGATATTCCCGTAGGTGTAAGAACAAAGGAAGCAGCCGTATTTACGGAGATTAATATCAGGAAGGGTTGTATCATGAATGAAGCAGTAAAGGCAGGAGAGGTTTTTTCATTGGCAAAGCTTGTGCCCTATCAGGAGGGCAAGATTGTAAACATGGATGTGGTGCATAATGACAAAATGAAGTTTGTAGTCATGGCCTTTGACGAGGGAACAGGGCTCTCTGAACATGCAGCACCGGGAGAGGCCATTGTCTTTGCCTTGGAGGGAGAGGGAGTGATTGGCTACAGCGGTGTGGACCATGCCATTAAGGCCGGGGAGCAGTTTCACTTTGCCAAGGGAGGCCTTCACTCGGTAAGGGCCAAGGGGAAATTTAAAATGGCATTGCTTTTGACTTTGGAATAGAAAAAGTTACGGTGCTGCTGTATAGCTTTGAAAGCGGTTTTATGATAGACTCTCTCTTATGTTTCAAAAATACCTAGGAGGAAGGCTATGCTAAAAGCTATTACAGAAATGAATGCTGTATTGAATCAGTTTATATGGGGTGTGCCCGCCATGATCTGCATCATCGGGGTGGGACTGTTTTTGAGCCTTCGAACCGGATTTATCCAGTTTCGAAGGTTTCCCTATGCCATGCGGGTTACTTTGGGAAGAATATTTTCCAAACGAGAGGCTTCCGACGGGACTTTGACCCCCTTCCAGGCTGTGTGTACGGCTCTGGCAGCCACCATTGGAACAGGGAATATTGCAGGGGTGGCAGGGGCCATTGCCATAGGAGGTCCGGGTTCGGTTTTCTGGATGTGGATTTCCGCCTTCCTCGGTATGTGTACCAAGTTTTGCGAGGTAACTCTGGCAGTATTTTACCGGGAAGAAAATAAAAAAGGGGAGTATGTGGGGGGACCCATGTACTATATAAAGAACGGTTTAGATAAGAAATTCCATATTCTGGCGGTTTTATACTCCGCCTTTGGCATTCTGACGGTATTTGGCACGGGAAATGCCACCCAGGTAAATACCATTACGGCAGCCATTAACGAAGCCCTGTTAAACTACGGCCTGATTGCTTCGGATCAGTTGTCTGTCAGCAATTTAATCATTGGTCTGGTGATTACTTTTCTGGTGGCTTTGATTCTTTTGGGGGGAATCAAGCGGATTGGAAATGTTACCGAAAGACTGGTACCCTTTATGGCTCTGTTTTATGTGGTGCTGGCTTTGGGCGTGATCCTGTTGAATCTGGAACGTGTTCCCGGGGTATTTGCCTCTATTTTTGAAGGGGCTTTCGCACCCAGGGCCGTTACAGGGGGTGTGGTGGGAAGCTTTTTTATGAGTATAAAAAAAGGGGTATCCCGAGGAATTTTCTCCAATGAAGCGGGGCTTGGAACCGGATCCATTGCCCATGCCTGTGCAGACACCAAAAAACCGGTAAAACAGGGATTTTTTGGAATATTTGAGGTATTTGCAGACACCATGGTGATTTGCACCCTGACGGCTTTGGTGATTCTTTGCAGCGGTGTATCCATTGCGTTTGGTGTGGAGGCTGGAGCAGAGCTTACCATCAATGGGTTTACAAACACCTATGGAAGCTGGGTTTCCATCTTTACTGCAGTGGCTCTTTGCTGTTTTGCCTTTTCCACGATTCTTGGCTGGGGGCTGTATGGTGCCAGATGCATTGAATTTTTATTTACGGAAAAGCTGGTAAAGCCCTTTATGCTGGTGTATTCTTTGGTGGCTCTATTGGGTGCCACTATGAATCTGGGTTTGGTTTGGAGTGTGGCGGAAACCTTTAACGGACTTATGGCCATTCCCAATCTGATTGGACTGTTTTTACTGTCCAAGACAGTGGTAAAGCTGGTAAAGGAATATAAGAGCTAAAAAAGGGGGATCATCCCCCTTTTTTAGCCCAAAGCCACATCCAGCGCCATCATCAATGTAAAGCCAAAGGAAAACATTAAAACCCCGATATTGGAGTGCTCCCCTTCAGACATTTCCGGAATCAGCTCCTCCACCACCACATACATCATGGCCCCGGCGGCAAAGCTTAAAAAGTAAGGCATAACAGGCACAAAAAACTCAGCAGCCACCAGCATAAAAATAGCAGCCATGGGTTCCACTGCCCCGGAAAGTACCCCGTTTAAAAAAGCCCGCCCTCTTTTTTGTCCCTCTGCATGAAGGGGCATGGAGATAATGGCTCCCTCAGGAAAATTCTGGATGGCAATCCCCAGAGAAAGAGCCAGGGCAGCACCGGCGGATATGCCGCTGTTTCCGGTTAAAAATCCGGCATATACAATGCCCACTGCCATACCCTCTGGAATATTGTGGAGGGTTACGGCAAGGAGCAGCATGGTGGTTCTGGCCAGATTGCTTTTGTGTCCTTCTGCCTTTTTAGCATACATATGCAAATGGGGAATAATATGGTCTAAAAGCAGTAAAAAAAGGGTTCCCAGCCAAAAGCCCAAAAAGGCAGGCAAAAAACGGAGCTTTCCCATGGCTTCGCTTTGCTCCATGGCGGGGATGATCAAACTCCAAATAGAGGCAGCCACCATGACTCCTGCGGCAAAACCCGTGAGGGCCCGCTGTACCGGGCGGCTGAAATCTTTTTTCATAAAGAAAACACAGGCAGCTCCCAGGGAGGTGCCTAAAAAGGGAATCATAATTCCCTGAAGGGTTTCTTGTAGCATATAAATCCTTTCTCAAGCCCGGTAAAGAAGCAGATATTGGTTCATGCACCCGGCGTTTTTTACCTTCATGCCGGGACTCCGGCATCACCATACATATAAGTTCACGCGTCATTTCGCTGCTGTTGCAGCTTGCGTGCCGCTAACAGGTATTCGCATTCTCGTGCCGCTTAAGGGCGTCACTGTGGCTCTACCTGTTGTCCCGCCCGATAAACATGTGTCTGCTTGTGCAAGCACAGCATCCACATGTTTGCCGGTCGGGGACTTATACAGTATTTTACCACAGACAATTAAATAAGCAAAATTAAAATAAGCAAAATTAAAATGAATCTTTACAATCCCATGGTGGTGATAGACAAATCCAGCTTGTGTACTTGAAAAGGAAGGAAATTTAAAGAAAGCGATTGACAGGGCATGATTTTTGTTGAGAATAGTGGACAGAAGAAAAAGTTGTATAAATGACAAAGTATTCAGGAGGTGAAATTTGAAAAACGGACAGGAGTTGGAACGGGAATTGCTTTCCCTGGATCATCAAGGATATTCTTCCTATAAAAGGATCCAGGGAGAATATCGTTTCCCTAAGTATATTCTTTGTATTGACCATGTACAGGTGGATCCCTTTGCTCCCCCTTCAAAAATCCGCATTGTTTTAGAAGGAGAGACTGTGGGTCTGCCAAAGGAATTGACGGACAGCAAATCCAAACGCATTGCAGCGGCGGATTTTCTTACCCGGAATTTCTGGAAGAATCTGCGAAGCATCCCCCAAAGGGAGACCAAAAGAGAAAATCCCTATGCAGCAGCCTATGGGAGAAAAAAGGAGGACAGCGGGCCTGTCACAGGAAACAGCAGTCAGATTTTTATTGACCGCTGCGGACAGGAAATTCTGGAGCGTACTTCGGTGTTAATCAAGGAGCATAAGGTGGAGATTCGCCTGGAGGTAGGTCTTCCTGCTGCCGGACGGAGAATCCTTGGCAGGGAGGCCAATGATATTTTTAAAAGAATTCTTCCGGCTTTGGTGGAACGCTCTTGTCTCTATGCCAATATAGACCAAAAGGCTCTGAAGCGTCAGGTGGAGCTGTATCTGGACCAGGAGTATATCCAGAATTCTCTGGAGGCTAGAAATCTGGTGGCCTTTGTGGCCAATGGCTCTGTTTTGCCCAGAAAAAGCGGTGTAAATGACAGCAAAATGGCGGAGGGACTGGCTTTCCAAAGTCCTAAAAGTATGGAAACCTCCTTTATCCTCCCCAGCGGCGGGGAAATTACCGGGCTGGGTATTGAAAAGGGCGTTACTTTGATTGTAGGAGGAGGATACCATGGAAAATCCACTTTGCTGAAGGCATTGGAACGGGGAGTTTACCATCATATTCCCGGGGATGGCAGGGAGTTTGTGATTACCTGCCCTGACGCCGTAAAGATCCGGGCAGAGGATGGAAGAAGCGTGGAAAAGGTCAATATCAGCGCCTTTATCAACAATCTTCCCGGAAAAAAGGATACTCGGAAATTTTCCACAGAAAACGCCAGCGGAAGCACCTCCCAGGCCGCCAATGTGATGGAGGCCTTGGAAAGCAAGACTTCTCTTTTATTAATTGACGAGGACACCTCTGCCACCAATTTTATGATCCGGGACTATAAAATGCAGAAATTAATTGCCAGGGATAAGGAACCCATTACCCCCTTTGTGGATAAGGTCCAGGCTTTGTACAGAGATCTGGGGGTTTCTACCATACTGATTGTGGGGGGCTGCGGAGATTACTTTGACGTGGCAGACCGGGTGATTATGATGGATGAATATGTGCCCAGGGATGTGACACAGGAAGCCCTGGCCATTGCAAAGGAAAGCGGAGAAAAAAGGGAAAGCCTGCAGGAGCATTTTGGTTCTGTTACAGAAAGAATCCCTTTGCAGGCAGGCTTTCCTCTGCGGGGCAGGGAGGACCGCTGGAAATCCAGGGGAAGAGAGAGCATTTCCTATGGCAGGGAAAGCATTGACGTATCCTGCCTGGAGCAGCTGGTGGATGAAAAGCAAACCAATGCCCTGGCGGTGATGCTGGATTATTTCAATAAAAAGATACTGGCTGACAGGATGCCTCTATCCCAGGCTGCCGACAGGCTTTATGCCCTGATTGAAAAACAGGGACTGGAGGGGATTTCTCCCTATACCGGCCATCCAGGTAATCTGGCCCTGCCCAGAAAGCAGGAGTTTTGCGCTGCCCTGAACCGCTATCGGGGACTGAAAACAGCTGTCAGCAGCCAGTGATCCATCTTCAGTGATCAGAGGGAGGATTTTGGCTGCTGGTGAGGAAAAAATGCTCCGGAGCAAATTTAATGGCCAGGGAAATCAGATCCTGAAAGGTTTTCTTTACAAATTTCCTGGTATCAGGCTCCAGTGCGGAAAAGGATAGGAGCATGGAGGGAATGATTTTTAATAAATTGCCCTTTAGCTGGACCAGGGATTCTATATTGGTGTTGGACAGCAGGGAATACAGGGTATTTACAAAAACCTCCCGCTCCTGGGGGGAGAGGGAGCCGATCCATTCCGACAGAGTCTGATCCATAAAACGGGCGCTTTTGGTGAGATGATCCATATAGCAAAAGTCCTCCCCCTCCACGGTCCAGGAAAGAGGATCATGCTGTAGCAAACTGATTTGGCTGCTTTTTACAATACGGTGATTATCCTGCTGCTCCAACAGCATTCCCACCAGGGAGGATTGGGGCAGCGTTTTTTCTACCCTGGACTGAATGGACAGAAAGGCAGGGGTGGAAAGCACCTGAGCCAAAAATCCAGGACCATCATGGGAGTATATCTTTTCGATCCGCTCCTTTACAGGCTCCGGGCTTTGAGCCGCTGCATATACCGCCAGATTCCCCCCCTTGGAATGACCTCCTACCTGGAGAGCACCTGGAACCCAGGAGGCAGCCAGGGCTAAATATTTGGCAGCGGCAGTCTGGGAGGGAACGGGATATTGAAAGGCCATATTAAAATCCTCCTTCCATCCCACAAATGTGGCATCCGTACCCCGAAAGGCCACATAAGCCAGCCGGGAGTGGATGCGAAAGGTCATGGCGGCAAATTGTTTTTCCTCCTCGGTATTGGTCTGCCGGGTATAGCCCATAACCCGTATCCTGGAAAAGCGGGGATTTTGGGCCAGAAAGGTGAGCAACTCCTGGCTTTGCTGGAGGGGAGATTCTTCTTTTGGGGAAACCAGAAAACAAGGGATCAGCTCGGAAAGGGGAATCCCCTTCCAGGCGTAAGCCTCCTGGTAGTCTGCCGGGATATGGAAATAGGAGAGCCAGGACAGGATCAGGCTGTCCACAGAGTGAAAGGGCAAAAGCTCAAAGGATTCCTTAATGTTTTGTGCGTAGTTTAGTATATTGCTCATATGATCTCCTTTTTCCATCAGTATAACATAGGCTTAAGGGAAGGGATATCTGCTTATGAGAAGGAAGGGTGAATTCCTTCTCTGGAGACGGAACCATAAACTCCCATGCCGGGGCCGGCACCACCATAAATATAAGTCCCAGCGTCACTTCGCTGCAGAGCAGCTTGCGTGCCGCTGACAGGTATTCGCAATCCGAGCCTGCGGCTCTACTTG
>ERZ773067.1433-NODE-1433-length-12791-cov-4.209878_pt1 | contig 12791 bp, 13 predicted proteins | sample MGYA00580622_ERZ773067 | MGnify/ENA primary metagenome ERZ773067 (study PRJEB29015, sample SAMEA2737998) | human oral metagenome | biome: human oral; feature: human-associated habitat; material: dental | place: China | collected 2113 ...
GTCGGAGGCGGTGCTGGGAGAACGATTGGGTGATCGATTTGGACATCCAGGCGTTCTTCGACACCGTGCCGTGGGATCTGGTGTGTCGTGCGGTGGGCGCGGTGTGTGACCTGCCCTGGGTGATGCTCTACGTGCGGCGCTGGCTCAAGGCGCCTCTGCGACACAGTGATGGGACGCTCACCGAGCGTGAGCGGGGTACCCCGCAGGGGTCGGCGGTTTCGCCGGTACTGGCCAATCTGTTCATGCACTACGCGTTTGATACTTGGATGGCGCGAAGCTACCCGGGGATCGTTTTCGAACGCTATGCCGATGATGTGGTGATCCACTGTGAAAGCCTCAACCAGGCCCGGGTGGTGCTCACCGCGGTCGAGGAGCGTATGGGACAGGTTGGGTTGGGGTTGCACCCCCGCAAAACTCGGATCGTGTACTGCAAGGACGCGAACCGGCCCGGTTCGTGGGAGCACACCGGGTTCACGTTCCTCGGGTACGAGTTCCGGGAGCGTACCGTCAAGGGACGTCACGGACTGTTCCGGAGTTTCTCCCCGGCAGTCTCAAGGACGGCCCTGAAACGGATGAGCACGCAAGTTCGTTCCTGGCGCCTACACCGGTGGGTGACGGCGACGGCTGGTGACCTGGCAGCACAAATCAATCCGGTGCTGCGAGGATGGATGAGCTACTACGGGGTCTTCCATCCCTCGGCTCTCTACCCCCTGCTGAAACGGGTCAATTCCTACCTGATCCGATGGCTCAGGGGAAAGTACCGTAAGCTACGGGTCAGCTGGTCCAAAACCATGCGCAAATGGTACACAGGCGTCAAGAAAGCGCCGAATTATTTCGTGCACTGGGCATGGGTCACTGAACCGGGTCCCGTGTGGTGACACCAGAACGACAAGAGCCGTATGACGGGAGACCGTCACGTACGGTTCTGTGGGAGCCCGGGAACCACGGTTCCCGGGCCACCCGACTTCTGGTGAGATGTGGGCGCTAATGCGGAGCGCCCGGCCTTCCGTGGGTAATGCCGAAATATGTCTGTAACTGTTTCCACAAACCATAGCAATCTCACTGATTAATCTGAGTCAAGTCGGGTATGAATGAGCCTCTAGATTGGGTAAGGGCTTTTCTATAAACTTTTCGGTGAAACTAAAAGCAGGATCTTTGTGCTTTTCAGCAGGACTTTGGTACTGCAAGTCAAGCCAAAGAGCTCTAGTAATTTAGCTAGTGTTTTGAGAAGTTGGTGCTGCTAGGACAGCTATCCTAGTAAAACAACTATCTGGAAGGGAATCTTGCCATGGCAAGGAAATTGTCGACCGTCGGTGCTGCACTGCTTGCTGTTACGGGTCTTCTCGTAGGTGCCTTCGGAGCTATGTGGCTTACTGGAACTCTTGGGGTGAGTGCAGTCGCTGCTCAGGCCATTGCAAAGGCTGTGGAAGTCGGGAGCTGGGGCATGTTCCTTGCTTCCATCGCCGCTACTGGTGGTATCGTCGGCGCAGGGCTGTGGGGTACGCTGAAACTTATTATGTGGAAAGCTGGCAAGGCTGCCGTCGTCGCTTGAGCAAAGAGGAAACCGCGCTGATGAGATATCCGTACTACCACGAGCGGATCATCTGGCTGTGATGGATCATCGATTCTCATAGTGTACCTAGCGAACTTAAGTCTCGATGATGGGCGGGTTTTTCCTAAAATAATTGCCCGCCCATCATCCATAAATAGGCAAACGAGGAGAGTGGTTTGTCCAAAACAGTTGGCTTTTTGCGTAGTCACCCAGAAGTGGTCGCGTCAGGTATATTATTTTTGTTTTCAACGTCTGTTACCTTCTCGGTTAGCATTGGGTGGTCTAATTCCTTGGTGGCAGAAAATATTGGAGAACTGCCGCAGCCTAGCATAGGGACTTTTTTCCAGATCACAATCCGGAACTGTCTTGTGATGTTGGGATTATTCTCCGGGGTTGTGACGTTCGGAGTTTCTACGGTAACAATGTTATTGGTAGTGGGAATGATGATCGGATGGTCAATGGGTATTTCTGTGGGGCAACTCGGGTTAGTAGATACCTTCTTGCGTGCATGGGCCTACACTCCTTTGGAATTTGCTGCATTTATTCTCGCAGGAAGTGCAGGCCTGCTCCCTGCGAGTAATAGCCTGAGTCGACGGTCCTCGAAAGCAAATCTGTTTCCAGCGGCTCTAAATCGCTTGAGGAATGCCTTTATGCTGCTAGTGGCTGCGGGGGTTGTGGAGACCCTCTCAATTGCTATAGTCAAATCTTGAGAGTTATCCTTGGTATACGTTTGGGTGCCGTTGGTGGTGATGAGAGAAAGCTTGATAGACAATATTTTGCATCAGAATTTATTTTCATGTTTTGGGTAGAGGATAATGCGTCATATAATGAATCTATTTCTAAGAGTATCGCGATCTACGCAGACATCTGTTCATTCTAAATGGCGTATATGGCTATGGGGATCCGCGTTAGCCATCGGGATCGTGCAGATAATTAAGTATCCGGCAATGTTCCATTTTGTTCTCGCAAATCGAGAGCATGGGCCTGACATGTCTGATCTTCCTGCTGGGATGGCGGAGAAAGCATTGGAAGTCGGGACCGGCCTTGGACTCACGGTGAGCTGGGTAATTGGAGTACTAGCCCTCGTGTTGGTTCGTAGATTTGCTATCGCAAGGTCTGGTGCGAAAGGCCGACTCTTTCCTGGCTGGCTTATGGGTCCAGTGTTAATCGGTTTGACGTTTCCTGATCTGTTGACTGCCGTAACTGGGGAGGTAAATCTTGTAACAAAACCACTCTTTTGTGTCGCCTATATCCCACTCATGGGTGTCGCCGTCTGGCTTTCTGCCCGGCCCAGAAACAAGATACTTCGAATTGTAGATGTAGGGCTGGTACTTCTGCTACCCTTTGTTTGAGTGGATCTCTTGAGAGGAGAGCTATCTTCATGTTCAAAACGATGTTCCGTCCAATCGTGACTGTTATACTACTGGTTTTGCTGGTACCCACTGTGGCCATTGGTAGCGAGATCTCAGGCAGGCTTGATGAAGTGAAAACCGTTGGAGGGTTAGCTGTTGCTGTCTTAGTCTGTTTATTATTAGTTGTACTTTTGATTCTCGGCGGAGGTCATCCTAAATTTGCCATGGCTTTCTTGGGTGGAGGAGGCGTGATGGTAGCTGCTGTTGCCTGGTTATTCCCTGGATGGTATCAGATGCTGTTATTTTTGGGAATGGCATTCATGTTCGGACTTTGCGTCTGGGCCGGAATCACAGTTACTGAAATGACAACCGATGAGAGTAAGTCTCATTTCTGAAAAGGGAAGGCCTTGGAGGGCCGCAGCCGAATTATTTCTGGTGAGGCTACTGACCCGTATGGCTCTTAGGGTATCTCCGCGCATGGTTGTAATACTCATAGGAAGCCTCACGGTGGGCGTTGCTCTTTCAGTTGCGGCGGCTATCAGGGCTTGGGGAAATGCAGCACTACTCAACTTGCGTGAGATCTCTGGGTTCTTCGATGCTGGACAAAGCGGATTATCGAATTCTACCCATGGTGTCTTGCTGGCTGGGTTACCTGCCATTGTAATGACATTGTTTGCGCTCGCAGATTCTGCTGGGCTAGGGGCGCAGGGCTCGGAACTGCTATTTTCTGATCGACAAATCTGGCAATCGATGGCGCTAGAAGCTAGACATGTGGGGTTCACCCATGAAGTACTACCCCGATTGCCCTTTATTGTACTCGCTGGGACACCGCTTATTACAACTTCTACCCTTGTGGCTTTGTATCCTGCTGAACGGAATTTAGCTTTGGTATTGATTGCTACATGGATTGGAGCAGAATTGCTTCGCATAGGTGTCCGCGTCCGCCACTTCCGGTTCGCCTCCCAGAAAGAGCACGGGTTATCTAAAATAATTACGGTAATCTTATTTAATGCCTTAGCTGGAATCGCGCTTGGCGGCATTCTTGGGTCTATTGTTAGAGGTAGCCAAAGTTCATCTCAGGATGTAGTCACCTGGCTTTCGGCTGCCGCTGCCTCGTGGAGTCCTTGGAACTGGATCCCTGCAATCGGTCTTGCTTTTCTCGGGATCTGGATTTTGATTCCTTCGTTCAGAGCTGGCGGTGGTTTCACCATAGAAGCGCGTAAGGCAGAAGTATCCATAGCAAGGGAAAGCACATTGACTGGGTTTCTTTTCCCTATCGCAAGCCCTAAGTATTTGAGAGACACTTGGGCGTCGCCCGATGTTAGATGGACTATTTTTTCTGTATCCTTGTTGGGGGCAGCGAAATTTGATCTGACCGATGTATCGCGCCAAATCCTGGTTTATATCTTCTTCTCAGCTTTAATGGCCTTCTCTGCCATTCGTTTGGTCTCAATTGGGCCAGCAGGGATGCTCGACCGCCTGCGTCATCATTTCGAGATGGGGGCCTCCCCTCAAATACTTGCCTTAAGAGTAGGTTTTGTTACCATAGCATCTGCACTACCTTTTATTATTGCTGTTGCCATGCTATTTGTCATTTTTGGATATCCTATGATGCATTGCATTGGTCTCGCTCTTACTCCAGTCGTTGCAGTTCTGGCAGCTGCTTCCATCGTGGCGCGACGCGGAAGTTTGGCAGATAGTCGCTTGTTGATTTTGGCTTTTATACAGGCATTTTTCTGTGCAGTTGTTTATGCACTCTTTCTCTGGCAAACCGTGTTTGGGATGCTTGGTCTTCTCGTTATATTTGGAGTTTTTCTATGGGCCTGTTCCAGAAAGCAGAAGCTGGTATATCCGGGAGTTCGGCTATGACTATGGGGGCGGTGAATGTTGTTGGATTGTCGGCCGGATATTGGCGCGATCAACCTGTTTTTACAGATCTCAGTTTTCATATTGATGGACCGGGGTGGTTCAGATTGGATGGCGCTAATGGTTCTGGCAAGTCAACATTATTCGAGGTATTGGCTGGTTACCTAGTGCCTTTGGCGGGCAGTGTTAGTGTTAATGGACAGGAGGTTCGACCTGGACATCGTGTTGCAGGACTGAAACTTCAACGTAGTAGTCCTGCGCTTGTTCCTGGTGTGACAATCAGTGACCATCTGCATCTATATGGACGTAGATACGGATGCTCAACAGAATACTTGCGAGAGATTTCGCGCGAACTCGGTTTAGAAGAACATATTAATAAGCCTCCGGAGGCTCTGTCTACAGGTACTCGCCGAAAAGCCTGGTTTGTCTGCAATCTTGCGGCTACTGAGCCCGTCTGGGTGCTTGATGAGCCTTTTAATGGCATTGATGCAGAGACTACCAATAGGATGGGGGAACTTCTAAAGCAGCAGGCGTCGGATCGTCTTATATTGCTTACCTCTCATTCGCTTCCGTTGAACACCCAATTGATTGGTAACGAACCAATTGGTGCCTTCAGATTGCAAGGGATAAATTATGGATGACTCGTTCCTCCCGCTGGTTAAAGTTGATGCTCTTACTGTCGAAAGAGAAGGGCATATTGTGCTGGGTCATATCAATTTAATACTTGAAGGAGGTCATTCATACGGTTTAGTAGGCCCTAATGGGAGCGGGAAATCAACCTTGATGCATGTTATTGCTGATTTGATCCCGTATCAAGGAAAAGTACAGCGCCCTCAACAGGTTGCCTTACTGACTTCAAGTCAGGGGCATCATCAGCGTCGACGGCTCACTGATCATCTCTCCATCTTATCGCGCAGATCTGACATAGACGTAAAACGTCTACCTGGAATATTGCAAACGCTTCAGCTGGCACATTTGATCCATCATTCGCCGCGTACTATGTCGCTAGGGCAATATCGCGCTATAGGGCTTGTCGGAATCTTTGCTAGCAAGGCGCCAGTTCTATTACTTGATGAGCCTTTCTTAGCCCTGGATTCAGAACGTGTAGCAGGGCTGGAGTCATTGATTAATAGATCGGCTTCGGAGGGGAAGGTTGTGCTCATATCTTCTCATGAGTTTGACCCCTTAGCAAAGGTGATTGATTCTCTTATTGTGTTGCAGTCTGGGAATGTGAAATATTTTGGTGATTCGCATTCTTTTCTCGTTCGGTCTGGGCAAATTCAGGTTATCGTCGCGCCGATTGATTTGGAGAAATTTAGGTCTACTGTCGAGCGTGAATGGTCTCTGAACCTTGAGGTGGATGGTTCCGGTATGCTTCGGTTTCCCAATCGATCTATGGAAGAAATATTGCGGTTTTGTTTCCGCTGGAATCTTCCTATTAGGGGGATATGGGAATATGGTCCAGAACTGAGAGGAGCTCTGGCGGCAGCTGGAATACATAATGGGATAGTGTATGAATAATTTTTTAATCGCTTTTAGGCATGTCAGGGTAGAGGCTGATAAGATTTTCACGATTCGGCATAACTTCTGGCTGGCTAGTGTTTGCCTAGCCCTATCTGGTGTTTTGCCATGGGTTTTTATTGCAGGCTTTGAGATTCTCAAGGGTCAGGGTTTACCCTCTTCTCCGTTAGAGGTTTTATCCTTTGCTTCGGCAATGCAAATACCTGCAAACACGATGATGGTTCTATTGGGAATCCGGACCTGTCTTCCGGATTTGAATGATGGAACCATGGCCGCCGAATTTTCTGTGCTGGGAAGGAAGTTGGTGATATTTGCTAAGCTTCTGTTGGGGTTGGCTCTGGTTCTCGTTACAGGTTTCTGGATTACTCTATCGACTCTGTTTGCTTGGGTAATTTTAGGTGGTAGAACTGTCACTGTTCTTCAAGAAGAGGGGCTTGCTATTTACTGGTTTTCTTCTTATTTTATCCAAATTGCGTCCTTGGGAATATATTTCGTTTTTGGTCTGGTTCTAGCTGCTTTGACCCGAAGTAGAAGTCTTGCTATAACTATTGCCTTGGGGAGTTTTTGGATATTTTTACCAGCGCTTGAGGGTGCTATGCGAGCAATTTTTGTTGGGCAAAGTGATTTTGTTTTCATGTTTCTGCCAATGAAAGCATCTCAAGTATTAGCTTCGAGTACTCCGGGCGGCAACTCTTTGGTGGTTGGATCGCCTGTGGCATCGGAGCTGCTTGTTTTGGTCTGTGTTCTTTGGATTGTGTTTGGTATTTTTGGCTGGGTCCGAATCATGATTACTCTGCCGATTTATCCATCGGATATACTCTCGGGGCGTTAGATGGATTTTCTGACTGGGGCTGACCTGAGTTTGTGAGCGCCTGGGATTGCGGTTCCTGCGGCGAGGCGGCTAGAACAGACGCATCACGACCTAACCTAATGGCCTCCAGCATCAGTCGGCTCCGGAAGGACTCACCCCAGGCTCAGGGCGGTTCAGGGCCTCTCATGATTCATATCGAGACTGATCTGTATGGTCCGAATCCGCCTGGTTCGAGTTGGTGGGATGTGCCGGTGTCGGAGGTTTCTCGTTTGGAGTCTACGCAGCAGGCTCGCCTTTGGTATGAGGGCAAGAAGGTCGATCAGCGTCACTATCTGCGCTGAGCTGACTCAGTCGCTCAATCCGCAGCGGGCCGCCCCACCAGAGGCGGCCCGCTTGTGGTCCTTCGCCCTGGTGATGCTCCTGCTGTGGGCGGTCCGCCATCGAGTTCCGCGACGACTCGTCCGAGGGAGCCGAGCGATGGTCTCGTCCGGACGTCTCGGGCCGGGTCCTGGACAGGGCCTTGGGTGGCGGCGTGCGCGGGAGGGGCCGCGGGGCGGGGTTACGAAGGTGCACTGCCAAATCCATGCGGATGATGTCATTTCCGCACGAACGGCGTCGCCGGCGGTTACGATGATCGGGTAATCATCCTCGACGGTGAGACTTTCAGATCATGTTCGTAGTGCAGGAAACCCGGTGGATCGTCACGGTCCATGATCCGATGCCCTTCGACGGCTTCCCGGAAGTCGTGGAGAGGCGCTGAGATGCGCTCTGGTACTGCTGGAACCAGCGATCTGCGGCTGGTGGCCCGGAGGCACTGATGGTGTTCGGGGGCATGGGGATCCGGGACGAGATGGCGATGCGCTACGTCCTGGGCGATCTGCGCCGCAACAAGGGCGTCAACATCGCGCTGGCCGTCCTGATCCTGCTGAGCGCCTTCCTGATGGTCACCGGTGGCATGGTGATGGAACGGCTGGTCGGCTCGATGAACCAGCTTTTCGAGGCCGGTAAGCCACCTCACTTCCTGCAGATGCACACGGGCGACTACTCGGCCGACTCGCTCGACCGGTTCGCCGGGCAGCATCCCGAGATCGCCGACCGCGTGGTCGTGCGCATGCTCGACTACGACTCCGCCGCGCTGACCTGGAGCAGGCCGTCGGCGGGGATCTCTGGGGACATGTCGGGCAGCCTCGTCGAGAACCTGTTCGTCACCCAGAACCCCAGGTTCGACTTCCTCCTCGACGAGAACTCGCAGGTGGCCCATCCCGAGACGGGGACGGTGTACGTGCCGGTCGCCTACCAGCAGAGGTTCGGCCTCCAGGCCGGTGACGTTCTCGGCATCAGGACCACCTCGGGGGTGCGGTCGCTGCAGATCGCCGGATTCGTCCGCGACCCCCAGATGGCCTCCTCCATGTCGACGGCCACCCGGTTCCTGGTCTCGGATGCCGATTTCGCCGCCCTGAGCGAGGCGGGCGGTGGGAGCCCGGAGATCATCGCCGAGTACCGCCTGGTGGATCCCGGGCAGGCGCAGGCCTTCCAGACCGCCTACGCGGCGGATCCCGGCCTGCCGAAGAACGGGCCGGCGGTTACCTTCGTGATGATCCAGATGATCAACGCCATCAGCGATGGGATAGTCGCCGTCGTGCTGGTGCTCGCCAGCCTCCTGCTGATCGCGATCGCCCTGCTCAGCCTGCGGTTCGTGATCCGCGGCACGCTGGAGGACGAGGTGCACCAGATCGGGGCGATGAAGGCCATCGGCCTGCCCGACGCCACGATCTCGGGCCTTTTCCTGGTCAAATACCGGCTCATGACCGCCGTCTCCTGCCTGCTCGGCGGGGCAGCGGCCGTCGGGGCGACTTTCCTGCTGACCCAGACCATCCAGGTCAACTACGCGAGGGCGCCGATCGGTGGGATGTCGCTGGTGGTGCCGGTGGTCGCGTTGCTGGTGGTCTACGCCACCGTCATGGGCCTGTGCCGGGGGGTGCTGCGCGGGGTGAGACGAGCCCAGGTGGTCAACGCACTCGTCCACGGCAGCATGCTCGGCGACGCAGCGATGGTGCGGCGGTCCCGGAAACTGGCCCGCCGGGCTCACCGCGTCTCACTGGATCGTCTCAAGGGCCGCAGCATGAACTGGTGGCTGGTCCTGCTCGACCTGCGGACGCAGGCCGCCTCGTGGGTGCTGATCCCGGTTGTGTTCTTCCTGGCCGCCGTCCAGGTCACGCTGCCGCTGAACCTGCTGACCACCTTCGAGAGCCCCCAGTTCATCACCTACCTGGGCGCCCCCGAATACGACCTGCGCATCGACGTGAAGGGCGAGAACGCCGACGCGGAACGCGAGGCGATGCTGGCTGCCATGAGCGAGGACTCCCGGCTGCGGGACGGGATCGTCTACGCGAACGTCATCCGGCAGGTCCAGGGCCCCGACGGGTGGGAGACGATGCGGCTGGAGGCCGGCGACTACTCGGGCTCCACCGTCGAGTTCCTGGAGGGCACCGGCCCGCGGAGCGGGGAGGTCGCCTTGTCGGTGCTGAACGCCCGCAAGCTCGGGGTCAGGCCTGGCCAGCCCATCTCAATGCAGGCCGACGGGCAGCCCGTGACCCTGACGGTCAGTGGCGTCTATCAGGACGCAACCAGCGGCGGATACACCGCGAAACTGGGTGGCAAGGTCACCTCTGGGGCCGTCAGCTACATCTTCTACGCCGACGTCGGGCCAGGCGTGGACGTCGATGCCGTCGCTTCCGACTATGCGCAGCGATTCCCCAGCAGCACCGTGTTCCCGATGGCCCGGTACGCGTCGCAGACCCTCTCCTATGTGACCGGGGCGCTGCGCGGAGCGGCGCTGGTCTCGTGCGTGATGGGGATCGGCGTCGCGACGCTGATCACGGTGCTTTTCCTGCGCCTGCGACTGACCCGCGACCGCCGCCAGCACGGGGTGCTGTCGGCGCTGGGCTTCTCCGGTCGGGAGCTCGCGGCGCAGCTGCTGTCCAAGACCCTGCTGTGCGTCGTGGCCGGTGCTCTCGCGGGGGTGCTGTTCACCGTGACGGCAGGTGAGCGCCTGGCCGGGGCGGCCATCTCGGCGGCGGGCATGGGGATCACGCAGCTGGCGTTCGTGCCCAGCCCCCTCGTCTGGGTGCTGTGCCCGCTGGTGCTGGTCGCCTGCGGCGGTGCCGTCGCCCTCCTGATGTCCCGTGTCCTGCTCCGCGCCGACAAGAGCTCCTGGCTCGCCCGGCAGTGAAAGGAATCCATGCGGCGCTATGAAGTGATGCTTGAATGCCATGGTCTCACCAAGACCTACGAATCGGCAGACCCGCCGGTCCAGGTCCTCGACGGCATCGACCTGGAGGTGCGCTCCGGGGAGTTCCTCGTCGTCATGGGGGCCTCCGGGTCCGGGAAGTCGACGCTGCTGTACAGCCTCTCCGGCATGGACCGGCCGACCGGCGGGCAGGTGCTGCTCAGTGGCCAGGACCTGACCGGGCTGAGCAACTCCGAGATGAGCCACCTGCGGCTGACCACGATGGGGTTCGTGTTCCAGCAGGCCTATCTGCTGCCGAACCTGTCGCTCCGGGACAACATCCTGCTGCCGGTGCTGAAGGCCTTCCCTGAGTCCCGCGACGCCGCGAGGAAGCGCGTCGACCAGCTGATGGAGCGCTTCGACATCGAGCACGTGGCCACACACGGCGTCACCGAGGTCTCCGGTGGGCAACTGCAGCGTGCCGCGCTGTGCCGGGCCATCGCGACCGAGCCGAAGATCCTGTTCGCCGACGAGCCGACAGGTGCGCTCAACAGCACGGTCACGCGAGAGGTGATGAAAGCCCTCAACGACATCAATGTGGAGGGGACCACCATCGTCATGGTCACCCACGACCCCGCCTGCGCAGTCCTCGCGGACCGGGTCGTCTACCTGCGCGACGGAGCCCTGGCCGGCGAGCACAACCTGGGGGCCTGGGACAGTGAGGACACCGGGAGACGCCAGGAGGACCTGCAGAACTGGCTGAAGGGTCTGGGATTCTGATCCCGGACCGCATCCGCGCGTGTCGGTCTTTCGGATGACCCCTGGCCGGGTTCCGTGTCTTGCCGTCGCCACCTGGTTAGGCTGGTTACAGGGGAACAGATCCATAAGCGCGCTCCAGGTGAGTTGTAGGCGCGTAGACGGAGGTGATGATGGGTTTTCTCGACTGGTTGGGCAGGAAGCAACCACAGCCGCTTGATTACGCGACGGTCGACTCCGTCTTGAAGGCCGAGGCCCTGGCAGCGGAGGGGAAGCTGGCTCCCCTGTACCTGCTTCCGGTGCGTTTCGGCGGCCAGGAGCTACCCCTGAACCGGGTCTTCGTCCCCGCCGGCATCGTCGAGCGCAAGGACCTCTGCGACGAGAAGGTGGCCAGTCTCGTCTCGGAGCACCGGGCCGACGGCTACTCCTGCACGCCTGAATACCGCGATGGAAGCGTCATACCGTTCCGTCTGGAAGGCATGGCCACCGAGGAGGGAGTCCCGGTCTACTCGTGGAGCATCGATGTGTGGTGAGCGGCAGCCAGGCGCTGCGCCGGTGAGACAGAAGGCGCGCTGGGTGCGCGCGTCGGTGGTGATTCCGCGGTGCGGGATTGCTGAGCCTTGACACCTGTTCAGGTCCTCTGATGAGGGCCGATACTGGGTTCATGGAGAAAGTGACTCTCACCGGGGTGCCGGAGACGATGCTATTGACCCTGCATGCCCGTGCCCAGTACTCCCAGTCCCATCCGCACCTGCTGTCCGACCCGCAGGCCATCGACATGGTCGCGCGGCTCGACTACGACTTCTCCGCCGCCCGCTCCGACCGGGCCATGGCTGCCGGGACCGCGGCACGCACCCTGCTGTTTGACGATCTCGTCCGCGACTTCCTCGCCCAGCACCCCGGCGGCACGGTCGTCAACATCGCCTGCGGGCTGGACACCCGGTTCCATCGCGTCGACGACGGGCAGGTGCGGTGGTACGACCTCGATCTGCCATCGGTGATCGAACTCAGGGAGCGGTTGCTAGGGCGCATCGAGCGAGTCCAGATGATCGCCGCCTCCGCCATGGACCCCGGATGGCCGCAGCAGGTGGAGGCTACCGGCGAGGTGCTGGTCATCGTCGAGGGGCTGACCATGTACCTGACCGTCCAGGACCTGAGATCCCTGATGGGCCTGATCCATGACGCTTTCCCCGGGGCGACGGCGCTGGTCGAGGTCATGACCCCATTGTTCCAGCGTTTCGGGAGGGAGAAGTCGATAGCCGCGTCCGGGGCGCGATTCACCTACGGCTGCCGCAACGGCGCCGAGTTCTGCCGTACCGTCGCGCCCGGCTTCCGTCCAGAGCGCGACGTCCTCCTGTCCGAGGGAATGAGGCGGATCGACCCCCGGACCCGGTTCTTCACCTGGATCCCGTTGTTCCGGCTGATCGAGGAGAGGGTCCTGGTCCTGAGGGCTCTGCCGTAGAGACCGGCTGATTTGCCGCGGCCAGGCGGGTGCTGAGCCGTCCCTAGGCCACAGATAGCGCGAAGCACACCACCCCCGCGGCCGGGGGCCATCTTCGCCATTGCTGACCAGACATTCTGTCTGTCGGCTGCGTGTCGGCCATGTGGAGGTCCTAGAACCGCCCGATTGCTGCCGGGGCCGGTGAAATTATAGCTCCAATAAAACAAAATATGCTGGTTTATGTGTGGTGGTATCGCAGTCGC
>ERZ773067.1434-NODE-1434-length-12789-cov-3.142767_pt1 | contig 12789 bp, 7 predicted proteins | sample MGYA00580622_ERZ773067 | MGnify/ENA primary metagenome ERZ773067 (study PRJEB29015, sample SAMEA2737998) | human oral metagenome | biome: human oral; feature: human-associated habitat; material: dental | place: China | collected 2113 ...
GTGACTATGGGGGGATATTACCAAACATCTTGTAAAATATCCTAATTTCAAGCCTTCGGCTTGATTACAATATTTTACAAGATGTTTCGTGAATAATTTGGATTAATATAATTGTAACCAAAACCTATGAATAAGGAGTGGGACTATGGGAAATATCAGAAGAATATATGTTGAAAAGAAAAATGATTATGCTGTAAGGGCGAGGGAGCTGAAAGAGGAATTTGCGGACTATCTTTCTCTTAAGAATCTTGATGCTGTAAGAGTGCTTATCAGATATGATATTGAAAATCTGGATGAAGCTACCTATAAGAAGGCTCTTGGCATTGTATTCTCCGAACCGCCTGTAGACCTGCTTTATGAGGAGAACTTTCCGCTTGAGGCTTCTGAAAGAGAGTTTTCAGTAGAATATCTGCCGGGGCAGTTTGACCAGAGGGCAGATAGTGCCGTTCAGTGTGTGAAGCTATTAAATGAAGAAGCTGAGCCTGTAATTCAGTCTGCTACTACATATGTAGTAAAGGGTGAAATCACAGATAAAGAATTTGAAGGAATCAAAGCTTATCTTATAAACCCTGTTGATTCAAGGGAAGCTGACAAGGATAAGCCTGAAACTATAGTTCAGAATTTTCCTGAGCCTCCGGATGTAAAAATCTTTGAAGGCTTTAGAACTATGTCCGAAGACGAGCTTAAGGAGCTTTATGCTTCACTTAATCTTGCTATGACATTTAAGGACTTTTTATTTATAAGAAAATATTTTGCAGAAGAAGAAAAAAGAGATCCGAGTGTAACTGAAATCAGAATGCTTGATACCTACTGGTCAGACCATTGTCGTCACACTACCTTCCTTACGGAGCTTACAGAGGTAGACTTTGAAGAAGGCAAATATTCCAAGCCCTTGGTGGACAGCTACAACAGTTATAAGGAAAACTTTGCAGAGCTTTACAAGGACAGGGATGATAAGTACATCTGTCTTATGGACATAGCTCTTATGGGAATGAAGAAGCTAAAGGCTCTTGGCAAGCTTACGGATATGGAGGTTTCAGACGAGATAAATGCCTGCTCCATAGTTGTGCCTGTGGAAGAGACTTTGGCAGATGGAACCAAGCATACAGAAGAATGGCTGATTTTCTTTAAGAATGAAACACATAACCACCCAACAGAGATAGAACCTTTCGGTGGGGCAGCTACCTGTCTTGGCGGAGCTATCAGAGATCCGCTTTCGGGCAGAGGCTATGTATATCAGGCTATGCGTGTTACAGGAGCTGCCGATCCTACATTACCGCTTTCAGAAACTATTAAGGGCAAGCTTCCGCAGAGAAAGATAGTTACAGGGGCGGCAGCAGGTTACAGTTCTTATGGCAATCAGATTGGTCTTGCAACCGGACTTGTAGATGAAATATATCATCCTGATTATGTGGCAAAGCGTCTTGAAATCGGTGCGGTTATGGGAGCAGCCAGAAGAAAAAATGTAATCAGGGAAACTTCGGATCCGGGCGACCAGATTATCTTGCTTGGAGGACGTACAGGACGTGACGGTATAGGAGGGGCTACAGGATCGTCCAAGTCACATACAACCAAGTCCATAGATACCTGTGGCGCAGAGGTGCAGAAGGGAAATGCACCTACAGAGCGTAAGATACAGAGATTTTTCAGAAGACCTGAGATAACAAAGCTTATAAAGAAATGTAATGACTTTGGAGCAGGCGGTGTTTCTGTTGCAATAGGTGAACTTGCGGCAGGTCTTCATATCAATCTTGATAAGGTTCCTAAGAAGTATGCGGGACTTGACGGTACAGAGATAGCTATTTCCGAGTCGCAGGAAAGAATGGCTATAGTTGTGGACAGTAAAGATGTGGCAGCTATGCTTAAATTTGCGGATGAGGAGAACCTTGAAGCTGTGGTTGTAGCGGAAGTTACAAAAGAGCCTCGCCTTGTAATGGAATGGCGCGGTAAGGAGATAGTAAATATAAGCAGAGCCTTTATTGACACCAACGGAGCCAGAAGTGAAGCTAAAGCAAGTGTATCGGCTCCTAATCCGGATAAATTTTATGAAAACCATAATAAGGAATTTGAAGGCAAGAGTCTTAAAGAGTCTTGGCTTGCTATGCTTAGTGATTTAAATGTATGCGGTAAAAAGGGACTGGTTGAGAGATTTGACAGCTCAATCGGAGCAGCTACTGTGACCATGCCTTTTGGCGGTAAATATCAGCTAAGCCCTATTCAGACAATGACAGCCAAACTTCCGAATGACATTGGAGAAAGTGATGTAGTCACTCTTATGAGTTATGGCTTTGATCCGTATATTTCAAAGGAAAGCCCTTATCATGGCGCTGTTTATGCGGTTATTAACTCAGTTTCAAAAATAGTTGCTGCCGGCGGAGACCTGACAAAGATTCATTTCACCTTCCAGGAGTATTTTAAGAGGCTTGGAGACAAGGCAGTGCGTTGGGGAGAGCCTCTTGCAGCCCTCTTAGGAGCCTATGAAGCACAGATGCAGCTTGGACTTGCTTCAATAGGCGGCAAGGACAGTATGTCAGGCAGCTTTAACGATATAGATGTGCCTCCTACGTTGGTAAGTTTTGCAGTTGATATGGGTAAGGCAGATGAGATTATCAGCCCTGAACTTAAGAAGGCAGGAAATGTACTTGTAAAATTTAATATAGAAGAAAATGAGTTCAGACTTCCTGTATATGAGAAGCTGATATCCACCTATAAGAAGATTACTGAACTTATCCATAAGAAATCCATTGTTTCAGCCTATGCGCTTGGAAGATACGGTGTGGCTGAGGCAGTCAGCAAGATGGCTTTCGGCAACAAATTTGGGGTGAAATTTGATGAAAAGCTTGCAGATAAAGATTTCTTTAAGCCTGATTTTACAGGTATAGTTGCAGAAGTAAATGCAGCTGATTTAGACGAAGTAATGAACTCAGGACTTGATGTAATCAGACTGGGTGAAGTTACTGAGAACGGAAAATTTGAATTTGCAAATGCAAGTATAGATATAGAAGAAATGCTTGAAGCTTGGCAGGGTAAGCTTGAAAAGGTATATCCTACAAAGACAGGTGAGGCTGTAGAAAAGCTGACAGAGAAGCTTTATGATGTAAGAAATGAGGCAGACTTTGCCGGAAAGAATGAGGCAAAGCTTTATATAGCCAAAGAAAAGATAGCTAAACCCAGGGTATTCATACCTGTATTCCCCGGAACTAACTGTGAATATGATTTAACCAAGGCCTTTAGGAAAGCAGGTGCAGAGGTTCAGACAGTAGTATTTAAGAACCTTAATGCACAGAATATAAAGGATTCTGTATCTGAGTATGTAAAGGCTATAAAGAATTCTCAGATAATAATGTTCCCGGGCGGTTTCTCAGCAGGTGATGAGCCTGATGGTTCAGCCAAGTTCATAGCCTCCGTATTCAGAAATCTGCAGATTACTGAAGAGACTAATAAGCTGCTTAAAGAGAGAGACGGTCTTATACTTGGTATCTGTAACGGTTTTCAGGCACTTATTAAGCTTGGACTTGTGCCTTACGGAGAGATAACTAAGATAGAGGAAACCTCACCTACTCTTACTACCAATAAGATAGGCAGGCATATTTCGCAGTCTGTATATACAAAGGCAGTTACCAACAAGTCTCCATGGCTTATGAATATTGAACTCGGAAAGACCTATTCCATCCCTGCTTCACATGGCGAGGGAAGATTTGTGGCAAATGAAGAATGGCTTAAGAAGCTTTCTGAAAATGGTCAGATAGCTTTCAGATATGCTGATGCAGAGGGCAATGTAACCATGGATGAAGGCTTTAATCCAAACGGCTCTTATATGGCAGTCGAAGGCATCATAAGTCCTGATGGAAGGGTGCTTGGCAAAATGTGTCATTCTGAGAGAATTGGAGAAAATGTAGCTGTCAATATAACCGGAGAGAAAAACCAGGGTATATTTGAGAGTGGTGTGGAGTATTATAGATAGTGAATAATCAGGGCTCAGGAATGAATGGCGGCAGAAAGTATTTTGATTCTGCCGCCTTATTTATATTCTGTGAGACAACGAATTCACAAAATAAAGAGCGGATTTTTACCCTTCATAGTCGGATATTTCCTCTGTGAAAGTAAGAAAATACGGGATATACTTAACTTGAATAGAGGAGGGAGAATATGTCTTTACTGAAAAATACATGGAAAAATAAGACTTTGTTGTTCATGAGTCTGCCCGCACTTATACTTTTTGCATTGTTCAGCTTTGTGCCCTTGTACGGGCTGGTTTTGGCATTTAAAAAATTTGACTATAAATTAGGCTTTGATTCTCCATGGTGCGGCTTGGATAATCTGTTATTCCTGTTTAAATCAAAGACTTCATTTGTACGTATTACAAGGAATACTGTGTTCTATTTCATAGCCTTTACGGCTATAGGTACAATATGTAATGTGTCATTGGCTGTATTGATTCATGAACTCAGCTATAAAAAACTGGGAAAAATCTGTCAGAGCATAATGATCGTACCTGCCTTTATCTCTGCTATGGCCATTACCTATGTTGTTAATGCTGTATTGGATACAAGCAACGGAATGCTTAATCAGCTATTGATTTCGCTGGGTAAGGATCCTGTCAGATGGTACATGGAGGCAAAGGCATGGCCGTTGATACTGATTTTAGTCAAAATGTGGCAAGGAACGGGATACGGTTCCGTCCTGTATCTTTCTGTACTGAGCGGTATTGACACTGAACTGTATGAAGCGGCCGAACTTGACGGTGCAACAAAAGGGCAGAGGATCCGCTATGTGACATTGCCTATGCTGCTGCCTATGGTGGTAACCATGACCCTTTTATCAATAGGCTATATCATGAGATCCGATACCGGACTTTTTTATCAGGTAACAAAGAATACCGGTGCAATATATTCCACTACCCAGGTTATAGACAGTTATGTGCTTAATTCCATAATGGAATCTTCAAACTTCAGTACTACGGCGGCTGTTACCCTATATCAGTCATTAATCGGATTTCTGCTGGTGATAGTCGTAAACTATGCAGTCAAAAAAATAAATGAGGATTATGCATTGTTTTAGAACGTATTATTAGTTTTTTAGGGAGGCTTGGGATGAGTGAGAAACATAGACAAAATCTGTTGGGGCTTATACTTCTTATTCTGACGGCAGTATGTCTGCTGCCGCTTATTCTGGTAGTGATTATCTCCTTAAGTGATGACAACTCTATCACGGAAAAGGGATTCAGCTTTTTTCCCGATGCGTGGTCATTGGAAGGCTACCGGTATGTGTTGACCTTTGGCAGACAAATTGCCGTATCCTATGGAGTAACAATATTAATTACTGTATTGGGAACGCTTATAGCCCTGATTACTATGAATATGTTTGCTTATGCACTGAGCCGAAAATGTTTCAGGCTTCGCAAACCATTTTCTTTCTTGGTGCTGATAAGCATGCTGTTCTCGGGAGGTCAGCTTTCTTGCTATATGATTAATACCAAAGTCTATGGTCTGGGAGATAGCCTGTTGGCACTGATTCTGCCTGAATGTATCACAGCAATGCATATTATTATACTTAGGACTTATATTCAGAGCAACGTGCCGGATGCACTGATTGAGGCTGCTAAAATAGACGGAGCCGGTGAATTCAGGACATTTTGGCAGATAGTTTTTCCGGTTTCAAAGCCTTCGGTTGCGGCAGTAGGCTTCATGGTAGCGGTAAGATATTGGAATGAATGGCAGAATGCGTTGCTTTATATACGCTCATCATCGAAAACACCTCTGCAGCTGTTACTGGTGAGGATTCAGAAAAACTTGGATTTTCTGCTGAATACCTCAGGAGCTTTGGGAGCGGGAAATGTAACCTCAATGATGCAAAACCTTCCTAAAGAAAGTGCGCGAATGGCTATACTTATGGTAGTACTTGGTCCGGTCATTATTGCCTATCCGTTCTTTCAGAAATATTTTGTGAAAGGACTGACAGTAGGATCGGTGAAAGGTTAATAAAAAGTGTATTAAAAAAACTCGGATAAGGAGGAGAAGGAAATGAAAAAGAAAATTGCAATGATACTTGCGATGGCACTGAGCCTGACGACATTGTTATCAGCCTGCTCGGGGACACAAGCCAAAGAAGGGGATAAGTCATCGGGGGAGAAGACGACAGTAGAAAAGAGTTCAGAGGATAAACATACTGACGGCTCGGTAGGAGACAACAAATCCGCCGCACAGGACGGAGGGATAGTAACCATCAGCTGGTGGCGTAAGATTTACAACGATGTACAGGAATCGGAAATCGATGCTGTAGAGAAAGCAATCAATGATTATATAGGTCCGAAAATCGGCGTGAATGTAGATATGAAAGCGATCAGCGGTGATTATGAATCCCTGCTTACCCTGGGACTTGCAAGTGACGAGGATATTGACTTGTTCTGGACAGCCAGCTGGGATCTGGCGGCAGCCTGCAAGAATCTCATTCAGAATAACGCAGCGATGGATTTAAGCGACAAGATTAAGAATTATCCGGGACTCTGGGGGGCCATGCCGGAGTCTATATGGGACAGTTCAAAATTTAATGGGAAATATTATTGGATTCCTATTTACAAGGAGTCTGCAGAGGGGTATAGTGTTGTAGTACCTCAGTCGGTAATTGATAAAATGGGTTGGAAAGATTTGCAGGAAAAGATTAAGTCATATAAGGATCTTGAACCTTACCTTGCAGAAGCTAAGAAAAAGGGAATAGGAATGCCGTTTCTTTTCCATGCGGATTTTGGCTATCAGAATTTTTCCATGGATAGATTTGCACCTTTAAATATCGGAAGGGTATGTGTCGTGGATCTTAAAGGCGATACCAAAAAAGTAATCAATCTTGCGGAAACAGATGATTTTAAAGAATATTTGGACACTGTATACAAATGGAATAAGGCAGGATATATTCCAGAAGGTGAAGCAACCAGGGAATATCAGGTCATCGGGGATTTTGCCAACAAAGAAGATTGGGGGTTTATGATTCAGACAACCACACCTCTGATGGAAGTGACTTTCCCAAAGAATTATAACTGCGGACCGGTAGTTGCAATTAAAATGACGGAAAACTGGATACATTCCGACAGTGCAATTGGTTCTGTGTATGGTATCAACCAGAAGTCGAAAAAAGCGGATGCCTGCCTCAAGTTTCTTGAGGTGCTGATGACAGATCCTATTGTGGCCGATCTGGCCTGCTACGGCTTAGACGGAGTTAATTATAATCGGGATAAAGCCGGTAAGGTTGTACGTGTTGAAAATGACGATTGGAACTTCGGAACCTGGCTGTCATCAAGTATAGCTACCTGTAGCCTGCTGGCGTCGGAACCTGACAATAAGGTACAGGAATATCTGGATTTTAACAATTCTGCTAACACATATCCTTTTGCCGGTTTCCGATTTGATCAAACTCCGGTGGATGCAGTTGTGGCGGCGGTAGCTGCGGTGAATGATGAATATTGGACATTGTTGAATCAGGGATTTCTGGATCCTAAGAAAGCACTGCCGGAGTATCGGGAGCGCCTTAAGGAAGCCGGTATTGATGAGTTGATAGCTGAGGTACAGAAGCAGTATGACGAGTGGCTTGCAACCAAATAGACCCCAATTCGGGATAGGCATGTATAGCCATAATTACTCACGAAGCATCTTACACTGCCATGTTGCACATAATAAGATGTATGTGATATATTTGGTAAATAATTAGAGGATAATCTTGAAATAAGTTACGGAAAGGCTACCATTAAAGGTGGTCTTTCTGTGGTTAAACGTTAATGAGTGGTGATGGAATGGGATGGAAAGTAGTTGTAACAGATGATGATCAGAATGTCTGCAAGTGTTTGAAAAATCTGGTGGGCTGGGAGAGGCTTGGCTGTGATATTCCTTATCTGGCCTATGACGGGAGAGATGCACTGGCGCTTTTTGCCGAAGAAAAAATCGACTTTTTGATTTGTGATCTGAAAATGCCGGGAATGGATGGTCTGACTCTGATGCATAATATATATGAAAAAAGTCCGGATACGGATGTAATCTTCATCAGTGGGTATGAGGACTTTAATACTGCACAGGAAGCTCTCAGATGCGGCGTTAAAAGCTACATTTTAAAACCTATTAATCAACAGACTTTGGATGAGTTGGAATTGCTTTTAAAATCGCTGATTTTACACAGAGAAAGCAGGAAACTTCGCAAATGCCTCTTTTTGCCCGATAATAAGCAGAGCTTTCATGCGGCAATAAGAAAAAAGGATAACGAATGGTTAGAGAATTTTATTGTACGGCTTTTTGTCGATGGTGACAGTCCGGCACCGTTGATAGCTGACTGGATAGGTGATTATCTGGGACGCGAAGCCTTGATCCCGCCGGAGGCAGCAGATATTATTGTAAAACAGTATTTGGAAAAAATGTCTCAGATGTCTGACGGAAAGGCGGATTTTTTGCTGCGGGAATGTACCAAACTGATGGAAAGACAGGAACGCATGGAAGAAAACGCAGTTTCTTTTACCGAATCGGTAAAAGAGTATGTACTCAGAAATTATTCGGACGAAAATCTTGGTGTTGAGACACTCGCAGCAGAGATGGGCTTTTCGGCAGGATATATAGGAAGAATTTTTGCCCGGGATGTCGGAGTATCTTTACAGGAATTTATTATTCAGACACGGATGCATGAGGCAAAGCGCCTGCTTCGGGAAACTCGGGACACTGTGGCGGTAATTGCAAGCAGGTGCGGATTCTCGGATGCAAATTATTTTTCAAAGGTATTTCGAAAACGATGCGGAAGTTCTCCTAAGGAATTTAGGGAGAGTGAGGTGATATTACCAAACATCAGTAAAAGGGGAGGCTCCGAATGAAAAGTATAAGGGGGAAAACAAAGGCTGCTTCAAGAATTCTTTCAAAAACAGCGCGAGTGTATGCGGTGACCATAGTACTACTGATTCTGATTAGCAAAGAGGTGGTGTACCGTTCTGTTTATGCTGATATGGAAAAAATGGCAAAGGAAACCATCAGCTTAAAGCTGGATAGTACAGCACGTCTGCTGAATAATATGCTTGACGATGCGAACAGATGCTTTCAGACCGCGGTTGGTACAAACGGTATTATGCTGAAAACAGCAGAAGCCTCGAATACGCCGCTTTATCATTTTATATCGGAATACAGAGACATTTCATTCGGAGACGGGAGAGGAGTAAAGGCTGTCAGGGAACTGAAATCTTTAAATGAAATGCTTAAGCAGATATTCAGGGATGGCCTGGGCACGGAGAATTCAGATTATCGGGTTCGTATTTACCTTGACAATAGATTTGCAGTTACCGGTTATATGTCGGAAGGTAAGGATGTAAAAGGAGACGGCATTTATAAAGCGGTTATGACAAAGGAGAATCCGGTTTACTCTGTATTGCACGAGGCAGGAGGAGAAAGGATCTGCTTCAGAACCAGGAGAAAAACGAATGACGGTAATTATGAAGATGTTCTGTACATGGGGCAGCTTCTGATTTGTAATGTTGCGGAGCATCAGTGGCAGGTCAACAAGCAATGTCTTGGCTATGCGGTATGTGAATTTAGTTCGGATATGATTAAGGAACTGCTTGGCGGAACGGAGTACGGAAGCATGTCTGCTTACGTTTTGGATAAAAAAGGTGAATTGTGGGCCTCTTATGAGAGCGGTCATGAGGTTGAAAGCGGAGAACTTAAGAAAATTATAGGGGAGGATGATTATAACGGCAGTAAGGACGGACTGTTTGTGAAAAAGAGCAATCTCTCCGGAAATATACTGCTTGTGATAGTAATGCCACAGGAAGTTATAAGAGAACCGGTGATTAAAAATGTACTCACATTGTTGTCTGTACTAATTCTGCTTTTAACGGCTTTTATCGGTGTACTTTTTTATTTTAACTGGCATCTTATCCGCCCTGTTGTAAGGCTTACAAAGCATATGGAAAAGGGAGAACTTTTGAAGATTGAAGCCGATCGTTCCGTTAACAGCACCAGAGAAACGCAAATTCTTTACCGGAGATTTAACAGCTTCATTGAGCAGTCAAAATCATATATAGACAGCATTTATTCTGTTGAAGCCGAAAAGCGGAGGATGGAATACAGAATGCTGCAGGCACAGATAAACCCTCATTTCTTATATAATACTTTGGATTCTATCGGCTGCCTTGCCATGCTTAACGGACAGATACGCATCGCGGATCTTCTGAAGTCGCTGGCACAGATTATGCGCTACAGTATCCATAATCCGCAGGAACCTGCTACACTGCGTGAGGAAATCGAAATTGTTAAGGAGTATGAAAAAATTCAGCAGAACTGTTCGGTAAACCATTTGGGATTTTTCTATGAATTGGAGGAAGCGGTGGCGGAGTTGACTGTTCCTAAATTGCTGATCCAGCCTTTGGTGGAAAATGCAATTTTTCATGGAATGAATAAGGATAACAGAAACGGAATTGTAGAAATCAGCGCAGTAAAAAAGAACGGATTTGTATTGATCACAGTATGGGACAACGGCACGGGGCTGGATACAAAAGAAGTACAGCGATATTTGAACGGAGAGCGCAGCTCCGATGAAAATGGCGGAGGTCTGGGTATTTATAATATAAGGATGCGTCTGAAAAGCCGATATGGAGAAGAGGCGGAACTTACACTTCAGAAAGATGAAAACGGCTGTACCGAGGCAATAGTCAGAATCCCGCTGTGATTATTTTCCGTAAGCTTTGCTGTCTCAGAGAAAATAATAAAAAAATATTAAAACGTTCACGCCACAGACCACAGATAAAAAGCCGGTGAAACCGGCTTTGACGCATAAATTGAGAGATCTGAATCTGTGGCGTGAATAATTGGCTCCATGATGTATTCTACGCATCCGACCTTGAAAAACTGTTTTTCATCACACAGCTTGCATTATAAACCACCTTATTTAAAACTTTTGTAGTCTGTTCAATTAGCATCTTAGTAATTTCTTCATTTGCCTTCTCACAGAAAAGTGTATCGGACTTTTCGCTGTCATTTTCCGCATTCTTCATATAACCCACAAATTCCTTATCAAACTTATTTATAAGGGCATGGTTTTTGGACATTACCGCAGTCTGATAATGGTCTATATTAGGCAGACAGCGTTTAAAATGTGCATCTGCGATTACTCCGAGCAGCCTGCTTGCCCAGTAGAAATTATGGCTGTCAACATCGCCTGTTGTATTTGACAGGTATTTCGGTGTCTTTGTAATATTTGCATAGAAACCTGCAAAGGTGTTAAAGACATTGCTTCCGAAAGCAACCCATTCTATGGCTTTTAGCTCCTTAGGCATATAAGGACGAATCTGTACAAGTGCAAGCACATCGGTACGGCTGATACCGATTGGACGGTAAAGTTCCTTGGCTCCGTTTGCGTATGGATCATAAGGAGTATTCTGATAATGGTTTGAGAGCGCCCATTTAATATCCTCAACAGTTATTTTCTTCTCCGGAACCCTGCACCATGGAATATTGTCCGAAAGCGGAGTATAGTCGGAATTATCACCTGTCCACCTGCTTGTAGTAGGGTTGAAATACTTTTGAGCAACCCAGGCACGGGGAGTATTGTAAATGTGGTCGAGGTCTGAATGAGTTCCGAAAGTATCTCTTGGGCTAAAGGCTTTGCAGAGAGTGAGATCTAAATGGTTGTCGGCAATAAACTCTCTTAAATCCTCAGAGCAGAGATATTCTTTCTTTTCACCGAAAGCATCATCAAAGTCAAAGGTATCAAGTCCCAGCTGATTTGGTGCAACGACATAGCAGTCATCGGGAACACGTCTTGCCATCCAGTGATGTCCGCCTATGCTTTCAAGCCACCATATTTCATCTTCATCCTGAAAAGCTATGGCATTCATTTCGTAGGTTCCGTATTTTTTGAGTAATTCACCCAGTCTGAACACACCTTCACGCGCACTCTTTATATAAGGAAGAACTATGGTAACTATATCCTCTTCACCGATTCCGCCTGCTTTTTCAGGAACATAACTATTAGTATTTTTTCTTCCTTTTGCAGGCGCATATTCAACCAGAGGATCTGCCCCGAGCACTCTTTCATTTGAAGCTATGGTTTCTGTAGCAGTCATTGATACATTCAGCTCATTTACACCGCAGGCAGCCCACACACCTTCTCCGCTCACTGCGTTTGGAAGAGCGGTATAACGAAGCGGATTGTCAGGGAGTTCTATTTCTAAATGTGAGATAACCGAGCGGTATTTTTTAGACTGTGAATCGGGATGAATTACCGTAAATTTTTTGGGCATAAAGCTTCCCGAAGGTGAATCATCATTTCTGGCAACAAGTGTAGAACCGTCATAACTGGCTTTTTTTCCGACAAGTATTGTTGTACAAGGCATAAAATACTCCTTTCAAATTCAAAAATACGATCTGTCCGTATTTTGACACTGATATCGTTAATATGCTATTATTATAATCTATTACGCAATAAAAATCATCAAATTCTTTTGAAACCTCTAAAGTATAATAATAAGAATTACTAATAAGAACATTAAGAAAAAATAAAAATATAATAAATTCTGTTGATTTGTAGCAAAAATAATGAGATAATATAGACTGCGAATAAATTTGTAACTGGAATTATTTCTTATAAAATGCTTATGGCGGAGGTGCTCGAACTTTATGAATATACTTGTAGCTTACTTTTCAAGAGCGGGAGAAAATTATTTCAACGGTGATATTATTTCAATAAAAGAGGGCAATACTGAAGTTGTGGCAAATAAAATATCCGGACTGACGGGAGGAGATATTTTTAAGATAGAACAGGCAGTTCCAT
>ERZ773067.1437-NODE-1437-length-12775-cov-2.808884_pt1 | contig 12775 bp, 13 predicted proteins | sample MGYA00580622_ERZ773067 | MGnify/ENA primary metagenome ERZ773067 (study PRJEB29015, sample SAMEA2737998) | human oral metagenome | biome: human oral; feature: human-associated habitat; material: dental | place: China | collected 2113 ...
TGAACTTCGTATAACTGACAGTGACGATCTTTATGCCGATGACTATGCAAATGAAGAGGTTCAATTAATACCTGAAGGCTTGGATATATTATAAAATCAATAAAATCTTCCTATTTATAAGAATTTAAAAAATATTAATTATCAGAAAACATACATATTTTATGTTTTTATTTACAGCAAAACGACCGGTATCTCTACAAATATTCGGTCGTTTTCTATAGTCTTTAATACCAATCCCTATCCGCCTTATCAGGCAAATAAAGACTGTAAAATCTTTATTTATAATTTTATCTATATGCATTTTCAGCCTTATAATTTTCCACTACACGGTATTTTCTATTTGGCGAAGAGGTATCATATTTTTTTTGATAAGCTCCATTTTCATCCACCCAATAATAAGTTCCTGAAACTGATGATTTTATATAGCAATTTACAAAAAGATATGCATCCCTTCCGAAGCAATAATCCTTTCCCCCTATATTTCTCCACTCTTTTATCGGATAACGATATCCTTTTTCCAGATACCACCATCTTCTATTGTCATTGTAGTCCTTAACCCATCCCTCAACATAGCTTGCGCTAATCCAGCCGTCAGCAATATGTATTTTAGAATCCTGGCCGTTTGCAATTCTTCCCTTTGCATGCACCACCTCACCTGCACTGAGAACTCTTATTATTCCCCCATCCGCATTGTAAGTTTTCCTGACTCTTACCCCGGCTCCCCTTATAGTAAGCCTTGCAGATATTGGAATCTCTCTTGGCATGAGTTGACCCGGATGAGTATCACCTGGCGTTACCGCCTTCTTATTATAATCCGGCCTTGCAAATCCTACAATCCTATATCCCATACCATTCATAGTTCTGGTCTTATTCATTACCATTCCGCCATTGGCAATATCGGCATTTCCGGTGTTTCCCTCTATGGTTTCATAGCTTCCGTCATTATTTCTTGACACCACCAAGCCTGCATGGTTTACACTTCTGCCGCCTCCCGAATCTCCGGTCAGCATAAGAATTATATCTCCCCTTCTTCCTTCTGAAAAAAACATGTTCTTCCCGATATAATACTTATATACCGCCTCTGTAGAAGCTGTTTTCATTCCGTCGCAAAACACATTTTGAGCTCCGCTCATTCTGAATACATCCCATAAAAAAGCAACACACCAGGGGTAGGTAGCACTTGCACTGTCACTCACTTCTTTTCCATAAAAATCCGTATTAAATATTACATTATTACTTTCAGGCGGATCTTCCATTACCCCTATAAACTCCCTTGCCTTACTTATAACATTATCCATTAATGACATATAGATCTCCTTTCTCTAATATTCCGATAAATACTTATACATAAAGAATACCATTTTTTTTACATAAAGTCCCTATTTTTTAGTAAAATATCAGGATTTCTTATATCTGCCATCTTTATAATATTGCTTTTATTTATTCCGATCTGAAGCAAACCCGCTTTAACCCAAGTAGATATGCAGCTCCTGAATTAGCGTGAGTTATACTAGTGAAGTTTAAAAAAATAATAGTTACATCAATTATCGTTTAATACTGCTATAACTATTATCCTTTATTATAATTTCTTCCATATAAATTTCCACATTAACCATAAAAGTACTGCGGTAATAACACTGATAAGTATCCAGCCGCCTTCCATTTCGGTAAAGGGCAAATCTACATTCATACCGAAAAAACCTGAAATCACCGTGGGAATTGTCATTAGAAGTGACCATATTGTCATAATACGCATGGTCTCATTCAGCTTGATATTTATAAGATTATTATACATACCGCTCATCTGTTCCACTATACTTGCCGCCATATCAGCCATTTCACTTGCCTGCTTCGCCTCTATATATGCATCTTCAAGTTCCTCTTTTTCAGCTTCATTGCATTTTTTTATTGCCGAAGTTATTCTCATCTGCCTTATTGCCACAACATTCTGTCTTGCAGCTGCTCCAAGATAGATAAGACCTACCTCAAGATCCGATAAGTCCCATATTCCCTGATTATTTGTATTCATTCTAAGTCTTTTATTTAAATGCAATCTTTCTTCATTCAGCTTATCAAGTATCGGCATAAATGAATCGGAGATTACAAAAAGGCTTAAAAATAAAAGCATCATAGGGCTGCTTGCCTCTTCCGCTTTTATATACTTTTCAATCAGTGGAACTATATAGTTTGTATCATATGTTACGAACATAAAAACACTCTCTGAATTTATAAAAAACTTTATAGACCTGGTCTCATAATGTCCGTTATTTTGTGTAAATGCCGGCACATGTATTACTACAAGCAAATTTTTCCCGTCATATTCCACTCTGGCTCTTTCATTTGAGTCCAATACATATTCAGCCATTTCCTCAGTCAGTTCAAATTTTGTCTCCAAGGTCTCTACATCCGCTATATTGCTGACATCTACAACCCTCCAATAATACTTTTTCCCCTCTTCTCCCAGATACATCTGCATTTAATTATCCTCAAAGCTCTTAGCTGTTTCTATCTATATTCTTTATACCATTTATCTTCAACCGTGATATACTTTATTTTTTCCAAAAATAATTGTTCTATATTTGCATTGGTCTCTTCCACCAGCTTTTTTTGTAATCTCTCATACCTACTGTCTTCAAATATAAAGCTTATATTTACCATCTCGTCAAATACGGTATCCTCTATCACTATATTTTCACTCTCTGCAATATATTTTATCTTTCCGTAAAAATCATATCCGAATCTGTATTTTGCTCTGAAACCTTCATGGATTTCTCCGGTGATACTTGCACTCAGTCCTTCTGTTAATGCCCCTTGATATGCCCTGATAAGCCCTCCGACTCCAAGCAATGTTCCTCCGAAATACCTTGTAACAACTGCCACTATATCAAAGTAGCCTTGGCTTTCAAGCATTTCCATCATAGGCATCCCTGCACTTCTTTGAGGTTCCCCGTCATCAGAACATTTTTTCTTATTTCCATCCTCTCCTATGATATATGCATAACAATTATGCCTTGCATCATAGTATTTTTTCTTTATCTTATCTATAAATTCCAAAGCCTCTTCCTCAGAACCTACCGCCGCTATATTGGCTATAAATCTTGATTTCTTCTCAACAATCTCCGCTTCTTTACTTTCCAGAATGATTTTCATAGATTTCTCCCCTGTTTTTTAATATAATCATATATCATTCTATTCACCTCATATTTTTGAACAAGGTATTTTCTCTTTTATAATATAATAAAATCTCAAAAAATCAAATACCGGATACAATTCTGAAATTTCTTAAAGAATCCTATTTCCAAAAAGAATTAACCGGTCACAGTTGTGACCGGTTAATTCTTGAACATTTATCATCAAATTTCTATATCTTTACTTCTTTTCTCTAACCCTACTGCCGTCATTAAGCTTTTCTTCATCTGCATTTATGATTACTTTATCATCTTCTTTCAGACCTTCGCTTATAACTGCCTGTGTGGACGATTTATATACTATGCTTACCTGAGTTTTCTTTGCAGTTTTATCCTCTATTTTAAATACATAGTCCAACTCATCCTCAGTAAAAACAGCTCCTATCGGTACGGCAATCGCATTATCATTTTTATAAAGTGTAAATATCGCATCCACTCCGTATCCGTTTTTTAAAATATCATCCCCTGCATTATCTAAAACTGCCACAAGCTTTACCCTGTACTCCTTTAATCCAAGAGGTGACTTCTCTTCAGTTGCAAAATCATATATTTCACTTATCTTTCCGTCAAAGCTTTTCTTTACTCCTCTAAGGTTAAACTCAGCCTTCATCCTATCACCTACATGTAGATAGGGTATAACATCCGTTAAAACACTGCACTCCAGTCTGTACTCATTATTGTTTGTATCAATTACCGCAAGTTCCTGACCTGCTACAGCCATTGATATATCCTTTGCAGGTATCTTTGAAATAATTCCGTCATATTCCGCTTTTACTTCACAATCTTCTATTTGATGTTCCAGCTGTGCTATGGCTGTTTTTTCCGACTCTATCGCCGCCTCAATCTGCTTTTTTGTGCTTTCATAAAACTTTTCACTGATATCCTTTTCGCTTAGGCCTTCCCCTTTCAGTGTTTGCAGATATTTATTGCTTTCATCAAGCCTTTTTGATGCGGTTTCATAATTGGATTTGGCATTTTCAAAATTTGCTCTGGATGTTTCAAGCTCAATCAAGGATACACTCTGTGCTTCATACAAAGCCTGTTTTGCCGAGTAATCCGTCTGTGCCGCTTCATAGGCGGCTTTTGCAGTATCAAGGCTTGATTTTAATCCGCTTATATACTCCATGGGCGAGGTTGCCATCAGTTTTCCTATATCACTTTCTTCCTTTTTTGCTATATATGAATCCAGACTGCTCTGTCTTAACTGCTTTTGATATTCAAGATCCCTGCTTGATATTTTTATAAGCACATCACCTTTTTTTACCGGTGAGTTTTCATTTACCAAGACCTCTTCAATGCTGCCGCTTACCTTTGAAAGTATATGATATTCCTTTCCGAAACTTATAACCGCATTTTCCTTATAAGTATCGCTCACCTCTCCGGGCTTTACGGTATAGACTTCCACATCTATAGCCTTATTGATATTATTTATAATAAAAACCGATATAATCACCAAAATAATAATAAAAATCAGTATGTATTTCTTTCTCTCAAAAAGCTGTGATAAACTATTTTTTTTCATAGTTAACCTCTTTCTTTTAAACTGTCATTCGGATTTATTTTATTGATTGTTTTAAGTATTGCCCTTCCGGATATATATAGCATCAATATACAAAATATAAGTGAGGATATATACATCGACATCCCTATATTTAATTTCAGAGTAAAGGATTCTGAGACCAGCAAACTCTCAAGCAACCATTTGAATAATTTTAAAAGCGGAATACTTAAAATAAGTCCGCAGATAAGATATACCAGCTGTTCCATAAAAATCATCTGTTTAAGTTCCTTATCCAACACCCCCATAATCTTCATAGTGGCAAATTCCGTTTTTCTCTCCCTTATACTTATCAAAGAAATATTGTATATAAGCACCACACCTGAAAATAATGCCAGATATATAAACATTCTAAGCATAAATTTGGAGCTTTTCATTCTATCCTGATAAATCCTCAAAGTATCTCTCTTACTTGAAAATGAAGTAATATTTGCACTGTCATCTGTAAGCCTCTTTTTAATATTATCTTCCATTCCTCTTTGTGTGTTAAAGAGCAATGTATTTGAAAAGCTTTGTAATGAAAGATATTTATTTATATTTTGGATATCCACATAGCAACCGCTTCCAAAAGCTTCAAAAATCACCTTACTTACCGGCAGTACGGTCTTTTGTCTCGGGGCATATCCCGTACTTATTTCAATACTGTCACCTTTCTTTACATTCAAATCCTTTGCAATCCTTGAATTTAAAATGATTCCCTCCCTTGGAGGTTCATAAAACACATCATCCACATCAGATATCCTATAAAGCTTTGATCCTCTGCCTATGCCTGTGAGTAATGTAGGCTTTGTATGATTTTGAGATTTTAATGTTACAGGTATCTCACAAATAATCTCTCTCTCTCCCACTCCTTCTATACCGTCCAATGAATTAAACACCCTGTTAAAAGAGGCATAATTTTCCGTAGTTATTTTTACATCATACTTTGCAATATCTTCAAAATATCCTACAAACATCTTATTGACCGCATTTTCTGATGCCAGCAAAGCACATGAAAGTGCAAACGGAAAGGCAATCGCAAAGGCAATAAAAAATGTTCTGAACGGACTTCTTAAAATAGAGCGTATACCCATTTTATGCATAACATTAAAATGCCTTATTATACCCGGTGAAAAATTATTTCCGACACTCGGTGCGGCTGCCCTCATAGCCTCCGCAGCCTGTATTTTTGTTATACCGCCCACTCCCAAAATCACAGCTGCAATGCTTGAGGTAGCAGCTATTAAAAATCCTTTAAGCTTTGTGGAAAGCGGATCGATATAGCTTGGCGACGGCAATGAAAAAAACTCCGCATACTGATTAAACATATACATTCCGAAAGGTCTTGCAAGTATGCAGCCGATAAAAGCACCCATAAAACTTATCATAATCGCCTGTACCAGATATGCGCCTAAAAGTTCACTGTTTCTAAGCCCCATCGCCTTCATTGTTCCAATCAGGCTTCTGTCATTATCAATCATTTTTTTTAGTACCGTATAGAGCATAAATACAGACATTGACATAAATACAATCGGCAATATGGTTCCCGTACCTGTAAGTTCTGTAATCTCACTGTCTACCATATTGTAGCTGCTTTGTTTTTCCTTGTTTGAAAATCCCTGTAATCCGTACTCTGATAAATGCTCCCTTAAACTGTATCTGACTTCCTCATAGGAATAACCGCTTTCCATTTCAAAGCTTATTTCATTTACTATATTCTCTCTCCCCAGTATCTTTTCAAGCTTATCCGAATTTACAATTGCAATATCATAATCTTTTCCGTCAGATATTACCGCACCGCTTGGAGGTATGGCATATATATAATTGGGTGCGGATGCAATTCCTGCAATTATAAAATCATAGCTCTCCCCATTATGTATAAGACTTATAGTGTCGCCTTTTTTTAATTTTCTGGCTTTCATCATCTTTGAGCCTATAAATATCTGCTCACTGCCCGGAGGACTGTCAGGCTTTAAAAGAGGCCTGTTTAAATAAGCTTCTTCATCATAGGACAATACATGCAGATTTGCTATATCACCGATACCCGCTCCGGCAATTCTTAGATCCGCGCTCAAAATACCGGAAGCTCTCTTTACGCCGGGATAATCTTCAAATTCCTTTAAGCTTTCCTTAGGCATTGAGATAACATTTGCAAAAATATCAGCCATATTATTTTCTTTATAATAGCTGTATACCTGCCCTTTAAGATTTATAAATGTATCATTCATTGAAACAAATATAAAAACTCCAAGAGCCATTATAAGAGCGGCACCTATATATGTTCCCAAATTTCTTTTTGCGGACCTGAATAAATTTTTTGCAAAATATTTCATTACCACACCACCTCATCCGGACTTATGGGATGCTCATTTGTCACTATTTTTCTGATATTACCGTCCTTAAGATAAAACACTCTGTTTGCAATCTTTGCCACATTCTCATTATGAGTTATTATCATAATGGTTTTATTATATTTTTTATTAAACTCAAGGAGTATTTTAAGTATCTGTACTCCTGTTGATATATCAAGAGCACCTGTAGGCTCATCACAAAGCAGCAAGTCCGGATTTTTACAGATTGCTCTTGCAATCGCCACTCTTTGCTGCTGACCTCCGCTCATTTTTCCCGGATAATGATCTCTTCTGTCCCATAGTCCCACCTGAGTAAGAAGCTCCTTAGGATCAAGCGGATTTGGTGAGAGTTCCGCCGCCAGTTCCACATTTTCAAGTGCATTTAAGTTCGGCATCAGATTATAAAACTGAAAAATAAAGCCTATATTGGCTCGCCTAAAGGAGGTAAGTTCTCTTTCCGTCATACTGCTTAAATCAATTCCATTGTAGCTTATACTCCCCGAACTTACCGTCTCGATTCCTCCAAGGATATTTAAGAGCGTGGACTTTCCTGAGCCTGAAGGTCCCAAAATAACCACAAGTTCCCCTTTATATACCTCAAAACTTACATCATCAAGTGCATTTACCTTTACTTCCCCAAGAAGAAATTCCTTATGTACATTCCTTGCAATTATAAGTTCTTCCATAGTTCTACCTCATATGTTTATTCGTCAATATAAAACCTTCTCACATATTGTTTTGAAACTTCCATCATTTCCTCATCCAAAAGCGGAATACCTATGGCATCAAGAATCACTTTGAGCATATCTATTTTTCTAAATGCACCCTCCATGCTGTTATCTATAAGCGTAGGCAACAGCCAGACCTTTGAAAGCAGACCGAATACCTCCGCCGCCTCCTTGGTGTATTTCGGATCAACCCTCATAGAGCCGTCCTCATTCCCCTCCTTTATAAGTACCTCTATCTGAGGTGAAACATTCTTTAAAATACTTTCAACTAATTGTGTGAAAAAGTGAGGATTATGAATCAGGGGGATGGTTTCCATATTCATTTTCATGATATTTTCATCATTAGCTACCTCTTTAAAGCTTTCTCTGATTTTTTCCAATGCATTTAAGCCCGGATAATTTTTTATCATCTTCATAAAGCTGTAATCTTCACATAATTTATCAAAGATTGCACTTAGGATCTCATCCTTTGATTTAAAATGATGATATATAGCCCCCTTTGTTATATCACCCAGTTCATCCACTATATTTTGTATGGATACATTATCATAACCCCTTGTAGTAAAGAGGTAATAAGATGTCTGCAATATTCTCTCCACTGTTTTTTCAGGGTATTTATTCCTTGGCATATTTCCTCCAATATCTATTATTAAAATTCCTTCAACAAAGGCATCCTAAGTACCTTGACAATGTGTCGCAAATTTTTTATTTGATCTTATATTCATTCGACATATCGGCTTATGTATAGCACATATCTCATTACATACCAACCGTATGTATGTATATTATAATATTTTTTTTATTTTTTCAATCCTAAAGTCTTTCTACATAGAAAATCTTACAAACAAAAAAGCCACCTCTAAGGTGGCTTATAAATCTCAATCTTTTATTCTGATATCTCCGTCAACTAATTCTATTTTTCCTTCTTTTAATAGATGTCCTACCGCCCTTTTAAAGGCGTTTTTGCTGAATTCCAATTCAGACTTTATTCTTTCAGGAGAAACACTTTCATCAAATCCTAAACTGCCTCCCCTTTTTTCTATAATATCATAAAGTTTATCCCCATCCTCAAGCAACTGCTTATATGCCTTTTTTCTGGGACTTAAATCAAGCTTTCCATCTTCCCTGACTCTGATAACCCTAAGCTGTAATCTCTCACCCGCCTTAATATTTTCGAAAATCTCATTTGGCGGAATCATACCATTATATCTGTCATCCACCGCCACAAAGATGCCCATCTTTTTAACTTCAAATACAGTTCCCCAAACCTCATCATCCTTTTTGTAAGGGCTGTTTGAGGACAGATGTGAGTAGACTTTTGCACTTGCCGCCAGTCTATGACTTTTATCCTCATAAAGATATACTAATATCTCATCACCCTCTTTTACTGAACCGAGAGTTTCCTTAAATGGTAAAAGTACATCCCTCTCAAGTCCTATATCTAAAAATGCACCTATCTTGGTAACGGTTTTTACCAAAAGCCTGCCAACCTCACCTACTAAAAGCTTTGGATGCCTTGTGGTTGATATCAATCTGTCCTTGCTGTCACGATATACAAACACCTCAATCTCATTTCCTACCTCAGTTCCCTGTGGCACTTCCTTCATAGGAAGAAGCACATCCTCCCCGCTACCGTCTGTAAGATATACTCCGAAATCCTTTATTCTGTCCACCTTTAAAATTTGTATTTTCCCTAATTCCATAGCTCATATCCCTTAATATTCAAATTTCACAATGGCGTAAGTTTCTCCGCCATTGTCAGCCAAATTAACTGTATAGGAATTTTCACTCCTTGCAATTCCCGGTACTATTATATCATTTAACTTTGCCGCTTTTTTGTATTGTACACTTAATTTCTTTACATTAAATTCTTCATCAATAATATTTTTTGCCATACCGACATACACTGCATTATTCATATGATGATTTGTATCCAAATCACTCTTGCCCACTACAATCTCTTTAGCCGCTTTATAATCAGTGGGAAGTTCAAACTTCCTTGATATTTCAGTCATCTCAAGTCTTTTATTATTTCCTTCCAAATACCTTTTAAGAACTTCAGGTGACGGCTTTGAAGGCCTTTTATTATCTAAATCGTAATGAAACCATATAGAATCTGCCTTTACCAAAAATTCTCCACTATCATCCTTTAAAAAGAAATTCCTGTATCCGTAAAATCCCTTAAAATCATAGGCATATGTGCCCACCTCTACATTCTCTGCTAACATCGGCATCCTTTTGATATCCACCTGCCAGGCACTGACCCACCATGCTTCATTCCTTCCCTGTAAATAGTCTATTCCCATTCCCAGATCCTCTGATTGAAATGTGGAACAGTCCTGAAAAAGGTTCATAAGTCCAAAAAGCGACAGTTCACCATTTTCTCCCAATTCGCTATATCTGATTCTTTCATTAAATGAATACATCATAAATCACCTTAATACATATCCTACAATAACTTTTTAAAGTAATTAAAAATTCCCTCACAATTTACCGTATCATCCCTTTTAAGTTTATATGCCATTCTTTCGGGATGAAATTGTGTAGCTATAATCGGCAATTTGTCATGTGAAACAGCTTCACAAACTCCGTCATCCGCCCTTAATATTTCATATAATCCCTCACCCATCTTCTTTATCCCCTGATGATGTGCGGAATTTATTGGAAAGCTTTTACCATACAGTTCTTCAAAAATATTCCCGTCAAACACACTGTTAACTATATGTACACTGTCTACGCCGTCTTTGTCCATATGTGTGTCGGCAGTTTCCAAATCCTGATAAAGGCTTCCTCCAAAATACACATTTATAAGCTGCATACCTCTGCAAATTCCAAATATAGGCTTACCCTCCCTTACAAATGCATCAAGAAGCGCAATTTGTGCACTGTCCAAATCCCTGTCAGGTTCATTTGCACCGTTCATTTCCTCATTAAAATATGCAGGGTCAATATCTCCTCCCCCCGGAAGCAAAAGCCCGTCACATTCTAAGGCCTGTGAAACATCTAAAGTCACAATTACTTCTATATCATTTTCTCTTAAAGCATCTATATAATTTTCTAAATATTTGGCTGCTGCAAATGCCACCTTTTTCATAGTCTTTCCCTTCTGCCGTTTATAATCAGGTAGGAGAAAAAACCTACCGCTACATTGCCTGAATATGCATTATTTCAGCGCAATATCTGATTCAGGCATTAAATCTAATTAATAAGTATCGGGTATCCCCTCACTTGCATGTCAGCATTTACATAAAACAATAATTTCCTTTATGCTGTCATACGATAAAAAAAACTCCCACAAACACATGTTTAAATGGGAGTTGTGTAGCTGGGCTACTAGGATTCGAACCTAGAAATGCTGGAGTCAGAGTCCAGTGCCTTACCATTTGGCGATAACCCAAAACTGACTTATACAGGATACTCTATATTGAAGTTTTTGTCAATAGAAAAACAAAAAAAATATAATATATGCAGCTTCCATTTTTAAATGCATAGAAGCTGCAAAGTAATTTTTCATATCCATATCCTGAACTTTATACCGGCCTTTTGATATGGATTTTCCTTTAAAATCTTTACTGTATCGCTTTGTAAATTTTACTATAGCCGGATTCTTTCACCTCTACCACCTGCTCTATCTCATTATGCTTATCAATAATTTTAAGTTCATTATCATTTTCATAAACAAGCACTCCTTGCGTCTTTGAAAATTTTTCTGTATTTTCAAAATTTACCTCAAACTCCACACATGTTCCACAAGAAGAACTTAACGACCTCGGTACCGGTTTTATAATACCTTTAATATCATAATCTTGCAGCTCCTTATTAAAACGAATGGCTCCAAAATGTGAAAAGAAAGTGGCTATATATCTTACCGTCATTTTGTAATCACCAATTCAAATTCATCATTTTTTTCCTTTACTTCTACACTGTAACCCACAGATTTAACGAATCTGCTCACATTCTCCACAGCATTCTTGCTGTCTAAAAGCATCTCATATCTTTTCTCACCGCTTTCCATTGCCTTCTTTATCATTATAACAGGCTCAGGACATGAGCATCCTCTTGCATCAACCATTTGTACCCTCCTTCTTTATTGTGTTTGTCACCGCTATAATTGTGACCACTATAATTCCTATAACAACTGCTGCCATTCCGTTTGGAGTCGGTCCCTTTCCTGAGGCTGCAAGTGAAAAGTTATGAGCAAATGCAGCACCCACTAAAAGTCCAAGGAATGTAATAGCCGAATCAGTATTTCCCTCTCCTGTAAGTACAAGCTGCCTTAACGGGCATCCTCCTAAGAGACAACAGCCATATCCTGCCAAAAGCATACCGAGGAAATTCCACAGTCCGTCATTATGTGCTACAGGCTGTTCCACAAATCCAAGATTGAATTTTCCAAGTACAAGATTTCCTACAAGAGCCGCTACAAGTATTGCAACAAAGCCTATTAAAAGTCTGGTTTCTCTAAAAAGTATAAAATCTCTTATTCCTCCCACCATACAAAGCCTTGAATACTGTGCCAACCCTCCGACTATCAGTCCTGCACAAAGTGAAACAACAATTGCCGCATGCTTTGCACCCGGTCCTTTATCTACCGGTGTAAAGAATATAAACGCAGGGGCTGCACAAACTAAAATAAGCAAAACCACCTGTAAAATCGGTATTGTAAATCCCTGCACTGTATTTTGAGCATAGGTTCTGCCAAGAGAATATCCTTTATTTAAGAACAAAATTCCCGCAACAATACCGCATACAAATCCCAACAGTCCCATTATGGCATTTAAATCTCCTCCCGCCAAACGAAGTATCATTCTAAACGGGCATCCAAGGAACATAAGACAGCCTATCATCACAAAGAATCCCAATACAAATCTTGTCATCGGGCTTGAACCGCCCTTTACTTTAAACTCCTTCCTTGAAAAGGCAACTGCGAATGCTCCCAGTATAAGCCCTATAATTTCAGGTCTTATATAC
>ERZ773067.1443-NODE-1443-length-12727-cov-7.262232_pt1 | contig 12727 bp, 13 predicted proteins | sample MGYA00580622_ERZ773067 | MGnify/ENA primary metagenome ERZ773067 (study PRJEB29015, sample SAMEA2737998) | human oral metagenome | biome: human oral; feature: human-associated habitat; material: dental | place: China | collected 2113 ...
AGCCTACAACAGTGGGCTTTTTGCTTTGTCTTAAAACGTTGATTTCTGGGTTTGTCATCATTTTTGTCATCACTCATAACGAACTAACAGCTTTCTCATAAAATGAGACGGCTGTTTTTGCTTTTTCTTTAGAGAGATGACTGTAAGTGTCCATAGTCATAGCTAATGTAGAATGACCTAGACGGTGTTGTAATTCTTTATATGGTATTCCAGAGTTTAACAAGAGACTAGCGTGTGTGTGTCTAAAACCGTGAAATCCAATATTAGGTACACCAGCATGTTTGAAACGTGTGTTTAAACGAGTTGCTAGTGTTTTATTGTTTGGGTATTTATGAATAAAGTCTGAGAAGACAATAGTTTCAGTTCGACCAAGTTTCCAAGCCTCTTGTCTTTGTCTTTTTTGATACACTTTTAAGACCTCTATAGTTTGTGCATCAATATCAATTGTACGATAACTTGTCTCAGACTTTGGACTGTTAATCTCACCTAAATGATTTAGTGTTTTTGTGATATTCACAGTCGCATTATGTAGGTCAATATCTGACCAATGTAGAGCTAATGCTTCGTTAATACGGCAACCAGTAGCAAGAAGAAACTTATACAAAGTAATTTCATAGATATTTCTGTATATTGCTAAGTCAGCCTCTTCTAAATAACTGAGGAATTGCTTTAATTCTAAGTTATTAAAGTGCTTAACTTTTGTTCTTCCTTTTTTTATTTTACGAGGAAGAATGACTTCACGGGCTGGATTTATATCAATAATTTGCATTGTCACAGCATATTGTAGGATACGTTTATTTAGCGCGTGAATTTTATCATAGTGTAGAAATGCTCCGTCTTCTCTTTTGTTAGCACGTAGAGCTAGTTGATTAACAATACGCTGAATAGTAGGGGTAGTTAATTTATCTAGCTTATAAGACCCAAATAAAGGAATAACATGGTTAGATAGTAGTCTCTTTACAGAATCTTGTGTGTTTGGTTTTACTGTGTGTTGATAGCTTTCCCACCATAATTGAGCTACTTCTTCATAGCTTGTTAGTGGAATGTTCTCTTTCTTACTAAAACCATTATTTTGGAAATCAGCTTTAGCTAATTGAGCTTTTTTCTTCAATTCAGTTTTAGTTCTAGCGGTTAGATTAGCTTGTATTCTTTTTCCAGTTTGTGAATCTATACCAAGATATACTCTAGAACGATATACAGTGCTACCATTTTGTTTCTTTATTTCTGCTATTTTCATTTTTAACCTTTCTAACATCAGCAGGCAAGCTGTAAGAGGTTATGAAAATAGATATTATGATTTGTGTCTAGAACGAATACCTTCGATTAGTATTTGTAGAGCGGTTAAGTCTTCAGTTGTGAGTGCTTGACCATCAATAGTTATTTTTACATTCTTCCTAAAGATATAATCAAGGTTAATTTTGATATTTTCCCCACTGATAATATCTTGGCTAATATCTTTGTATGTTTTTAACTTTGAGAATATGGATTCACCATTTCTTAATTCAATTAAATCTTTTAAAAGTTGCTTCTCTTTATCATTATGAACTGAATCCATGTTGATATTTTTGATTATATCATCAATATAAGAGCTAGCTAATGCTTGATATCTAATGTAGTATTCATCAAACTCTAATCCGTCTTGTTCGCATTTTTCTTTTATAGAGAAAGAAGCAATACTTTCAGTAATTTCAAAGAGTTTAGTTAAACTGGGAATCTTTTTCTCGTTTTCAATTTGTGAGATATAAGATTGAGATACTTTCAGGTCTTCAGCAAGGCTTTTAGTAGTTACATCGCCTTCTATGCGGTATTTTTTAAGATATGCTCCTATCATATTTAACCTCCGTTCAATAACTTTAGTAATATTTTAACAAAAAACTCTTGACAAGTAAATAGAAAACTGATAAAATTCAAAAATAACTCAGGTTAATAAACCTAGGTAAAAGGCAAGCTGTAAGAGTTAAATTAAATTGTTATGTACAAATAGAAAAGAAAGGAGGTATATATGTGATACCACAAGGAATATTATCACAAGAAGCAGAGCTAGCATTGTTGGGAAGGATTGAGTTTTTAATAAACGATTATCTGTCACGCGCAATGATGTCACCTCACAGTGATTCTTTTGGTCTGATACAACAGAAAGAGTTAATCAAAGAACTAGGTATTAGTTTAGTAACTCTTCATGAGTGGGAGCGTTTAGGCTTAACTCGTTATTGTCCACCTATAGAAGGAACTCGCAAAGTTTTTTATAAACAATCAGATGTTATGAAGTTTCTTTCACTTACTAATAAGGAGTAACTATATTGTATGAAAAGAAAATAGATATAATTGAAAAATTCTATGATGACTTAAAATACATAGAATTTTTTTACCATGTTGAATCACAGATTCAATTGCTCAAATACACTATACAGTGTAATGTTTATAAACGAAAGGAACATGAATATGTCATTAATTAAGATTAAAGCAAAAGATTCTGTATTAGAATCTGACTATGAATTTGAAACTTATCCTGAGAATGCTATTCAATCTTTTGATAACTCTACTCTAATAGATAAATATAAGGATACATGGCGAATATATAAAAATAAGGTAATTGATTCTAACCCACATACAGATGTTTCAGATAAAGAGAAGCAGAAAAAGAGAAAACCTCCTTTTCATATTATGGCAGAATTCTTAATGGCTCATCTCATTGTGGTTAGTATAGCTGAAATAGAGGATGCTGGGGAAGGTAGCTTATTTGTGTACAATCCAAAAGAGGGGATTTATCAACCTGCTTGGGATATAGTTCCTAAATTAGTAAGAAGATTAGAACCTTCTTTTAGGAGTACTGATATAAACGAGATTATTTGTGCACTAAGTTGTAGCTGTAAAAATGTAAGTATATATCAAGGTTTACGTTACATAGCTTTAGGGAATTGTATTTATGATACTTATTATCGGTATGGAATGAAATACAGTCCTTCAATTGTGTTTACACATAAGGTACAAGTAAATTATAATTCAGAAGCAAATTCTCCAGTATTAGGTGGTTGGTCTATTGATTCTTGGTTAGCTGAACTGTTTAATAATGATGCTGAACTAATTCACTTAGCATGGCAAACAATTTTGGCAGTGATACGTGGTTATGCTGATGAGAGAATTATTTGGCTGATTGGAAAAGGAGGAACAGGTAAGGGTAGTTTCCAAGAGTTGTTAATTAACTTAGTAGGTAGGATTAATACAGCCTCCATGAAACTAATTGAATTAGATGGTAGAAACCGTTTTGCTACTTCACAGTTAATAGGTAAACATCTAGTTATTGGAGATGATAATCCTATTGATAAGGTGGTAACAGACCCTTCTACTATGTTTTCTCTAGTTACTCATGATATTGTCACAATCGAAAAGAAAGGCAAACAGGCCTATTCTGCTCGACTTACTCCTGTGATTGTTCAATCATCTAATCGATTGATTAAGATTCAAGGAGACAAAGAAGCTATAGCAAGAAGAACTTTCATACTTCCCTTCGTTTCTGAATTTAACAAAGATGGTTACAAGAGAGAAATAAAGCAGGTTTATCTAAAACGTCAGGATGTATTAGAATATGTATTGAAGAATGCATTAGAATATGATATCAGTGATGGATTCAAGGATATCAGTCACCACCCTGTTATCAAGGAAATTCATGGGAAGTCTATGACAAGTGTTGAACAGTTTTCATCTTATCTGTTTAGTCGTGTGAAATCTACTTTCTTGCCGAATTCATTTATGCTATGGGCATATAAACAATTCTGTGAAGAAAATGGTTTAGAACGAGGAACTAAGGAAGCCTTTCACAAAGAATTAAAAGATACACTTCCAACAAACTGGGTATTTAAGTCAACACAATCTACTTGTAAAGGTTTTTATGAGGGTGATTCTGATTATTTTATTCATTCTGAGCCTCTTAATTTGGACACTACAAAGAGATATAAGGGATATGTATTGAGGTCATGCTCTTGATACACTTGAAACAGTAAATTTCATTTCTATTTTCAATTTTATTTGTTTTATTTATCCTAAGAAGTTAGAAATTAGTGTATCAAGTGTATCATTCTGGAGATATACAAAGTGTGAACGACTAGCTCGCCATCAGCGAAGGCAAAGGAGTGAAACGCTTTGTTAAGTACAAAATACGCCTAATTTATTCCATGGTCTAATTGACAGCAATAAACAAGGCACTCTCGTACAAATGAACTGTCCATCCGAAAAACTAAAGCCTTTCGTCTGAGACGTTCTTAGCGTACTTTGTGCCTACTTACTGTCAATTTGCTTTCACGGCATAAAGGCGTATGCTTATGAGATGAGATAGAGAATGATAATAGCTATTTCAAAAGGTTTTACATTATAGAATTTTATATTTTTGTAGTGTTGACTTGGTTCAGTTATCAGTTTTTACTGTACAATTGTATCAATTTATCTCTTTGTGTTTGTGATTAGTAATGCGCGTGATAATGGGATTTCTAAGGGTTGATTAAAAAATAGAATAGTAAAGGATGTATGTGAATTTTGCTATTCACCGATTAACTCTCTATCTCAAAAATGTGTTAGTAGTGTGGAATTGTCTGAAGGAGGTTCATGTGATATAAAGGATATACAAAATCCCTGCAATGAGTAATTGCAGGGATTTTCAGCTATTAGAGAAGAATTAATAGGTAGAGGAAATTTTGGTTTAATCTATTTTGTAAAATACCTGTTCAGAATTATTTGAAGTAGTTTATTTGTGGGCATTCTCATTTTTAGTGGTTGTGATGTTAATAAGAATGATTACAAATAATAATGTTGCTAGTGTAACTATAATTCACATTTTTTAGATTAGCTCTTTTCCCCTATGTTCATTATTGCTTGCCTATTTTAATATTCCAGAAAACTTAACTTCATCAGGTGCCATTACATAACGATTCACAGCGACTTCTTCTCCACTGAGAGTGTAATAGAATCTAGGGCTATTTACTCCGTGGGATTTGGCAATTTTATATAAAGATTTGTTTAATGCACTGATAATTGCTCTAAGTTCTTTGTTTGAATACGAAGCATTATTTTCTGTGAGAATGATTTTGATGCCAGGTGTTACAGATGTTTTTTCCATTTCAAGCATATTTGCTCCTAATTGCGTATTTACTTTATCTACACCTTCTTGAATTGCATTATAGAAAGCATCTAAATCTACTTTTCTGTTTTCTTCATTAGATTTTTTCTCAGATTCTTTAGATTTTTTCTCTGCTTCCTCTTTCAATTTTTTCTGTTTTTCTCGTTCTTCTTGTTCTTCTTGTTCTTGTCGCTCTTTTTCTTCTTTAATCTTTTCGATTTGTTTATTAAGTTTTGATTCCACTTTGTTTACACGGGAAGACAAACTACTAATTTTGTACTCGTGGTCGTTTGGGTATCTATCTTCTAGGTATTTAACTTCCTTTTTAACAGATGATAATTCACTATCATCAGAAACAAGCTTCAAAGCTTCCTCTAGCGTTATATTTGGTTTAATATTTGTCGTGTCATTTTCAAGTGCTTCAACTAGCTTAGTAACACGTTCCGTATCTTGAGCATATTCTTGATTACCGGAGCTTATTGCAAAATAAGCAAATAATCCAAATAAGAGAGCAAATATCACTAGAAAGCCTACAATATAGCTAGAAATTTTTTCTTGGTTCATGTTTAATCTTTTTCCTTTGTTTTTATTTTTCCCTAAGACCTAGGTAAGTCTCGTGTACGTACTTTAGTTCTCTATTAGATTCTTTTGTAAGACTCTAAGTTATAGCTAAATTATCTTTTCTATTTATAATCCCATCTTATATGATAAATAGAATTATAAGTCTTTGTTCAGTTCTTTAAGTTTCTTATTTATTCTTATAAATCTCCTCTGTTTTAACTTTAATTAAATAAATTAAAATATTATTTCCCTATAATTATAATTATATCACACAAAGTTAAACTATAGAATAAGTTTTTCTACAAAATTTAACTATAGAGAGTGTAAACCAGATTGTTTAATCTATAAGATAGATAGTAGATTTAACACAGAGGTCAATAGGATGAATGATATACTAGAAACTATAAGTAATCAAATCCGAGATTTACGAGTTTCAAAGAAGATTACACAACAAGAATTAGCAGAAAGAACAAATTTAAGCGTTCCTTATATCAGTCAAATAGAGAATGGGCATAGGAATATATCTTTAGAAACCTTTATCAAGATTGTAGATGCTTTAGATATTCCATTAAGCGATTTTTTCTTACCTTATTCGGTAGTACAAGATACAGAGATGACAGAGCTTCTATTAAAAGTTCAAAAGTACCCACAGCATAGGGAAATTGTTCAAAAGGTGATGGAAATATTGGAATTAAGTCAGGAAAATTAAAAAGCACCTAAACGGTACTTTCTACTTGCCTGCTGAACTCATCAATCTTGAAATTTGTACTCTAATTTGTCTACCATTGAGTGAAGTTTAATTTACTCTATTTAATGAAGGAATTATAAAAACTTGATGGATTCAACTTTTATAAAGCATGATGAAGTATAACTTATATAAAATCTATTCTACAACAAAATGTTGTAATATTTTATTGAATCAGATAGGCTTTAGAGCCTTGATATTAAGCACTTTGGGGCGCTTTCCTAGAGTGCTTTTTTTGATTTTACTACCCTTTTAGTTACACATAACTAATTTTAGGTATAGTAAGAGGGTAGCCCCAAAATGGGACACCCTTATTATTTATAGATTGCTGATGGCTGCCTCAAAAATTGAGACGGCTTTTTTGGCTCCCTCTTTGGTAGCATGGACATAAGTATTCAAGGTCATTGAGATATTAGAGTGGCCTAGCCTATACTGTAGATCTTTCGCCTCTATGCCAGCGTATAGCATGATTGTAGCGTGAGTATGTCGGAAACCATGGAAACTAATATCAGGAACGCCAGCAGCTTTAAAGTGACCTTGTAGCCTCTTTCTAAGTAAGCAAGCGTAGGCGTATTTTGTGGTAAAAGGAGTAAAGACAATTCCCTCAGACCGTCCTAGTTGCCATGACTGGACTTGTTGGCGTTTTTTATATTGCTTGAGCAGGGAAACTGTAGCCTTATCTATGTCAATTTCTCTTAGACCTGCTTTAGACTTAGGCGTGTTTGTTTCCTGATATCTATTCAGAGTCTTAGAAATGCTGATAATGCCTTTTTTTAGGTCAATATCAGACCACTCAAGAGCCAAAGCCTCACCGATACGGCAACCAGTGGCCAGTAGAAACTTGTAAAGTGTAACCTCGTAAAAATGGCGGTACTTGTTACTGTCTAAACTATCGAGATAGCCAAGAAACTTTTTAAGTTCCTGATTGTCAAAGTGTTTGATCTTGTGGCGGTTTGCTTTTTGATTGTTTCGAGGTAGCAAGACCTCACGGGCTGGATTGAATGGGATAGCTTGCATAACTACGCCATACTGTAATATACGCTTGTTTAGCGCGTGGATTTTGTCATAATGCAGATAAGCCTTAGGTTCGCCTTTATTGGTCTCTTCTGCTAGTTTATTGACAATAGACTGAATGAGTGGAGTTGTCAGCTTATCGAGCTTGTAGGAGCCAAAGAGAGGCAAAACATGACCTTCTAGGAGCCTTCTAGTAGCGTCCTGACTATTTGGCTTTACTGTATGCTTGTGGTTATCCCACCATAGCCTAGCCAGCTCCTCGTAGGTGGAAATAGTAGAGGCTTGAAACCTGGTCGATCCGTTTACCTTAAAGTCTATAATTGCGTCTTGGGCTTTTTGCTTGACCTCTTTTTTAGTGCGTCCCGTGACTTTCGTTGTGACTTGTTTACCCGTGACCTGGTCAATGCCCAGATAGACACTAGAGCGGTAGACTATTGACCCGTCTTTTTTACTATGTTGCGTTATTTTCATGATGATAAACCTTTCTAAAATACATCAGCAGGCAAGCTATTATTAAAAAGGTTTTAGATTATGGTTTAAATCATGCTAGGACTTACGATAAGCCCCTTATTTTCGTTTCATTTCTTCCAGTAGAGAATACATAGCATCAATGTGGTTATATTTTTGAAATTCAGGATCTTGGTTTTGTGCAATAAAGTATACGTATTGTCTACCGGATTTGAATTTATCGATAGCTTGTTTTTCCACTAATTTCTTTAAATATTTTAAAATTGTATTTTTGTGGATTTTTAGTTTTTCTTCCAAAGTCTCTCTTGTTATGAAACGGTTTTCGATTATTAATTCTAATATTTTTTTCTCATATTCGTTATCAATATCCAGGTTATCTATAAGGGAAGTATCCCATAATGTAAGTTCAACTGAGTCTAATTCAGTTCGTAAATTGGGATATTTTAAATGACTCTCTTTAACTGCTTCCATTATTTTGGGTATACCAGTTCCCGCTTTTTCACATAAATTTAAAAATCTAAAAATTTCTTGTATTAAGTAGTTTCTTGGATCAGAATGTGCCCCACTAAAAAAGTCCTTTATGTCAATTCTAAGTGTTCCGCCATTTGTGAATATATACCTGTCGGGATATCTAATTATCATTATCCCTTTTTCGCTTTTATAGTCGCTATGAATAAGGCTATTAATGAATGCCTCGCGAATTGCAATTCGTAATTTTGAAATTCCAATTCTATTCATAGAATTTTCTTGAATGTTAGAGTTGTCATTCAAAGTTAGATATAATTTTTCAATAACTAGGTAAAAGAAATTAAAAAGATTATCTTCCCCCCATGTACCATCATAAATCACACGATCTTTAAAGCGATTGTTTTCAGAAAACTCTTTTAGAACATATTCTACGTTATAGTGTGGAATAAACTCTTTTATTGAATTATGTGTACCAAAAATTAATAGTCCAGCAACTGTTGGCTTTATTTTATCGTCCTTGCGATCTCTTCGTAAAGCATTTATTTTTATTAAAAATTGTTCGTTATCCAATTTTGAAAAAGGGTGCTCCACATTTATATTATCAAATTTTTCTCTATATAGCTTTATTGTTTCTGTATCTAAGTCTAAAATAGAAAAATCCTGAATAAGTGTGCTATCAAAACTTTCCTTAGCGGAATCTCTTAACATAGAGTTGATTTGTTCTTGTGAACATCTAAAATCTCCGGTACCTTGGCGGAAATAAGTAGATGTTACACTTTCGTTTAGATATATTGGTTTGTCCTTATAATCAACTTTATAAATAGGGATAATGATAATACTCTTTCCTTTTTCATTTATAACTTGAACACTTTCTTCATTTACTACATTTCTGTTAATTTTCTTAGGATTGTTAACTAAACTATATAAATCATCAAGTATTTTATCTGGATTATTGACCCCAGAAATATAAAATTCTTTATTCTGTGTATTCTCTGATATTCCCAGAATTAGTAATCCATCATTTGTATTAGCAAAGGAGCAAATGGTTTTCATACCGTCTTTAGGGAAAGAGTTTTTAGCTTCTTTGAATTCAACACTTTGGTTCTCCCCTGATAATAACAATTTTTGTATATCGTATTTTCTCATTTTTTCTCCAATCGATTCGCACACGCATTCGCACACGCGCGGGAAAAATAGTTTATTTTTAGTTAGCTAACAGTGCTATTAAAGGTTTTTTGAAAGTAGATTATTCGCACACGCATTCGCACACGCGCTTCATGATTGTTGAACATTGTGGCGCGTGGGTTAGTCGCTGAAGTGTTCCCTGATTTCTTTAGCTAAATCATTTAAGCGGTTCTGAATACCTTTATAGTAATCAAATTCAATGGTGTCAATGACGTCACTTTTTTCAGTAAATATCTTGTTTTTTGTAACACAAAAGCTGTTATTTGTATTATTGTGAACAAGGTCATTTATCTCACTTTGAACAGAAGATATTTTCCTTTGTAAGCAATAGCCTAAGATTTTTCGATCTTGAATACCTATTTTTTCAATTATTTCATTCACTTCAAAGACAACTGCCCCATAGCTATCAATTTTATTGTTAAGGCTATTGATAAGATTAGAAATTTCAGAATGTACATAGGAGGTATTGAGAGCTTGCTCACGTTCAATAACGTTTATTAAACGTGTAATATATTCGTTAGTAATCATGGTGAGTACATTATTATAAGCGTATTCCCTAGCTTCGCGCTGTTTGGAAAGTAGTAGAGCCTCATTATTTTTTGAGCTATCTGATAAATCAAGTCCGTTGAAAATTTCAATAATACCAGGGTTTATTATTGAAGACTGGAGAACGCGACCCAAAACACCCTGGTCAAATGCTATTTTTCCTCGAATGTACTCTATATTCATATAATCTTTTTTAAAGCTAAGTATTTCTTTGATTTTATTGAAGAACATCTCAAAAACCTTTTCTCTTTGATTATTATCTAGCAACTCTTTTAGTGTGCTGGTTGAAACTGTATCAATAAACCGCAGATCTAGGAAAGATTTTTTTACGTTCAAAAAATCAGCTATTTTTTGTAAATTCCCAGCGGTCGGTAAAGATTTTCCTTTTACATATCCCGTAATTGTACTTTTAGGAATATCTAAAGCGTTATGAAGGTCAATTTGTCTAACCCCTTTTTGTTCCATAAGAAGGTTGAGCCGTTTAGAGAAGTATTCTCTATTTTCAAGATCTTGAGGACTATTTTTAGCCATGACTTTAACCCTTTCAGTTGTAAGTTATACATTGATTATAACACAAAATAAAAACAAAGTACGAAAATAAATAAACTTTTTGCTAAAAACACTTGACTAAGTACGAAAATAATAGTACCATTAACTTATCATCTTTGAAAGGAATTGTTAGATTATATGGAACAATGGACGTTGAAAGCTTGTAGAGTAAACGCTGGTTATACTTTGCGACAGGTTGCTAAAAAGGTAAATAAGAATTTTCAAACTATCTCAAAGTACGAAAAAAATAGTACACATATACCGTTTGAACTTTTAAAAGAATTGTCTGAAATTTACCAAGTTAAATTGGACAATATTTTTTTAGGAGATAGTACGAAAAAAATAGAACTAAATAAAAGAGAGATGCAATAATGAGAGTATTATTTTAAGTCAATGGTTGCAGAAATCAAACCAGACATAACCATAGATGAACTGTTTTATAGCTAGAAAGGAGCAAACCAATGGAACTAGTCTACATGGACGGCAAGAAAGAGCCGTACACATTAAGCAGTATTGTTGCAGAATGTGCAGACGTTAAGCACAGACATTTAAAAATTTTGCTGAATAAGCACCGAGAGGACTTTGAAAGCTTTGGAAAGGTGCAATTTAAAATTTCACCTTCAGAGAGTGGGCAAAATGTAAGGGATTATATTTTGAATGAGCAACAAGCAACATTGCTGATCACTTACTTACGAAATACAGAACCCGTAAAGGAGTTTAAGAAAAACCTAGTAAAAGCATTCTTTGAGATGCGTGAGGAACTTTCTAAGTTTCGTATTCAGAGAGCGCTAGAAAAACCAAAAAGAAAAACACTGCATGACAGTGTAGAGAACTGGGAACAAGCACCAAAGCACGCGCATAGCACTATGAACAACCTGCTACTAAAGGCAGTAACCGACAGGAACGCGAAGCAGTTAAGGGAAGAACGTGGGGGCTATAACGGTATTGATAGCTTGACCAGTGACGAGCTGGAGCAATACCAGGCATTTGAGGATATGGTCATAGCCATGATTGGCTTGAATATGAGTTATCAGGAAATCAAAGCTATGGTATTCAGAAATAAAAAAACACGCCTAGAAAGCGCGTGAGAGCAACAAAAAAGGCTTACCGAGACCAATCAGCAAAGCCTTTAACACTATCACTAAAACATAATAAACAAGCAGGCAAGCTGTTATTAAAAGGGTTTTAGTAAAGATTTATACCTAGATTATAGCATATTTAGGATATTTTGACCATACGGAGAGCGCCAACTCTTTAAACTGGACACCACTTCCAAGCGTTCGCCAACTTGGGGCAATCGCCCAGCGTTTTGAGAGGTGTCAATCCTGTATAGTAAACGACAATTAAAAGGCCATCAGGGCAATTACACAAACATAGAAACAAAGGTAAAAAACATGACAGAAACAACATACGAGAATTTAACTAGACGTGTAGACAGAATTAGCGCAGAAATGCGAGAAATTGGCGAAAAAAATGGGCTTAGTAGACTTTCGTTATTGGCAAATCAGACAAAAACTATCAAAGAAGATTTATCCCGTTTACTTTGGATTGAACTTCCTGAATTGAATGACAGCCATAAAATCGAAGCGGTCTCTAAAAGCACTACGGGAATCTTTTTCGCCCCTGGTATTTTTGAAATGGATGCTATGCGACAAGCATTCTTTAAACGCCAAGCCAAGCACTTTTTTGACAACGAAGCAGAGCGACAGGCGTATATAGAACATGCTGAAAAGGAGTATTTAGAGGCTACTGTAACCTTAAAAGATATTCTTTTTAACTCTAAAAATGGAACTCAAAAAGTAAAAAAAGGTTGTCTTATAGAGAAGTTTGAGGAGGCAATGCAATGACAACAGATCTAGACAACATGACACAAGCAGAATTTGATGAAGTAATGGCTGAAATAAAGAATAGAAATCCGAACCTCTTTCAGTTTATCGCTGATTTTGTAGATCGAAAAGTAAGCACCGAAGAGGTGGACGACTTCCTGAAGATGGAACGAAGCGACCAAGTGGACTACATCAAGAGTTATCAAGCGAGGGCATAGCATGAATGAACTAGATTTAAGCAACACACAGGCGATT
>ERZ773067.1445-NODE-1445-length-12714-cov-3.261790_pt1 | contig 12714 bp, 11 predicted proteins | sample MGYA00580622_ERZ773067 | MGnify/ENA primary metagenome ERZ773067 (study PRJEB29015, sample SAMEA2737998) | human oral metagenome | biome: human oral; feature: human-associated habitat; material: dental | place: China | collected 2113 ...
CTGATTTGTCCCGATAGCTTCTATATCAGACTCTCCCTTAAAGCCTTCTACAGTTAAGCCCTGCTCTTTATAATATCCTAATTCCTCAGCCACATTTACTGCTGCAGTACAGCCATCACCTGTAAAATACTTAATTGTCTTGCCATAAGCAGGCTCTTTCTTCCACGCCTCATCATCAGTATTTGTACCGACTGCTGATGAAGTATTTCCGGAAGCTTTGCTCACAGTTGAACTTTTTACAGATGAAACTTCTGTGCTCGACTTTGAAGTCACCTCTGTATTCGCTGATGACTTTGCCCCTGTTGAATCTCCCTTTGCGCCACAGCCTGCAATAGAAAATGCAAGTGCTGTACATAACGCAATACTCAATATCTTTTTCATATTTCCCTCCTGTATGGTTTTATATTTATGCGAAGTGCAGTAAATCAAGTATATGATTACGATACTCCACAAATGAAGAACTGCTTCTGTTGCGTGGATATTCCATATCTATCTTTATTTCCTCCCGGATTCTCCCCGGATGTGCTTCCATAACCAGAATCCTGCTGCTCATATGAATAGCTTCGTCTATATCATGTGTTACCATTACAACAAGCTGTTTATTTAACTGCCACATATCCAAAATCTCATTTTGCATATTCATTCTTGTGAACGCATCCAGGGCACCAAGAGGTTCATCCATAAGGAGAATCTTTGGCTTGCTTATCATTGCTCTTGCAAGAGCCACCCTCTGTGCCATGCCTCCGGAAAGCTGCCCGGGATAATCCTTCTTGAACTTTTCCAGACCGATAACCTTTATCAACCTATGTACATCTTCCATATTTTCTTTCAATTTTCCCTGCATTTTAAGGCTGAAAGCTATATTATCCTCAACCGTGAGCCAAGGAAACAGTGTGGGCTTCTGAAAAACCATGCCTATATCAGGTCCGGGTGAAGTAATCTTATCTCCGTTTACGGTAAGCTCTCCGGTAGTCGGAGCAATAAGTCCCGCTATCATTCTTAATATGGTAGACTTACCGCAGCCTGATGTACCTACCAGACTTACAAATTCACCATTAAACATACTGATATTTACATCTGTAACCGCATTTGTTACCTCTGCGGAATCCACTCTCGAAAAGCTCTTGGACACACCTTTAAGCTTTAATTCCATTGCTTCACTCATTACTTCACTACTCCTATCTGCCAACGAAGAATATAATTCTTTATCCTGTCCAATACTCTTGTTACTATATTGAACACTATACAGATAACTATAATAGCGGCAAACATCTTGTTATAAGCCGCCCAGGCCTTTGCCCAGGTTATATACCAGCCAAGTCCGGCCTCCACGCCAAGCATTTCCGCTATCATGAGCGATATACAGGCAGAGCTCATTCCCTGTGTCATTCCCTGCAGGATATTCGGCATTGCATGTGGTATGGCAATATTAACAACCAGTTGTCTGTCTGAGGAGCCAAGAGTTTTTGCAACCTCATAATAGGATTTATCCACATTAGATATTCCTGAGGTTGTCGCTATAGTAACCGCAAACCAGGTACCAAGCCCAACTATAAATACCGAGCCTGCCATAAGAGAGCTTGCAAGTATCATGATTAGCGGAATCCAGGTAGCTGTAGGAATAGGCCCGAGAACCTTCACTACAGGATTTATCCAATATCTGATCTTTTCGCTGTAACCACTTGCAACACCGGTTATTATTCCGAGTACAACGCCACAGAAATATCCTGTAAACAGGAGCCTCAGTGTAAATAAAGTACAGATTATAAGCTGGTTTTTATCCAGTATTGCAGCATTTATTATATCATTTACCCAGGGAATAAACGGATATAACAGTATACCTGTCTTTAGTGTAAGCACATCAAGAAAAGTTAACAACAGAAATATTACCGACAAAAAAGGTGCCTTATACCTTACTTTTGCAAATTTCTTTTTATTTCCCTTTTTATAGCTTACTATCGCCAATATTAGACGAAAGATGTAAACAGTTATCGAAATTATAAGTAAAATCAAATATCTTTCAGGATTGGCATTCGGATACTTATCCGGCACATATAAATATTCAACGACAGCTATCATACAGCATACCAAAGGAAAAAGAGAAATGATAAAATCAAGCATCTTTTGATACCTGCTTTTATTGTTCTCTTCCAACTCCCAAAGCTCGTCCTTTGTTAGACCGGCAGTATTGTTTTTTTTATTATTATCAAGCTCTGACAAATCTGTGATTCCCCCTTGGTTTTTATTATCTGACTAAATTCATTCTAACATTTCATCAGTATTTTGACTAATCTTTGTTTATAATTAAATATCCTATTTATTTATATTCTCTATGAATGGTTAAAAAAATATCAGGAAAATCCTATAATTTTTTAGAAGATTCTCCTGATATTTAATTAAAAATATTTACAACATTTCTATAAAGGCTCCTATTCTGGTATCTATCTGTCCCTTGTCTGCCTGAGAATAATCTGTTTCAAGCTTCATATAAGGGATGTCATGTTCCTTAAGTACCCTTGCCATATTATGAGTCTCAATATTAAAGGTATGGCAACCTGTAAGCACTATATCTATAACTCCGTCTACCTTATATTTTTTAACCATATTCAGAGTATCTTCATATCTGTTGTTATTAGGTGTCATAACCGAACAATCAATTTCAAGATATCTGTCACTGATTGCTTTAAGAATATTTTCTGCATTTTCATCTATCATAAAACTATGGCTTCTCTCTCCTGAACAATCATTACGACAGACTACAACCCCACCTAAGGCTTCTATAGTCATAACTACCTTTTCTATAAGTCCACCGGAAGGACAGCCTGTAAGCAGAATTCTTTTCGCTTCCCCTGAAACAGGCCGTTTTCCAAGATTTATATAGGCTTCCTTAGTCTCCTCCACAAGTTTCTCAATTTCTGCTATATACTCATCTACACTCATTGCAAAGGTCTGCTTCTGTATAGTCAGCATCATATCCAGTCCCTTCATCATAGGCGGCTCGGACTTTTGCAAAGCATATAACTCGCAGATAAGTTTTCTGGCATAATTTCTTTTCTTTACAGCCTCTCTTAAAGCTTCATCTGTTATTTTAATGCCCAGTTTCTTTTCAAGGGCTTCCTTCATTCTCATACACTCTTCATACCACATTTGTTTTGCGTAAGGAACCTCTTTCCCCTGTGGCAGATGAAGGATGTGGACATCTTTAAGTTCTCCCAATAGCTCATACATTTTTTTCTTACCGTCACAGGTAGTTTCCCCTATGATAATATCTGAAAAATATGTATATGGGCATTTCTGCGTGAGTGCAAAGCCGTATGTTGATTTAATCAATGGGCAAATAGTCTTTGGCAGGACTTTTTCAGCATCCGGAATAGTCTCCTGGCTTGTCCCACAAAGTCCTATAGAAGCCATGCCTGCTGCCTCAATAATTTCAACCGGAGTATAGGCACAAAGACAGCCTGCTATTTTTCCTCCCTTTTTCTTAAATTCCATTGCTTTTATAAAGCCGGCCTTACGTTTTTCTTCATAATCTTCCCAAATTTCTTTTCCTTCCTCCAATACCGTCGTATCCATTTTACCTCCCCTTGATCTAAGCATTTTATTGGAATATCTTTAAGTATACAACAATTATTCCAATATAAAACAAAAATCATAAAAAACAATAAAGCCTCATATTTATAAATTTTCTTTATAAATACAAGACTTTATTTTAACCTAAATTATTCACGAAACATCTTGTTAAATATCGTAATCAAGCCATAGGTTTGAAATTACAATTAATCCTCAGCACTGCCTTCATTTTCGGCAAGCTCTTCCTCAGAAATAGTCATAATCTGGCGTTTTCTTGCCATCTCATCACTTTCAAGGTATTCATCATAAGTGCCTACCTTATCTATAAGGCCGTTTGGAGTGATTTCCATAATTCTGTTTGCTATGGTCTGGATGAACTGGTGATCCTGTGAAGTAAATAACACTACCCCCGGGAACTTGATTACCGCATTATTAAGTGATGTAATAGCTTCCATGTCAAGGTGGTTGGTAGGCTCATCCAAAATAAGCACATTGGTAGCCATTATCATCATTTTGGATAACAATACCCTTACTCTCTCTCCACCGGAAAGCACCTTAACCTGCTTCACACCTGCATCACCCGGGAAGAGCATACGTCCCAAGAAGTCCCTTACATAGGTAGCATCTTTTTCAGGCGAAAACGGAAGGAGGAACTCCGTAATATTTTCATTTCCCTTAAATAACTCTGTATTATCCTTAGGAAAATATCCCTGAGTGGTGGTAACTCCCCACTTATAATCTCCCTCATCAGGCTCCATCTCACCTGCAAGTATCTTAAACAAGGTTGATATGGCTTTTACATTAGGACCTACAAAGGCTATCTTATCCTCTCTGCCTACAACAAAGGAAATATTGTCAAGTACCTTAACCCCGTCCACAGTCTTTGAAAGACCTGTAACGGTAAGCACTTCATTCCCGATTTCTCTTGCAGGGCGGAAGTCGATGTAAGGATATTTACGGCTGGATGGCTTGATATCGTCAAGTTCAATCTTCTCCAAAGCCCTCTTTCTGCTTGTAGCCTGCTTGGACTTACTTGCATTAGCTGAGAAGCGCTGAATAAATTCCTGAAGTTCCTTAATCTTTTCTTCTTTCTTTTTATTGGCTTCCTTCTGCTGGCGAATCATAAGCTGGCTGGACTCATACCAGAAGTCATAGTTACCTGCATAAAGCTGAATCTTACCATAGTCGATATCTGCAGTATGGGTACATACTTTGTTAAGGAAATAACGGTCATGCGAAACCACTATTACTGTATTTTCAAAGTTAATAAGGAACTCCTCAAGCCAACCGATAGCATCCATATCCAGGTGGTTGGTAGGCTCATCGAGAAGAAGAATATCCGGATTGCCAAATAATGCCTGAGCAAGGAGGATTTTAACCTTCTTGGAAGCTTCTATCTCACTCATCATCATATAATGATATTCTGTATCTATTCCAAGTCCGTTAAGAAGGGTAGCTGCATCAGACTCAGCCTCCCAGCCGTTCATATTGGCAAACTCGCCTTCAAGCTCGCTGGCTCTTATACCGTCTTCATCAGTGAAGTCTTCCTTTGCATAGATGGCTTCTTTTTCCTTCATTATGTCATAAAGACGCTTATTTCCCATAATTACCGTATCAAGCACCGGATAGGCATCATATTTAAAATGATCCTGCTGTAAGAAGGAAAGTCTCTGTCCCGGAGTGATGATAACATCTCCTGTTGTAGGCTCTAATTTTCCTGATAAGATTCTCAGGAAGGTAGACTTACCCGTACCGTTTGCTCCAATAAGTCCATAACAGTTTCCCTCAGTAAACTTAATGTTTACCTCTTCAAAAAGTGCTTTTTTACCAAGCCTAAGCGTAATATTACTTGCCTGAATCATTTCAATTTTCCTTTCAAAATTTGTTGCAATAATAATTAAAAAAGTGTGCATCCCTCGGAGAGCTTTTTGCATAATAGGAAATTTCGGAGAAATTTCCTATTATGCAAGAAAGAATCCTGCATAACAGGATTCAAATGTCTCTTTCTTATTCTACCGATATATTCAGAATTTTTCAAGTGGTTAGATCGTCCTTCTTCGTCTTTCATTTCTTATATCGGAATAATATCTTCCTTTATCCTTATACATCCTCTTATCCGCTTCGTCTGCAAGCAAATAAAAATCGGTTTTATTATCAGTCTTAAATACATAGCCTGTTGCTACCGGAGCATTATCTTCTTTCATAAGTTCCAGTACTTTTTTTACTTTTAACTCAAATTCCGTAATTGTAAGATTAATATCGACCGCAACGAACTCATCTCCGCCCATTCGATATACATAATTATATCCAAAAATTTTCGCCAGATTTTCTGCCACCTTAATTATGAATTTATCCCCTGCTTCATGTCCCTTAGTATCATTAGTCCGCTTAAGTCCGTTCAAATCGCAGGAAAGCAACCCTACAGAAGTTACATTCGGATATTCATTTTTAATAAAGGTGTCGAATTCACGCCTGTTCTTCACTCCCGTCAACTGATCCTCATAGCTGAGTCTTCTGAGTATCCTTACATTATCTCTCTGCCTGATTATTATTGACATTATATAGCCTACCATCTCAAAGATACGCAAAACATCTTCCATGTGTTTTCTTACAGGATTGTCAATACCTAAAAATCCTATACAGATTTCATCTACAAATATCGGCCAGGCTATCAGTGAATGTATATCTTGAGGTTTTAAAAGCTCATACATAGAAGAACTGATTTTTTTGTATTCTTCAAGATCTTCAATAAAAACTCCCCGATGATTATAAAACTCCTGATACCATAGGTCTAACAAACCCTCATGTTCCAAGCCCTGAAGATTATCTATCTGAGGTACCGCATTTTCTGAGCACCATTCGTAGGTATTATCTGAATTTCCCTTTAAATTTTTCTCAAAAATATACGTTCTGTCTGCCTCTAATTTTCTACCCATGTAGTCCAGTATATGAATTATATTTTCTTCAGGATTGCCGGCGGATGCAGAATATTTAAGCATTTGTTTTAAAAACTCTTCTCTGTTCATACTATCTACACTCACTTTTTCTTTCAGTCAACTATAATGTGTGCTTTAAAATAATTGTTGCTATATTTGTATCTTTGAAATCTTTTCTATTATAACATTTTTTATATAACAATACGATAGTTTTATCAGAAATATTTACCCTAAATAATTGGTGGATATTTATAATAATTATCTCATAACCATTCCTTCTTTTTAAAATATATTATACCGGTGATTGCTATTGCTATGACTATTCCGATAATCACCGGGTATGCCATAGGAGATTCAAGCTCAGGCATATACTTAAAGTTCATTCCGTACCAGCCCGTAATCAGAGTCAATGGCATAATTATTGTGGTAACTACCGTAAGCACTGTCATTATTCTGTTTTGCTTCACTGAAAGTTCTGACTGGTAAAGTTCCCTGACCTGTGCCGTATACTCTCTCAAAGTAGATACTATTCCCTGAAGTCTGGCAACCCTGCCTGTAAAAAGCTCAAAGAATCTGAGATTATCGGTCATAAAAAAATCATTTTCATTCTCAGCCAATTCCTGACCGAAATCAATCAGCTGTTCATAGTGCATCTTAAGTTTCAGAAGTTCTCCTCTGATTTCATTGTTTCTTTCAAGTTCTCCCGTAAGTTTACCTTCAAGAATTCTGTCTTCTATGTTACTTATCTCACTCTCATACTTTTCAAGTATACTCAAATCACTGTTTATTATCATTTCCAAAAAATCATAAATAAATCTTTCAAGACTTGGTGTACGCCATTTCTTAACAGAAGCAAGTTTTTTTGTAAGCCCTAATACATAGCCGTCATGGTCTATGAAGACTATTCCTTTTTCATCAAGAGCAAAGGCAAAAGAATCACTTTTTTCAAATATATCTCTCCTGTCGGGAATAAAAAAACTACCCGTAAGTGAGTCGTAGTTTACCTCTGCCTTAGTCATATAGGGATTTTCGATTTCCATTTCAAGGTCTATTCCCATATTAAATTTTTCTTTATTTGCAAACCATTCAGCCGGGCTGATTACTGCCACATAGCAGCCTTCACCCTTAAATATATCTTCAAACTCAACTTTTTCCAAAGTATTTCTTATCTTATAATACATACTTCTCTCCTGATATACTAAATTTCACTGTCTAAACTCAATCTGCGCCTTACGGCTTGATTTGCACAGCACTAGCACCTTCGGTGCGTCGTCGTTAAGTGTTCACATTATATCATACCTGTCTTGAAGTTGAAACCTAAAAAGTTACAAATTCTTTTATATTCTCATATTATATATACTATTATAACTGCTGTCGGGAAGCTATATTTAAAATGTACTATATCTTTACCGCAGTAAAAGGAGTTCTAAGTGAAAAATAAAGTCTTAACCCGCAGGCTTGACAAGCTTGGCAGAATTACCATCCCCGCAAATCTCAGGAAAAGTTTAAATATAAATGATTTCGAAGAACTTGAAATAATATCAGGTGCAAATAACATTATCATCAGAAAACAAATCAATCCCGATATCTTTGGCAATATAGATGATGGCAATAATTATTTTGAATATTACGGAAACAGGATTTCTAAAAAATCCATAATTGAACTGTCAAAAATTGCAGGGCTGATGTAATCCTATTAATCAATCAGTTTTTCCCTTAAAATCTTCATCCCTTCCTTAATCTTATCTTCACTTATATTACCATAGCCTATAAGTATGATAGGTGATTTCTCTCTGCCATCCGCCCTGTCTATTCTGTGATTTGACAGTCCAACCATCTTAATTCCCACACTCTCTGCCTGTTCTATAAGTTCTTCTTCTGTAATTTCAAGATTAAAGCTAACCGCCAGATGCATACCCGCATTTTCAGCTATGAAACTTACCTTGTCACCAAAGCCTCTTAGTGCCATAATCAGGGAATCATGCCTCGTTTTATATATTTTCCTGGTTTTATTAATATGTCTCTCATAGTGTCCGCCTGTGATAAATTCTGTAAGCACAGCCTGTTCTATCCTTGGCACGGGACAGGCTAAAAAGGCAAGTTTTTTCCTATATACTTCAAGTAAGGCATCGGGCAGTACCATGAAACCAATCCTTATCGCAGGAGCTATGGTTCTTGAAAATGTCCCCAGATAGATAACTTTATCCTGAGTATCTATTGCCTTCATAGGCGGTATCGGAAGTCCTTTATACCTGAATTCACTGTCATGGTCATCTTCAATTATATATCTGTCTTTCTCCTTCAAAGCCCAGCCAAGCAGTTCTTTACGTCTTGCTATGGGCATTACCACACCTGTGGGAAACTGATGTGCAGGTGTCAGGTATACTACCTTAGCCTCTGTATTATAAAGCTCATTTACCTTCAGTCCGCCCTCATCCAGATTTATAGGCTCTATCTTTCTGTTTAACGAAGAAAATATTTTATAAGCCTGCATGTAAGTCGGATTTTCCATAGCAAAACTGCATTTTTCATCAAGAAGATGTTCTAATATCTGTAACAGATAGCCGGTACCGGCTCCGATTATCATATTTTCAGGTTTTATCACCAAACCTCTGTAGCCAAACAGATATCTGGCTATTGATTGTCTTAACTTCAGGTCGCCCTGACGCTCTCCGAGGTTAAAAAGCTCCTCACCGCCGTCTCTTAGGCACTGCCTGTATAATCTGTCCCACATCTTATATGGAAAACTTTCTTTACAAAGTGAAAACGGAGAAAAATCATATTCATAGTCTTTATTTAATCTTGATTCTTCACTTTTAATATCAGAAAAATTAAGCCTCCCCTCATTATTTACCCTGTCTATCTTATTCACATAGTACCCGCTCTGAGGACGCGCATCCACATAACCTTCTGCATAAAGCTGTTCATAGGCAAGAGTTACCGTATTTCTGCTTATCTGAAGATTTGAGGCCAGCCCCCTCTCAGAGGGCAGCCTCTCTCCGTCTGCCAGTTCCCCTTCTGAAATCAACAAGCGTATTTTACGGTAAAGCTGTTCATATAAGGGTATTTTACTTTTATGGTCAAGTTCTACTGTGAGCATATTTTCTCCTATAATATCATAAACTTGTAAAAACTCTCCGGCTGTCAAACTTACATCGAATATTCAAACTCTTTACAAACTGCTCTAAATAAGCATCATCGTTTGTTCTATTTTCCCTTATATTCTTCATTGGGGCGAACAAGTTGTAAAATTATTTCATACATAAAAGGATTAATATTATAGTTTTTATTCAAATAGTTAATCATATTGTAGGCGGATTTAATGGTCCCATCATATCCCGGCATAAATTGTGCCATATCGTCAATATCCGGGTGATTCATTTCAAATCGTCTACTCATATTGAATGAATCTACTGAAAGTTCATTTAAAATTGGCTTTGTCCGGTGAATGATATTAATAAGATTTTCAACACACCTGCATTGAATCAGAAAAAATGCAGACAACTTTTCTCCCCTATGATATCTGCCCAAGCCGATATAAAGTGTTGTCAGAATTTCATTGAGGTACCAATTAATGTCTTTGTTCTCTTTTTTGACATTCAATGGTAAACAAACTGTATCATCAAAATCGTCTTTTTTCCAAACAATTTTTCCTTCTGAAAACGGGATATTTTTTAATTCATCTCTCTCAAAAACAGCAAACTCGCAAAAAATACCATCTTCAAACATGACCTTATGCCCATCAACCGTATTTTGATAGGAAAAAGCAATTCTACTGACATTCGATAGCCAGTCCAAGCAGTTGATAAATTCTTCCTTATAGCCATCCTCTACAATAACAAAAAAGTCTAAGTCCGAAAATTCATCTAATCTATCTCTTTCAAAACCACATGAACCAAGTGCCAGTAAAGCCAGTCCTCTGTTTGTTTCTCTAATAGATTGCGCAATGGCCTGTAATCTATCAATTAACCTTTCTTTCTTTTTCATAAATTGCCTCACAATTATTCAAAATAATGTCGGTACATTTGTTCAAGATTTTCAACAGACAAATCTTTATTGTATAGCAGAGGGGAAGCAATCGCAAAGCCGGAAACAAGGGTCGCGTATTTCATACAGGTCTCAACCGAAAATCCATTTTTGATTCCATAAAGATAACCTGATACAAAAGCGTCTCCTGCGCCGTTGCTATCAACGAGAGAAAATTGCTCCACAATATCTTGAAAAACTCTTTTACCATCAGGGCTAAAATATTCTGCCCCCTTTTTACCATGCGTACAAACAACAAATTGTTTATTTGGGATGATGGCTCTTACAACTTCCTGCACTTTTTCTTCTTTCTCAAGTGCATCTGAGCTCATAAATATAACATTGGCGAATGGTATAAATTCTTGATGCCAAGGATTTGTTCCGTCAAAATCATGAATATCAAGCCAGATTTTATGTTTATTTTTTTCGAGAATAGGGAACAAATGCTTGACAAATTCACAAATATCTAACAAAATAATATCCGCTTCTTCAATGTTTTTTTCATAAGCAGTACTGTTAAAAACCTGTCCAAATTTACCATAGTCTGTATAAATACTAATTCTTTCTCCATTCTTATTCATCAGATTGGTATGTCTTTCTGTCGCGGCTTCATCTTCTATGTACTGATAGTTGATATCTTCGGATTCTAAAGCTGCCTGAATTTTGTACCCTGCATCATCATTTGCCAGTTTAGTCAACAAAGTAACATCAAAACCAAGTCGATGCAAATTGAGAGATTTTCCGGCAGCTGTTCCTCCCAATACATCACGTCGGGCATTAGCAAAGTAGGTGCCTGCTTTATTGGGGAAATCGTCTATATCAATAATGGTATCCCACGAAGTAGTTCCAATGACAAGCACCTTTGGTTGTTTATGTAGCATATTTCTATCCTCTTTTTTAGATATTTTTTCATTCATTGTAACGTAATCAGTTGCATTAGTCAATTTGCTCGGTATAAGCCTATATACTACTCACTTGCACTTATACGCCATTCTGTAGTAGAATATAAACTTAGGTATTTTTAATAAATAGATTTTATATTATCCCATATTAGGAGGAAATAATGGTATTATCCTGCAATAATATTTCAAAAGAATTTGTAACCGGCCCTGTGCTTAAAGAGGTCAGTTTTCATATAAATGAACGTGAAAAAGCTGCGATTGTCGGTATAAACGGAGCGGGCAAATCAACTCTTTTAAAGATAATAATGAATGAAATGTCTGCCGACAACGGAGATGTCTTCCTTGCAAAAGGTGCTACCATAGGCTATCTTGCCCAGCACCAAAACATAGATACCGAGCTTACCATCTTTGATGTAATGCTGGAAGTAAAAAAAGACATTCTTGAACTTTCGGATAAGATGCGAAGTCTGGAAGCAAAAATGAAGCAGGCTGAGGGTGCTGCCCTTGATGATATCTATGAAGATTATTCAAGGGTTACACATGAATTTGAACTTAAAAACGGTTATGCCTACAAGAGTGAAATCACAGGTATATTAAAAGGACTGGGCTTTGACGAAGAGGATTTTACCCGCAAGGTAAACACCCTTTCAGGCGGTCAGAAAACCAGAGCCTACCTTGCAAGACTTCTGCTCTCAAAACCTGATATCATCCTGCTTGACGAGCCTACCAACCACCTGGATATGAATGCTATAGGCTGGCTTGAAACCTATCTTAAGAATTTTAGCGGAGCCGTACTTATAGTCGCCCACGACAGATATTTTCTTGACGGAGTCGCAGAGAAAATAATTGAGCTTAATAACTGCAAAGCTACTACCTTTATGGGAAATTATACCGACTATGCAAACAAGAAAAAAGCTTTAAGGGAGGCTGAACTTAAAGCCTACCTTAACCAGCAGAAAGAAATAGCCCACCAGGAGGCGGTAATAGACAAACTCCGTTCCTTCAATCGTGAAAAGTCCATTAAAAGGGCTGAAAGCCGCGAGAAAATGCTGGATAAGATAGAAAGAGCAGATAAACCGACTGAAATTGATGCTTCTATGAAAATCTCCCTCAAGCCGCATAAGGAGAGCGGTAAGGACGTATTAAATGTAGAAAATTTAACAAAATCCTTCGAGGAAGTTTTATTTGAAAATATAAATTTTGAAATAAAAAGAGGGGAAAGAGTAGCTATCATAGGCGGCAACCCGGCTCGAACGTGACGTTAAAAATATTAACTTGCT
>ERZ773067.1449-NODE-1449-length-12699-cov-3.424549_pt1 | contig 12699 bp, 2 predicted proteins | sample MGYA00580622_ERZ773067 | MGnify/ENA primary metagenome ERZ773067 (study PRJEB29015, sample SAMEA2737998) | human oral metagenome | biome: human oral; feature: human-associated habitat; material: dental | place: China | collected 2113 ...
GGGGAGCTGAAATCACCTATGCAACAGACGGTTTAAATAATCTTGACAGTGATTTCGTGCTCTTTGAGTAGTTAGAGGAGAGATATGAAGAAAAAGAAATTAATAACTGCAATTAAGCAGGCAACTGCGGGATTGCTGGCGGGAGCGATGGTACTTACCGGGATGCCTCTTGGGAGTATAACGGCTCATGCAATGGTATTACAGCCTAATTATCAGCTTTTTGCCAATGCACCTACCGGTTCAGTTATAGGACCTGATCTCTACAGAAATATCCCCGTTGTAAAAATCGGAAGCAATACATTTGGAGGTTCACAGGGTACCGCATTTGTTTTTGGAAAGGCATATACAGGTACCAATGCGTACGGTATCGGTGGAGTTACTATACCCGGTACATATAATTCATTTAATATAGGTGCCTTGCTTGACAGAGATTCTGTAAATAATAACCCGCAAAAGGGTTATAATAATGTTACAAGATCCGCTTACAGCAACAACTGGTGGACTACCTACTACGGCTTTGGAAGAACGGCCGAGGCTCCGTATAATACACTTGCAGGACCTAACGGACTGCTGCCTATGATATCACCTGAAGTTACGTCATGGAGCGGTCTTAGACCTATGGCTGCCAGTGCCCCCGATACAGCAAGTATGGGTGTATTTTTGGCAGGAAATGACGGTGAAGTGGTGGAAGTACCTGTACCGACTAACTACAGTTCAAAATACAGCACCGGCTCAAGTCCAAATAAGATAGAGGTTAGAATGGAGGTTAAACCTACTCCTGATGAGCAAAAGATTTTGATCACTTGGACAGGATATAATCCGAACAGCTATCCTGTACATTTTTGGATCGGTGCAGAGGCCGATACAATGGTGGCAGGTACAGATACCTCACCTTCAATCATATCTGATAATCAGAAACATCTTCATATGATCGATTATTTTAATCAGGGCATATCAAGCAACTGGGCATATAGAGGTGATTTTGCAACTATAAAGGCGGCGGGACATGTAAATGATACAGCTCTTACAGACTTTGATGCCAGATTAGTTGGTGACGGTGAGGGTAGAGTATGGGCAGGAGAGTATGATGATACAGCTTCGTTGGCTCACAGAAGCTGGGTATTTTCAACCAATAAGGACAATAATATCTTAGTACAGCAAGGGGATGCCGCGGCAGGTTTTTCGGGCTATCTTCCTATGGAGTCCGGAGAGGTAAAATCTGTAAGCTTTGAAGTATCAATGAGGGCTGCGGTGTACTATGTGGATCCGGGCTACACCGCAGGAGACTCAAACGGATATCTTGCACAGCCTTTTACAAAGCTTGAAGATGCAGTTTCTGCGATAGGACAAAGCGGTGCCAAGAAGGCATATATTTATGTTGCAGGTCCTACCGAAGTAGAGAATACAATAACTATCCCGGCTAATCTGGATCTTCAGATAGAGACCAGCCCATATAATACGGGACTGTTTGCCGGAAAGTTTTCAAGAGGATATTTCCCGCTTGGAGGAGATCCTGAAAAAAGCAATACAGAGATTATTAAAAGAGCCACAAATTTAACAGGACCGATGTTTAAAGTAAATAATGCTTCATCAACACTTAGTTTCTACAATATAACAATTGACGGAAATAAGAGTAATGTAGTGGCAGATTCTCCTATACTTGATATCAGTGCAGGTGAGGTAAAGGTCACCGATAAAACTACCATACAAAACAATGCGGTAGCAAAGATAGGTTCAAGCGAACCAACAGCCTCTGCAATACATGTAAGCGGCAGCGGTGTTCTTACATTAAATGCACTTGACAATCCTGTAAGTATTACAGGAAATGAATCAAGGACTTCAGGTACTGAAAAGCCGGTATCTGCAATTACAGTTAATGACAATGCTTCAAACAATATGTCGGCCGCTACACTTGACGGAGTTAAGTTTGCTAGAGCCAGAGCTATAAATGTGGCAGGTGATGTAACTGTAGACGGAAATAAGAATAAATTTACAAATCCGGACTCTACAGTCACTGAAAGTAAGGCAAATGTAAACTTAGGTAAGAGTATGCTCAATGTGGAAAAGGGCAGACAGCTTAGCGGTACTATAGGTGTTTCCATAGGTGATGCGCCTCAGACAACAAGTGATCAGGACGGTAGACCTGTAATAGATTATGCAGGCAGACCGGGAGATACAATACCCTACTCGCCATCAAATGTACCTTCAGATATTGACGGTATAAGTGTCGGAATGGGTGTGGCATCGGCATGGGTAACTGACGGTGCAGGTGCAAAAATAGCTTCGGCACCTCAGGATACAAAGGTGGTTTACTATAAAGCACAGAAGTTTGATTACACTGTAAGCTATATTGATCCTGACGGAAATACTATGAAGCTTTCAGACTTGACAATGGGAAGCAATACCATTCCGGGTACAATTGATGCCGGAAACAAGTATGCACATGCCTTTAGAGCAGCGGCGGGATCTGATGTATCCATTCCTATGCCTACACATACAGGATATGCATTCGGAAGCGCTACAGGTGCGGTGGCACCTTTAATAGTGGATACAACTCCGGGTTCTCCTACATTAGGAAATATATCGGGAAAAACTCCTGCAAGGCCTGTAGATATTGTTATAAATTTCATCAGAAATGAAGTAAGATATAAGTTTGACTCAAAAGGCGGCTCAAATGTAGGTGATAAGACAGAGGCGGTTTCAGCCGGAGCTTCTACACTTGGTGCACTGCCTCAGCCTACAAAGACAGGATATGACTTTGTAGAGTGGAGAGCATATACGGATACAAACGGAGACGGAAGCTTTAAAGCTGCCGACGGTGATGTGGACCTTGGAACATTCTCAGGATACCCGGCTCCTTCTGCGGCAGCCACAACATATCTTTATGCGGTATGGACACCGGGACCTGATCTTTATAAGGTAACTACATATCATAAGAACAGCAATCCGGCACTGCCTTTGACCTTCGGTTCAGATATTGATCTCGGACATCAGATAGAGGCGGTTGTGGATAAGGATCATATAAGCGTTCCGGGATACAGATACGGAACCGCTACCTGGACACCGGTATCGGCAGGAACACTTGAACCTAATCCTTCAGTGACACCGGGAATACCTGAAGGTCGTTTCCATATAGCAAGTATGCCGGCTTCAGATGTTAATCTTAATTATAAGTATACAGTTGATCCTTCACAGACATTTACATTTACAGTAAGGCATCTTGATGCACTCGGAAATGCACTTCCGAATATAAATACATTAACTCAGACAAAGAGAGCTGAGCAAAGTATAAGTGCACAGCCTGAGACAAATGTACCGGGATACAGCTACTCCACCTATCATATCACCGCAGGTGAAAATGACGGTGCGCCGGGAAGCTATGTGCTTGGACTTAATCATGTGGAAGACACTCAGACACCATATATTGTTTCAAATGATCCGGGAACAGGTTCATTTGTAGGATTTATGCCGAATCAGAATGTATCGATAGATTATATTTATACAGCCGACTCAGGTATGAACCTTGTAAGAAGATATTATGACAGAATTACAAATAAGCTTCTTACAAGCCAGGTAGAAGCCCAGATGCCGGGAGGAATTGTAAGTGCATCAATCCCTGCACTTGGAAGTGATGCCGGAAATAAACTTTACGGTTATTTATGGGATGCATCATCTACAGTAATAAAAGAGGATGTAGGTAATCCGGGTGTAGATTATGCAGGAATATCAGTAAATGCTGCAAACGGTGATCTTACAGGCTCAATGCCTCCAAACGGAAACGGAGTAAAGGCGGATTATAAGCTTAGTCGTGACGCTTCAAAGTGGAGAAATATAAACTTTGTAGTGGCAAATGCTCCGTATAATAACGGTGCGGTTAATCCGTTACCGGCAGGAGCACCTACAAGCTTCCTTGCAAGTGACGGAGGAGTCGGAAGCGGATTTGCTTATGACTTTAACAGATTAAAGACTGACGGATATGTTCCTGATGTAACTCCAAGCAGATATTATATGTTTGCAGGATGGTTTAAGGATGCTGCGGCTACAATAGCAGTGGGAGACGGTGATACATTCCCGACAGACAGTGCACCGCTTGTACTTTATGCAAAGTTTGTAGAAGACCCGTCAAAGTGGATTGATATAAACTTTGTAGCAGGAAGTAACGGAAGCATCTCGGCACCTTCAAGTATGCATATACCATATGATTATACATGGTCACAGATAGCATCACAGTTACCGATGGCAACACCTGTAGCAAACTATAACTTTAACGGTTGGAAGGATGCGGCAGGAAATCAGATGGCAGGGGCATCAACCCTGACAAACAAAGCGACCTATACTGCAATCTTCAGTATGGATCCGGCTACATGGGGAACAAATGTAGGAGCTGTAAGCCCCAGAGGAAGAATAGGCTCTGACGGAAGCGGAGAAATAGTAATAGACGGAACAACACCGGGTAATGTATATGTAATAAGCGAACCGAGCGGAAAGATTATTGCAGTGGTACCGGGTGATGCAAACGGAAATGTAACAGTGGTACCTGATATGATACCGGGAGCACATTACAATGTGCAGGAAGGTACACCTGATACGGTTGCCAATATCGGAAGTGATATTTCAACTGTTTCGGGAACTGCGGTTTCAGCACCGAAGGATGTATACATACCGACAGTTGAAAACAACTACAATGTCGGATATGATCCGAATAATGAAGGAATGGCAAGAATTGTTGTAAATCCTGCCGATCCTGATGCAGAGTATGCACTGATTGATGAAGCCGGAAATGTATTAAAGTATCCGGGAAGTGACAATGGATGGATGACACCTGTAGGAAGCAATCCTTCAACAGTTACCTTTGACAATCTTAACCCGAATGAAACCTATACTGTAGTGGCAAGAAGAAAGGGAGACAGCAGAATACCTGATCCTTTGGCAAAACTTCCTGACGGAAATCAGATAGTGGCAAATCCGGGTGATATGGCGGATGCCGTCAAATACATTGTTGAAACAAGAAACGGTACAATAGTTTCAGTCGGAGATACATCGGTAGGAGCCGATGCTTATTCAGAGGCAAAAGCAAAAGAAGTTGTAAAAATACATGCAGAACCTACTGATTCAAACGGAAAGAACTTCCTTTACTGGAGTGTTCTTGCAGGAAGAGCGGTGGGAGTAAGCGGCAAGATAACACAGGCCGATTACACATTCACTCTTTCAAATTCAAACATTGTTTTAAAGGCTGTATATGAGCCTGTAAAGGTGGCAGGAGATGATGCCGACCTTACAGAAAGAATAAGGGGAGGAGCCGAAGGAGAGTTCGGACTTGAGCCAAGTCAGATACCCGGACTTGCCCATGACCTTACAACAGAGCTTGACAGATCCCTTATCGGAGTAAACGGAGCAAATGTAGAGTACAGGGTAATCTTTAATAAAAGAGATGCAAAGAGTGTAGAAGTAAGTGCGGTTAAGCCTCTTTCAGTTTCAGGTATAAACCATGTTCCTGCATATACCGCAGCATATGGACTTGATATAGAAGTTGAAAGATATGTAAACGGAAGACTTGTAGGAAGAGCTACAGACTCAAATGCAACAGTTGATGTAGTGGCACAGCTTCCGGGAGAGGATACCGATCAGCTTGATTATCAGCTCTTTGATGTAACACCTGATGCACTTGGAAACATCACACCTATAGAGGTTGCCATCACTACGGATGCAGCAAATAATGCAGGACTTCTTAAATTCAGCGGTAATTTAATGCATTCATATGTGCTTGTATACTCAAAGGCATTTAAGATAACCTTTGTAGATAATAAGCCTGTACTTGACCACCTTCACTTAAACGACACATCAAGAAACTTCTACCACAGATTTAAGGTAAGAAGAAAGGAAAGTGTTGAGGAAAGTTATTACAGTACGGATTATGATGTAGTAACAGCCTATGCAAGAAATGATGTGGCAAATAACTTAAAGTCACCGTTTGAGGATATTTACGGTGTACAGTATGACTATGTAAACTGGTCAACAAAGGAAGATAAGCTTGCGCTGTTTGATACGGCAGGAGCGGTAACCAAGAGAACGGTTGTATTTGCATACTACAAAGACAATAGAGTTGAAGTTGCAAAGGCAAGAGTGGATCTTGGAAATACAATTGAAACTGCAAGAGATCTTACAGGAGATATATACCTAAAGGTTGGAGAAGTTGAAGAACTTAATGCAGCGATTGCCCATGCTGTTGAAACACTTAGAAAGGCAAGAGATCTTGTATCTCCTGACGGAACAACCTACCTTCGTCAGGCAAACTATGAAGAATTACAACAGGCTATAGATGCTTTAAGAGAGCTTATAGACAAGTATTCAAAGCTTGCAAGGCAAAGAGAGGATGAAAGAAACAGAAGAACAGGAGGAGCCAGCGGAGGCGGAAACACTTCATCGGGAAGAGGAAGTAAGCTTTTGACTCCGGGAGAAAAGTCCGGACAAAACACCGCATTAAATGAAAACAGTAATACATTGGTATTTATGCTTGGTGTTGACGGAAAGTGGGAGAGAAATCCTGTAACCGGAGGCTGGTCATTTGTACTTAACGGCGGAACACCTCTTAATGATATCTGGGGAAAAATATCATTCAAAGACAGTACCGGAAAAGAAATTTCACGCTGGTATTACTTTGATAAGAATTCAACCATGGCAACAGGTTGGATATATGATACAAAGCATGGATATTGGTATTTTATGAATCCTAATGAAGGAAGTGAACTTGGTCAGATGGTAACAGGCTGGGTAGCGGATGCAGGTAAGTGGTATTACATGAATGAAAATACCGGTATACTTGAAACAGGCTGGCATTTAGATCCGCAGGATAACAGATGGTATTTCCTTGATAACAGCGGAGCGATGTTAACCGGTTGGCAAAATATCGGAGAAAAGTATTACTATTTAAATCCTATAGCTCCACAGCAAAATTCCTATGAATGGGATGCCAGTGCCTTTAAGTGGAATTATGTTAACAAAAATACAAGACCGTACGGCTCAATGTATGCAGGTGAGACTACACCTGACGGATACAGTGTGGATGCAAACGGTGTTCGTAATTAGTGACATAGGAGAAATAGATGAGAAAAAAGACAATTAAAGCAAAAATAGCGAGCTTGTTGTCGGCAAGCATGGCATTAGCCATGCTTGCCCCGGCAATGCCGGCGCAGGCTGCTACGCAGGGAACATTGGTATTTGATTTTTATGAAAATGCCAGTGATTCACTGACCGGACCTGCTGCAAGCTATCAGATTGTAATGGAAGGAAATGTGGGAGACACTATTGATACGGATAGTACAAGTTCAACATTTTCAGGCCTTAATGTATTTGGTGGTAGAACAGGCTTACCGTGGCAGACCGGAATAAGTGCAAGTAATGTAGCTGAATTTGCAGTTCCTACATCAGGAGCCAATATAGGTAAGCATGAAGGAAATGTAAAAGGAAAAAGCTGGGAAGGAACGGGAGCCGGAGGACTTGATCTTAAAGGATATAAGATTAAAGAGTTTAGAGCGGCCAAGGGACTTGGAGATTTCCCAAGAGCCGGACTTGATGTAAACACCATACAGAATGTGACCTATTATGCCACTCTTGAAAGTAACGGTCAAGATGCGATGACTATTGATGAACTTCATGTGCCTGATGCAAGTACTGCATATGTGCCAAGTCTTAGTGCAACAAGTACAGGACCGCTTAACGGACCTCATAAGGTGCTTGAGAGTGTACAGGCGGTACCTTATTCCATACCGGGATATGCGGTAACAAATGTAACACTTACCGGAGACGGTTCTGCAAAGGCACTTTCCTATATGGGAGGAAGTATACCGGCATCAAAATTTATATCCTTTAAAACATCAAATAAAAATGTGGCAATAAAGTATGAGTACGGTATTGATAATTCAGTATTTACAGTAAAGGTAGTGGATAAGGTATGGCAAAATGATGCCGCACCGGGTTCGTTCTCTCATTCTTCAAATACTGTAAAGAGCCAGAATAACAGAACTTCTGCAAATGTTACAGGACAGGTTCTTACAAGGCTTAATGATAACGGAGCCAGAAAGATTACTGCAAACGGTAATTATGTGGATATTACAGGTACGGCTGCGCTTCCAAGCAGATATGTGCTTGATCCGAGTGAGCCTGTAACCATAAGCTATGATAAGGGTACTCCGGACAGTTCTACAGGTAAGTTTACACAAAACGGTGGAGATATATCAGGAGGCAATCCTGCAATCCCGACACTTATACCGGCGGCGGATTCAGGTTCTGATTATACCAAGATAAGTGTAGGTGCCGCTCCGGAATATGTAATAAACGGACAGCTTCCAAACCAGAATGTAACCATAACTTATAATTATTATGAGAATCCTAATTATTATACTGTTATAGATTTAAACTACATTGATAAAGAGGGAAACTCAGTTGTAGATAAGATATTACAGGAGCATCCCGGATTATTAACGGATATTGCAACAGTAGTACCTCCTGCGGCACCGGCAGTAGGAGTACCATACACTGACGGAACCAATGTGTACATGAGGGTTAATGTATCACAAAAGGATTATCAGATTCCTGTACCTGCCCTAAATGACTATATCAGTGATGTTTCAAATCCTACAAAGCTGCCTTCAGTTGATACGGAAGATGCGCTTAAATGGAATGCATCATACAGATATATATCAACCGGAACAAGTACAGCTCCGACAGCTGCGACTGAAGGTTGGAACGCAGGTTCACATGCGTACTATGGAGTAACTATTGATAAGGATGGAGACGGAAATGCAGACACACCTACCACAAGCGGTAAGCTGGCTGTAATGTATACTCTTGATCCTGATAAGGTTGCCTCAGTGGTAGCGGTTGGAATAGGAACGGGTCAGCTTATAGTTGATGACGGACTGGCTACAGAGCATGAGTACGGAACAGACGCTTCAGATGTGGCAAGGCTTTCAAGACAGAATATAACTGCAAGCGATTATTCACTTACAGTTAATGAAAGCAATTTACCTACACCAAAGCCTGCAATGGGATATAAGTTTGGCGGATGGCAGTATAACGGTACAACAATCACTGCATGGCCATATGTAATCAATAATATTCCAAGGACAACAACAAGTGTACTTATAAGGGGAATATTTGAAAAAGATACGGATAAGTGGAATACCTATCATCTTGCAGCGGGAAACACACATGTACAGCTGCTTGCAGGAGATAAGGCTGAGGTTGCAAATACCGACACTTCAGGAGTTCCAAGAGGAAGTATTTTATTTAATGAACTTGATGCATACACCCAGACAGCTACAGGAGGAGTATCTGTAGATGCAGGATACACACTTGAGTGGCGCAATCAGATGGGAGCACTTATATCGGCTACAGATAATATAGCCGGACTTAACGGACAGACCTTTACGGCATTTGCTGTAAGTACCTCACCTGAGGCAACATACACTCCGAATGTAACGGCTGAACTTGATTCAAGCGGAGCACCTGTTATAGCGGTGGATGCACTTGCACCTGCACCGATGGATTCAAGACTTAACTACATCGTTACAGACGCGGCAGGAAATGTGGTAGCGGTTCTTACAGGTGTATCTGTAATGACAAATGGAGGAAATATAACAGGAAACTTCCTTACCCCCGGAAACACATATAAGATTGCAACGGCACTCAGCACTGAGCCGGTAAGTGTCGGAAGTCCTCTTCCAAATTCACCGGGAATAAGTGCACCTACAACCGCAACAGTTCCGGTAGCACCTACACCGATAGTAACGGAGGATCCTGCAAATCAGGGAATGGCAAGCATTACCATAAGCCCGACAGCACCTAATACAGAGTATGCACTTGTAGATGATGCAGGTAATGAGGTATATCCGTTCAGTGCACCTACAGGAAATACAATAACATTCGGAAATCTTAATCCGGGAAAGGTTTATAATGTAGTGCCAAGGCCGGTGGGAAGTAATGACAGTCCGGCAGCCAGACAGGCGGCAGGAGCAAGTCTTCCTGTAAACACTGCAAACTTAGGATTAAGTGTAAGCAGTTTTGATGTAACTATAGTTGAGGGTAATTATGATGCACCGGATAACTTTAAGATAAAAGGCAGACAGGAAAGTGATGCTTCAAAGCTTAAAGGTTTAAGTAAGGGTGATGCGGTAGAGATAGTTGCAAAGCCTATCGATAAGAACTCAAATATGTTTAAGGGCTGGAATGTTATAAGCGGAGGAGTTACACCGCAAAGCGGAATAAGGATAACATTTACAATGCCGAACAAACCTGTAGTACTTCAGCCTATGTATGATGACGGAATAGACTGGCAGGCTGATGATTATAATGACAATATACAGTCAAATAAAAATGTCGGAGTACAAAAGCCTGAACTTAGCGGAGTATCGGCAACAGATAAGTTTAAGATTGTTATAGATAAGGACAGCGTTCCGGCATCTGTAAAGACAATGATAGGAAGTACACTTGATGATGCATATCATGATGTATTTATGTTAAAGGTCAGAGTAATGAGACAGCCGGGCGGAACCGGAAACTGGGAAGAATATATTCCTGCAAGCGGAGAACTTGATCTGAATACATTTATTGAAACAGGAGCATTGGTATCCACAAGAGAGTATAAGCTTCATAAATTGGCTTCAAGTTCAAATGCTGTAGAAGAAGTTCATGTAGATGAATTTGCATCTTCGGATCATTCAAACTATCAGGGTCAGTTTAATATAAACTTAAAGGCCGGAAGTTCATACATATTCGGTTATACAACACCTCTTACATATAAGATTAAGGTAAGGGATAACAGAGATAATGATCTTATTACAACACTTACCCTTAAATCAACAGAGGCTGTAAAGGATAAGAAGTCATTATATGCTTCAAGAATAGTAAGCGACTATGTGGACAATAACGGTATTACCTGGCATTATGAGGGACTTAGTACCGACAAGGATACATATACCGCCTATGACGATACTTCAAAGGTAACGGCAGACGGAACAATTTATGTATTCTATTCAAATGATAAGAGCGAAAGAGCAAAGGCTGAGAGTGATTTAAAATCAGCTGTAAACTATTCAAGGGCTGATCTTAAAAGCTATGATGCCCCGTCACAGGCACTTTTAACTGCAAAGCTTGATGCACTTCAGGCATTGCTTGATAAGACAAACAGAAAGGCATCAACAGCGGAGTTAAAGGCCGCACTTGATGAGCTAAATAAATTACTGGCAACACTTAAGCGTACAGAACGTGGCGGTGGCGGCGGAAGCCGTGGAGGCGGCTCAGGCTCAGGCGGTTCAGGAAATAAGGGAACTACAGGAAATCCTGTAAAAGTAGGATATGACGGAACCTGGGAACTTTTAAATCCTGAAGAAGCTAAGAATAATCTTGATGCCAGCAGATGGGTATTTAACCTTAGAACCGGCGGAAGGATTACAGGATGGGCTTACTTAAGCTACACCTATGATGGTCAGACAAAGTCGTCATGGTATCATTTTGGAACAGACAATAAGATGGATTCAGGATGGTTCTTTGACGGAGCAAATAATAAGTGGTATTACCTTTCTATGGAACATAACGGATTCTTCGGTGAAATGAAGACCGGATGGATCTTAGACGCAGGAAGGTGGTATTATCTTAATCCTTCAAGCGGTGAAATGCTTACCGGCTGGGTAAGTATAGGAAATGAATTCTATTACTTAAATACTTCGCCCGGTCAGGCAGGAAAGCCTTATGGAGCAATGTATCAAAGTGAAAAAACCCCTGACGGTTACAATGTAAACGAAAGAGGAGTTTGGTATTAAATAATACCTGCTGCCCCCCTATCGGAGAAATCCGATAGGGGGTTTTTATATTCAGAGAAGGTATAATTAGATATTATCAGGGCAAATGCCACCACTTTGTTTAGGTTACATGCTTGATAGAATTTAGAAAAAGATTAACCTAAGATGAAATATTGATGTATAATTATATGATAAAGGTTCAAAAGAACTTTTAGTTCAAAAAATATTATAAATATGAGAATTTTAAAACAGGAGAATTTAATGGAAAGATTTGTTGACAGATTTATTCGTTATGTAAAGAAAAATACAAGATCTGATGAAAGTAATATAGGTGTAAAAATACCGTCAACTGATTCACAAATGGAGTTTTTAAAAGAACTTGGTGAAGAACTTAGGGAGATAGGTTTAGAAGATATAAAGATAAACCCAAAGAATGCCTTCCTTACGGCAACTCTTCCTGCAAACAGTGAAAAAAAAGAGGTAATCGGATTTATAGCACATGTGGATACGGCAGATTTTAATGCGGAGAATATTAATCCGCAAATACATGAAAATTATAATGGAGAAGATATTTTGCTGGGAGATAGCGGTTTTGTGTTATCTGTAAGTGATTTTCCCAATTTAAAAAATTATATAGGTGAAACTTTAATAACAACTGACGGAAATACTTTGCTTGGGGCGGATGACAAGGCAGGAGTATGTGAGATAGTTTCAGCTATGGAATATCTTGTAAACAATCCTGATATAAAGCATGGAAAAATAAGAGTTGCATTTGGATGTGATGAAGAAATCGGAGTGGGTGCCAATAATTTTGATGTAGAGGACTTTGGTTGTGATTATGCCTTTACAATGGATGGCAGCACTGTGGGAGAACTTCAATATGAATGTTTTAATGCGGCAC
>ERZ773067.1452-NODE-1452-length-12685-cov-6.174268_pt1 | contig 12685 bp, 11 predicted proteins | sample MGYA00580622_ERZ773067 | MGnify/ENA primary metagenome ERZ773067 (study PRJEB29015, sample SAMEA2737998) | human oral metagenome | biome: human oral; feature: human-associated habitat; material: dental | place: China | collected 2113 ...
ACTGCTTCCGGCTGGTCTGCTCGTAATCTGTTTACCAAAGCTTCTAATGGCACCATTACCGCTTTCACTCCAGGCAACGTAGCGCAATTCATCCGTGTCAGTGAAAACCCTGATGCAAAGGCGCAACGGGTTGCATGGATTACGGATCAGGAGCCGGGTGATGGCGTGTTGCCGCTCTCATGGGTACGCCCACGCAACAGGCTCATGATGTTCTCTATGGCCTTTTTGATACGTTCTGCCATTTCCTTCATCCGGGTCTCGTGGGACGCTTCTCCCTCTTTGGCAGGCACCTGTTTTGCCATGGACAGCATCTTTTCGGCGCCCCGTTCCTGATACTGCCGCAGGTCCTTCAGTTCTTCCGTACCATGCCCTCTGCCATCCTCTTCTGCAATCCTTTTCATGATCGACTCATGATTGGGAATCCACTTGTCCAGTGCACTGTCGGCCATCTCACGCGCATGCTGCGCCTCTTCCGGTGTGGTTGCCCTGTTCATGGCAAGCAACGATTCCTGATACTCGATCTGCTGCAGTTTGGCATCCCGAATGGCGCTGAAAATCTCCGGGTGTTCACCATCGTAGCGGGTGGCCTCCCTGATCGCGCCAGCCGTCCCGGTAGAGATGGGCGTTGCGCTGTCAAAGGCGTCGGCCGGGTTATCCTGGCTGTCACGCACGGGCAGGCGTGACTTCGCCTTTTCCATGATAGACGACATCTCATCATTCCGTCTTTGCTCGGTCGACAGATATCTGCTTCTGTCCTCCGGCCCCATGGACAACGGGGCGAGATGCTGTTCAGAAAACGAGGCATCACCCTCGGCAAACCCCGACAGGATCAGGTCCTGAATCTTTCTGTTGAGCCGGTATTCGGGTTTGGCATCGACCATGTCGGAGTATTCCCCCAGCAGGTGCTCGGCCCTGCCGCCCGTTCTCATCTCCCTTATGGCTTCCTCCATGGTCATGTCCTGAGATGCGGCGAAGTCACCCAGGCGGGAGCGAAATCTGTCCTCATACTGGCGGTTTTCATCTGCCAGACTGGCGTATGCCCGGTTCATTCTCCGCATCTGCTCCACGTTCTCGCTGGCACGCGTCAGCGCATCATCGGATCCGGATAGCGCCAGCGGGCTCGTGTATGAGCGTTCCGTTGCCGTAGCAGAGACTGTGGGGCTTTTCGATGTGTGGGCACCTTGTTGCGAGGCACCAGACGGCGGTGCACCGGACGCGGTGTCCTGCCGGGGCCTGGCTGTAGCATGGAACTCCATGCCGGCATGTTGGGCGTGGGCCTGCTCTGCATCGGCTCTTTGCCTGAGCACGGCGGCAGCGGCCCTGGCAGCCACGACGGGGGCGCCAAGAACCTTAGCCGTTGCAAAGCCGACCGTTCCCATGAGGGTCCCGATACTGCCGGCAACGGCACTGATGCCCGCACCTGCATCCGCGACGCCCTGTGAAACCGGCTGCTGGCCCGGGACGCCCCGGGGTACCATCTGCGGGGAGGGTTGCTGTACCTGGGCGTTTTGCCGGGGCGGCTCCTGTCGGGGTTGTGCGTGCATGCCCCGGCCTTCCTGGTTGAGCTGGGCAACAATCCGTTGCAGGCTGAGCAATGTACCCGGTTCATCAGCCTGCTCACGCATCTCCTGCAGTATGTGCTCGACTTCTTCCTCCGACAGCCCCTTTCCGAGAAGCTCGTCGCGTACGATGTCTTCGTCAGGCATCCCTGGCTGCGCGGATGATTCACTGGTCTGCTCCAGTTCCTCATCAGGAACGCGGATTTCTGCTGACTCTCCAGCGTGAACCCCGTCTTCTGGCGCTGCCTGACCGGGCAAGTCCATTCCTGCTTCAGCACCGGCGGCTGGTTCCTGATGTGATGCATCTGCTGAGGGCGTTCTGCCGACGGCATCACCGGTTTGGTCCGACACGCCAGTATCCAGGTCTGGAATTTCATCATGCGTCATCTCTGTGGGGTCTGCAGGTCCATTCACGCCAGTTTCTGCGTCATTGTCCTGTTCTTCCTCACCCACAAGAGGCGCTGCAGTATGTGGCGGAATTTTTGGTTCGTCTCTGTCAGCCATGATCAGCCCCCTTCACTGGATTTGCGACTGCTTGCTGGTCGATGCCGCTCGGTTGCGGGCCGCATCTACCTGGGTGCGTGTGTTCTTCAGCTTCTGCACGGTATAGGTTGCGAGCAGGGTTTCGATCCGCTCCTTTTTTCTGTCGATGGCTTCCTGCATGTAGTTCACAATGGCGATGGTTCTCAGGTACTCCACCATCAGGCCACGCAGGGAGAGCTTGCGGATTTCCTGGTCCCAGGCCGGGTTGCCAAAGCGTTTGCTCGCCTCTGTCTTGAGCATTTCGTTGGCAGACATGGCGTCATATTCACCTATTGGCGGCAGAGGCGGCATGCCATGGGTCTCGCCATCTTTCATGCCTTCCTCGGTGCTCTGCCCGGCCGCACGGGCCTGGGCGGCATCTGCAGCGGCAGCCATTGCCTGGGCGGAATCCACGCCCTCGCCAGCCGCAGCCCCATTGAACAGAATGTCGTGTTGCGCCTTGGTATCGGCCCCCAGCGTCTGGACATCCTCCGGATGGCCATCACTGATCGGAAACGTGTCGCAGAAGTAGGGGGCTGGATCCGTTCGCCATCCCAGTCTGTTTCGCCTGAAGGCGTACTGCAGCTGATCCGGCCTGAACGGGCTGTTGCTGCGGTTATCTGCCTTGCCCTGAAACGAAGCGGCCCGGGCCGCCTGCTGGTCCGCACTGCCATAGCTCAGGTGCAGATGCTTGACCATGGGCTCGCTTGGCGTGTTGCCCGACACCCCCACCTGCTGCCCGGCCTGCACCCGCATGCCTACCCTGATCTTCGGATCGAGCCCTCCCAGATGGTAATAGGCAACCACATCGCCATTGTCCCGCTTGATCAGCACGGCCGTGCCCGCCGTTTTCATGTCACCGGCATGGGTGACGAGCCCGTCGGTTGTTGCATATACCGGTTTGGACATGGCGTTTGTGGAGAAATCCAGTCCGTCATGCACATGTGGCCGGGTGTTTGCACTGCCAAAGTTGCCACTCCCCCCGGGCCGCAGTTTGCCGAATCTGCCAGACACCACTTTTTTGTCGGTCGGCGCAACCATGCATGTCTGCGCATGCGCCGCTGTTGTCTCCAGCAGCACGGTTATGGCAATCAGAACACGGGCAGCGCGCAGCATGTTCATTCTATGTCAGCCTGCCTGCGCTGCGAGTTGGTCCGCCCGGCGTTGGCCTTTGTTACCTCCTCCGTTCCGTTCGATTGCGCCTCGTTGGCTACCAGTGCGGCCAGCATGGCCTCCATGCGCTCCTTCTGCTGGTATTCCCTGAGCATGATGGCCAGCTTGAACCCCTGCGCCCGCAGAAGTTCGATCATCAGACCGTGCTCGTTCTGCCCGCGCAGCATGGCCGACCATTTCTGGTGCTCCGGAGAGTTTCCCGAGTAACGCTTGACTTCTTCTTCGAACATCGCGGCCACCGATTTTGCTTCGCCCGTTTCCGTTCCAGCCGATCCGGAGTGCTCCAGCTCGATGGCCTTGAGGGAGTTGATGGCAGGTGACGTCAGCGCATCCTTGCGTGCCTTGGCCAGCACATAGGCATCGGTGGCAGCGCTTTTCTGGGCTCCCTTGGGTACGACATTATCAGGCAGCCCAACCATGTTGTTGATCACGCCCTTCTTTGCCTCGTTGACGGGATCGTCGTTGCCGCTGGACTCGAAAAGCGTTGCCACATCCACCGCAGCGCCGGGAAAGCCGCCAACGGTGTCGCAGAAGCCCGCGTCCACCTGGTCCTGTGTGCAGAATTTCCGGTTCATGTCCAGCAGTTCCCGTCGTGCCTTCACGGGGCTCCGGTAATTCCCCGGTCCGGCCAGAACTTCCTGGGTCACGGCCTCTGCACGCGCTGCGTCCATGTCCACCTGGCGCACGGCCAGCGCCTGCCGAAATGCCGTCTGATCGCAGGGGTTGTACCCCTGTCCATAGGCTACGCCATAATCGAACGCTGCCCGGGACTCACGCCGCTTGATGTTGATCGCCTGTCTGGCGTTGGCCACGGTCTGGGCCGTGATCCTGGTGGCATCGGCAATTTGCTTGCCGGAATACGCCCGCTGTTTGGCCATGGTGATCAGCGACTGGTCCGTAATCAGCGAGTTTGCCCGCAGCTTCATGGAAAGGCCGAAGTCCATGAGGTCGAAATGCTGGCTGCGCAGCCTGTTGAACCACGAGAAGATTCCCTCATGCGGGATTCTCTCGTAGGTCGGGTAGCACTCAAGCGCCATTGCAGGTGCGGCTACATTCAGGACCCCAGTGGCAATACAGACAGCAATACGTTTTCTCATTCTATTTCCGATGCCTTCTGGTTCGCGGATGCCCGGCCGCCGGCCATGCCGGCATGCCTTCTGTTGCCCTTCGTGACGGCCAGTGACAGCGCAGCCAGACTGGCTTCCATGCGCAGCTCCCGCTCGTAGTTCTTGTAGCGCATCCAGTTCTCCAGTGCTGCCATGCGGTTGGCTTCGGCCAGCAGACCACGCATGCGCTGCATGGCCATGCGTTGCGCCCATTCCCTGCCGCGCTCACCGCCGAAATACTGGTTGACGGCATCCTTCATCAGCTCATTGGGCGATTTGCCGTTCAGTTCCTTCGTGCGTGTGTTGTCTGCGTCGATTTTTGAGAAGCTGAGCGCGGGGCTGGACATCAGCGAATCCTTGTGGCTCTTGTCCAGAAAATACTGTTCTCCTGCCGCGGTGCGACCGGCCCGCTTTTCCGTTTTCTGGTCAGGCTCGCCCAATACGTGATCGATGTACGCCTTGCGCGCTTCCGCCTTCAGGCTGTCTTCCTCCGCCGGCTCGAAGAGCAGCGCAGCATTGACATCCCCTCCGGGCACTTCGCTTTGTGTGCACACGCCTGACGCCGCTTCCGATGCGCTGCAAAACTTTTCCTTGTGCTTTCTGAGGCGATCCTGCATGACCTTTGTACGGGAGGCAACGAGTTTGCCGGGAGCGGCGTCTGCATCCGCAACCGTGCGCCTTGCACGCTGGCGGGCCATATCGAAACCCATGTCCATGGACTCCACCCGATAGGCGGTACCACATGGATCATAACCCTGGCCCGTGAGCCAGTGCACATCAGCGGTGGCGTCGGCCATGTCATCGGCAATTTCCTGGTTCTGCATGACATCGACAAGCGCCTGCCCGGAACGTACGATCGAATCCACGACATTCTTCGATGACGCTGCGTCCTGGGCCGTTGCTATCTTGATGTACGACCGGATGTTTGCCTGGGCCTGGTCCATCTGCAGGCCGAAAGAATTCAGAAACCCAACGAGCTGGCTTCTCAGTTGTGATGAATACTCAATGACCCGTATGATGACGTCCCTCAATGCTTCGAATCCGTACATGGACTGTGCCGATACGGTAGCTGCGCTGCAGATCAGCAGGACAGTCATAAACGCCGCAATGGTTCTCTTCATGTCATTCCCCCGTCATGACGGGAGACCGGCGGCTGGCGGCCTGTCCGACGTAGGTTCCGGCAACCAGTGACGAAACCGCTGTCTGGGCCAGCGACGTCAGCCGGTTGCGATCACACGCAGCCCCTTCACACTCGATCACCTCGTCCCCCGGCCCGGCACTGGCCAGCTCGGCATAATCGTAGGCGGCGTTCTCTGCTTCCGGTGACAGCGTTTCGGACGAGTATGCCGCCGCATAGTTCCTGTTCCAGCCCTGCATGCCATTGCCTCTGAGTTCGCAGATTCCCTGTTTGGCCTCGGACACGGTGCAATACTCACTTTTCAGTTTTTCCCTGATCTGGCGACTGGTTTGCGCGCCGCTGCGCTGGCGGCTGTCGGCAAAGCTCTGCATCAGTTTGGCGGCATCCAGCGTAGCCTGTTGCCGTGCACGCATTTCAAGGTCGGCGTGCTCCAGTGCGACACAGCCAATGGACTGCGGCTGCCCGGTTGCCGCACCATGGTCGCGAATGGCATCGGTCAGGCGTTCCTGCTTGCGGATGAGGTCGAACGCGTCGGCAAGCTGCTGATTCGACTTCTTCTGCGTCTCGACCTGCCGGTCGGCGCTTACCCGCGTCTGGTTGGCCACCAGCTTCCAGTATGTGCCCTCCGACAGCATTGCCCTTATGGATTCGATGACGGTATGCCAGCTGGTTTGCGCATTGACCAGGGAGCTGGCTCCAAGAATGGCCACGCCAAGGGCAGCTCCGGCTGCTGCCTGTAGGGTTCTGCGTCCGTTGTCCTTCATGATCACTGCCGCCGGTTGAACAGGTTCTGGAACCGCCCGAACATCGAGTCGGACTCTTCTTCCCCGGACTGCTCAGGCTGCTGGTCAGCCCTGTCGTACTGCTCCGGCTCTGGCGTCGCGGGCGTGGTACCAGTCTGCGCGGCCGCATCCGGTTCGGCGCCATGGTTGCCATTTTGATCGTTCTGATGCCTCTCCTGAATCTGCCTTTGCGTGTCGTAGAGCCTGTCATTGAACTGTTCCTGGGCACGGTTCATGGCATCGGTAACACTTTTCGTCACGTTGTCCGGAACCTTGCCGTCCTCGAGGCTTACGCCACCACTGCCTTCACCAGAGGACACCCCCTTCGTGCGAAGGGACTTCTGCTGCGCGCCGTTCTGTTCCTGCTGCGCGTTGTTCTGGTTCTGCTGACGGTTCATGAACTCCTGAACGCTGCCTGGCACCTCCTCGTTCTGCTGCTGCAGTTGCGGCGGCACCTCGGGGTTGGCGAGATTCTGTGGCAGTGTTGCGGGTGGGACATTGACGGCGTTGCGGTTCACCTCATAGGTGCCCGTGCGCTCTGGTCGGGCATCCCGGTAGACATTGCCCAGCTCCGGATCCAGCCCCTGCATGCCTTCGCGGATCATGCCGTTGGTCAATCCATTGAGGTCTGCTATCTGGTTGACATCTTCGATAGTGCGATTGACCGGTGTCATGACCCGAGTGCCCAGATTGCGCGCCGTCGAGCATACTTTTCGTTTTGCCCATTTGCCCAATGCATCCCGCACACGCCCCCAGATCGCATCGACGCTAGGGATATGGTCGGACAGGTCGACCATCTCGCCCAGGTCACCGAAGCAGTCGCTGTCGTTGAACATGGCGTCCGTATCGATGGCCGTGGCTGCAATGCGCGTATGCACCCGCACTGCCTCGTTGATGGCGTAGCCGATGGTTCCGGGCGTGCGCCCTTCGGCGCAGTTGGCGGCGGCGTCCCGGTAGGCGCCCGCTATATCCGGGTCGTCGGCAGCTGCCGCTCCCGCGCCCATATGAACAACCAGCAACACCCCCGCCAGCCCTGCAAACACCAAACGCCGTTTGCAGTGATGCCTGCCCGTGAATACTTCATGAGCCATCCCTTTCCCCTTCATCGACCGACAGGTTCATGATCCGTTCGATCTCCCCAAGCCGCTCCCGCGAAAACACCCTGGCCAGAACCCCGGCCCTCTCCAGCGCCACCAGCCGTCTCTGCATGACCAGCTTCTCGAGAAGCACGGGATCATTTTCAAAATCTTCGCCGGCAAGCTGCATGGCGGCCAGCGCCTGCGGATTGTGCCGGGTGATGTAGTCGGTCACGTAGACAGAGCGGCTGGTTGTGAGATGCGCGAGGACTCGCACCAGTTCCCCGGGGGCATGATCCAGCACTTCGATGTTCTGCTGAATGGCAGACCCCAGCCGGGCAAGCGTCCAGGCCACATCTGCTGCGTGTGCATCTTCGGTGTGTTCGTGATCAAACGCCCAGCTGTCAACGGCATCCATCCCGGCCAGATAATTCAGGCCGGCCTTGCTGCCCAGCAGCGCGGAAAAATGCAGCGACACGGACTGTCTGCGCAGGTCAATGTCATCCCGAGACTGATCGTTCATGCGTCATGCAGCCCATTTATCCGGTTCACGCCTGTATTGTCATGCAATTCATGCCCGCATTCAAGGTTTTGCCTGATTTGCTGGCGTGCCTTTTCCGGCAGTCAGGTCATTGCATCGGCATACGATCCCTGAAAAATGCAAATGTGTAAATAACAAAGGAATGCGCGACAAGGACTGATGCAATTGCGTTACCTGCTCAACAGGATACGTGGTCATAACCACAGGCATACTAAAGGTCTGTGTAATCAGGTAACTTCCGGGCGGGTGATCAACCATGCAAATGCCATTGAACCCCTGTGATGGTCTCGATGACTGCGTTCGTGAAGAGACATCCATCGGCCTGCTCAGGTCGGTGTTCGGGTCGACTATCGACAACCTGATCAGCGGAAATGACCCGGCGGGTGCAGCCGGGCAAACGGAAATTCTGCCGGCCATGCTCGGCTACTTCAACGGGGGCCTTGCCATTGTTGGCGGGCTGCTGCTGCTGGGGATCATGACCATAGGGGTGGCCAACAGTGCCAACGATGGAGAGGTGTTTGGCAGGAACTGGAACCCGACGTGGACCGTTGCGCGGATGGTGGCGGGCATGGGGATGCTGCTGCCGACGACGGCGGGTTTCAGTTTTGCGCAGGTATTCGTGCTGATGGTGGCGCTGTGGGGAGTGGGGCTGGCCAATGGGGTGTACAAGGTTGGGATAGAGATGGGGATTCTTGCGCCGGAGAGTGCGGTGCAGGGTATCAATCACCCGGGGTCCTTCTATGGGATGCGCTCGTTTGCGCAGAAGTACGTGATGTCGGCGTACTGTGCAAGGGCGGCCAATGAGGTGTTTGGGGAGCACGGAGGGGCGTCGAATATTCCCAAGGTGGGCATCAATCGCGATACCAGGGATCGCCGCGTCGATCTGGGCAACAGCCGATACGATGTCTATGAATTCAAGGATCGCAACAAGGAAAGCGATCTTGCGGGACTGGAGCCGATCTGCGGGGAGTTGCGGATAGCGGCCCAGCCGCCTGAAGCGACGGATCAGGGGGACAATGGCAACGCCCAGGCTTCGCGCACACTGGCGCGGATAGGTCGTGAGACCTACACCATCAAGCGTTCGGCAATCAGGACATTGATGGGAGATCTTGACAAGTGGGTAGAGAGCTGGCCTTACGATGCGGATCAGGATGGCTGGAGTGATGTGAAAAGCAGCCGTTTCAACGAGATTGTGCGCGCAGCGGATGCGAAGGTTGTGGCGGCGTTGCGTGGTCAGGGCCAGAATGCGGAGGGTCAGATGGACGGAGTGATCCAGCAGGTGGTTGAGGACGTCACGCGAAGTGGCTGGGCGGAGGCGGGAACCTGGTTTCAGAAAATTGGTCATATCCGGATGTCGCTGATCAACACGACGGCGGCCTCGGTTGCGACCATCGAGCCCTCTTTCAGGGCGGTGACCGACAAGGATGATGCGCGGCAGGAGCTGTTCGAGCGGACGGTGAATCTGGGCAGCAAGACGCTGATCAAGGCGTTTCGCAGGGATGGGGAAGAGATCGGTGATGCGAACCCCACGCCGGCCAGGTTCGACAATCTGTTCCAGGACATCGGCACGGACGGCGGCAGGGCGCCGGACATCACGGGCTTCAAGTCGATGCTGACGGACAAGCTGAACTCGACGTCGAACCGGTGGATTCAGGAGGTCACGAGCATCGTGACCGGAGCCAATGGTGGCGGTAACTCCTTTCTGGAACGACAGGCGCAGCAGTTGGCCGAGATCATGTGCGGGGAGAACAACCGCATCGGTGGTGCGATCAACCGGATGAAGTGCGTGGGGGACATGGTTACGGCAGCAAGATCGCAGCTGTACATTCTGGATGCGGATCTCAAGAGCGAGTTTTCGCTGCTTCGCGGCGTGACGGGCGCGCTTTCTTCCATTCCCATCGTGGGATCTGTCTCCAAGGTGGCGGATGTGGTGTGGGACTGGTTTCTGGCGTTTCCGGCGATGCACATAGCGCGTCTTGGGGCCTTCATGGACCCTGTCTCGTTCATGTTTGCGGTGGTGCTGCCGTCGCTGCCGATGGTGATTTTCATGGTGGTGATCGTGGGCTGGCTGCTGGGGGTGCTGCAGACGGTGCTGGCCATTCCGTTGTGGGCGCTGCTGCACATGACGCCGGAGCCGACGTTCGTGGGCAGCCAGCGCCAAGGGTATCTGCTGCTGCTGTCGCTGTTTGCGCGTCCGGCGCTGGCGGTGATAGGGCTTTTCGCGGCGATACTGATCTCGGACCCGCTGGTGACGTTTGTGGTCAATGGCTTTTTTGCCATTCGTGGAGCCATCGATGGCGGGATGGGAGACAACATCGTGCTGTACTACCTGTCGGCGGTGCCGCAGTTTCTGATGTGGATGCTGGCGCTGAGCATACTGCTGGTGGTGGTGCTGCACATGTGCTTTGCGCTGCCGCAGACGCTGCCCGGAGCGGTGTTGCAGTGGATAGGTGCGGGGGTGACGGACCTGGGCGAGAGTGGTGCGATGGGCAAGATTCAGGGAGGGCTGGCATCGACCAGCCTGCCAGTGGACAGGAGCCGGGAGGAGGCGAAGAAGGAAAGGGCGCAGCTGCAGCGTGATGCCAGGCTGGCCAAAATGATCAAGGGGGCGAAAGGCGGTGGGGGTGGTAGCAGCAGTAGCGAGAACAGCGGAAGATCTTCTGACGGGCCCAGAATTATATCTGGTGAGCAAGGGGTTATCCAAAAAGGAGGCTCGAAGTCCTGAGCAGACGTTGGGACGGATTTTCTTGGCCGCTCCCTACGCTTACACACCACAACGCACATCAGGAGTAAGATTTTTGAACAAAACGTTTAATCCTCGTCCCCCCCGGCATTCTTGGGTCTACATGAGGCGCTGCATAGATCATTCCGTCCTTAATAAAATCTTCAACCTCATTTTCGTAATTTTCTCTAAAAAGCCTACGAATATACGAAGCGGAATTTGGATTTTTATCTATCAGCGTCTCAACTGTTCGGCGCAACGCGTTCACAAAAACACAATAACAATTGGTCTCATATCTTTCATTGTACAAATCCGTATTAAGCTTTTCGATAATGGCATTAGCCTCATTCCATGCAATATCCGCCCCGATGCCGATGCCGCTGATCAGCCCTTCGTCGTTTCCGACGGATATCCCGGAGGAATAGCCATTGGAATAGCCTTCCTGCCGGCCGATTTCAATGCCACGGTTTCTGCCCCGGGCCTCGTATGCCCACGGATCCATCTCCAGCCCGAGCCCGTAGGTGCCGCTCAGGTTGAGCTTGCCGCCAGCGTTGTTTGACCCGTTCATGATGTGGTTCTCCCTTGTTCATGACACGCTTGCTGGCAGCCAATGCCCGTGCTGCAGGCGCACTATCGTGTCGAGCTTAACTTATCACCATCGGTCCAGTCGCGTCAATGGAACGGGGTCATAACGCAAGAACCGCACAGGGAGTGCGGTTCTTGCGTTATGTAACAAGTGTTGCTATAAGTTTCCGGAGCCAGTTCTTTCGCGGAGCGGTTTTTGGCGCGCGGCTGATTTTTCACCCCGTCGCTGTGCTTAATAAAAAAATATTGGCAATAACCGGTGTGCTCTGACAGGTTTTGTAAATGGCGAAACTGCCTTTCTCTGGAGCGGTCCTGTTCGTTGCTGTTTCTGACTGGGCCGCCATACAATAAGGTACAGGGTTTTTTATGGGCGTAATCGAATGCGTACCTCATGCTTTTTTCCAGATGCGCGGCCTTTCAGGGTTGCTGTTTCGGTTGCACTGGCGCTGTCTGGTGTCAGTGCATTTGGCAGTACGGCATCTACACCCCTGTTCCAGGCCCCATCCAGCGGGGTGGGTCTGAAGGCATCTTCCCAGTCCCGGCAGGGCAACAACGCACTCAGTGGTATGGTTCCGCTCTTCAGCACGAACCAGACAGGCGGGCAGGCCGACGGCAACACGGAGACAAATGGATCTGGCCTCGATCTTGCGGGGGGCGGCGTGGGGCTTCGTCCCGTTTTTGCCGGTCAGCTGGGGGATGGCAAGACACTGGTTCTCTTTCAGAACCGTGAAGGGCAGTTCTTTGCCAGTGTCGTACCACTCTTCAACCAGGCGCAGCTGCAGAGTCAGATGAATAGTGGGGCAGGGCAGGTGTCTGCGCAGACGGGGAATGGGTCTTCCGGACAGGCTGCGCAAATTGCAAATGGGGGTTCTTCCAGCCGGCAGACAGAAGGTGCCACTACTGCTCACGCCAGTACCGGTGCGCAGTCTGCTGGTGCTGACCAAGAGACCAGTTCCACGGGGGAGGAGGAACGAAGCGCCGGCGCGACGCAGCAAACCGGTGTGAATGACCAGTCACGGCGTTCGTCGGACAGCTCCGGCAGGGAAGAAGACACGTCCACGGTGTCCGAGGGCAGCGGTGCTCAGGGCGACCGGGGCTCTGGGGATTCCGGCAGCAGCCATGCGTCCGACACCGCGTCCGGTACTTCCACCCCGGCTTCAGCGTCCGGGCAGACGGCAGGGCGTCCCGCCGCCTCGTCCTACATGGGGGTGACCGATGCCCCAGCGGACGATACTGCATCCACCTCGTCCGGTGACGGTGAATCCACGTCGGTTGCACAAAACGATTCTGCAGATACCGGTTCGTCAGATTCATCCAGTGGGGAATCATCTGTTTCGGAGTCCTCGTCCCGGGGCAGTGACAGCACATCTTCCGGCAGCCATGCCAGCGGCAGTACGTCCGGCAGCAGTGCGTCCGGTAGTAGTGCGTCCGGTAGTAGTGCGTCCGGTAGTAGTGCGTCCGGTAGTAGTGCGTCCGGTAGT
>ERZ773067.1453-NODE-1453-length-12683-cov-29.466741_pt1 | contig 12683 bp, 10 predicted proteins | sample MGYA00580622_ERZ773067 | MGnify/ENA primary metagenome ERZ773067 (study PRJEB29015, sample SAMEA2737998) | human oral metagenome | biome: human oral; feature: human-associated habitat; material: dental | place: China | collected 2113 ...
ATCTCTGGCATTCGCATCACCCATTTCGGATTTTTTGGTTTTCGGCGCTGTTGACGCTGGCGTTGGGCGGGCTGATTTTCGGACATTTCGGCGCGAGCGGCTTGTGGTTGTTTGCGATTCTGGTAGTGCTGGAGGTGACCTTTGGCTTTGATAACGCGGTGATCAACAGCAAGGTGCTGGCCGGCATGAGCCAGGCTTGGCAGAGGGTGTTCTTGACGGTTGGAATTTTCGTGGCGGTGTTCGTGGTGCGGTTCGTGCTGCCGATTATCATCGTTATGGTGGCGAGCGGTCATGGATTTATGGAAGTGGTTGATTTGGCGCTGCACAGGCCGGCGGAATACGGTCATATCTTGCACGAAGCCTCACCGATGATTGATGCTTTTGGCGGCGCGTTTCTGATTATGATTGGCCTCAGTTATTTCATTGATTATAACAAGCGCGTGCATTGGATGCGGCATGTCGAGCCGTGGATGGCTAAGGCTGGGCGGTTTGAGAATTTCAAGGTGTGTTTGATGCTTAGCGTGGCGGCGGTGCTGTATTTCACGGTTGAGCCGCCGCATCGGGCGCTGGTGCTGATCTCGTCGGTGTTGGGGATTATACTGCACATCGGGCTGGAATTGTTTGGCTCATTCTTTCACGAGGACGACGCCAAGTCGGTCAAGGTCAAGGTTGGCTGGGCAGCTTTCGCTAGCCTGCTCTATCTGGAGGTGCTGGATGCCAGTTTTAGTTTCGACGGCGTCATCGGCGCGTTTGCTATCACCAGCAGCGTGCTGCTGATCGTGGCGGGTTTGGGTGCTGGCGCGATTTGGGTGCGGTCGCTGACGGTGTATTTGCTGCGGACGGGCATGCTCAGCAAATATAAATATCTGGAAAATGGCGCGCACTGGGCGATCATGGCGCTGGGTATGATGATGATCGCCAAGTTGTTTCATCTGGAGCTGCCGGAATGGGCGACGGGCGGCTTGGGACTATTGTTTGTAAGCTTGGCGGTTGGCAGCAGTATGCTGGAGGCGCGAGCGATTAATTTGCAAGAGGCAGCCGCGGCGAAATTACATAATGCTGAGCGGCGGCTGAAGCACGGCGCGGCGAAAATTGTGCCGCGGAAGCGGCAGTAATTGATATTTGTGACTTTTTGTTTCGGGCAGCATTGCTTGCTTATTGCGACATTGTTGCAATAAGCATTTTTAATTTCGCAGGTGCAATGTTGTAGTGATGTGCCGGGGATTATAGCTTGATACTGAGCGGTTCGATAGTATTATCAAGAAATGTGCCGATCAGCTTGATGGATTCGGGAATTGTCCAATTGCGGAGGATTATTCGTTCATCGGCGTTGAACTTGCTGAGGACGAAATCAACGTCGCCGATTTGCCGCCGCAGTAAGTTGTCGGTGCCGATACGAATATGCCAAAAGTCGGAGCCAATGTGAGCATGAAGCGATTTTAAGCCGTTGCTGCCAGCGTCGCGGCCGCCTTTTCGGATACGGATTTTACCAAAATCAAGCGCCGTGTCGTCGTGAATAATTAGTAAATCATCCAGTGTCAGCTTATAAAAATCCATGAGCGCCCGCGCGGCAATACCAACCTCGTTATAGTAGGTGGTTGGTTTGACGAGGAGGATTTTTTCTCCAGACATATTCAACTCGGCAATATCCGCAAAGAATTTGGGCTTATTGCTAAAATGTGCACCCTGCTCTGTTGCCAACTGGTCAATTACTAAAAAACCAGCATTATGCCGCGTGTGAGCGTACTTTTCGCCAGGATTACCAAGGGCTAGAATGACTTTCATAGCCTTAGTATAGCACTTTGGCTATGATGACGTATAATAGATGTATGGCGAAACGCGATGACGATTTGGAATTTAGTGTTAATGCGGCGTTTGACGAAGCGCGGGCGGTCGTTGATACAGTGCCGCTTTATTTGGTGAACGGCTCGCTGGGTGCCGGCAAGACCAGCGTGTTGGAATTCTTATTGCAACAAAGTGACTATAAGGGCGCGCGGGTGATTGAAAATGAATACGCTAATGAAAATGTCGACGGTTATCGGCTGGAGGGATTGGCGGAGATGGTGACGACGTTGGCTGGCGATTGTGTCTGCTGCTCGTCGAAGCATGCGCTGACGCGTATGTTGCTGGACTTTTGCCGGAATTCTCCAACGCCAGTGTTTATTGAGGCGACGGGAGTGGCGCGAACGATGAACTTGGTCGAAAAATTGATTAATGCACAAATCTTCAATAAGTATGAGTTGATGCAGAGTTTTTACGTGATCGATGCGCACGAGATTTTACGCGGAATCGAGCCAGCGCACGAAGTTGAACTGCAAGCGGCGGACGCGATTTTGATAACCAAAGAAGATTTATTGAGCGATAGCGAGCGGGTGGAGTACGAAGCAAAACGCCGCGCCCTGCCCTACGCCAAGGTTTTAAGCGCGCCGCACGGTCGGTTTGACTTCAGTAAAATAACTACGCCGTCGGGGCTGCTGGCGTTTTTTGACACATATGACGGCGAGCTGGCGGTGCCGGATAATCCGACGTATGCCGTGCTGGACGTCTCGGGTATGAAAATTACGGCGACGACGTTGGAGAAAATATGGCCGGAATTATTTGCGGCGTATGGCTTGCGGCGGCTGAAGGGCTGCTTTATCAGTGACAACGGCGCGCGCCAGCATGTGGAGGCGACTGAGCAGCAAATTCAGATAACTCATGCCAAGCCTGAGGAGGCGGCAAAAATCGTGTTCATCGGCGAACGGGCGGACGAAATTACGCGCGAAGCACTAGCGGCGCAACTAGTGATGTTTGGATAAAATTCGCTTTCGTCGTTTCCGACTCATCAGCATAGATACGCATCTATGGAGCGAACTGACAAGCAGGAGAATAATAGGCGGCGGAGAGAGACCGCCAAGGATTCTCGGCGGCTTGCCAGTCGCGATGTCAGCCGCAGGTGCCAGTGGGCTTCTGATCTGTGGGCGTCACTTCTGTGATATTCCAGAAGTTCGAGGCCCATGGGACGCGGTAGCCGTAAGACTTGATGATGTAAGTCTTACCGATCACAATACGGCCGTAGAGGTCTGCACTGTTGAACCTCGTTCCCTCGGACCCAAAATAGTCCTTCACCACATACGTGGCACCAGAGGTATACACTCTGTACTCGTGGGAGCGGCTATCGCCGCTCCCCGTCTGGACAGACCCCTTGTCACACACGGTAACAACTTCCGTGTGCTTGTTGCCCTGCGCCAGCGAGGTCGTGCAGGCGTGAAGCCCAAAAATGCCGATAAGGACAATGATGAGGAAGAGCACGAAGCCCTTCCCCAGTTCTGACGTCTCCTTGTAACTGTGGCTCATTACACTTCTCTCTCCTCACCCGGACGGAATGTCCGTGTTTTATAAAAACACTGCTCGACGCCCGGATGGCGTGTAAGCAAGACGAGGTTTCACGACACTATTTTGCTTCCGCTAAAATAACGCCATAAAATCTCACCTTGCTCTATTCTCAACTGCTTGTCAAAATACACTTTTGGACAAAACGTCAAACATCTGTCAACAAAAGCTAATATATATATATCACTAATGGAACAAAGCGTCAAGGGTTTTTGTCGAAAATGTGGTTTTATAGCTATTTTTCGGCGTTTTTGGCTTGTTTGTAGGCTTTGGTGACGGGCGCCAGGCCGCGGGCGACGCGTTCGCGGTTGGCTTTGAGCTGCTTCTCGTCGCGGAAAGATAGTTTGATCGGCGTACCAGTGTAATCGAAAGCATCGCGAATTTGGCGCTCTAGATAACGCTTGTAGCTCCAATGGACGAACTTCAAATTGCTGCCGTAAATGACGAACCATGGCGGATTGGTATCGGTTTGTACGATGTATCGTAGCTTCGGGTGAGTGTTTTTCAGGCCAGCTGGCGGATGTTTTTGAATTGATCGCTGTAGGAGATCGTTAAGTTTACGAGTAGTAGTTTTTTGCTGGCGGTGCGCATTGATACTGAGGGCTAAATCGAACAATTTAGCAACATTCTGGCCAGTGACCGAGCTAGTGAAAATTAACGGCGCCCACGGCGTAAAGTCGAATTGCGCTGAAATCTTTGGTGCCAGCGCGTCACGGGTGTAGGCATCTTTGCCGAGAGCGATGTCCCATTTGCTAACGACGATGGCTAGCCCCTTGCCTGCTTCGGCGATAATGCCAGCTAGCTTTTGATCTAGGGCGGTACTTAACTCATTGACATCCATTAGCAAAAAGCAAATATCAGCCTCTTCGATGGCGGCGAGGGTGCGCAGAACGCTGAACTTCTCGATACCGACCTCTTGCTTACCCTGGCGGCGGATACCAGCGGTGTCGAGCAGCTCGATCGCTTGCTCGTGGTATTGCAGGCGGACGCGGTTGACATCGCGGGTGGTGCCGGCGCGGCTGGCAACGATGGCTTGCTGCTTGCCAGCTAGCGTATTAAACAGGCTAGATTTACCGACATTTGGCCGGCCGATAAGGGCGATTTTGAGAGTTTCGCTGGGCTCGGCTTGCTTTTTAGCGGGAATGTGCTGGCAAATTTCGCTAAGGATGTCGGCGATGCCAGAGTTGTGTTCGGCAGAGGTGCGAATGATCGACTTGATGCCGAGGCGCAAGAATTCGCTATCAGGTAGGTTGCCTTTCAGATCGATTTTGTTAGTAATGAGAATGACTGGTTTGCGGCTCTTTAGGGCGGTTTTGGCGACGCGGCGGTCTTCGTCGCTGGGGTATTTGGTACTGTCGACGACCACGAGAATGACGTCGGCGGCTTCGGCGGCCTCGGTGATTTGGTCTTGGATGCTGGCTTCGAATTCGTCCTCGGCGGGCTTGAGGCCGGCGGTATCAACTAGCCAAAATTCACGGCCTTGATAGGACGCTTTGCCGATGACGTTGTCGCGAGTAGTGCCGGCTTCGCGGGCAACAATGGCTTGCTGCGAACGCATGATGCGGTTGAATAGCGAACTTTTACCAGCATTGGCGCGGCCGATAATAGCGACGGTAGGAAGTTTGGTTGCCATAATTAACTTAATTATAACAGAGGTGAGTTGATTTGGCGAGCGCTAGCGGTATAGCAGAATTTATAATATGCCGATTGAAATGGCGTTATGCAGTGTCGATAGTAATACTGCCGTCAAGAATAGTCCGCCCGCTACTAGAAATATCCATTCGGCGAAAGCCTTCCACGACGCGGAGGATTTATCATTATTTTTACGTCTTGAACGCCGCAAATTTCGCCAGCCAATGAAACAGGCTGCGATAATTATTATCTCAAGACCAAGGGCGCAGACATCAATGCCGTATTCAGCGTGCGGTCCAAACGAGATTGTTCTCGGCGCGCTGGCTACAGAGTAAAAACTACTATTCTCGTCAAAACATAATGTGCGCTTGTGCAGCGGGTTGAACAACCAAGATATTGAGTCGTTGGCGTGGTTGCTTAGTTGGTAATGAGGGGTTGGGTCGGGATTTGGCATACACATAGTATTTATTATAATCCAAGATAGGTATAGTAAGACAACTTAATTTGAGATTAACTAGCGGAAATACTCTGCCACTCCCCTCGTTTCATGTTGCCAAGCGAATAATTGCCGAATTGTACGCGGTGTAGTCGCACGACGGTGTAGCCGAGCGCGGCAAAGGTGCGGCGGATTTGGCGGTTGCGGCCTTCGCTCATGACGACTTGCCAGTTGAGGCGGCTATCGTCGAGGCGCTCTAGAGCCAGTTGGCTGCGGCCGTCCTCGAGGTTGACGCCAAAATCGCTAATCATCTGCTGGTGTAGCGGCTCAAGCGGCCGGTTGAGTCGGACTTTGTAAATTTTAGTCTTGCGAAAACTCGGGTGGGTCATGCGGTGAGCAAAATCGCCGTCGTTGGTCAGCAGAATCAAGCCAGAGCTATCCTTGTCAAGGCGGCCGACTGGCTTGAGGTGATGTAAATCGCGCGGCAATAATGAATAAATTGTCGGCGCGTGGCCCTGCTGGCGCCGCGAGCAAACATAACCGACTGGTTTGTTGAGAGCGATATAGACTTTCTTGATAGCATGAGAGCTGATATCGCGGCCAGCAACTTTGACGGTGTCGGTTGGTGATAGACGGGTGCCAAGCGTCGCTGGCTTACCATTGATAGTGACGGTGTCTGTCGAGATGAGATTGTCGGCTTCGCGCCGCGAGATACCGAGTTGGAGTGCTAAGAATTTATTGAGGCGAATCGTTTCGGTGCCACTAGCTGATTTTTGGCTTACCATAAGACGATTATTTTGGCTGGCTTGAGGAAATTGCGGTTTCTTCAAACTTTAACCCGGCTTCATCGGAAGAGGCTGGTGCTGCTGATGGTGCAGCTGGCTCTGGTGCGCTAGTGTTTGGTTCTGGTATAGCTGGTGCAGCTGGCGGTGTGGCATTAAGCGCAGGCTGCGCGGAAGGATTATTCAAAGCACCCCCTGCTGATGCGGCCATGTTACTGATTGGCGTAGCAACTGCGGCTGGGCCTGGCATTATGTGAGGTATAGTCGACGCTGGTGCAGTAGGAGTGATTGCTGGTTCTGGCTGTGCTGGTTGAGGGGCGGTTGGAGTTGTCGTTGCAGTAGTGCTGGCAGACGGTGAAGCCGGCGCTACTGATGGCGCTGGGTTTGTTGCTATATAGGCTGGCTCGGGTGCAGCTGACGCTGGAGTTGGCGCAGCCGCAGGGGTTGCTGCTGGCGTGGCCTGAGGGAACACATTCGTAGGGTTGGCCTGTGGTGCCGGGATAGTGTTAAGGTTTTGATAGGTAGCTAGCTCCTCGCTCATGCGAGCAGTGTAATCAATCGGTTCTTGATTAGTTGGGGTGATTGGCTGGATTACTCGGCCTGACGAACCTGGCCGGTTAGTTGAAAACGGCGCGATTGGTTGCGGCAAAGTGCTAGTTCTCGGTGCAGCTGCCGCGCTAGCTGGCGGTGGCAAAGTAGCTGCGGGCGCAGCTTGGCTGAGTACTGGATTAACCGGAGTAGTAACTGGGATATTAGTGACGGCGGCAGGCGCGCTAGCTGCTGGAGTTTCGCGCGGTGCGGTAACTAGCGGATTTGGCTGCTGTGCCGATGGAGCTGCGGGAATAGCTGCTGGTTCTGGCTGTGCTGGTTGAGGAGCGGTTGGATGTGTCGCTGCAGTAGTGCTGGCAGGCATCGTTGTAACGGTAGCTGCCGCCGTATCGGTCGGCGCTGGGTTAGCCGGTGTTGGAGCGGTCAAGCTGGCTGCTGGATTAGAGCTAGAAGCTGGGCCCCCTGGAGTTTCGGGGTTTGGATTTAGTTCATTCGCTTTAGTGTTATCGCTTTCAGCCTTTTCTGGAGAATTGTTAGCTGGCGCTGGCTCCGTCGCCCTAGCACTAGGACCAGGCTCGATAGTAGCTCGTTTTGGCTCGTTTACAAGAGGCGCTGGCGTGTCGGCTGGTACTGAGGCATCGCCGAGAACTTCATGGACGGTGCGAACGACGTCCTCGATGCCGACTTGCGATTTGACTAGATAGCGGTCGGCGCCGAGCGCCATGCCGCGTTGGCGCTGCTCATCGCTTGACAGAGCAGTCATCATAATGACATGAATACCGCGTGTCTCGGTGGTGCTGCGTAGGATATCCAGCATGTCGAAGCCGCTGATATTCGGCATCATAACGTCGCTAATTATTAGGTCGGGTACTTCTTTGATGGCAAGCGCCAAGGCTTGTTCGCCGTCGCTGGCAGATAATATGTCGTAGCCCTCGGCGCGCAGCCGTACGCTATAAATCTCGCTGAGGCTTTTGTCGTCTTCTACTAGTAATATTTTTGTCATCTTACCCCTATTTTAACGGTTATGGTTTAAAAATGCTATACCCTATAGTTTTAATTTCGCCGCGGCGGGACGTTTAATCTGATTTCGTTGCGCAATTGTTCGGCGTATTTATCTGGTGCAGCTTCAATATCGCTAAGCGGCGTGTTGGTAAATTGCTTGGTTGTATTGGCCGCGTTTTGGTTTAAATCGTCTGGTTTAGGTGCTGGCGGCGGCGAATAGTTGAGTAAGCTGGTATCGGTGAAGGTCTGAGTCGGAGCTGTTGGTGTTGGTGCGTCTAGCGGCGTTTGCTCAAACTCGGCAGCCGCTGGCGCAACCGCTAGAATTTCTGGCGCATTGCTAGCTAGCATATCTTCGGCCGACAATTTGTCAATGCTGGCGTTATTTTCGGTTTCGCTGTTATCATTTAGAAAAGTGGCAGCAACATGATCAACTCGTGGAATAGCCAAGAAAAATGTACTGCCATGCTGGTACTCACTTTCAACCCACAACCGCCCGCCGATAGTTTCGGCTAGTCGCCGGCACAGGTATAAGCCCAGCCCAGTACCGCCTATCTGACGGGTGTCGCTGTTATCGACGCGGTAGAACTTCTGGAAGAGGTGGCCAACGTCCTCTGGCGGGATGCCGATGCCAGTGTCGGCGACACTTATCGTCACCTGGTCGTTGTTGCTAGTTACGTCAACGGTGATACTGCCCGACGGCGTGTACTTGATGGCATTTTCAATCAAGTTTTGGACGATTTCGCGGAGGTGGTCATTATCGACGTTAGCATATAGAATCGGGTTGATCCGGCGGCTTTGGACCTCCTTGCTAGAAACATCGCTAGTCGATGGTACGAAATTGACACTTAAGCCTTTTTCTTCAGCCTTCGGTGTTAATCCGTCGGCGATATCTTTGATGAAGTCGATGACATTAACGATTTTTGGGTTGTTGCTGAGGCGATGGTCGTCAGCTTTACTAATATCAAGCAAATCTTGAAAAAGTCGGCCCAAGTGCTCGGCTGATTGATGCGCTTTGGTAATATAACCGCGAGCGCGCGTGTCGATGGTGGCGGTTTGCGGGTTAAGTGCTAGGCCGAGGTAACCCTCAATGCTAGCAACTGGTGTACGCATCTCGTGACTGGCGGTGCTGATGAACTCAGCGCGCTGGCGCTCGTCGCTGCGCTCGGCGGTGATATCGCGAAAGACGATCACTGCGCCGTCGTTATGCTTGTTGCTGATTGGCTTAACTGAAATGCTAGCCATAAAATTTTTGTCAGATTGGGTCTTGATTTTGAAGTCGTCAGTCTTGAGCGGGTTATTGGTGTTGAGGACGCGAGCAATAATATCGCCGTTATCGTTATCTTTGATAGTGTTATTGTCCTGGTCCATCAGCCTGATGACTGATTTGTACGACAAGCCGATGGCGTCTTGATTACCCCAGCCAACTAGCTGCTGGGCTGCTGGATTGATCAAGGTGATGATACCCTTCGCATCGACGGCTACTACCCCGTCGCCGATAGCGCTGATAACAATGTCAGAAGCTTGAGGGCCAGCCACGGTAGCTAAACTCTCGCAGATTGGTTCACTAGCGCCAACAGATTGGTGTCGGCGCAGCCACAGTAAACTTGCAGCTAGTAAGGGTGTAAATAGCATCATAGCCAATGCTGCTAATGATCCCAAGGGTGTCTGCTCAATAATAAAACGCTCCGCCACCGCGGCTGCAGCGGCGATGACAGCTGTCAAGAGACCATAAGTCCCAAGTAATGGTCCGACAGCGACGATTACTGCAAATAGCGCCAAATGTGGCGCTCCTTGATTGCTGGAGGCAAAAACTAGCAGCCAGCCCGTTGCAGTCAACAAGATATAATTAATTAGCAGCGATTTGTAAAAGTTTCGCTTAACAGCAAAATATGATACCAAAGTAATTACGAAAGCAATCGCGGCTAACGAGCCTGGTAGCATAGACACGCACAAAGGGCTGTCTGGTCCCTTTCCACTACCAATAGACCAAGCAAAAAATCCAGCTATAACAGCGAGGATAAGCATAATTGCTTCGCTGGCGCGGTGATGCCAAAACCGATCAATATAGTTAGACGTGATGCCCCCTAATTTAGAGTTGCTTATGATTAGTATATATCGACAAGCCAGTTTGCTGCAACCCTCTGGTACGTTCTTTAAGATAGCTTTAAGACAATTTGCTATAATAGACTGCAGATATGAAGCAGATTTTCAAAACTACCCTACTCATGGCAATTCTGACAGGGTTATTCATGATGGTTGGCTATGCGTTTGGCGGCCAGCAGGGTATGTTGATGGCGCTAGGATTAGCGGCAGTGTCTAACTTTTTCATGTATTTTTTCAGTTCGTCGCTAGTAATTAAGATGCAAGGCGCTCAGCCGCTGGGCAATCGTTACCCGCAGGTCGAGCGTATCGTCCGCGAGTTAACAGCCCAAGCGAATTTGCCGATGCCAAAACTTTATTACGTCGAAACGCCGATTCCTAATGCCTTCGCGACAGGCCGCTCGCCGCAGCATGCTGCTGTAGCGGTAACGACTGGTATCATGGATATTCTAGATGAGGATGAACTGCGGGCGGTTTTGGCGCACGAATTAGGTCATGTCAAACATCGCGATATGCTAATATCGACCATCGCCGCGACGCTGGCGGGTGCGATTAGTTATCTGGCGCAGCTAGCCTTTCTATTCGGCGGATCGTCGGACGACGATGACGGCGGTAATATCTTTGCAATGATTGCTTCGTTAATTTTGGCGCCTATCGCTGCAATGTTGATCCAGATGGCAGTATCGCGCAGCCGCGAGTATGCGGCTGATCAATATAGCCACAGTATTCTCGGCACTGGCGATGATTTAGCGTCGGCGCTGATGAAGCTAGAAAACTGGAAAGCTAGTGTACCGCCGATTGCACCATCGCCAAGCCAAGAAGCTTCAGCTCATCTAATGTTTTCGAATATGTTCTCGCTGGGCGGCTTGCAAGCTCTCTTCTCGACTCACCCGTCGACCGAGGCGCGAATTGCTCGCTTGAAAGAATTAGACAAGTAGGCGTTGATGGCGGCCAAGCATAAGTTCCGCGACCAAATCCTGCACAAGATGCTGCATGTTCCCTATCGATTGCGCGTCCGTTATAAACGTTTGCGGCGGCCATTCGCGGTAACTTATGTCTTTGTTCACGGTCTGGCGGATACTGGTGAGTTGTGGCAACCTTTTATTGAGAACGTACCAGCTAACTGCAACTATATAGTAGTTGATTTATTAGGGCACGGTGGCTCTTATTTAGCACGAACTCGGCGAATGTATAGCGCTCGTGAACAAGCCCGCCACCTGCTGGCTACCTGCTTGACGAATGGCTTGAGTGGTCCGGTAGTGCTGGTCGGACATTCGTTTGGCTCGCTGGTGGTGATTGAGTTCGCTAGTATGTATAAGGGTATCGTTAAGCGCTGTATCTTGGTGGCGCCACCGATTTACCGTGATAGCTCTCAAACAGGTGCGGCGCGATTACGCCAGGATAATCTACTACGTGAAATCTATCGCCAAGCGCTAAAAACACCCAAGGCGGTAGTGGTAGGCTACGATCTATACTCTAAATTGGGACTAGCTGGCTTCTCAGAAACGCAGCTGACTCAGGATAATTTTAGTGCCTTTCGCGATACGCTACTGGCGGGTATTATCAGCCAAAACGCTAGCCGCAAATTGGCTGAAACACGTATCGACACCGATATTATATATGGCAAACTAGACCCGTTTATCGTCGAAAAGAATCTAAAGCACATTGCCGAAAAGAACCAGCGAGTTACACTGCATTCGCTAACTACCGCCACCCACGCTATCCGCCAGCGTACGCGCAAAGTTATTGTTAACTGTATGAAGAAGGCTATCAAACCAGAATCTGCTGTGAAATAGCTTGTTGCACGTCATTACAATAAACAGCCTGCTGCAGAAAGTAAAGTGTTATTAATTATTGTTGCAAGTATGCCGAAATCTTCGCTTTGGCAGCATCAACCGATTCATTGGACGGAATCATCACGTAAAGCGGCGTACCGCTGTAGCTGTAAGTTGGCTCCATGGCGCCTGCGCCGTCGACGTTAGTCGATTCGACTTTCCATGGATGAATATCGTCAAGCTGTTTGCAGATGATCGCCTTGATTGACTGTTCGGATAAATCCGTCTCGATGGAGTTGCGGATAGTATCGACAATCTGCGGTAATTTCACGGCGTTTTCGGTACGCGACAACTTGGCGATAATCGCCTCGATAACGTGCTGCTGGTTGCGCCCGCGCTGGCGATCGCCTTCTTGGAAGCTGTAACGTTCACGCGAAAACTCCAAAGCTTGCTTGCTATCCAATGTGTTATATCCTTGATGGTAAGACTTAAAATCATAATCCGAATAAGCTTCAATCGGACCGATAGCGTCGATCAGAGTTACCAGAGAAGTGAAATTGATGCGAATATAGTGCTGAATATTAATACTATACAAATCCTCCAGCGTTTTCACCGACATATCAACGCCGTACACTCCGGCATGCGTCAGCTTGTCACGCAAGCCAGTCGTGCCGTGCAGTTGCACATAATAATCGCGCGGCGTATTTACCAGCAGAATCGAATGTTTGGCTGGATTAACCACCATCAATATATTGACGTCGCTACGCGATACGGTAGATATTTTGCCAGCCGTATCGATACCGCTGATGTAAAGAACATATGGTTTATCGACATTAATCGCCGAAGACTGTTTTGCAGCCTCCCCTTCCACGCGAATAGTTTGCAGCACCACCAAATTATCGTGGAAAGTTTTATCAGCTTCTTCGATAATTGGCATATTAGCCTTGCGAATAGTCGCCAGCTGCAAGTCGCCTGATTCTAGTTTATTCTTAAGTTCAGCCAAACTATCCAGCGCTTGTTGATTGGCAGAAGTTT
>ERZ773067.1461-NODE-1461-length-12652-cov-5.018100_pt1 | contig 12652 bp, 10 predicted proteins | sample MGYA00580622_ERZ773067 | MGnify/ENA primary metagenome ERZ773067 (study PRJEB29015, sample SAMEA2737998) | human oral metagenome | biome: human oral; feature: human-associated habitat; material: dental | place: China | collected 2113 ...
TCAGCACTTGTCCAGCAGCGGCGAGCGGGATGGCAAGGGCGATACCGGTGCCCATTTCCTGTTTGCCGGCGATGACGAGGATGGTGGAGATGATGGAGGCCAGCGCCGCGTCCGGGGCGATGGCGGCGCCGATATTCATCCAGCCGAGCGCCATCATTTCCAGGGTACCGCCGATGATGATGCCGGTGGTCATGTCACCGAGGACGAGACCGGTCAGCGTACAGGCGATGAGCGGACGGTGTGTCTGGAATTCGTCGAGAATGGAGCCCATGCCGGACAGGCAGCCGACGAGGAAGACCAGGACGATTTGCAGGGATGAGATTTCCATGAGGGTTCTCCGTTAGGGTTTGTATTTTTCGGCGATGAGGGTCAGCACCGGCACTTTTTTGTCGGAAGCAACTTTGCGCACTTCCAGCTCAATGCCTTTGCTGTCCAGCTCTTTGAAGGCTTCTACGTCTTTGGCGTCAACGGAAACCGAGGTGTCGAGCATGGTGCGTCCTTCTTTGTAGGCCATGCCGCCGATGTTGATGGACTGGATGGTCACGCCACGGCGTACCAGTTCGAGGGCGTCCGTCGGGTTGGTGAAGAGCAGCATGACCTTGTCGTCTGCATATTCGGGGTTGTTATAGACGCGCATCATTTTGTCCACGCTGACGACGTGCGCAGTCACGCCCGGCGGCACGGCCTGCTTGAGCATGGTGGAGCGGGTCTTGTCTTTTACCACCTGGTCGTTGACGACGATGATGCGCTTCACGCCGGTTTCTTTCGTCCAGCGGGTCGCCACCTGACCGTGGATGAGACGGTCATCAATACGCCACAGGCCAAATTTCATATGCGGGCCGTCGTTTGCCTTGGCGGAAGCCTCGGCACGCAGGCGCTGTACTTCGGGGTCGTTTTCATCAAAGGCTTCTTGCGCGGCTGCCGATGCGGCGGCCTCTGCGGCAACGGGCGCGGTTTTGGCGGCTGCCTGCGTTTTCAGCGCTTTGACGCCGTCTGCCCCTTCGCGCAGGGCAAGCGCTGCCAGTTCGGGCAGGCTGGTGATGTCTTCGCGTTCCATCAGCACGGAGACGAGCATCGGCACGTTAACGCCGGTGACGACTTCGGTATTCGCATCATCATGGGCGATGCCGCTTGAAGCATTGAAGGGCGTACCTCCCCACAGATCAACCAGCAGCAAGAGACCTTGCGACGTATCGAGTTCGGCGGCGGCGGCGCGGATTTTCCCCGCCAACACCTCGCCGTTCTCGCCCGGCACGAAGTCCACACATCGCACGTTATCCTGCGCGCCAATGATCATCTCTGCTGTCGCCAGCAGGGCTTTGGCGGCATGACCGTGCGTTGTGATTACAACAGCTATCGTCATGTTTTTTTCTCCTGTAATTGAATGACCAAAGGCAGAACGCTTTGATGCGACCGCAGGGCTCGCCTCCTACGCTTGGCAACGCGATTTTAGCTTTAACAGGCGCTTTTCACAATTTAACGTTAATTTTTTATAAAAATGAACAAAGCAGCCACAGGGCTGCCTTGTTTTCGGTTTTTTTATCTGGTTTTACAAACGCATCGGCATGATGACGTACCTGACGCCCTCGTCGTCGCTGCTGGTTATCAGGCAGGGACTGCTGCCGTCGGCGATGTGCAGTTGGACGTTGTCGCCGCTGATGGTGGCGATGGCATCAATGAGGTAGTTGATGTTCAGCGCCACTTCCAGTTGCAGGTTCTGCGGGTTGATGATTTCCAGCGTTTCGTCGGCGGTCTCGTTTTCGAGGTTGCGCGCTGCCAGTTGCAGGCTGGCTTCGCCGAAGGTAAGGCGGATACCGTCGTGGCGGTCCAGCAGTAGCACTTTGGCGCGTTGCAGCGATTCAAGGAAGGTCTGGCGCGAAATGAGTACCGGCGTTTCTTGTAGCTGCGGCAGGACTTGTTCGTAGTTGGGGAAGGTGCCGTCAATGAGTTGGCTGGTCAAGCGGTAACCGCCCAGCGTCAGGCTCAGTTGGCGTTCGCCGAGGTTCAGAACGACCGGCTGGCTGACGCGGCCCAAGAGCTTGATGAGCTCGCTCACGCCTTTTTTCGGCACGATGAGGTTGGTTCCGGCCGGGGCGGGAGTGGCGAGTGCACTGCGCGCGCAGGAGAGGCGGTGACCGTCGGTGCTGACCGCGTGGATGGCATTGCCGTCTTCGACGATGTTCAGGTACATGCCGTTTAGATAGTAGCGCACGTCTTCGCTGGCCATCGAGAAGCGCACTTTTTGCATGATGTCATGCAGGGCGCGGCTTTCGGTTTCGATACGCCGCTCCATGTCGGCTTCGGCCAGCGCCGGAAAGTCTTCGGCGGGCAGGGTGGCGATGCGGAAGAGACTACCGGCGGCTTTTACCAGGAGTTGTTCTTTTTCCAGCGAGCAATAGATAGTTGCCTGCGCGGGCAGGTGTCGGACGACGTCCAGCAGTTTGGCAGCGGGGACGGTAATCGCGCCCGCGTCTTGCACGTTCAGCTCATGCAAGAGGATTTGTAACGTTACTTCGGTATCGGTGCCTTTGAGCAGCAGGCTGTTGTCCGCGCCCGCCTGTAACAGCGCATGGCTCAGGATGGGTTTGGTGGTTTTGCGTGCCACGATACCGCTGATGTCTGCCAACGGTTCGAGGAATTTTTCTTTCACAATGCTGAATTTCATAGAAACCTCTTATTCAATATCGTCGTCGTAGTCGTCTTTGCGAATATGCGGAAAAACGGCTTAGCTGCGTGTAGTGTAAAGGAAAAACGGAAAAAATAAATGCGGAAAACGCTGTGGAAAACGTGCGGGCAGGATGCGGACAAGTGGCCGGGGAAGCCGGGATGAAAATTGTCCCCGGACTGTGCACGCGGTTATCCACGACTTATCCACAAGGTATTTATGCGGTGATGATGGTCTTGATGTTTTCATACTCTTCGCGGAAGCGCGGGTCGGTTTTTTTACGGCTTTCAACGCTTTCCGTGGCGTGTTTGACGGTAGTGTGGTCTTTGCGGTTGAACGCTTCGGCAACCGCTTGCAGCACCATGTCGGTCAGGTCGCGGGTGAGTGCCATGGCAATCATCCGCGGCTCGACGAAGGTTTTTTTGCGGCTGCTGGAGAGCAGCTCCGCCTCGCTGATGCCGAAATATTGGGCGACGACGCGCTGGATGTTCTCGACGCTGGTTTGTTTTTTCTGCGCCTGCAACAGGTCGGCCAGCGCCGCCTGGGCGATGGGGACGGTCGCCGGTTCGTTTTTTTTCAGCACTTGGCACTGGAAGATGACTTTTTTCAGCGCGCCTTCGAGATCGCGCACGTTCGATTCGATGTTTTCGGCGATGAAGTAGGCGACGTCATCCGGCAGCGGGAAGTTCTGCTCTTTCGCCTTGCTTTTTAAGATGGCGAAGCGCGTTTCCGGTTCGGGGGCGCGGATGGAGACGGTCAGCCCCGCGCCGAAACGCGATTTTAGCCGCGCTTCCAGTCCTTCGATTTCTTTCGGGTAGCGGTCGCAGGTCATGATAATTTGCCGCTTTTTGTCGATGAGTTCGTTGAAGGTATGGAAGAACTCCGCCTGCGATTGGGTCTTGCCGCCGAGAAATTGCACGTCGTCAATCAGGAGCGCATCGACGCTGCGCAGGCGGTTGGAAAACGCCTTCTGCGTTTTGCCAGCGAGCGCGGCGAGGAATTCATTGACGTACTGTTCGGCGTTCATATACATCACCGCGGTGCGGCCGTTGCGGCGCAGGGCGTTGCCAGCGGCGTGCATCAGGTGCGATTTGCCGAGGCCGGTACCGCCGTAGATGAGCAGCGGGTTGCTGTCGGCGAAGAAATGCCCACCGGAGACGCGCTCGGCGGCGGCGAAGGCTTCATTGTTGGAAGGCGCGGCGACGAAGTTATGAAACTGGTAGTCGCTGTTAAGGTTGCTTTCAAACGGCGCGGGGGCGGCGTTGCGCTGGGCGGGCGAGGCACTGGCAAACAGCTCCGGCGCGGCGGCGATTTCCAGCTTTACTTCTTTGATGCCCTTGTTGCGTAGCGCCATGTCCAGCGTCACGAACAGCGATTTTTTGATTTGCTCGCAGGCAAACTTGTTCGGCGCGAGCAGCGTCCATTGCTTTTCGCTTTGTGCGCGGAGGGCGAGCGAGCGTAGTACGGTCATGTCGTCCTTGGCGCATAGCGGCGCCATCATGTCGAGCACGCTTTCCCAGAGTAACTGCGCCTGTGCTTCGTAATTGCTCATGCGAACCTCGCGCGCAGCGCCGCTTCCAGCAGGGTGAAGGTGCGCTCAAAATCCGCCGCTTCGCCGTAGTACGGGTCGGGCAACTCCGCCCCCGGGTTTTCCGGCAGGGTGTCGAGCATGAAGCCGATTTTTGCGTGCGCGGCTTCGTCCGGGGCAAGCGCGCTCAGGTGGCGGTAATGGCCGCGGTCGGCGACGAGAATCAGGTCGAAGGCGGCGAAGTCTTCGGTAATGAAGGGGCGGGCGCGCAGGTCGTCAATCGGCATGTTGTGCGCGCGCATGGTGCGGCGGGCGCGCGGGTCGGGCGCGTCGCCGGTGTGGTAGGCGTGGGTCGCGGCGGAATCGACGCTAATGTCGTCGCGCTTGGCCGCTTTCAGCAGGGCGCGGGCAATGCCTTCTGCCATCGGCGAGCGGCAGATGTTGCCGGTGCAGACCATCAGTATTTTCATGTTTTTCATTATGTTATCGGTGTTTGTTGCAGCAGTTTAGCATAACTGCCGCCGCGTTTGAGGAGTTCCGCGTGGCTGCCGCTTTCGACGATTTTGCCTTTTTCGAGGACGACGATGCGGTCGGCATTGCGGATGGTGGAGAGACGGTGGGCGATGATGATGGCGGTGCGGTTTTTGCGCAGGCGCTCTATCGCTTCCTGCACTTTTGCCTCGCTGTGGTTGTCGAGCGCCGAGGTGGCCTCGTCCAGAATCAGGATTGGCGCGTCTTTGTAGAGGGCGCGGGCGATGGCGATGCGTTGTTTCTGCCCGCCGGAAAGGCGGCCGCCCTGCGGGCCGAGGTCTTCGTCGTAGCCGTGCGGCAATTTGCCGATGAATTCGGCGGCGTTGGCGGATTCTGCCGCGAGCCGCACTTTGGCCGTGTCCGGTGCGGGGTCGGCGTAGGCGATGTTGGCGGCAATGCTGGTCGAGAACAGCACGGTGTCCTGCGAGACGAAGGCGATGGCGCGGCGGCGGTCGGCAAGGCTGACGTCGGCGAGGTTGTAGCCGTCGATGTAGATGGCGCCCGCCTCCGGTGTGTAAAAACCGGCGAGCAGCGCGGCGATGGTCGATTTGCCGCTGCCCGATTCGCCGATGAGGGCGACGGTTTCGCCGGCACGGATGTGCAGGTTGAAGCGCTCCAGCACCGGTTGTTCCGGATAGGAAAAGCGGACGTCGCGGAATTCGATGTCGCCGCGTGCAAGGGTAACGGGCGGTAGTGCGGGCTGCGGTTCGGTCGGCGCGTCGAGGAAATCGAAGATGCTTTGCGCCGCCGCCAGCCCGCGCTGGATGGGTTCGTTCAGCTTGCCCATGCGCTTGATCGGCGGGAAGAGCAGCGCCATCGTGCCGAGGAAGGAGACGAAGACGCCGGTGGTCATCTCTGCCGGGGCGCTGCGCGCCTTCCAGGCGAAGAGAATAATCACGGTGCAAAGCGCGGCGATGATGGTCATTTCCACCACCGGCGAGGCGCTGGCGGCGATTTTCGTCGATTTCACCGCGTGGAAGCGCACCGCCTCCGCCTGCCGCGCAAAGCGCGCGTATTCGTAGTCCTGGCCGTTGTAGATGCGGACGATTGTCCGCCCGCGCAGGCTTTCATCGACGACGTGGTTCATGCCGCTCATGTCTTCCTGCATCGCCCGCGCCATGCTGCGCAGTTTTTTCGAGACGTGGACGATGATGTAGGCCAAAACGGGCGCGACGACGAACAAGAGCAGCGTCATCCGCCAGTCGAGGTAAAAGAGGAAGACGGTGAGCGCGATGATGGTCACGGTTTCGCGCAGGAGGATGGCAACCGCATCGGTGCTGGCTGCCATCAGTTGCAGCGCGTCGTAGGTGAAGCGCGAGACGATGCTGCCCGCGCTGTTTTCGTCGAAATAGCGCATCGGCAGGCGCAGCAGTTGCGCGAACATCCGCCCGCGCAGGGTATAAACCACCTGCTGTGCCAGCCAGTTCATGCTGCACGTCGCGGTGTAGCTTGCCGCCCCCCTGAGCATGAAGCCGAAGAACAGCAAGGCGGTTAAGCCATAAACGGTGCGCATGTCGCCCTCGGCAAAGCCACCATCGACCAGCGGTTGCAGCACGAACGGCACCAGCGGCTCGGTCAGGCCGTAAAGCACCGTGCCACCGGCGGCGAGCAGCACCACCCGCCAATGCGGGCGGATAAAGGCGAGCAGGCGCAGATAGCGGGCGCGGTCGTCGCGGTTAAACATCGGGGCGTCCTTCGCCGCGCAGTGCGGCATAAATCAGGCAGAGCGGCAGGGCAAAAAAGAGAAAGCCGCTGTTGTGGCTGTAGAGCGCCGCCTGCGTCAGGCTGAAGCCGCTGTAGAGCAGCACCTGCGCGCGTCCGGCGAGGCGCAGCGCGGCGGCGTCGGGCGAATCGCGTTCTTCGCCGCGGCGGTACAGCCAGAGCGGCACGAGAAAGAGATACAGCACCGCCGCGAGGCCAAGCAGGCCGCGCCGCGCGAAGGCGTCGAGAAATTCGTTGTGCAGATGGCCGAAGGGGGCGAGGTCGGCGGCCGAGCGCCAGCCGTCCTTGTCCACATTTAACTGTGCCGTGCCGGGGCCGATGAGCGGATACGAACTGCCCTCCTGCCAGGCGAAGCGCCACATTTCAAAACGCGCACCGATGGAGGTATCGGCCTTGCCCTGCTCGTAGAGGGCGATGTCGTGGCGCGCCGCGGCGAGCCGCTCCTCGATGACGTCCATATTGCCCAGCCAAAAGAGCGCGGCGGTGATGGCGACAATCGTGGCGGAAAGCGCCACGCTGCGCGCGCGGAAATGGCGGCGGCGCAGCGAGAGCAGGCCGAGGAAAAAGAGCGTCCAGGCGAGGGCGAAGAAACTGCCGCGCGTCTGCGACAGCAGCGTCGTGCAAACACCGGCGACGATACCGGCGAGCGTCAGCAGCAGTTGCCAGTGGCGCGGTTTGGCGCGCAGGCTGCACGCGGCAATCAACGCCAGCAGCATGGCGATATTGCCGAGCTGGATGGGATGCAAATAGCGGGCGGCGCGTCCGGCGGGTAACAGCTCCGGCGCGAAATGGCTGTAATACCAGGCAGAAGCGAGGCCGAGCAGCGCGCCGCAGGCCGCACCCGCCCAGATGGCGCGGCCGCGCGGTGGCACGGTCGCCAAAAAATAAAGCAGCAGCGGCACGGCAAAAAACTTCAGCGGCGCTTCCAGACCGCGTGCACCGATGCCAGAGCGGATGACATCCAGCAGGGCAACGCTTCCGGCGAAAAAAAAGCCGAACGCCAGCCAGCGCAGCGCCGCATCATGCGGTCGGCGCGGCCACCAATGCGGCAGCGTGATGAGGGCGGCGAGCAGCAGCAGCGCCACGCCGTAGCTGTAGCCGCTTTTCACGGCGAGGCTTAGCGCAAAAAAGAGAAACGTCGCACTATTGACCAGACGCGGCAGCAAAGCGTTCATGACTTGTCCTCCCCACGCCGCGCCGCACAGGCGAGCATGAGGTATTTATTGAAATTGTAGAAAGCCGAGCTGGCGGCGAAGAAAAAGCCGTAGCGTCCGGCAAAGAGCGCACCGCGCACGAAATACTCGCGGCAAAAGGCGACCACCGCACGCAGCGGCAATGCCCACAGATTCGGCGAGCGCTTGCCGTTTGCCGCCCGCTCCAGCGCCCAGTCGCGGCTATAGCGCAGATTCTTGGCGAGAAAATGGGCGAGATTGTCGTTGGTGAAATGCAGCAAATCACCGTCCAAAATGGTCACGGTAGCGTTGCCGCGCGCCAGCGATTCATGCACCTCGTAGGCGTGATAATGGAAGTGGGGGCGTGCATAAAGGCGGATGATATGGTCACGGTAACGGCGGTGCATCGTCGTGCCGCAGAAAATATTGCGCAGACGCAGGGCATAGACCCTATCCGGCGCGGGTGGCTGCTGCAACACCGCACGGATGGCCGCTTTCAGCGCTGCATCCGGCTGCTCATCGGCGTCCAGCATCAGCACATAATCGCCGCTGGCGAGCGCCTGCGCGCGTTGCCGCTGCACGCCGAAGCCGCGCCAGTCGCGGTTTTCATACCAGCGCGCGCCGAAACGGGCGGCAATCGCCGCGCCCTCGTCGCTGCTGCCCGAATCGAGAATGACGATTTCATCCGCCACATCGCGCACTGCGGCGAGACAGGCGGGCAAATGGCGCGCCTCGTTTTTCACAATCATCACCACGCTGAGCGGATGCGGGTTCTTGCCCGCAGGCGGCACTGTCAGCGGCAGATTGTGCAGATTGACCGCATGCGGCTGAAAATCGGCGGCGTAACTTTGCGGGCGGGTATTGCGGTCGCAGAGCAGCGCGTACTTGTTGAACGTATATTGCGCGAACAGCCAGGCATAAACCCAGCCGCTGCTGCCGCACAAAAAGCGCCCCTCAAGAAAAAAATGACGGAGGAACATCCAGAAACTGCGCGCCCAGACGCCGAGCGGGCTGACCCGCTTGCCACGCGCGGCTGCCGCCTGCGCCCAGGTGTTGGCGTAGGCGAGGCGCTTTTCCAGCCAGAAAGCGGGCGTGGCGGCGGTGTGGTGTTCGAGAAAACCGGGCAGCACCTGAGTGCGCGCGCCGCTGATGTCCAGCGATTCATGCACCGCCAGCGTGTTGAACTGAAAACGGCGCGGGTACAGGCGCCAGTAAGGCTTGCCGCGCCACAGCGGGTGGTCGATGAAACGGCCGAACAGCACATCGAGACGGCGCACGCCATAAACCGTATCGCCCGGCGTCTCATCCTTGATGCGGGCGAGGGCGGCGAGCAGGGCGTCATCCGGCGACTCGTCCGCGTCCAGCGCGAAAATCCAGTCGCCCGTGGCAAGCGCCTGCGCGCGTTGCCGCTGCACGCCGTAGCCCTGCCAGTCGGTATCGACGAACCAGCGCGCGCCAAACTCGGCGGCAACTGCCGCGCTCTCATCCGTGCTGCCCGAATCGAGAATGACGATTTCATCGGCAACCGTCGCCAGTCGCGGCAAACAGCGGCGCAAATTCGCCGCCTCATTCTTCACAATCATCACCACGCTCAAACGCGCCATGCTACCCCCAAAAATCGGCGAGCCACGGCGCCGGGCGCACATGACGGTACCACTTGCCGCCGCCACCGGCGATGGCGGTGTCGGGGTTAATCTCGCCGTGGAAAATCAAAATATCGCAATCCGGGCGGCGCGGCGCGAGGAAAAACGACAGCGGTAGCGGATAGAGCGCATGGTATTTGTAACTCTTGCACCAGTCCTCCGGCCAATAGCGCAGCGCACCGCGTTCGCGCAAATACGCCGACAGCCATGCCTGCTCGTTGCGGTAGCGGGCGCGGATGTCGTGAAAATTCGCGCGGAAATCGTCCAAAAGCGCGGGAAACGCGCCGAGGGTGAAGCGATAGACAGAGCTGTTGCCGACCATGCGCCACGGCCGCTTCCAGTCGCGGATGATAAAGACGCCGTCACGCGCATCCGCCGCGTGCGTGAAAAAATGGTCGATATTGCGCAGGATGACTACGTCCAGATCGAGAAACAGCGCCGTACCGCTGAGGCCGTAAAGATCGGGGGCGAAGGTCGTCAGCTTGCGCCAGCCGCGCTCCGGAATGCCGTCCGGCAAATCCAGCGGCGGAATAGGATGACAGACCACCGCCGGATCAATCCCGGCCGCGTCGTCGGTGAGGCAAATCATCGTGAACGGCAGCGACAAATGCCGCGAAACCATGCGGTAGAGGCGGTTGACGAACTCGGCAGGGTACTTGGTACCCCACTTCATGCAGAGGATGTAGCGTGCGGTCATGAAAATAGTGTGTGATTTCAGATTGCTGGAAGAATGGCGCGGCGGCTAGTATAGCGGAAAGCGGTTTGCGGCGGTTTGCGGTGAAATAAAACTGCCCGCCTCATCATGGGTTAGGGCGTGTTGACAATTGAGACATCCCCCTCCCCTGCAGGGCGAAGCTCGCAGCGGGGGAGGGTTGGGGAGGGGGTGAGGGCAGAGATAAAGATTTCTCACAAGCAAAGTAGTTTGGCAGGAAGTTCAATATATGCCGCCCGGATTTGCGGGCGGTTACGCTGCCCTAACCGCCCCTACGCACTACTGCTTGTCCAGCAGGCGCTGCGTCGCTTCCTTCAATTCTGCTGCGGTGGTCTCCGGTGGCAAGGGCACGCCGATTTGTACGGTGATGCGCGCGAACCATTTGCGCGGCCCGCCTTTCATCAGGCCGCCGCTATGCGAGAAGAGGCTGCCCCAGAGGTTGCCGATGGCGACCGGTATCACCGGCACCGGGTCGCGCGCGAGCATCCGCTCGATGCCGCGTTTGTAGTCGCCCAGTTTGCCGTCGCGCGAGAGTTCGCCTTCGGGGAAGATGCCGATGAGGTCGCCCTTGCCGAGGGCGTTATGCACGTGTTCAAAGGAGGCGCGGAACAGTGCGGCGTCTTCGCGTTGTCCGGCGATGGGAAACGCGCCCGCGCTTTTGAAGATGTAGCGCAGTAGCGGAATCTGGAAAATTTTGTAATACATGATGAAGCGCACCGGGCGGCGGATGGCGACCATGAGAATGAGCGCGTCCATATAACTCAGGTGGTTGCAGGCGATGATGGCGGCGCCGCTCTTCGGTACGTTGTCGCGCCCCTCGACGCGCAGGCGGTAGCAGCAGGCGATAATCAGGATGACCAGGCAGCGCATGATGAATTCGGGGACGACGGTGAAGATGTAGAGGGAAATGGCGAGATGCAGCACGAGCAGCAGGGCGAACATCGCCTGCAAACTCCAGCCAAGCACGCCCAGCACCAGCACGCCGAGCAGGCTGACGATGACGAGAAAGAGCGCGTTGATGATGTTGTTCGCGGCAATCATCTGCGATTTGTGGCCGCTTTCGGCGCGATGCTGGATGATGGCATAGAGCGGCACGGCGTAGATGCCGCCGCCAAAGGCGATGGCGAAGAAGGCGAGCGTGGTGCGGACAAAACGCGGGTCGTGCCAGAAGGCGGCGAGCGTTTGCGCCTCGGCAATGGCGGGAGTGGCGCTGATGGTGATGACGCCCGCAAGTCCGGCGGCGAGGATAAAGGCGCCGACGGGCACCAGCCCCGCTTCTATCCGTCCGCGCGCCAGCAGGTTGCTGAGGAGCGAGCCGACGCCGACGCCGACGGAAAACAGCACCAGCAGGTAGGTGGTTACTGTCGGGTCGCTGTTCAAAATTTCCTTCGTGTATTGCGGGATTTGTGTGAGCAGCGCGCCGCCGAGCAGCCAGAACCAGGAGATGGCGAGGATGCACTGGAAAATCGTCTTCTGCCGCGCGGTGTAGGCGAGCAGCGCTTTGGTTTGCTGCCACGGGCGGAACGGCGGCAGCGCGTGGCGGTCGGTCTCGCCGTGGTAGGCAGGGATGGCGTAAGCGGCCAGCACGCCGATGATGACTGACGCCACCATCGCCGCGAACAGCCACGGGTAGAGTGATTCACGCGCAACCAGCGAGGCGCCGACCAATGTGCCGCCGAGGATGGCAAGGAAGGTACCGGCTTCAACGAGGCCGTTGCCCAGCATCAATTCTTCCTCGCGCAGCCGCTCCGGCAGGATGCCGTATTTCACCGGGCCGAAGAAGGTCGATTGCAGGCCGAGCAGGCACAGCACCAGCACCATCACCGGGATGAGGTCAAAGACAAAGGCGAGGATGCCGACCACCATGATGAATACTTCCAGCCATTTGATGCGCACGATGAGAAAGCGCTTCTCGAAGCGGTCGGCGAGCAGCCCCGACCAGGCGGAAAAGAGGAACATCGGGAAGATGAACAGCGCCATGCTGAGGTTGGTGTAGAGGCTGAGGGTCTGGCTGTCGGTGAGGTGCAGGGTGAGGTAGACGAGCAGCGCGTTTTTGTAGAGGTTGTCGGTAAACGCGCCGAAAAATTGGGTGATGAAAAACGGCAAAAAGCGGCGGCTAAAGAGGAGCATGGGTTTCCTTGGCGGGCGAAGAGGGCGGTATTATCGCCGAATGCGGCGGCGGAGGGGGCGATGATTGGCGCGATGACTGCCACGGTGGATAACCTGGTGCATAACTCGCGCATTTTGCCGAAAAACCTGACATTTCCCGCCCGCGACGGCAGCGGTCACCCCCAGTCGCGCGGATAAAACACGCATTAAAACAACAGATTAACAGAGATTGCGGTAAACAAAGCGCTTTTTCCGCTTGCAATCCTTGCCGTCGCGCCAGCGCTGGATTTGTGCATAACCTGACGGCAGCGCGGTCGCCTCCGTCCATCGAGGCGGTAGCGGTTTATCCCCAAATTTTGTGGACAAAGTGGCGGGCGACGACGGGCGTCGTCGAAAAGCGTAATGCTGGCGACGGCTTGCATTACGGCAACAGACAAAGTGCTGCTGCTGATTTTCTGCGCAGCCATCGGTTGCGTTCAAATGTAGCACGCGAATCTGTACCGCGCTACCGCCAGCGCCCCTGCCTCCGACGGCGGCCGTTCGCATGGGTGCGACGGCAATGAGATGGTA
>ERZ773067.1462-NODE-1462-length-12650-cov-7.534339_pt1 | contig 12650 bp, 8 predicted proteins | sample MGYA00580622_ERZ773067 | MGnify/ENA primary metagenome ERZ773067 (study PRJEB29015, sample SAMEA2737998) | human oral metagenome | biome: human oral; feature: human-associated habitat; material: dental | place: China | collected 2113 ...
GACGCGGGATAGGGGAAATTCTCCGAAGGGCAGGGTTGTTTTCATCACGTTCAGAAACACAATCATGGTTGCGCTCGCGAGGAATCGACCCCGCGACCCTACCTCCCAGATTGCACACCAACGACTGGATCGATCTCTTCCAGGTGACTGGTTCCTCTCTACCTCACCATCGACCCATTTCACCATCGGGAAGTAGTCAACGACCTCCTCAACGGAAAAACCGAAGCCGGCGGCGTTAATCCCCACCAAAACCGAAATCCACCAGTAGTACTAAAAGGGCTCTTCCGGTTTTAGAGTGCATTGATTAGTTCGCCGGGGGTTCGGGCGTGGCACAAGATATTGGGGTCCTTGGCTTTGTAGGAAAAAGGTATCTAATCCATCCGTACAAAACTAAGGACCTACTGTGCAGCCTAACGGAAATGTCATCGTCGATACCATCTGCCGCACCGCAAAACTAGGAACTACTATCACCGGTGCCACAGAAAACGGTGACGTCACTGTTATTGAAGCCGAACCCGTCGAGCCGATCAATGAATGCCCTACCTGCGGGCAGCCTGGAGTATTCCGCGACCACGTCATCCGCAGCCTGGTCGATCTGCCCATCGTCGGCCACCCAACAACTTCATGTGCGCCTTCCACGCTACCGGTGCACCAACAAGCGTTGCTTGCAGAAGATCTTCCGTGCTGGCCTTGCCTGCGCGCCCGACAATTCAAAGACCACGGACCAGGTGACCCACTGGATCCTGCAACGACTCTGCCTAAATCGGATGAGCGTTGCCGCTGCACCCAAGTCATTAGGCCTGGGGTGGGATATGAAGTGTCCCAGGTTTTGTTCCGTTTGATGAAACCCGTTTTTGAAACAACGTACGGAGCACAACGCACGCCGATGCCAAAGCTTCCGCAACATCGACTACCTCATCAAACCCACGACAGTGGGATTCACACCCTCAATCCCCCCCCTCCCCCACCTCGACGACGGGCCTGAGTTTGGCTGAAAGGTAGGGAATAACATAGGGATTCGGCTTCGTCAGGGCAAAACAAAACCCGGTATCTCAGCGACTTTTCGTTGAGATACCGGGTTTTTCTGGTAGCGGGGACAGGATTTGAACCTGCGACCTCCGGGTTATGAGCCCGGCGAGCTACCGAACTGCTCCACCCCGCGTCGGCTTTAGATACTTTAGAGCATTCAACGGGAGGACACAAACCGAACGCGGTGATGTACGTCCTAGCTACAGGACGCTGTCAGGAGCAGTCGAAGCGAAGCCCCTACTGCGCAGTCTGCGCGGAACCATCCGGAGTCCCGGGCACGGCGGGCGCACCACTCGGAGGCGCAAGGGTGGGACTTGGAGTCTGCACCGGCATCTCTTGGGGCGGCGAGGGCTGAGTTGCCGACACGTGCACCGGAGCTCCCTGCGGGGGTGCGGGCGGGATTGTCGACACCGGCATCGGAGCTCCCTGCGGCGACGCAGGCTGAGCCGGTGCTGCCGCATGAGGGTAGTAGCCGACCGGAGCACCGAAGGGGGCACCGACGGGGGTGGAAGCAGAGGGACGCCGGTCGGGCACAGCAAGCACAATGGCAATGATGAGACCGGAACGCACGATCAGCCAGATCAGAACCCCACGCACAACGAGCAAGGAGGCATACCAATGGTCACCAAAGACCGACGGATCCAGCGTCGGAGGCAAAAATAGCCAATACCACGTCCCGCCTTCCAAGACGGCGAGCACCGGGTCCATGAGCAGGAAGGACACGAGAACGACGCCGACCATTGCGTAGCGCACTGCCTTACTTCGTTTTTGGAGCGCAACAGCGGACAGCACGATCGTCATGATGTACGAAATGACCGACTCATAGAACCAGACGCTCGTAAAACGCTCGAAGTAGATGCTCAAGTCGTCGAAGAGATAGGGAATGAAAAGGTTAACGAGCGCGATTACCGAAAGGATCAGCTCAAGCCTCAGGCAGACCCGCACGCGCGTGGAGAGCGGTGGACGCTTCGGACGCGGCGCAGCCGCGTAGGGGCCCGGCTGTCCCCAGGCTTGCGGTGCGGGCATCGGTTGAGCGCCACCCTGGTACGGGATCCCCTGGGCAGCACCGGAGAATTGACTGAGAGCAGTGAAAGCCCCACGTGCACCGCCGGGAGGGTTGGGCAGGGGATTCGGGATTTGAGAATTGCTCACTGTCAGGGTCCTTCCGCGTGTGTTGGTGTCGCGTGAGCACGCATGATCTTCATCATAGAGGCAGCGTGCTGCCGAAATGACGAAACACACGGAGGGACTTTCCCGGCCGTGCACAAACGCCACCCTCACATGGGACGCGCCCGGCCCACCTCACAACGTGATCGGCAGGGCCGGGCGCGCAACGCACAGAGAGCGCCTATGAGCCGCTTTGTGCTCCGCTCGTCGCAGATGGGCTCGGACTGGGCGTCGGCGTGCCTGCGTTCGGGCTCACGGGCGAGGACGTACCGAGCGCCGCCTGTGCGGCCTGCGCGCGAGTCAGGGCGTCGTGCAGGCGCGTCTGGGCCTCGCCGTATGCGGTCCAGTCACCCTTGCTCATCGCCGCATCTGCGTCGCGCATGGCCTGCGCAGCATCGCTGACGGCCTGGGACAGCTGGGTGCTCGCATCTGATGAGCTCGTACCCGACTGCGAGGTGTCCCCCGATGGCGGAGTCGTCGCACCGGGAGAGGTTGACGAGCTCCCATCGTCCGAGACGAGCTGGCGCAGCGACTCTTCCAGGGTCGGCGCGAATCCGACCTTGTCACCGAAGGCCGTCAGGACCGAGCGGAGCACGGGGTAGGACGCCGACCCTGTGCCCTGCACGTAGACGGGCTGCACGTAGAGCAGACCGCCGCCGACCGGCAGGGTCAGGAGGTTACCGCGGATGACCGTCGAGTCAGCCTGGTTGAGCAGGTTGAGCTGGGTGGCGATCTTCTGGTCGGAGTCGTACTTGTTCTGCACCTGGCCGGGGCCGGGCACGGTCGTCGATGAGGGGAGCGCGAGCAAGCGGAGCTTGCCGTATCCCTCGCGCACCTGGCCCGGCGTGTTGCCTGTCTCCGAGTCCACCGCGAGGAAGCCCGCCATGGCCTCGCGACGCCCCTCGCCGCCGCCACCGGGGACGAAGACGGAGGTCAGTGAAAACTCGGCGCTATCCTGGCCGGGCATCTGCATGGTCAGGTAGTACGGGGGCTGCAGGGCGGTCGGTGCGGGCAGCGGGTTGCCTGCCGCGTCCATGCGCGGGCTCGAGTCGGTGGACGAAGCCGCGCCGTAGGTGGAGGTCTCCTCGGCCAGACGCCAGCGGTCACCACCGGAGTAGAAGCCAGCCGCGTCGGTGACGTGGTAGGTGGCCAGCAGGTTGCGCTGCACCTTGAACATGTCCTCGGGGTAGCGCAGGTGGCTCATGAGGTCGCCGGAGATAGCGGACATGGGCTCGACGCTGCCGGGGTAGATCTTCTCCCACGTGCGCAGGATCGGATCCTGATCATCCCAGCGGAACAGGCGCACTGACCCGTCGTAGGCGTCGACGACGGCCTTGACGGAGTTACGCATGTAGTTGATCTTGTTCGCCTGCACGTACTGGCCCATCTGCGTGGACTGGGAGTCGACCGTCGCGTCCGAGAGCGACTCGTGCTGGGCATATGGGTAGTTGTTCGTGGTCGTGTACGCGTCGACGACCCACACGAGGCGCTTGGGGGTCGAGGCGTCCCCGTCCATGTCGACAACCGCCGGGTAGGCGGACTGCTCGAGCGTCAGGTAGGGCGCGACCTTGGACACGCGCTGCAGCGGGTCGCGGTCATACAGGATTTGCGAGGCCTCGTTCGTCTGAGAGGAGAAGAAGAGGTCCGTGGAACGGAACTTGATCGCGTACAGGAGCTTGTTCCACACGTTGCCCACGGACGGGCCACCGTTGCCGGTGAACGTCGTGGAGACCTGGCCACCAACTGCGGTGTCCTCCGGGTAGTCGAGCTCCTGCGGGTCGGCGCCTTCGGGGGCTCCGACGATGGAGTAGTCGGGCGAACCGGGGCTGAAGTAGACGCGTTCCTCGTAGTCACCCATTTCACCGACGGAGGGCACAGACTGCTCCCAGTAGGACGGCAGGCCGTCGCTGGTCAGCTGGTTTCCGTAGGCGGCGACCGCACCGTAGCCGTGCGTGTAGACGGTGTGCTGGTTGACCCAGGTCTGCTGCTCGGCGGACAAGCCCGAAAGATTGAGTTCGCGGACGGAGATCACCGTGTCGCGCCGCTCCCCGCCCACGTTGTAACGATCGACCTTCATGCCGGAGTTGAAGCCGTAGTAGAGGCGCGACTGCTGGAGCTGCTGGACGGTCTTCGTGATGACCTTGGGGTCCAGGAGACGCACCTGGGAGGTCAGTGCGTCGTTGTCGAACTGCCCGGCAGAGGCCGTCGTCGCCGCGTCGTAGTTGGTCTGGTAGTCGACGTTGTCGAGCCCATATGCGGCCAGCGTCGCATCAATGTTTCGCTGAATGTAGGGCGACTCAAGGGTGCGCTGGTTGGGGCGCACGCGGAATTGTTCGACGAGGGCCGGGTAGGCGCCGGCCAGAACGAGGGCGGCGACGACAGTGACCGCCACGCCAGTGACCGGCAGGCGCCACGTGCCCTTGAAGGCCGCAACGACGAAGAGGACCGCGACGAGGCCGGAGATGACCGCCAGAATCGAGTGCGCCGGCAGCGTCGCGTTGATATCGGAGTACATGGCGCCGTGAATGGAGCCGGAATCCGAGGTGAGCAGCTCGTAGCGACCCAGCCAGTAGTTCACGCCGATGAACAGGGACAGGCAGGCGGCCATCATGCCGGTCTGCAAGCGCGCCTGCTTGGAGGCGTGAGGACGCGGGGCGAGGCGAATCGTCCCGTACAGGTAGGACACGATGATTGCCGCAACCAGCCCGATGGCGGTGACTGTCATGAGGAAGGAGACGAGCACCTTGAGTGCGGGCAGGACGAACACGAAGAAGGAGATGTCCAGCCCGAACTGGGGGTCAACCTGCCCGAAGGAGGAACGGTTGAGGAACTGCAGGAGCGTGCGCCATTCGGTGGCCAGGCGCGCACCGTTGGAGAAGCCAAAGAAGAGGGCCACACCCCAGAAAGCGAGGCGACGCATGGGTTCGAGCGCCTCCTGGTATCCGCGCAGGGCAGCCGAGGCCTCGCCGCGGGTAGAGGAAGCACGATGCCGGTAGGCGAAGGACATCGAGAAATAGATGAGGGCCGTCGCCACGACGAAGCCAACGACAAATAGGCCGATGTGCGCTCCCCACTGGGTGAGGATGACGCGCGTGGCGCTCATCTGGCGGAACCACAGGATCTCGGTCCACACGATGGATGCCGCGTAGATGATGGCTCCGATGATCGCCAGCGCCACGATCGTGATGCCGGCGGGACCCGGCTTGCGAATGGTCAGCTGCCTGGGCGCACGATTAGGGTCCCGCGGAGCGCGCGCTCCGCCCGGGGGAAAGACTGAAAAATCGAAGCTCACGGCATTCCTCTCTGTCAAACCGATAGCTTCAAACCAGTGTAGCGGCGCACAGAGGTAACTTCGCCTCGGTCTTATTCGCTCTCCGTGAGATTATGGGAGGCATGACTGTTGAGATGATGCCGAGTGCGCGCGAGATCGCGCTGGCCAACGTGGTTGTCGATATCGAGAAGGGCGCCGCCCGGGTGGGCTGGGATCACGCGCCTTCCATCTATGCGCTGGTTCCCACGGCGACGCTGTTGGCCGACCCGAATCTGCCCACCGACATCGCCGCACAGCTGCGCTCTGGCTGGGATGGCAGCGATGATCACCTGAGCGCCATCATCCAGGAGGACCTGGCCGACGACGACATTGAGCAGGTCCTGGCGCACCTGGCGTGGCCCGAGACGGTGCCCGGCGCGGCGATCACGGTCGAGCGCATCGTCGTCCCCCCGGAGGTTGAGGACGAGGCCCCCGAGGACCCCGAGGAAGCCCTCGCATTCGTGGCTAACCACCCGCTGCGCACCGACGTGCGCCTGGCGGTGGGCGTCATGCGCACCGGCGAGTCCTGGTGCGCGCTGCGCACCCGCGCCTTCGACTCCGATGACAAGGTCGGGCAGGGTTCGAACCTCGTTCCCGCCCTGGTTGACGCCCTGCGCGCATCCCTCGAGCCGGTGGCGGACGAGCAAGCCTGAGAAGAAGAGGAGGCCCCGACCTCGTCCCGGACCAAAAGGACGAGGCCGGGGCCCTCTCGCACCCACCTGACCGAAGGCGGTGGGTGGCCTAACGAGCGCTACTGGCAGGTCGGCAGGCTATCCCCGGTGCCATCGGCGATCGAGTGAACGGCGGAGACGGCCTCGTCGAGGGTGGACACCGAGACGACGCGCATGCCGTCGGGGACGTGTCCGATGACTTCGTCGCAGTTTGTGGATGGGGCAAGGAACCACTGGGCCCCGTCGCGTTGTGCGCCCCACAGCTTCTGCTGGATGCCTCCAATGGCACCAACCTGACCGTCATAGGACATGGTTCCGGTACCCGCAATCGAATTGCCGCCGGTCATATCTCCGGGGGTGAGGCGATCAATGATGCTCAGCGAGAACATCATGCCGGCGCTCGGGCCCCCCACACCCTCGATGTTGACGCTGATGGTGACAGGCAGGGAAGGCTCGACGGAGAGGTAGATACCCAGCTTCGAGCCGCTTTCCGTCGCCGAGGCTGCCACGGAGTCGAAGGAGAGCTCCTGGGTCTCACCGTTCCTCTCGACCGTCAGCGTCATCGTCGATCCCGCGGGAACCGTGCGCATGAGCGAGAAAGGCGTGACCGCGTCCGCGACCTCGTGGCGGGTACCGTCCGGAGTGGTGATGGCACGCAAGATATCGCCCTGCTCGACGATCCCCTCGGCGTTCGATCCCTCCACCGCCCCCTCAATAGTGACGGTCGCGGGAACGTCCCATCCGAGGTACTCAAGGGCTGCGACCTGGGACGTCGTCTGCGAGTTACGCATCATGGCCAGCTGAGCGTCGCTCACCTGCTGGCGTGTGGTTCCTTCGGGATACACCGACTCGTAGTCCATGATCTTGCTGTGAGGGTCGAGGTAGGCGGCGATGAGCTGAGCGAAATTCAGGCGGGAGTCCGGACTGCCCGACTCGGAGACCGTCACCATGCGCAGCTGCCCCTGCCCGGGCTTCGCGGGATCGAGATACGAAGCGGACTGGGGTTCATCCTGCTCGACCGGTTCTCCCGTCGTCGGGTCAGTCCCGTCGATCTCGAGGATCGGAACACCCTTGTCGGACCCCAACACGTTGAAGGTCGGGCCGGGGCTATTGACCACAAAGGGAACAGGGACCAGGAAGAGAATCACAACCATCGCGAGGGCAGCCAGGATGGCTGTGAGGATACGCCAGCTAACGATTGGTGCACGTCTCGTTGGAGCCTGCTCGAAGGGCAAGAGGTTGTCGACTGACGAGGTCATGTGCGTGTCACTCACCGTGTCATTGTGTCCCACGCACGGCGCGGTTGCACGCGCGCCGTGCCCAGTGCGTTCAGCTCTCAGCGTTTTCGCAGGGATTTGCCAGCTGAGTCGCACGAGCGCTCGCTAGGCTGAGTTCATGAATGAGAACGAGTCCGGCACCCCCTTTGAGGATTTCCTGCGCTCCGTGTTGGGCGACGAGGCCGCGGCCGAGGCCGCTCGCGCGCTACAGGCGCAGGGCTTTGACCCCGCGAACCTGCCCGCAGAGTATTCCGATCCTGCGCGCATGCGCGCCGCGATGGGCCAGTTCCAGTTCCTCATGAACACGACGGCCGGCCCGGTCAATTGGCGCCTGGTGGAGGACGGCGCGAAGCAGGCCGCGTACGCCAGCGGCGACCCTGCCCCCACGGCCACCGAGGCCGAGGCTGCACGTCAGGCGATGACGGTCGCGGACCTGTGGCTCGACGCGGTCACGGATTTCGCCTCGGGCCCGGTGACACGCAATGTTTGGAGCAGGGTGTCGTGGGTCGAAAACACGATCCCCACCTGGAAGCGCATCTGTGAACCGATTGCCCTGAACGTGTCACGCGCGCTGTCTGCGGCGCTGGCTGAACAGTTCGGGCAGGGCGGCCTGGACGATTCCGTTTCGGTTCCCGACGGCATGGCGGCGATGCTCGGCAAGACTCAGGAGATGATGCCGCGCCTGTCGGCGATGATGTTCTCCGCTCAGATTTCACGCGTCCTAGCGGCTCTGGCGGGCGAATCTTTCGGCACGTTTGACACGGGTATTCCCCTGTCGGATACCTCGCACGCGGCTCTTCTGCCCCACAACATCGCTCAGTTCTCCGAGGGGCTTGACGTCCCCTTCGACGAGGTGCGCCAGTTCCTCGCCGTACGCGAGGCTGCGCACCGGCGCCTCTTCGCGTCCGTGGCGTGGCTGGAGGGTGACCTTGTGCGCGCTGTCGAGCGCTACGCCTCTCAGATCGCGATCGACACGGAGGCGATCACCGAGGCCGCCCGATCAGTGGACCCCTCGGATCCGCAGTCCGTGGAATCGGCGCTCAGCGGCGGCGTGTTTGCGCTATCGACGACACCGGACCAGCGCCGTGCCCTGACACGCCTGGAGACAATGCTCGCCCTTGTTGAGGGCTGGGTCGAGGTCGTCACGGCCCAGGCCACCCTGCCCTACCTGCCCCACGCGGATGCGCTGCGTGAAATGATGCGCCGTCGGCGCGCCTCGGGCGGCCCCGCCGAAGAGATCCTGGGGACTCTCATGGGACTCAAGATGCGCCCGCGTCAGGTTCGCGGCGCAGCGTCCATCTTCACCCTGGTGGAGGCAGACGGCGGTCGCGAGGCCCGCGAAGCCCTGTGGTCGCATCCGGACATGGTGCCCACGGAGACTGAGCTGGCCACGCCCGACACGTTCCTGACCCTGCGCCATGCGGCTGCGGAGGAGGACGCGGATATCGACGCTGCACTGACCTCTCTTCTCGACGGGACGCTCGGTTGGGCGGACGGACTGCAGCCCGGGAATGAGGCCTCAGCCGGTTCGGATGAGTCGACATCGGACGCGGGGGACGCGGACGATCCGGGCGAGACGAACTGAGACGTTCTAAAGAGATCTGACAAGTTTTCCACAGATTTTCCAAACGCTTTCGCGCGATTGCCATTGAGGTTCATCATGGTTCCATCAGGTACAAACCGAAGGAGACTAACATGAACCTGGCACACAATACTGCGATCCTCTGGCGCGGCCCCGGCAGCGTCCAGGTCGGCGGCGACCGTAGCCGACACGTCCTGCTCGACAACCTGCACGCGGGCGACCAGATCTGGCTCAGCAATCAGGCGCACCCCGCCCGCGAGCGTGAGGACACCCAGGCCTCGCCGGAGCTCCTCGCAGCCCTCACCCAGGCGCGCCTGACGGATTGTCACGAGGCACTCCCCCACCTTGCACTCGGCATCGTCGGGGCGGTGCCCGCGACCCTCCTCGCCCTGCACAGCCTCGTCGACACGTTCTCACTGTCGCTATCGATCGAGACCCACACCCTGGTCGACGAGGATTGGGACCGCGTGTTCGGAGGCCACTACACGGGCACACCGCGCCATCGGGCAGTGCGCCGCACCCTGCGCGATCTCATCCCGCTATCGCAGCTCTACGCACAGGGCGCCCCCGAGCTTTCGATTGTTTCCGCAGACAGGGTCGTCGACCCGGGAATCCCCTTCGAGCTGACCGCGCACGACACTGCGCACCTCATCGTGACGCGCGGCGAACACTCCTACGAAGTGGGCCCGTTCGTCATCCCGGGCGTCACCCCCTGCTACCAGTGCTCGCAGCACGCACGCGCTGCAGCGGACCCGTTCCACCTGGCACACCTACGCGAGCTGGAAAGCTGGCCGCTCGCACCACTGGCTCTGCTCGCTCACTTTGCGGCCGCTCAACGCATCGGCCAACTGGTCATGGACTTCGCGTCGGGGACGCTCACCGAATCGCAGTGCGCGCAGGTCGCGACGATTGGCGAGGACGGGTTGGTGCGCATCGAAGAGGTGGAGCCCGCAACCAACTGCGTGTGCGGCATCGACGGGCTCGCTTCCTAGCTCACGCTCCTTCGTCAACGATGACTTCTTCGCCGCGCACAAGCGCGAGAACGGGGACGGCGAAGCGCTGCACCTTCACGTCTCCGATGCCACGAATGACGCGCAACTGCGTCGTGTTCTTTGGCATGGCCTGCGCGATGTCGCGCAGCGTCTGATCCGTGAAGACCGCGAAGGGAGGCACCCCCGCCTGACGTGACACCTCGAGGCGCCAGGCCTTCAGGCGCCCAAACAGCTCGATCGCCTGAGGCGAGGCCTGCTCTTCAAAGGCCTGGTTGAGGGCACGCGTGGAGACACGAGCCTTCTTCTTGGGGGCGCCCACACGCGCCTCCTCGGGCCAGATACCGTCGAGCAGACGACTGCGCTTTCTCTTGCCGCGCCCATCGGTCCCCCGCGAGCGCGCCCACGACAGGGTCAGCAGGTCGCGCGCACGCGTGATCGCCACGTACAGCAGGCGACGTTCCTCCTCGCGCGCTGCGGCTGTCTTTGCGTAGGAGATCGGCAGGAGGCCCTCGGCGACGCCAACGAGGAAAACGGCGTCCCACTCGAGGCCCTTAGCCGCGTGGATGGTGGCGAGCTCGACTCCCGCCTTGTCCGGTTCGACCTGATAGGCGACGCGCTCGTCGAGTTCGGCGACGAAGGCTGGCAGCGTCTGCGCCTGACTGTCGTCCGCCCAGCCGACGATCGCGTTCATGTTCGACCAGCGCTCGGAACCCGCCTGACCGGAGGGAGCCTCGGGCGCCCAGCCGACGCCCGACAGGACGTCGCGCACGATCTCGCCCACACTCCCAGCGTCGGTCGCTGCCGCTGCCGCTGCACGCAGACGCGAGATAGCAGTGCGCACGTCGTCGCGCGCAAAGAAGGGCTTGCCTCCTGCAACGGCCACGGGAATACCGCGCGCGCCCAGCGCCTCTTCGAAAGCCTGGGACTGGCCGTTCGTACGCATGAGAACGGCAATCGAATGCGGCACCATCCCCGCATCGATGAGGTCGGCGATCGAGGCCGCAACGCCCTCCGCCTCTGCCCGATCGTCGTCGTAGGTCCGATAGGTGACCTGGGCGCCGCCGTCGCGCTGGCTCGACAGGCGCACCGTACCCTCGCGCTGGGATGAACGAGCCAGGACGTCATTGGCCACGCTGACGATCTGCGGGGTCGAACGGTAGTCGCGGGTCAGCTCCACGATGCGAGCACCGGGGTGCTTGCGCCCAAAACCCGTCAGGTAATCCGGGGAGGCCCCCGTGAAGGAATAAATGGTCTGCGCGACATCGCCGACGACGCACACATCGTGGCGACCGCCCAGCCACAGGTCGAGCAGGCGGGCCTGGAGGAGGTTGACATCCTGGAACTCATCGACCACGAAGGAGCGGTATTGCTTGCGCACGATGGCGGCGACGTCCGCGCGTTCCTGCAGCATGCCGCACAGGTAGATGAGAATGTCCTCAAAGTCGATGACACCGCGCTCGTTCTTCGCATCCTCATACACGTCGAGGAGGCGCGCCATGTCGCCCGCGTCCAGCCCGGCGGGCACGTCACGTCGCAGGCGAGCCACCCGCGACGCGTAGTGCGCGGCGTCGACCATCGACACCTTCGCCCATTCGACCTCGGCCGCGATATCGCGTACATTCGTGCGATCAATCGTGATCCCCAGGCGAGCGGCTGAGGCCGCAACGAGGGATGCCTTATGTGGGATGACGTCGGGCAGCGGCCCGCCCACGACGGTGGGCCAGAAGTGGCGCAGCTGGCGCAGCGCCGCGGAGTGGAAGGTACGCGCCTGCGCCTTCGGGACCCCCAACTGCGCCAGGCGATGGCGCATTTCGAAGGCCGCGCGCTGCGTGAAGGTCACGGCCAAGACGTTCGATGGATCGAAGGCGCCGACGGCCGCCCCGTAGGCAATGCGGTACGTAATCGCGCGCGTTTTACCTGTGCCTGCACCGGCCAGAACGGCGAGCGGTCCGGCCACCTGCGTGGCGACGGCGCGCTGATCAGGATCCAGGGCGTTCAGCAGTTCCTCGGGGCTCATGGCCCCCATTCTTTCATCGCCCACGCTCACTTGCGTCCCGCACCCTCGGGCCCGCTCGGCAGGTCGGCGCCGTACCATTCCCGAAGGAGCGCGTAAGCGATCGAGGCGCGACCGGGCGCGCTGATCTCACCGGATTTGAGCGCGCGCGTCAGCTCCTCGCGACTGTAGAAGCGCGCCCACTCGATTTCCACGCTGTCCGCCTGCGGGGTCGGGCGCTCCTCGAGGGTTCGTGCACGGTATCCCATCATCTGCGAACGCCCGAAAGGCCAGGGCTGCGTCGCGACGTACGTGGGTGTCTCGATGTCGACGCCGACTTCCTCGGCAACCTCACGCGCAACCGTCACGTCCGGAGATTCTCCGGCCTCGACGTAGCCGGCGATGATCGACACGAAGCCGGGCTGCCACAGCGCGTTGTGCGCCAGGAGGACGCGCCCGTCATGATCCTGGACGAGGACGATGATGGCAGGGTCCTGGCGCGGATACTCTAGGCGGTCGCACGTCTCACATCGCGCTGCCCACCCGCCGGACACCAGCTGCACGGGCGCCCCACAGCGCGGGCAGTAGCGGTAGTTCGCGTGCCAGCCCGCGAGCGCGAGCGCGGTCAG
>ERZ773067.1467-NODE-1467-length-12631-cov-10.556775_pt1 | contig 12631 bp, 10 predicted proteins | sample MGYA00580622_ERZ773067 | MGnify/ENA primary metagenome ERZ773067 (study PRJEB29015, sample SAMEA2737998) | human oral metagenome | biome: human oral; feature: human-associated habitat; material: dental | place: China | collected 2113 ...
CGCCATCAAGGCATTTGGCTTAACTCCTTAACTCCATAACTCCTTAACTCCTAAATCTGAAAAGGCGTTTAAAGGTGAAAAAGTGAAAGGGTGAAAAGGTGAAAAAATAGCTAACGCCATCAAGGCATTTGGCTTAACTCCTTAACTCCATAACTCCTTAACTCCTAATGATGAAAAGGTGAAAAGGTGAAAAAATGGCTACGCCTCTTAACTTGTTGGCTCGCAACCTAGTCAACTTGTTAACTCGTAAACTTGTCTACTTGTTTACTTGTGAATTCGTCAGGTCGTAAACTTGTCCTCTCGTCAACTCATCTGCTTGTTTACTCGTCAACTTGTCTACTCGTTTACTTGTCAGCTCTTCATCTACTCCACATATAGATAAGGGTGTGCACCTACGTAATAGGCGCACACCCTTATCTTATAAGTGGTTTGCTTTGGGGCAAACTTTGTGTGTTATCGTTTTAAAAGGCGGTGCGTATGTACTTGGCCGTCGGCCATTACTTGCACAAGATATACGCCCGGAATAAGGTTGGCGAGCGAAACGCTTACTTCTGTGCCGTCTGTTGCAATAACGCTGCTAAGCAAACGACCGTTGGTGTCGAAGAGCTTTACGCGTTGTAGACCTGTGCCGCGCACCGTTAACGAGCGGCCGTCGTTGTTGGTTAGGGTGTAGTTGGCAGTGGTTGTGCCGGCGATATGGGTTACTTTCGATGCCACGGTGAAGATAGTTTCCTCCTTATCATATAGCTTTTCTACATCGAAACGTTCGGCATCGGGGTTGTCGATGCCCGCACTTGTTTCCTTAATCAGCACCAACTTCATCCTGTATTTGCCTTCGTTTAGGGTGCTGGGTACGTTGATGGTAAACGGCATCCATGTTGTACGGAAACCATCGAGCTCCATTGGCTTTGTGCGTTGCGCCTCAAAAGCCACGTTACCCTTGGCATCGAGCAATTGTAACTTGGCGAAATAGCCGAATCCCAGCCCGCCTTTGTTCCTTATGGGGACATGGATGGTTTCTTCGTTTCCTGGTTTTAGCCAAAGTTTAGACGGCTGTTCGGTTAGTTGGAAACCTGCATTGATCGAGTCTTCCTCCACAATACGCACCCTGCCGTTACCTATTTCAATCACCATTCGTGGTGCTTGTCGCATGTGTATCCATTCTCCCCAGCGGCCATTTTCTTCTAACGGGATGCACATGGGCAGCAGTTGGTAATAGCCATTGTGTAGTTTTGAGAGGTCTATCTTTATCTTCACAGTTTGCGGGTTGGTGTAGTCGCGACCCATTTCTCCGTTAGAATATTGCCCGTAGACGCGTTTTGTATACCCACCAATGGCGTGATCGTCCGATGGACAGACAGTTATCCGCTTGCCATTCATGTCGAATATGCCCACGCCGATATCGCCTTTGAAGGGCTTTCCGTAGTTATTAAATTCGTTCATCTCAACAGCTGGCATGTTACCAACGGCAAAAGTTTTGCCACTTCCTTGGGCAACCCTTAGACTTCCCCCAATGTTGAACTTCAGTTTGGGCGTACTTGCCAGCAATGCGGGGTCTATTGGTTTTGTATTTCGTTTGTTGGGGTGAGCCAATATCGCAATTAAGCCGTAGCTGAACGTCATAGGCTTTCCGCCAAACTCGTTTCCTGATTGTGCAACCGATAGCGTTGAGAGCGAGAAATACGCATCGCCCTGACCGCCCCAGCCAAAGTTCATGTGGAAAAGTCCTTGCTCGTTGATGCCGTCTGTTACCCAAGCGTGCCCTCCTCCGCCACCTTTTTGATTGCCCGAAAGGTAAACGGGGAAGCCATTAATTAGTTCTTGGCGTATGATGTCGGTGAAAGTAACCAGTCCTTCGTCACTTCGGCTCACAAAGGCCGTAGTGTAATCGAAGTTTTCTCGCAAGGCTTTTTCGGCCGATTCGTTTTGCGCACCACTCAAATAGGGGGTGTATTGCATGTACGTGGCTATTCCTACATCGCTCATTAGCTTTGCAACGGCGTCTTGTTCCCTTTGGGTGCCTGGGTCGTAATATGTGTATTCGTCTTTCATGTTGGCCCAGTCGTAGTATGATTTACTGAAATCGGCATGTTTCACCTTATTATCAGATCTCACGGTATAGGTGTTTTCTCCCTTTCCTTGTATGGGCCATTTGTGGTAATACATCACTTGTGCGATGGCCGTTGCCACGCATCCAGTGTAGGTATAGCCCGTTTTCTTGTTGTAAGGTTCGTCTTGATTCCATTTGCAAGAGAGCAACGGTGCCACAGTTTTATAGGTAGGCATCGCCCTTGTGGCGGGTTGCGCCGTGGCAGGTGCTTGTTGTAGCTGTGCAAAACGTTCGCGATAGGCTTGCAAAAGAAACTTTACGCCAGGGTTGGCATTCAGCGTATCGAGCGTTCCGTTATCCCCATAGACAAGTATTTCGCCCATAGCGTCGTCGCCCGAAACCACGACAAAGCCCTTGCCTTGCTTGTCGTTGAACACATAGTAGGGCTCAATGGGCTGTTGTTTGCCTGCTCGGGTTTGTGCGGATGTGATGGATTGGCGATTGGGCATGACGTATTTTCGCGCGATGTCGAGGGCTTGTCGGGCCGTAACCTGTTTGGCTTGAACGGGCAATAGGCTTGCAACCGCAAGTGCGAATAGCGCAAAAGCCTGCCGGTAGTGGTTAAGTCCGCACAGCGAAACAGGGGTAGGCTTGCGCCTATTTGTGGCGTAGTATTGGTTCATTGTTTTGTAATTCTTTTTGTTTGTTTTTGTTTTCACTCTATAATTCTCTTTTTGGTATTGGTAAAGGTGTTGTTAAACGCGTTCCCTTATGTTGGAAACGCATGCAAAGTTACATAAAAAGAATGAGAAAACACCCGCTCTCTTGCGTTTTAACAATGCGTATTGACGGGGTGGTGAGTAAACAAGTTGACCAGTAAACGAGTGGATAAGTTGGCGAGTAGACCAGTTTACGACTTTACGAGTTGGTAAGTGAATGGGTTAATAAGCTAAGTGGCGCAGCCGCCTTTTCCCCTCAATAGGCCTTTTCACTTATCTTTCGTTTCATTGTTCAGCCTTTCTAAGAACAGCTCGAACAGGCGCGATATGGCGTATTTGTTCAGTTCGTGTTCGCTCACCCAAATGTAGTCGGACGGCAGATCGGGCCTAACACTTGTTTCAACAACGGCAAATTGCGCCATGATGATGCGGTGGGTGAGTACGTGGCGGAAGGAATATGGCCCCTTGATTGTGGGCGAAAGGGTGGAATGCAGGTGAGAGTTGGGCGGTATGGATGTTGATTCTGTGCCCTGTTCGCCCTTAAAAAGGCGGTCGATACACGCTAATAGCTGCGGCGAAGGGAAGTTTTCCAAGCTATTACAGCCCTCGCGCTTGTCGGTTTCGGGCGTTTGGACACTCGAAAGCACTTCATCTTCGTACAGTAAAGGCTCCCAAAGTCCCTGCCAGATGTCGCCTGCTGGCCGCTTTCGGATGGCAATTTCTCCCCCACACCTTATATATATGTAGCCCATGCGGCGCTGTTTGGGGGCTTGTAACTTTGTTTTTACGGGTAGCGAACGCACCAAACCTTGGGCAAAAGCCACGCATTGACCACTTAACGGGCAGCTGTTGCAGAAGGTGGGCGTTTCGTTTGGCACGATTGTATTGCCGTTCGCCTTGCCTGTTTCGCCCTTCACGGGCAAGCATTGCAGTGCGCCAAAGTCCATGATGGCCTCGTTGTAGCGTGCCGGAGCGTGGTGGGGCAAAAGCGATTGGGCTAAGGTGGCGAACTGTTTTTTGCCTTCGGTGGAGTTAATGGGCGTGTCGATGCCGAAGAAACGCGCCAAAACACGATACACATTGCCATCTACTACCGCCACTGGAAGGTTGAAAGCGATAGACGCAATGGCGGCCGACGTGTAAGGTCCAACGCCTTTTAGCTTGGAGATTTCCTCGTGGGTGTTGGGGAAATGCCCCAATTCTGCAATCTGTTTTGCCGCTTGGTGCAGGTTACGGGCACGCGAATAGTAGCCCAAACCTTGCCAAAGGCGCAACACTTCGTCTTCGGTGGCGGCGGCAAGAGCGTTTACCGTGGGGTAATTGCGCATAAATCGCTGCCAATAGGCCATGCCTTGGCTCACTCTCGTTTGCTGTAAAATCACCTCACTAAGCCAAATGGCATACGGATCTTTGGTTTCGCGCCACGGCAAACTTCGGCCGTGGCGTTGAAACCAATGGAGTAGGGCGGTGGAAAAGGGATGAGTTGTGGTCACGATGTGGGCTTTAAGCAAAAACGATAATGAGCAGGGCATGGCGCAAAGAAGGCTACTTCTCCTTCTCTTTGTCCTCCTTTTCGGTCTTAGGGAAGTTCTTTCGTATCAGTGCAAACATCTTGTCTTTATCTTTCTTATACAGCTTTACGTACTTTTCGAGTGCGGGTACAGGTCCCGTAAGGTCTTTGTTGTTGATGTAATGGTTCAGTGTTGCCACCATCGCAGCCTCGTATCCGTCCTCTGTTTCTTTGGTTTCCTTGTTCTCTAAGGCATAAAGAATGTAGCCTGCATAATAGCTAAACAAGTAAGGGTTCGATTCCTTTTTGGCTAGAAGTAGGGATTCGTTCTTCCCCATTGGTATCGTAACTTGGTCTGACGGCACCGCCCAAGCCATGATAAACCTAGCTGCATCTTCCATATCGCGGGCAGTAAACCGATGGGATAGGTAGTATTGGCAGCATCTTTCAACATCTTTGGTATGCTTGCGGCAGTCTTCGGCTGTTTCAAGTTTCGGCAGTTCAGGCAAGTCGCCATAGCCTTTCTTGGCCTCTTCTTTTAGCTTTTCCAACTCTTCGCTTAGGCTTTGGGCCTTGTCTTCCTGGTTATTCCCCTCGTAATAGGTAACCAGATACTCGGCTTCGTCGGTGTATTCTTGGGCATGTTGCCCAAAGAGATCTTTGTAAATGGCCAATGCGCGCAACTGAAAATTGATGGCATCGGCCTTATTGCCTGCGTAAAACGAGTTTTCGGCGGCGTGAATAAGTATCAAAGCCATATCTCTATCGTTGGTATAAAGCCCTTCGTATATTTTCAATGCTTTCTTACTGTTGGCCAAAGCCTCCTTATGTTGTCCGTTAGACGATAGGTATAGCGAAAGGTTGTCTAAGTACCAAGCGTACCGTTTGTCTTTGGTGTTGAAGTGTTTGCCGTATAGGTCTACCACCTTTTGAGCCGTTTCTACGGCCTTGCTCAGGCGTTTGGCCCTGAAATAGGCCTTACCCAGGAACACCAAACCGTCTATATAGATGGTGTCGGCCTCACCACGAAGGTGCTTTACCTTTGCGGTATAGTCCGTGAAAGCCGCTATGGCCTTGTCGAATTTGCCGTCGGCAATGAGCATACGAGCAGTGCTGTCCATCTCGTGCAGTTGTTTTTCTTGCTCCGTTTTCTGTGCTTGTGCAGCGTTTGCGGCGAGCAAAAGCAGTGCCGCGAGTAGTGTTTTCTTCATAAGCGTTATGGTTGATATTAGTTTTAATGCTGATATTTGGTGGTGGCGAAGCCTTGTCTTCACCACCGTTTTTGCTTGATTTAAATTTCTTGGTTGTTGAGTTCTTCTGTTTTTTAGTTTTGTTGTATGCTGTTTCTAATTACGCATTGACGAGCTTTTGCGTGTTGGATTTAAAGTTACTTGTAGGGGTTGGCCAGTGAATGAGCCGCCTTTCAAACTTGCAGCTCCATAACTTCATCGGCTTATAACCTCACGAACTCACAAGCTCATGAACCCATAAGCTCACTACCTCATGAGCTAATGAACTCACAACCTCATACCCTCACAGACTTATTTATTGTTCGGGGTATTGCTGGTAGATGGTTAGTCCGAAGGCATGGGTATAGGCATATATGTGCTCCATGATGTCGGCCAGCGTGTGTTCGTAGTGAATGTCGGGCGCATTCTTAATGAAAAAATAGAACTCTATGGGCAGTCCGCATTGCGTGGCCTCTACCTGTTTCACCATCAACGTCTGCCCTTCGTTTACCTCGGCGCGCTTGGTAAGGTATTGTTCGATGAACAAACGGAAGAGCGAGATGTTTACTTGTTGGCCTTGCATCTGCTCTTCGGTGAGCAATTTGCCCGAAAGCAGTGAGTCTTTAAGGGCATCGTCTGCCAGCTTAACACTTCTGAAATCTACGTACAGCAGACGTTTAACGCGTCGTCCTGCACCCTTTTGCATACTTCGCCAGTTCTGGAACGAGCCACTTACCAATGCCAATGGCGGAACGGTAACGGTGGTGTTGTCGAAGTTTCGCACTTTTACGGTGGTCAGACTGATGTCTTCTACAACGCCATCAGCAGGTGTTGAAGGCACCGTTATCCAGTCGCCCTTCCTCACCATGTCGTTACTGGTAAGCCTAATGCCCGCAACCAGTCCCTCAATGGTGTCTTTAAACACCAGCATCAGTATGGCCGAGGTCGCTCCAAGACCTGCAATGAGCGACAGCGGGTTCTTGTTGAAGAGGATAGCAACCACCACAATCACGGCGATAAAGATAACAATAACTTTCAATACGCCGCAAAAAGTGCGGATATATTGGCGAACGGACGGACTGGAAGATAGTTTAAGCTGTGTGAGCGAGTTGATGAAGGCGATGAAAAGCCTTACCGACATCACCACAATGTATATGGCCGTGAGTTTCTCTAAGGCGGTATGCACCAAGGCATATTGGAAGAACACCAAGGGCAAGAGCCACGAAACCACGACGGCAGGCACAATTCGGCTTGCCGTTATCAGCACATTGTCGTTGAAAAGGATGTCGTCCCAATTGCTTTTTGTCTTGCTGGTGATGCGGCGCACCACGGGGATGAGTATCTTACGGCAAAGTGCGCCTGCCGCCCAAGCCAGCAAGATGGTGACCAGCACCAACAAAATGTGGCGTACAACAGGCACGGCGTTGCCCGAAACGCCTGTCAGGCGGATGATTTGTTCTACGTAATCTTTTATTGTTTCCATTGATATGTCGGTTTTAAAAACATGGTTATGAGTGATGTTTGGGGCTAGGGTTGGCATAGGGCCGTACAAACCTTGTCTTGAAATGCACGTGCGTTTCGGCTGCGCATCACGCCTTGGTTGATGATGGCAAAGCAAAGGCGATTTCCGTTGGCGGCGGTGCAATAGCCTGCCAGCGAAAACACGCCCGTAACGCTACCCGTCTTGGCGCGCACGTTGCCACGAGTAAACACCCCTTTCATGCGCGATTTCAGTGTGCCGTCTATGCCTGCGATAGGCAGCGAGGGCGAAAGGTGCAGGTAAATGTTGGCATTGCGGAAGGCATAGCGCAACATGGCTACTTCTAGTTCGGCCGAAACATAGTTGTATAGCGACAGGCCCGACCCATCGGCCACCTTGTAAGCGGCGGCATTAAGGCCTAGCTTGGCAATGAGCCTTTTCACCACTTGCGCCGCGTTTTTGGCCGTGGCTGGTTTGTTTCCCGTTGCGGCGGCAATCTGGTAAAACATGGCCTCGGCATAAAGGTTGTCACTCTCTTTCATCATACGCATCAGCACTTGGTCCATTGTGTGAAAGCGCGTACAGATGCAAGTGGCGTCTTGCGGGCGTTGACCTGTGGCGGTGAAGGCGTCTAGCACGATGCCGGCCTTGCGCAGCTCTTGCATAAAACGGTCCATAAACACGTCTTTGCGGGCGTAGACCAATGCCGAGAGCACGGGATTGTCGTCGTCCCAACACCAACCTTTGCCCAATAGGTCGGTTGTTTTCATCGACTTGTCGGCGTAAAGTGTGCCGCGAATGGTGTCTACCCCCATCTTTTGCAGGCTTTCAACAAAGGCGTGCATGTCGTCGGTGTTGAAACGCGGGTCCATTCCGCCAACGCAATACACGTTGCCCATTAGTGTTCGGTTCTCGATAGTGCCTGTATAGCACAACTCTGTTTTGAACTGGTGCGAACCGCCCAGCTTGTCAAGGGCGGTAATGGCTGTTATAACCTTCATCGTTGAAGCGGGGCGCATGGTCTGGCGTTCGTTAAAACAGTATATGGCCGAGTCGGCATCGAGGTCGTAAACCATCAATCCCAATTGCGAAGTGCGCAGCAGGTCGGCTTGTACCAGTCTCTCTATGCGTGCTCTCACCGATTGGGGCCACGGCAACAGGCTGTCAGTGGCCAATGTGTCGGCCGAAAGCGAGTCGGCAGACAGCGTGTCTGCCGCTGCCACGGTTTCGTCATCGTCGTCAGTAACGTCTTTTTCCACTTGCCCCATCATAGGCAAGGCCATCAGCCAAGCCAACAGAACTACGAGGGCGTATTTGCTCTTTAATTTCATCATTTGTGTGTTGCTTGCCGTTTCCTTATCTCGTCGATAAAGGCGTCGGCGTTGTCTGGTTGCACGCTCACTAGCCGTTTGTGTCCGCATTGCAGCAGCACATATTGCGAAAGGCCGAATCCCGTAGACATCTTGCGGCACGAAACGATGTCGTTAACGCGTATCTGTCTTGTTTTTGAGAAACGTCCGTTGTCGATATACAGCATTTCCTCTTCGCCGTCGTTGCGGCGAAACACGTATGTGGTGTGCACAACTCGTTCTATCATTAGCACCACCACGGCGGCCAACAAACATCCAACCAGGGCGCTTTTCGTCCAAAACATGTATAGCGCAAGCAGCGCGAAGGCAAGTATGCCGCAGACTGATGCGGGTGAAAGGCGTTGGTGGAATGTTCTGTCCATTGTGGGGTAGGTGCTTTTGTTGTGGTGTTGGCGTTTGTGTAGGTGTCTGTTTGCCGCTCCGCCCCTATTGCATAAGGACGTTGTTTGGGCAACAACGCGGTATCGGCATCCTTTTGCCAACTGTCATTTCACGATCTACAAAGTTACAAAAATAATTGTTCTTATCGTTCCTTTACTGCCTTGTTTATTCTTTTTTAGTATAAAGAGGGTGGGGTGTAGAGTCAACCAGCAAGTGCAAAATCATTAACGACAGGTTCTAAAAGTTACCTCCGCTGTGTTTTTTTAGACTTTATCTGTGCAGATTTCCCTGTAAATCTTGTTGGAGCATGGTGGAAAATGCAACTGAAAGAGCAAGGGAAAGCTGCACAGATAGAGGCAAAAATCCAGTGAAGAGCGAACTTTAAACGGGTGAAAAGGCATAAGTGCAGAATTTTATAGCCAAACAGAATTGCTTTTGGAAAATTGTTGGCAGAAGATCGCAAGATGCGCATAGCATGGCATCAACAAGCCCTTACGCAGGGAAAAAGCAACACTTTGGTTTGCTTACGGTGTATATATGGCTTTCCAAATCCAATTCTGTTTGACTATAAAACCTACCAAAATCCTTTTGCATAACCTGCATTTTGGGTGTTTGAAAATTGGGACTTTGCTTTTGGATTGAGGTGTATAAGCAACAGCAAGGCTACTTAATGTAGTGTTAATTTGTATCTTTATATTTTACAAAACAGCCTCTACTTGACTCTCCATTCTAGAGAAAATAGCGGTTGAAAAGTAGGAAAATACCCACTGTTCTCTGTCTTACGCACCGCTCTTTTTGTCTGTTTTTAAGGAAACAACCTGCACTTTGCACCATTTTGCCTTTCTAGTTGCTTATCAATACGTAATTTTTTCAACCCCAATTACCTACTTTTAGCCCCTAAAACCCCACTTTTTAATGGCTGTTTTGCCCCTTTTGAGCCCTGTTTTAGTGGTTCAAAGCGGTTTTGAATGTAATATTGCAGTGAATATTTATGCTTTTCGTCTTGCGTTTAGCATCATTTTGCACTGCATTTAGCACCAAAACGCACTGCGTTTAGCACCAAAATACACTGCGTTTAGCACCAAAACGCCTTGCGTTTAGCACCAAAATACACTGCGTTTAGCGGCATATTGCACTGCATTTAGCAGCAAAACGCACTTTATCTAGCAACAAACAGCCTAAAACCTGGCGCCAATTGCGGTTTTATGCAATGCGTATTCATTTTGCTTGCATTTACCACTAACCCCTTTTTGCATCAGAGCAAACCTTTGCGAGAATCGATTTTTTGCGGTCGGGTGGACGTTTGGTGGATTACAAGGGCACTCATAATGTTAAAATTCTTGCTGAAAAACAGACAAAAGCTAATGGGTGGACAAGGTGATAAGGAGGTTAGGTGGGTAGTTGACAAGTTGACGGGTTAACAAGTTTACGAGTTGATGAGTTAGTGAGTAGACAAGTTGGTGAGTAGACAGGTTTGTGAGTGAACACGCTAATGAGTAGACAAGTTAATGATAACCGCTGTATTCCCCATCGCGAAGTGTAGCGATGTGGTTACTAGTTAAGTCTACGCGGTACATGCCTAATGAAGACTTGTAACGCCCCCCACGCGTATGCCCATATCTTTTCCTTTCGTTGATCGAAAACCATTCCGTCAAAAGCATAACTGTATTTTGTTGGCAGTAAATAGGGAAAAGTTTCAGTTTTTATTGTACATTTGTCCAAAACTTCTTACATGAGAGGCATGTTTTTCTCGGTTTTGCATCACAAAGATAACACGTCCTTCTCAGTAAATTGAGAACTTAAAAGTAAAGACGATTTCGTTAATAAGATAGTGTTAGATTATGGTAATAGTTAATAAAACGTGCTGTATCTTATTTATTATCGTTGGAATGATATTAATCGGTTGTCAATCCAATGTGGAGCTACCTGCCCGATTAGTGACAGTGGTGGACAATTATCCCCCTAATTATATTCCTGATAGTTCTCATATAGAATATTCACGGAAAATAAATGTCGTATTTAAAATTAAGAATGTGAGTAGGAGAAACCTTTTTATCCCTATAAGCGATGAGAGGGGAAATAAGTATCATTCTTTTATTAAAGTTTCGTCACCAACGAATCACAATGTAATGGCAGGCGCTTACTATTGGCAGAATAAAGGTATGCTAAATGGTGGCGATAGTATTAGCATTTGTGTTCGATTAATGGAACTACAATTACGAGATTTAGGTGTGTATAATTTAAATCCCAAAGAAGTGATAAAGCGCATAAGTTTTGAGTATGTTATCGATGCTAGGGATTTGAAAGAAAGTGATTGTCTTGTTCCCAATTTGAAATTCCATATTCCTCAAAACGTTAAGTATGTTCATCAAGAACCTGAAGGGATGTGTGGAATATGACGTGTAACTTAATAAGTTGATGGTTCACTAACCCCAAAAGTCATTGAACAAGTCTTGACTTTTAATATTTCTAGAAATGGTGGTGAGTTTATTGTCCTTGTGATGCGACAAAATCAAGACAAATACTCTTCTCCTGTATGAAGGGAGTGAGAAACCCTAGGTGATTTGCTGTACAAAAAGAATTGTTGTATTGAATGAGTCAATGTGTGGATGACCTCATACAAAAGTGTACATAATAGGTTTGATGTGACACTACTATATCGTTGGAAAGCATGGAAATATACACCGCATTTATACCAATTATTCTGAAAAAGAAAAGAAAGTTTGAGAAAAGCTAAGATGACTTCACTTTTTTTATTTTTGTTATTATTGCATAAGGGTGCTTATTCTGGTAGGGCTGTTTAATGTCCTTATAAAATTGTATCTGTAATATGATTTTTCTCCCTTCTGAGATATTTGGCACTTTGCATCTTTTATGAAGGCTTATATAGTACTTTTGTCCCTTATACAGAAAGGAGATTGAAGTACAAGGGATATTTTGAGTTACATTCCTTATTACTAACGCAATACTATCATTACATTCGTTTAACGGGTCTCGCCCGAATGCCAAATACGTAACCTTGACTGTTTTAAAACACACGCCATCAGAAAAAGAAAGGCCATCATATAAATGTTTCTCTAAATGTTGTGCTTCTATTGTGTGTATCTGTACGCAAAGCAGCAATAGTAATAAAGCGTATCTCTTCATTTGTCTATTTTCCTCGATATTTATTTTCTATGTCTTCTCTTGATTTGTGGTATAAGTTCTAGGTGATTTCTGTGCATACTCATTCACTATTCTACTTGATATTTTATACTAATTCTTCTGAAGAAGACAAGAAAGAGAGAAAAGTCAAAGTAATTTCATGTTCTAACTAATCCACGTTTATGTCTTTTCTCCTTTTTAAGTTTGCTCTTCACTGTCTTTTAGACCTTATCTGTCTTCTTTCCCTTGCTTTTTCAGTGGCATAGTCCATTACGCCCATCAAGAAGTAAGAGTAATCTGACAGATAAAGTCTAAAAATACAGTAGAGGTTATTTTTAGAACCTGCCTTAAACGTAGGTTTGTACCAGCTCGATAACGCCTTCCACCTTCACGTTTTGTGTGGTAGCCGGAACAAGAATCGAGTCGCCCGTCTGCATTTCCACGGTGTTGCCCTCGTTGTCGGTAACTGTTCCTTTACCGGCAGTGCAGATAAGGATAACGAAACTGTCGAGTTGCGATAGGTCGATAGTCATCGGTTGGTCCAAATCGTAGAGGTTGGTGGTGAAGAAAGGACAGGTGGCGAGGTTCACACCCACGTTCTTTGCGGGCACATAGTTGGTGCGATAGTTCTCTTCCACCGTGTAGTTGATACATTCGGCAGCCTCTTCGGTGTGCAATTCGCGCGTGTTCCCGTCCTTATCCTTGCGGTTGAAGTCGTAGATGCGGTAGGTTACGTCGGATGTTTGCT
>ERZ773067.1470-NODE-1470-length-12611-cov-3.614208_pt1 | contig 12611 bp, 9 predicted proteins | sample MGYA00580622_ERZ773067 | MGnify/ENA primary metagenome ERZ773067 (study PRJEB29015, sample SAMEA2737998) | human oral metagenome | biome: human oral; feature: human-associated habitat; material: dental | place: China | collected 2113 ...
ACTGACGACCTTCAGCTCGTATGGCGTCGGGTTGACAATGTTGATCCATGCGCCCTTTGTGAGTGTCTTGAGAGAGAGCTCCTGCAGGGGGCCGGACTCCATGGATTTATAGATTTGCAGCAAGGGATGGCGCTCCTTTCCGGCCGCCCTCCCCTGTCAGCACAGAATGCCGAAACGAAGAGAGGACGGGATACATATGTGGGGTTCCGGCTGCAAAGGTGTATCGTCCATGCTCTTCACTTCCTTTCATAACGTTCAAAATGACCGAATGAATTGTAACGCAAAATGCGCCGCTTGTCCAGAGCGGCGCAGAAAATGTTATACATTGAAGCGGAAATTCACCACATCTCCATCACGCATGACGTACTCCTTGCCCTCGAGGCGCACAAGCCCCTTGTCACGCGCCGCCGCCACACTGCCGAGCGTGACGAGGTCGTCGTAGTTCACGATTTCCGCGCGAATGAAGCCGCGCTCGAAATCCGTGTGAATCTTGCCCGCAGCCTTCGGTGCCGTCGTCCCGCGCGTAATCGTCCACGCGCGGCACTCATCTTCCCCTGCCGTGAGGAAGGTTTGAAGCCCAAGCAGGGCAAACGCACCGTGGATGAGACGGTCAAGCCCGCTCTCGGAGAGCCCCAGATCCTCAAGGAATACAGCAGCCTCCTCCGCATCCAGCTCCGCAATCTCCTCCTCGAGCCGCGCCGAGACCGTCACAACCTCAGCGCCCGTGCGCGCAGCATAACCCTTGACCGTCTGCACGTGCGGATTCTTCGCGTCTGCCGTCGCAGCCTCGTCCTCGCCGACGTTCGCAATGTAGAGAATCGGCTTGCGTGTGAGGAGGTTCAGATCACGCAGCATCGCCTGCTCCTCGTCCGACAGCTCCACCTCGCGCGCGGGCTTCCCCTCGTCGAGCGCCGTTTTCAGACGTTCAAGCGCGGCGTGTTCTGCCTTTGCCTCCTTGCTGCCGGATTTCAGCAGCTTCATCACCTTTACCATCCGCTTTTCCACGGCTTCGAGATCGGCAAGGCACAGCTCCGTCTCGATGATGTCGATGTCGCGCAGCGGATCAACTGCGCCCTCCACGTGGGTGATGTCCGAGCTCTCGAAGCAGCGGACGACGTGCGCCACGGCATCCACCTGACGGATGTGCTCGAGGAACTTGTTGCCCAGCCCCTCGCCCTTTGATGCGCCCTTCACAAGCCCTGCAATATCCACGAAGCGCACGCTCGCAGGTGTCGTCTTCTTGGAGTGATAGAGATCGGTCAGCACCTTCAGCCGTGTGTCCGGCACTGCCACCACGCCGACATTCGGCTCAATCGTGCAGAACGGATAGTTCGCCGCCTCTGCACCCGCCTTTGTAATCGCATTGAAGAGCGTACTCTTACCCACATTCGGCAGCCCCACAATTCCAACCTCAAGATTGCTCACGATGATTCCCTCTTTCACAGACCGACGTCATGTTATATTCTTTCAATAAAATAAATATACTCGTTATGTTATAGCAAAAAAACAGGGGAAGGTCAATCATCACACACCGCTCGCAGAAGGAGAAGTATACATCTTTTCTTATGAACATACCTGCAAATGTCACAATTGCTACTTCCCTTTTTGAAATCTTGTGTTATAATTTGAGACAATAGGGGGGATTCCCCTTCACAGTCAATTAGCTTCATCCATATAGGAGGTTATTATGGCAATTACAAAAGATATGAGCATCGTCGAGATCGTTCAGACGTACCCTGACACCGTCGAGGTTCTGATGAACGCGGGCATGGGCTGCCTCGGCTGCGCAGCTTCGCATTTTGAGAACATCGAGCAGGGTGCAATGGCACACGGCATCGACATCGATGCTCTGATCGAGGCACTCAACGCGACGATCGGCGAGAAATCTGCTGCAGCGCAGTAAGCATACCGGAAGAAGACCCCCATTCGTGGATATTTCCACGAGTGGGGGTCTTTTGCGTCATCTATGCCGCTTCACGGTAAATCGTGCAAGCGCGATTGCCTCCTTTGGCTGGATGCGCGCCTTCTCACGCGCAATGGCGATTTGCTCCTCTGCCGTATCAATGCCCGCGAGGTCGGGCAGGAGCAGCCCGCGACGATTGTCCGTCAGGCTCTTGACAATCACACCGTAGGTCTTTGGATCAAGCTGTGCCACCGACGCAATCGGCTCGGGTACACTCAATACATCCACGGAGTAAACGAGACGGTTCAGCTCCCCTTCCTCAATCGGTTCAAAACGGCCGTCATGCGCGGCGGCAGACACAGCATTGTAGAAAATCTCCTCGGCAAGGCTCTGCTGCGCAGGCACAAACGTTCCGATGCAACCGCGCAGTTTGCCGTATTTCTTGATGGATACAAACGCACCCGCACGGCTCTCCGTCAGTTCCTGCGGCAGTTCTGTGGGAAGCGGCAGATAGGAATGTGTCCGCACAAAATGCTCGACACTCATGCGTGCAAGCCGCACATAATCATCCTCCGCCGCACGCAGCTCTGCCATCGCCACATCCTCGGCACGCATGAGCTGCGCCGCGTAGTCACGCCCCTCGTCCCGCCCCCTCACAGTGAACGAGGCGACGGCATAGCCCACGCCGAACGGCCCCTCGTAGCTGTGCAGACTGCTCGTAATCGCCGCGCGGTCAAGCGCGCCCGCGAGTACCCACAGCCCATTCAGCCCACAGTGCCCTGCCACCTCGGCAAAGCTGCCAGGAATCTGCAAAAGTGAGAGGAAGTCCCCCGTCTTCATAAACGCCGTACAGAGTTCATCGAACTCTGCGCCCTCGGGCACAATGCCATACGGCCCGTCCTCCTTGAGCCGATGCGAGAGGTCTCCGCTCGCAATGCAGATTGTCCGTCGTCCCAGCTGCTGCGACGCCGCAGCAATCGCCTGTCCGAGCATGGCGTGTGTATGCGCAGGCAGCCCCGAAATGCCGATGCGGACGAATTTGGCCGGCGCATCGCCGAGGTATGTACTCAGAAAGAAAAGCGGTATCATCGTCCCGTGATCGAGTGCCGCATCCTTTTCCCCGAGCGTGCCCGCAGGAACATCGCGCTCCCCCGCTGCCGCAGAGAGCGCGTGCACAAATTCCACATCGTATTCGATGCCGACCGTAATCTCGGGATGCCCGAATGCGGCAAAATTCCCCTCTGCCGCCTCGCCCGGCGAGATGTGGAAGAAATCATCGTATGCCGTCGCATGCGGGCTGATGATTACAACGGTATCGGGACGCAGTGCCGCCGCCGCGCGCATCGCCTCATGATATGCGTGCACGGTTTCGGCAATCTCCCCCTCGCGTCCCGCGCCAATGGAGGGGATGATGAGCGGCGGATGCGGCACGGCATAGGCGGCAAGAATCGACATGATCTTCACGCTCCTCGATAGAAAAAAAGCCGACTGCAAAACAGTCGGATGATCTATATGCACTAACGTCCAGATTGGTGCAGAAAAATTCCAAGATGGTGCGGATGAAGGGGGTCGAACCCATACGCCTTGCGGCACTGGATCCTAAGTCCAGCGCGTCTGCCAGTTCCGCCACATCCGCCTGTGAGAAAACTCAGCTAACGTATTCTATCACGACGGCGCGGGGCTGTCAATCCGTGCATGCGCCCACGAGAGCACCGTCTCCCGCATCCCCTTCACATTCAGAATCCCGTATGCGAATCCACGCCGCACAAGCTCCGTCGGCAGAAACTCATCGTACTTGTCAAAGATCGGCACTTCATCGGGATAGAGCAGCTCCATCGGATCGAATTCCTGCGCTGCTTCCTCCGCGAGCACAGCAAAGAACTCCGCAGGTGACGCCTTCATCGTGAACTGCATGAAGTACGGGCGCATGGACTCGAAGCCGCGCAGGCCGATCCGCGTGCCGCAGCGGATGCGCAGAAAGCGCTCGAGGGCGAGGAAGGCATAGCTGCCGAGCCACGGCAGGAGCGCGTACATCTCCCCGCCGAGCGGGATGAGCACATCCTCCGCCGTGCGCGAGTGGCGTGCCGTGCTGCGTGCCTGTGTAAGCCGCGTCACAGCATTTTTCATCAGATATGGCGGCAGCAGTTCCTCTCGGAGCACCTGACGCATCCGTCGCAGGATATGCGTATGGATGTCTCCGGGGCACTCACCGAAATAGGCGGGCACATTCCCCTTCACCATCTCGCAGTAGACGAGATGGCGCTTGCGGTCGACCTCGAGCACGCGCCAGACATGCCCCGCAATCGCGATTTTCTCCCCAACGGGCGGCGGCGTGACAATCGTGCCGATCTCCTGCGACTCACTCCGCACGGTGTACTCCTCGTTCTCCTGAAAGACGCCGTAGAAGCGAAAGGACTGCACGACGCGCTCCCCCGCAAGTCCGACAATCAGCCCGCCGCGCTCCGTCATCTGCAGATGCTCCTGCTGAACGAGATGCCGCAGAAGTGTACGGTAGTCCTCCTGCGTAATGCGGTGAAAGACGTGCAGCGACAGCACGCGATCCGCGAGCGCACGCGGCGCAAGTTCCCCGCAGGATGCGGCGACGCTCATCGTCTGATGATAGAGCAGACTGAACGGCAGACGGTCGAGGCGCGGCGGCTCGACCCAACGCTCCTCGAGATAGAGCTGGATGAGGGAGATCCCCTGCAGCAGCTTCCACGGGATTGTTGCGGGCAGAAGTGCGCGCGCCTCGGGCGCATCCTCGCGCACGACGAAGTGCATTTCCTGCGGCTGTCCGCGCCGCCCCGTCCGCCCCATGCGCTGAAGAAACGACGACACCGTCCACGGCGCGTCGATCTGAAAGGCGCGCTCGAGCCGCCCGATGTCGATGCCGAGCTCCAGCGTCGCCGTCGTACATGTTGTAAAGAGACTGTCCTCATCCTTCATTCGCGCCTCCGCCGTCTCACGGAATGCGGCGGAGAGATTCCCGTGATGAATGAGGAAACGATCCGGCTCATGCTGTTTCTCACAATAGGCGCGCAGCGTCGTCGTCACCGCCTCGCACTCCTCGCGCGAGTTGACAAAGACGAGACATTTCTTCCCGCGCGTATGCGCAAAGATATAGCCGAGCCCGGGGTCTGCCGCCTCGGGCGGCGTATCGGTCGGCACATCCGGTGCGGACGGCACCGTGATATCATCGCGCCCGTCCCCTGCCTGTGTGTCTCGCACGTAGAAATGCTCAAGGGAGAGCCGCCACTTGCTCCCCTTTGCCTCGATCTGCGGCACAAACGTCTGCCGCCCCGTACCCGCCGAGAGGAAATCCCCCACACGCTTGGCATCGCCGATCGTCGCCGAGAGACCGATGCGGCGTGGCGTGACGCCTGCGATGCGCGAGAGCCGCTCGATCAGACAGAGCGTCTGCCCGCCACGATCGCCGCGCAGGAGGGAGTGCACCTCGTCGATCACAACGAAGCGCAGGTCACCGAAGAGCTTCGGTATCGCCGCATGACGATGCAGAAGCAGCGCCTCGAGCGATTCCGGCGTGATCTGCAGGATGCCCGACGGACGCTTCATCAGCCGCGCCTTATGCGTCTGCCCCACATCACCATGCCAATGCCAGACGGGAATATCCGCCCGCCGGCAGAGCTCCGTCAGCCGCTCAAACTGATCGTTGATGAGCGCTTTGAGCGGGCCGATGTAGATACAACCGACGGAGGTCGGTGGCTCCTCGTGAAAGAGCGTAATGATCGGAAAAAATGCCGCCTCCGTCTTGCCGGAGGCGGTGGATGCCGTCAGGAGGACATGGTCGTCCGTGTGAAAGATCGCCTCTGCCGCCGCAATCTGGATGCCGCGCAGATTCTGCCACTCCTGCTCATAGATATAGTCCCGCACGAAGGGCGCATAGCGCTCAAATACGCTCATAGTTCGAACTCCGCAAACTGCGCGCTGATCTCCGCCCCCTCCACCTCGTTCGCAGCGTAGGCAAAATCGTCCGAACCGAGGAGATCGGCAAGTTTCAGCGCAGGATTCTGATAGATGATGTCGAGCACCTGAATGAAGTCACGGATGACCTCACGCGGTGTGATATGCGTATCTGCGCCGATTCGCCCGAACTCGATGCGGATGAAGTCCGCGAGATCGTCCTGCGTGACAATCTGCTCGTATTCGTACAGCCCCGCATGAATGGCGGCAAGCTTTTCGATGAGCACGAGCATCTCCTCATGCGTGAGCGGCGAGAGGCGTATCACGGGCGAGAGCAGGTCGCGGTGCTCCCCCGCAAAGCGCCCCTCCGCAAGGCGCGAGCGTAGGGCCTCGTAGCTGTAGACGCCGCGCCGCGTATCCTCCATGCACGCGGGCGTGCCGCAGAGGATCATGCCGAGGTACTGCGCGCGCCCCTGCATCGCATCGTTATACATAGTGAGGATCTTCTCGTAGTTGTACTGCCGTGTGACGGCATGCGGAATCTTGTAAATGTTCACCAGCTCGTCGATGAGGATGAGCATCCCCGCATAGCCCGCCTGCCGCAGGAACGCTGCAAAGAGTTTCAGATACTCATACCAGTCGTCGTCCGTGATGATGATGTTCACGCCGAGCTCGTGCCGCGCCTCGGTCTTTGTCGTATACTCCCCGCGAAACCAGCGTGCGACGCGCGCACGCATATCATCGTCGCCGTCCCGATAGGCGTGATAGTAGAGCGTGAGCAGGCGCGTGAAGTCAAAGCCGTGCACGAGATCATTGAGCCCGTATATGATGGAGGCAATCCGCCGATCCACCGCCGACGAGAACTGCGGATCATCCACCGCGCGTTTATCTTCCGTCATAACCTCCTGCTGCACGCGGCTGATCCAGCGGTCGAGGATGAGCGTGAGCGCACCGCCCTCGGGCGTCGTCTTGGTCGCCATGTTGCGGATGAGCTCGCGGTACGTTGCAAGCCCTTGCCCGCGCGTCCCCTGCAGGCGGCGCTCCGGCGAGAGGTCGGCGTCCACAACGACGAAATTCTTCGCCATCACATAGCTGCGGATCGTCTGCAGCAGGAAACTCTTCCCGCTGCCGTAGCGCCCGACGATAAAGCGAAACGATGCCCCGCCGCCCTCGATCATCTCCACATCGGAGAGCAGCGCCTCGATCTCGCTGCGCCGTCCGACCGTGATATACGGGAGACCGATGCGCGGCACGACGCCGCCCTTGAGCGCATTAATGAGCGTCTGCGCAATGCGGCGCGGGATTTTCTTCGACTCATTCGCTGCCATGCAGGTACCTCGCTGTCAATTCATCCAGATAGTCAGGGACAACGGTGGGCGGATCGCCCTCGATCACCGTGTCCGCAAAGTCCTCATACAGTTTTTCGTTCAGCCCGTCGACCAGTACGGAGAGCATCAGCCCCTCCGCACGCACCCATGCGAGATCACCATCCGTCAGGAGAGCACGCAGGAGACGCAGCTCGGATGCAGTCAGCTCTGCCGCCCCCTCCGCTGCGGACAACATCTCGGGCTGTGCAGCAACCTCCGCCGCAGGAGGAAAAATCTCCGGAAGCGCAGCGGCCTTCCCCTGTGACGGAGAAAGCAAAGGCATGGACAGCTCTTCCTCCTCCACAACGAGACGCTCTTGCGTTACATCCGCATCCGCACGAATGCGCGCCAGCTGCGAAAAGTCCAGATGCACACGCCGCGCCTCCGCCGCCCGCTGCTCCGCAACAAAGGCGTCAATCTCCTCACGGATGATCTTCGCCTGCCACTGCTTCAGCTTGGGCGGCTGAATCTCAGCGATTCCATAGTGCGCACGCAGAGCGGCATCCAGCCCGCGCAGAAGCGCACCCAGGCGCTGCGCCGCACCATCCGCACGCTCGTAGGAGTGCAGCGTCCAATAGCCCATCACGCACTCATAGCGACGCAGCGGATGCATCTGATAGACGCGATCCTGCTCCGTACCAGACGGCTGAAATACGGCGGACGCAAAGAGTCGCACGGGAATTGTCTGCGGCACGGCAATCAGGTCGGCAAACGCACTGACCTGCCGATACTTCCCGTAGTATTCTGCCACGCGATCCAATACGCGAAGTGCGAGGATATTCACATCATCTGTATGGGCGCGATAGAGCTTCGAACGCTCGAGACGATAGGACGAGAGCACGCAGACAGCAGCCACAACCTCCTCTGCGGCGTGCTCCGCGCGATCCAGAATCGTCGAGATCGCATCGTCCGTCCGACGGCGCGCCTCCCCCTCCTCGCTCTCCACAAGAAGCGCGGGACTCAGCCCATAGTAGACAATGAACTCTCTCTCCCACTCCGCTATATAGCGGCCCATCTGTGGATCGAGCGCGCAATATGCCGCGCAGAAATCATGCAATTTCTCATAGGCATCCTGCGCATCCACGCAGCTGATGAGATGCAGCAGCTCGTAGACGTAGAGCGAGGCGTAGGACATTCCCCGCCTTTCGATCTGCCCGCGCCGCACCGCCGTCCGCCACGTAAAGTAGCCGCGCAGCTCCGCATCCGAGAGCGAGTCATAGGTCGGAAAGTACTGGTTAACGACGCCGTGATAGACATAGTCGTCCTCATACTCCGCCATCAGGCGCGCCTGCTTTAGAAACAGCTCCGCGCGCGACTGCCAGTAATCGCAAGAGGTCGTCACCAGAGAACGCATCGCGCCTATCAGCTTCGGTACGGGCTGCGGTCGCTGTCCTTCGGGCGGAGGCGGGATGCGTTCATCGCGGTAGATCATTCTGAGTGCACGCTGCACCGAGCCCAACTTGCCCTTTCCAGCCATCACACACCCCCGTCCGTCTGTTCGATTTACTCCCCCTATTTTACTACGAATCCCAAAAATAGCAAGAAAATATGCCTCCCGCCGGGCAGCAGGAGGCATATTTTCGATAGAGAGAAAGAAATGTAGGGAATGTATGTGAATTCCGCGGAAGGGAAGGCCGCAGAATACGCACCGAAAGTCAGAGAGTATGAAAGCATATCTGCATTCTTAGTATCTCTTGCTTTCATAGATAATATAACGGAATCGACTTAGAACGCCTTGTGAAGGGCGTTAATGTTCGATTAGCTTAGGAGTAGACTATCATTAGCGAGCTCGCTGCCCGCCGCCTGCTCGAACATGGAGAGGAGATCGCGCGTCGTCAGCCCCTGCTTTTTCTCCTGCGGCACATCGAAGAGGATGCGCCCCTCGTGCAGCATGATGAGGCGGTTGCCATAGCGCAGTGCATCCTTCATATTGTGCGTAATCATAAGCGTTGTGAGCTGATCCTCCGAAACGATCTGCTCGGTCAGCTCAAGCACCTTTGCCGCCGTCTTCGGATCGAGCGCCGCCGTATGCTCATCGAGCAACAGGAGATTCGGCTTCACGAGCGTCGCCATGAGGAGTGTCAGCGCCTGCCGCTGTCCGCCCGAGAGCAGCCCCACACGCGAGGAGAGGCGTTTTTCGAGACCGAGTTTGAGACGTGCCAGCTTCTCGCGGAACACATCGCGCATCTCACTCGTCGAGCCCCAGCGCAGCGTCGGCGTCTCACCGCGGCGCGCCGCAATCGCAAGGTTCTCCTCGATCATCATACGCGCCGCTGTCCCCATCATCGGATCTTGGAAGACGCGCCCGATGAACTTCGCGCGACGGTGCTCCGGCCACTTCGTTATGTCCTCGCCCGCAATCGAGATCTTGCCCGTATCCACGGAGATTGCACCTGCGATGGCGTTCATCAGCGTGGACTTGCCCGCGCCGTTGCCGCCGATCACCGTGACGAAATCGCCGGGATTCAGGTGGAGCGTGATGCCCGAAAGCGCCTTTTTCTCCGTGATCGTTCCCGGATTGAACGTCTTTCTGATATCCTCTATGTGCAGCATTACTCTGCCCCCTTCTTCATCGCGTGATATTTCGACTGGATGAGGGGCAGCGAGAGTGCGATCGCCACGAGAATTGCCGTAAAGAGCTTGAGGTCATTGGGCGGCATGCCGAGCTGCAGCACGATTGCGATGACCGCACGGTAGACGACGGAGCCGAGCACGACGGAGATCAGCCAGTTCTTGAAGCTGCGCGTGCCGAACAGCACCTCGCCGATGATGACGGAGGCAAGACCGATAACGATCGTGCCCGTGCCCATGCCAACATCCGCAAAGCCGTTGCTCTGTGCGACGAGCGCGCCGCAGATCGCGACCATGCCGTTCGAAAGGAGCAGACCGAGCACGATCATCACATCCGTATTGACACCGTTCGCGCGGATCATGTGCGGATTCGCGCCCGTCGCGCGGATCGCCATGCCCAGCTCCGTGCCGAAGAACCAATACGTGAGGAGAATCGCAAGCACGACCACGACCGCACCGATGAGCAGGATGTTCGTCGCCGCATCCAGTCCCCAGATATTCCACTCGGAGAAGAGTGTCTCCTGCTGCAGGAGCGGCAGATTCGCCTTGCCCATGACACGCAGATTGATGGAGTACAGTCCGATCATCGTCAGAATGCCCGCGAGCAGCGCGGGAATCTTGAGTTTCGTGCAGAAAAATCCCGTAATGACGCCCGAGACGCAGCCCGCCGCACAGGCGGCAAGAATCGCCGTCAGCGGCGTGTAGCCTGCCACGAGCATGGAGGCGGCGACAGCAGCCCCCAGAGGAAAGCTGCCCTCAACCGTCAGATCGGCAATATCCAAAACACGATAAGTCAGATAGACGCCGAGCGCATAGAGTCCCCAGAGGACACCCTGCGCCGCCGTCGCAATGACGAGATCCATAACGTCACTCCCTATTTGTCCGAAAAAAAGCGGACACGCTGCGTGCCCGCTCCGCTGTGTTCACTCCTACTTACGGCACAATCGTCGCGCCGTTCAGTACATCGGCAGGAATCGTCAGACCGATTTTCTCCGCATTCTTCTTGTTGATAATCACCTTGAGGTCACGCGCCGTCTCAATCTTCATATCCGACGGCTTTTTCTTGCCCTCGATGATATCCGCCGCCATGTCGCCCGTCTGAACCCCAAGCTTGTAGTAGTCAACACCCTTTGTCGCAAGAGCACCTGCTGTGACGCCGCCCTCAAAGGCGCAGATCACGCCTTTGTCCGCCGCATCCGTGATGCTTGTAAGCGTCGGCATCGCCGATGCGATCACATTGTCCGTCGGCTCATAGAAGACGTCCACATCATTCACCATACTCTGCGCTGCCTGCTGGATGTCGTTGACCGTCGAGATCGTCGCCGTACGCACCGTGAGTCCCTTCGACTCCGCATACTCCTTCATTGCCTTGACCTGGATCTCCGAGTTGATCTCACTCGATGTGTAGATCGTTCCGATCGTCTTCGCGTTCGGATAGAGCTTCATGAGCAGGTCAATCTGATCGGCGATCGGACTCATGTCGCTCGTGCCCGTGACATTGCCACCCGGTGCATCGTTCGACTTTACAACCTTCGCGCTCACATAGTCCGTGACCGCCGTGCCGACGATGGGAATATCCTTCGTCGCATTCGCCGCCGACTGCACTGCCGGAGTTGCAATCGCACAGATGAGATCCACCTTGTCGCTGATAAAGCGCTGCACAATGTTCTGGAGGTTCGACTGATCCGCCTGTGCGTTCTGGCGGTCGATCGTGAGGTTCTTGCCCTCCTCGTAGCCACGCGCCTTAAGTCCATCTACAAAGCCGCGATTCGCATCGTCGAGCGCACTGTGCTCCACGAGCTGAACAATCCCGACCTTGTACGTCTTCTCGCCCTTCTCTGCCTGCTGCCCGCATCCTGCCAACGCCAGAATCCCGAGGGCGGCGATGCCAAGCGCAGCACATTTTGCGAGTTTTGTTATCTGCATCGAATCCCCACCTTTTCTATGTCTGTATTAGTCCACCAGGGTTGCATCCTTGAGCACATCCTCCGGAATCGTCAGACCCAGCTTCGCCGCATTGCCTTTGCTGATGACGAGCGTCAAGTCGCGCGCCGTCTCGATCGGCATGTCTGCCGGCTTTTTCTTGCCCTCAAGGATATCCGCCGCCATGTCACCCGTCTGAACGCCGAGCTTGTAGTAGTCGATGCCGTAGGTCGCAAGGCAGCCGCCCGTCACCATGAACGGCTCGGCGCAGATCACCGCCTTCCCCGCTGCATCCGTCACGCCCACGAGCGTCGGAATCGAGGAGGAGATGACATTGTCTGTCGGCTCATAGAACACATCCACCTCGCCGACGAGGCTCTGCGCCGCCTGCGGGATGTCGTTGACCGTCGAGACCGTTGCCGCACGCACCTTCAGCCCCTTCGACTCAGCGTACTCCGTCATCGCCTTGATCTGAATCTCGGAGTTGACCTCACTGGATGAGTAGATCGTGCCGATCGTCTTTGCATTCGGATAGAGCTTGATGAGAAGGTCGACCTGCTCCTTGATCGGATTGAGGTCGCTCGTGCCTGTGATGTTGCTACCCGGCTTCTCGTTCGTCTGCGCGAGCTTCGCGCTCACATAGTCCGTAATCGCCGTGCCGACAACGGGAATGTCCTTCGTCGCGTTTGCCACCGACTGTGCCGCCGGGGTCGCAATCGCGCAGATGAGATCCACCTTGTCGCTGACGAAGCGCTGTGCGATGTTCTGCAGGTTCGACTGATCCGCCTGTGCATTCTGGCGGTCGATCGTGAGGTTCTTGCCCTCCTCATAGCCGCGCGCCTTGAGTCCATCCACGAACCCACGATTCGCCGCATCGAGAGCATTGTGCTCGACCAGCTGGACAATGCCGATCTTATACGACTTCT
>ERZ773067.1471-NODE-1471-length-12608-cov-13.451048_pt1 | contig 12608 bp, 14 predicted proteins | sample MGYA00580622_ERZ773067 | MGnify/ENA primary metagenome ERZ773067 (study PRJEB29015, sample SAMEA2737998) | human oral metagenome | biome: human oral; feature: human-associated habitat; material: dental | place: China | collected 2113 ...
GAAAGGGACAAAGAAAAAAGGTAAGAGCTTTTGGCGAAAGCTGTTTGATTAAGGCATATATATGGGTCTAAGCCTAGCCTGCACCACTCAGCATATATACAGGGATGTGTAACGCCATCCTCCATACGCCCCATGCTTCCCTTTATCAACTATGCCACTATTAGAAACCTAAAAACAAGAAGCGATGAGAATGTTAGCCATCATATCCCTTCTGATGTCTTTCTGTACACTATGTTGTGCACAGACAGACAGTGTTTATAACTATAAAGGAAAGAGCATGATACGTTATTTTGATATTGATGATTTTGTGGCGAAGGCCAAAGGGTCTGACTTTTATGAGTGCATGGAAGGGCACACGAAGGTTACTTGTTTTAAAATTAATGATACTACTGGTGTTCATGTTGGGTATACGGAGAATCGCGAAAGCCTTGATACTCCATACAGCAACTATTACGAGTACGACCTTAAAGGCAGATTGCGTTATAGCTTAGAATCGTTTTACAACGTTAGCATTAGGAAAAAATGCCATTACGACACCTTGGGACGCATTGTTCAGATGGAAGATAAAGACAAACCCTATAAGTTCACATTGGAATCGCTCATCAAAAAGATGAAGGCTGAGTATGGTTATGACATACTTGATAGGAAGATGACACTGAAGATGTATCGTTCAGAAGGCAAGAACGACCTGCATAAGCCTTGGTACGAGGTATGGTGTAATGAAGACAGCAGTGGAAGTTATAGCGATCATTTTTTGATAGACGGTACTACTGGTGAAACTTTGTACATGGAGAAACATGTTGATAATCTCATGTTAATGACACCAGAAGAAGAACTCAAAGCCACGACCAATAAGTTTCCTATTAAATTACAAGATAAATATCTCTACGAACAGAGTAAGAAGAACCAACAAGACAAGAAAGGGACAAAGAAAAAGGGTAATAGCTTTTGGCGAAAGTTGTTTGATTAAGGCTTGCGGTGTCTCAGAAGTGTGTGCCTGCGGTGGGAAAACCTGCATTGGCCCACTTGAATGCGAGGATTTACAGACAGCGACAGAAGCAAACGTTACACCTACACTTATATGGCGCAAACTGCGTAAAGCCATAGTAGCAATAGTATGCGGTTTGCCTTGTATCCTAAACGTAACATATATATGGAGAAGATTATCGTAGACGGTGCACACATGCGTTGCACTTTTGGAACAGGCGATGCGCAGATACGCGTAGACAGCCATTCGTTGGTGAGGATTGGCGGAGCGTTGGTGGCAACCGAGGCCGACAAGGTAGGGGCGAAGAACATCCCAACCTTTGGAACATGCAAATGTGGATGGCCCCATCGGCCATGCGTTCCCAGTCCTATTGCCTGGCAGCACGTGGCCGCCCAAAGCAGTGTGAATGGCGCGAAGAAACTCACCATGCAATCTTTCTGCCCCTGCGCCAAGGGTGGCCGCATCTCTTTCAGCGATGCAGCCGACAACACTTTTGTGGAGAGCGAGTGAAACGGGCGCGTTGCTAGAAAGGAAGCGTAAGTGTAAAACTTCGCCAAGAGATTTCGAAAGCGTTTCCGCATAAGGGCGTAATGGTAGAGGGCCGTCACGCATTGTTGAACCAATCTTACATGGATTGCTCCCGTGGTGGGCGGATAGTGATTATCCATAGCAAGAAATCAGCCATTAAGGCGGCAGCCTACATTTCTTCTTGCAACACCAATGCGCTTTGGTGGCAGATGGGCAGTCAAGCCCGATGTGCAAGAGGCAAAAAATATTAAGGATGCTAAGAATAAGGTGATCACAGCAAATACATCAGACCGAAACAACGAAACGGCAAATGAGTCCTTTATGGGTATCGTAGCCAACGCAACATAAATAACGCAATGAAAATCAATTCCACTTACGTCTGGTCCAACCTTGTGGTTGTGCCAGTGCTCTTTTACATAATCACCTACCTGTTCTATCGAGGTAACACCGATGCATACGATTATGTCGACACATACTTAAACCAATCGAAAATAATTAAGGTGACCATCCCCCAGAAATGCGATGAAAATTGGGAACGTTACAGCTTTCGATTTGGTAAGAAAGGTAGTAGAAACTACTATCAATTTGTCTTTTATTCCGCCAAGTATAATAAGTATTTGGCCATTGTGTCGTTTGGTGGCATCGATACTTATGGGGAAATAGACCTTGAAAGTCCTTTCCGGAAATCTTTGTATAAAGAGCAGGCTACAATCTTTGCTTATGCCAATACCACTCAGTGGAACGATGCGAAGTATGGCACAAGGGCTTTGCCGATGCCGATATTCTTTATCAAGGCCACTCACTTGTACAACAATCAACTGACGATAAGTCCAAAGCAACCCTCTCCTAATCACTACATTATAGATTATAATTCCACGCGGAAATTTGTTGAGCAATACCTTGCACATTTCCTGCCCGAGGAAGAATTTGACAGATTGTTTAAAAGGGAGGAGAAGTGAAGTGTGTTATAAAAACAGTGAGGCGACAGACATAACTGTTACAGCTGCAAATATTGTATACGGCGTAAGACAAGCGGATGCAAAGCATGCACATGCAGCGATGGAACAGGCAAAAGATAATGGAACTTTGTTTTTATGAGAAATATGACGTTTATGTGGATGAGGGTGGTGCCATTAGAAATGGGGAACAAGGAGTACAAAGACGTTCCTGGTAAGCAACATATTATGGTCTTACAAACAGAATAAACATATTATTATGAATAGTTTAGAAAAATCCTTTAGTTATACAAAAGAGATGATGGCCCATAAGATAAAGACTATGGAAGAGTCTCATTTTAAACAAGAAGTGCAGGAAATCAACAATTATTTAGAGAATGACACTCACAGGACAGTTGTTAGAACGAGTTTAACTTCTTTATGCTCTTGGTATCTGTGGAATTTCATCAATGAATTCACCCAAAGCGGGAAGATTGAATATGGCCTACTTGCGCGGAGCACCTATTATGGAATCTCGGCCAATAAATGGGCCTATTCCATTGGGCAATGCTCTACGCATTATGACGGGGCGCTGTTGTTTACCGACAGCTCTATGCATTTGGCGCAATTGGTATGTTTAGGTTTAAGCCAAGAAGCCGCCACGTATTGTTCCCTTCTAACAAAAATGTTAAATGGCAAACAATCTAACATGTTTCCAGACAATCCAACATTCCCTTGGTTTATCCTTGACTTATACTTGCGTTCCAACAACGCATCAATAGAAGATTCTTGGAAATACCCCACGGAAATGGGGGTATATGAGAGAACACTTGAAAATTGGGATACGTGTGATAAGCCACAATTCGAAAAGTTGCTTATCGACTTATGCGATTTCCATGTCTCACAAAGTGATGAATACGAGCATGATGGGAATCTTTTGGAGTTCTCTTCCGCTCAATACTTCCTCTTTCCACCAGAAATCCTGATGTGGATAAGATTGCGCCATAACAGAGGGTTATATGTTGGTCATCCCAATTTGCATCCCCTCCTGCAATTAGAAATAAACAACCTGCCATTGAATTCGTTTGAAATGCCGGCAGACTCGCTAGTTACCCGCTGTTTCAACAAATTGCACAAGGATAATCCTTCTGTTAATTTCGAATTTATGGCATAATCCGTTATCTGTGATGAAAGGAGTTCGATGTTTCCCACGAAATACATACAAAAAGCATCATCAGCCATTAAGGCTTTTATCACGCAGGGAGCGACCTGACCGAACCTACCGCACGTACGCCCGCGGCGGTCAGTTGCGTGAAGACCGCCGGTGGCGGTACCATTACGACAAGCAGGGCAACCTGGTACTGAAGACGAAAAGGAAGATTCCGCATGCAGTCGAAACCCCACGTAAAATAACAAAAACTCATTTTTCACCCCTTTTTGTTTATTTTTCCAACTTAATTTTATATCTTTGTGAGCAAAACTTCTCATACGAGTGGGAGGCGATAAAATATCAAATTAAAAGCTTGAGATTATGGCAATTTATGATTATGGAGTTGGGGGCAACGAGGTAAAAGTCGATGCCAATGAGTCAATAGCGGACATCCCCTCCAACCGAACGTTATTGGTACAGAAACTTACGGATGATGCTCCTGTCAGTCCAGAAGCAGTTTATGGGCTTCAAACGGTGGAAGATGTGTTTGAACACTTTGCGCCGTCGGTTGAGTTGGAAATGCAGAACGAAAATGGCGAAGATGTAAACGAAACGATGACTTTCAAGAACCTTGGTGACTTTGATGCCAAGAGCATGATGGAACACAGCGAGTTTCTCAGCAAACTCAATGTGGAAAAAGAACAGAACACAAAGATTGCCCGCCAACTTTCTTCCAATAAGGCATTACTGAAAGCACTTGAGAACCCCGAAAAGAAACAGGCCATCATCGATTTGTTGGAAGCTTCTCTTGAAGAAATAAAAAGCATGGATGCCAAATAACCCCCACAAATAAGAAATAATGGAAAACGAAATAAAAGCAAAGGAACAACAGCAGGCAGTAGTAACAGGAAAGTCGGCTGTAAGAAAAGAAGTGCCATCGGCAACTTCTGCCTTAGACAAATTGAAAGAATATGGTGGTTTTGCATTCCTTGAAAACATCATTGACGGTTTCTCCAATCTGAATCCTACACGAAAGGCACGTCGTAACATCTTCCTGACAGACGAACAATGGGCGGGTGAACGTAAGGTGCTTGCCAATCGTCTCAATGTATGGCTGGAACTACTCAAATCTGGCGAATCTGCCGAGAAAATGAGAGATAAGGCCAAGTCTAAAGCCCAAAGTGTAGAAGAACTGCTTAATAAGAACCTACATACGGCGTTAAACCGTGTCCACGATTTGGAAACAGCCTATCGCTCAGTAGCCCTCTTCTATAAGAATACAGAGAGCAGCAAGGTGAAGAATGTAACCATCGTCAATGCAGACATGGCACAATTAAAGGATTTGGATAATACACTCTTCATTGATTATATCGGTAATGAACTCAGTCAGAATTTCGATAGGTTGGATTTGCGTAGAAACTACTCAATTCTTATCATACCGGGCTATTTGGGTTCCAACGCCGTGCTTGACAAATGGGCTAAGATGGCACATGATAACAAGGTGATGCTCGTAACGGACTTCCAAGACTTGGAAACACCGGATGATGTCGTCGATATCTTCTTCAATGCTGACCATACGGGCGGAGATGTTTATAAGTCGAATGTCATCATGACCTGCAACTACCTTTTGGGTAGACCTAAGGTTGCAGAAGTTGGCGAAGAAGAAAATCTCTATGTTCCCGGTTCGGGTGCGCTTGCAGGAAAGATTTACAGTACGTTAATGTCTCAGGTGGTTGCCGGCAAGAAGTTCGGTAGTCTCAATGAGGTGGAAAGTGTTCGCTTCGACTTGAAGAAAAGTGAGATTTCCGAACTCGAACGTATGGGATTAGTGCCAATGGTAAACGAATACAGCAAGGTAATGGCATTCTCTGCCAAAACCCTTTTCAACGGTGATAATCTCGGTCTTCAGACCTATTCTGTTGTGCGCGTATTCGACTACATCTCAAAGGTGCTGTTCGACTTCCTCAACCGCCGCGCCTTTGAGAATTGGACGACCCGTACTGAGGCCGACTTGCGAAGTCAAATCGTTAAGTTCTTGGATAGCATCAAAGGACCGTCACGACTGATTGAGAAGTTTAAGGTTATCAGGATAGAACAAGACCCCAACCAAAAGGACAGGGTGTTGCTCGACATTCACCTTACTCCCTACTTCCCCGCAAAGAGTTTTGTTATTCAGTTGGAAGGGCGTAAGGGAGAAGAACCTGAAGAAGCCAATTGGGAAAGTCAGTATAACCAAGAGTAGAGATTACATTTCAAAAATAATTGTAGATAGAAATCACTCCACTCATTCAATGAAAAATGGCAGGAAAATCCTGCCATTTTTGCTTTTTATGGGTGTCAGCGTTTTCCTAATTTTCCTTTATCAAATGAGCCAAGGATGGATCGGATTTAATTCTTTCCGTTTCTTTGTCGACAAGATTTAGTACATCTCTCTTCACCCGTTTATAATTTTCCTCTATCGTTTCTTTGAGAATATTCTTGCCTTCTTCATCCGTGAACTCAACAATCACGGGGATGGGCTGATAGGCTTTCATTTCTGCTGATACCTTAGCACTATTCACGACTATCTCTGCGTGGAAAATCTTCTGGTCGATGCGCTCGTCGAAGTTATCCGATACGGCACCGACAAACATACCTTGCGTAAGATTGCTAATTTTAGAAGCAGGAATAAGGCTGTCCATCTGTGTGGAGATAGAGGTCGATTTGTCGTTGCGATTGATGGTCATGGACTGCCGTTGCTGCAGAACCTTGCCAAAGCGTTCGGAAAGCGTCTTAGCCGTCTCACCAACTACCTGCCCGCTGAACACATTACCCACCGTATTCTGGATTACCTTGCTCTCCTTGTCGCCATAGTCACGGGTAAGCTGCGAAAAGTCTTGAAAACCCAAGCACACGGCGACCTTGTTGCTTCGGGCTGTGGCAATAAGATTGTCCAAACCGCGGAAATAGATGGTCGGCAACTCATCGATGATAACTGAGGATTTGAGTTGTTTCTTCTTGTTGATAAGTTTCACGATACGGCTGTTATACAGACCAAGTGCAGCCGAATAGATATTCTGTCGGTCGGGATTGTTCCCCACAACAAGCACTTTCGGCTCCTTGGGATTATTGATGTCAAGTGAGAAATCATCGCCTGTCATCACCCAATAAAGGGCAGGGCTTATCATTCGGGAAAGTGGTATCTTGGCACTGGCAATCTGTCCCTGCAACTGATCCTGTGCTCCGCCTTCCCAAGCGTCCATAAAGGGAGAAAGATAATTTGCAAGCTCATCATAGGAAGTGAGTATCGGGAACATCTGTGCATAGGGACGATTAAGGAACTCTATGGCATGGGGAAAGGTGCAATACTTCCCGTTCTCATAGATTTTCAGAAACCAGATGATGGCTGCAATCAATATAATCGGCGACTCAACAAAGAAATCTCCCTGCTTCTGAATCCATGAACGATTAAGGTTGAGCATAATAGTGTAGGCACTCTCGTAGGCGTCCGATATATCCGTCATAAAGGCAGGATTGATGGGATTGCAGCGATGGCTCTTGCGTGGGTCGTCGAAATTAATCACAAAGAACTGCGGTTTTACCTTATAGGCATCCAAATGGTTAAGCAAGTGATTGTAAGCTATCTCGGAAAGGTCGGGGAACTTGTAGTCGTAGATATACATGGCAAAACCTTTCTCTATCTGCTGCTTGATATAGTTGTTTACGATGGCGTAAGATTTTCCCGAACCCGGTGTGCCGAGTACCATCGAGGCACGGAAGGGATTGACAACGTTAATCCAACCATTATTCCACTTCTTCTTATAGTAAAAGCGTGTAGGGAGATTGACCGAGTATTCATTCTCCATCAACCGTGTTTCCTGCATGAAGCTTTCATTTTCCGTGTTGAATACATCATCCATCAGATTGTTTTTGAGCAATCGGCTCACCCACACACCACCCATCAGCAGGCAGACATAACCAACGGAAAGCGTAAAGATATAGAACGTAGCAGCCCCAATCTTTCCTATGGGTAATACCAGCAGCCACCAGTTGAGAAAGAAAAAGACAAAACCGGAGAAAAGCACCGTCCAAATCCTTGACCATGTGATTTTATCTTCCTTTACTCCTTTTGTCCCCAAGCAAGAAAGGGCAAGGAATACCACACAAAAGAGTTTCGTCCAAAGTATGGACGAGAACAAGCCTGCCGTGCGTTGAAAATTCATCAGGATCTTGTCCACTACGGCTATTGTAAAGTGCCATGCTTGGAAAGCCTCATAGCAGAACCAGTATAACAGTTAATCAAGAGGAATATCACCGATATACCCCGCATAAAGTCCATTACCTTACCCAATGCCCTTAAATCATCTTCCTGTGCCATAGTTATATTGCCTTTATATTTGTTGTATTATAATTATTTGAATTGCGTTTGAATGTTGTTCAAACAAAGTTTGAAATACCTTACCTATCTTTTCCTCTGTCTGAGGTTGACTTTGCTTTGCCTGCGAAGTTTACGCTGCCAAGCCGCTTCCTTCCAATCATCATTGCCCGTAGATGTGAAAGAGTCACCCACCATGTTCTCGATTAGTTCATCGACAAGGTTGTCACCTTCCTCAGCATTGGATTGTAAAGGCTGGACAGTTGCCGATTGTTCCAAACAGACAGAAGGACTGCCATACAGCGTCTCGTCCAAGAATGGGTTACGAGCAGGATTGGAAAAATAGCCATTGAATACATTAGCGGCATATCCCTTGCCCAATCGTGAACCGTTGAATGCATCACCCTGCTCGTCATCAATAAAAGTAATGCCGTAAATTCTTCCATTATCATTCTTTCGGATTACCACACGCACGCCTTGTTCCTCCAATCTTTGCCGAAGTTTTTTCTCCGTATTGGGAGAGGTGCGCATAGTTTGTAACACCTTGTTCCTGACGGTTGGTATCAGTGGTTTGAGGGCTTGTCTTGATTTCTGCATCCTGTTCTGCACGGCAGTATAGCCTACGCCATGCCCGATGTCCGATGCGTTGATGGGTGTACTTATTTTGCCTCCCTTATCATCAGTCGGAACATAGACCAGTCCGTCATATTTCTTTCCCCGAAACTCCATCTTCACTTCTTCTACGGCAAGATTATATTTACTCAGTACGGTATTCAGTTCGCCCAAGGAACAGAAGCGATAATGCTTCAGCACCATGCGGACAACGTTTGCCACCTGTTCTCTGATGTTCCCTTTGGCGGTATCAATCTTGGGCATTTCTGCTACTGTATTCTCGCTAACCTTTGAACTTGGAATGAGACCAAATTTCCTTTCCAAGGCTTCGGTAATCTTCTTGCTCCGTCTTCTCTCAAACTTATCGCTAATCTTTTGTCCACGGCTATCCACCCGAAGCGACACGATATGTACATGCTCACGGGCGATGTCATTATGCTTGAACACGATATAGGGCTGCTTGCCATAACCAAGTGCTTCCATATACTCCTTGGCTATTTGCACGAGTTGCTCATCGGAGAGCTTCTCGTCCGGATGCGGATTGAGCGAACAATGGAACACCATCTTTTTTGTTCGGCATTTCTCTGGGATAAGTGCTTGCATATCGGGAAATACTTCTGCCATCGTATAAGTTCCCTCTTTGTTTTGATACAAGCCTTGGGCAAGAAGAATGCTTGCTTCCCCTTTCTCCACCTTCTTGAAGTTGTATCCGAGTGCCCCTCCAAGGTTCTCAGTACTTGAAATCTTCGCTATCATTTTTTGCGGTAATCTATGGTAAGATTGATAGCCTGTTCCTGCAAGGCAATGATTTGAGCCGACAGTTTCTCCAACTTCTCAAGCAGAATCTGTGCGGTTTTCACGCTGTGATAGCTGTTGATGGCACGCACGGTCTGGTTATACAGCACGCCAATCTTATGGATTTGTGCCGTCAATTCGGAGAGTTTTCGGTAATACTCCACGGCGGATTTATCCACCGTTATCACCTTGAAACTCTCTCCAAGAATGCGAGCGCGTACGAAATCTGACTTGGTTTCTGCGCCCGAACGCTGAAACAAATCAATCGCCCGTTGCTGGTCTTTGGGGTTGGGCAACCGTACATGCCAGTTGTCCCAACGTGGCTTTTCTGCGGTTTTTCGTTCAGACCCGTGTTCCGTGTCCTTATTCATGTCCATTCTGTTTTTTAATTACGACTTTGGAGTAATTTATCTCCCCTTCGGGGCAAGGGTCTTTGTGGTACAACTGTAAGTTTGTGTTACAAAGACACACCTTGCCAATATCAAGAGTTGATACGATTGAAGTATCCACCCTTGTGGGGTGTCTGCTTCGGGACATTACCTCCATGTCTTATTCTCGCCTGCAAAGTTACGGCGAGTTTTCAAATATCTCATTATCAGCGATATTCACTCTTTTTCCTCGTATTTCCCTGCACTTCATCGCTGTAATAAAATCAGCAGAAATATCATTTATTTTGCAATCAGAACGAGCGAACAATGGTATGATAACACAAGCAAAAGATATATCATATTACCATTGGCTTGCACCAAAGATGACAAGAAGGAACAATACATATTCATAACAATTTATTGTCATGACAAACTATTGTCAATACAACAAATTGTAAGAACTTGAAATCGTCCTTTTGGACTATCGCCCGAACCATACGCAGTCAGAGCAAACTGTCTGCTGATGACTCTTAATAATGAGAGAATATCCAAACATCAAATAGACAAATAATATGAACTAAAAAATTATCATAATGGAGAACAAACAACAACGTCCCCTCTTTCTGGGCTTCTCTTCCCAAAAGGGAGGAGTGGGAAAAAGTACTCTTGCCGAAATCGTAAGCAGCATATTGTACTACGAACAAGGCATCAACCTCTTCGTGATGGACTGCGACCTGTCGCAAGACTCTTTCTACAAATTGAGGGAACGTGAGAAAAGTATCGTTCAGGAGAGCGAAGAACTTTCCAAATCCATGCAGGAGTACTTTCATCACCTTGGCAAAAAAGCATACAGAATTTACAAGTCCGCACCCAAGGAAGCCGTCAGGACTGCACGAAGTAAAATCGACGGTATCAGCAACGAGAAGTACCAGTTGGTTATATTTGATTTCCCGGGACATGCCGGAACAACTGAACTGATGGAACTGTCCCTTCAGATGGACTATATCCTTTCTCCGATTGAAGCCGACATTCAGTCGCTGGTTTCATGTCTGGCATACGCCAAGACTATCACGGAGATTGGAGTTTCGATGTCCGACTCCCGGATAAAGGACATTATCCTGTTCTGGAACAAGGTGGACAGAAGAGTAAGGAACATCATCATCGATGAATATACAAAGCTCATCCATGAATACGAACTCACGCTCCTGCCCGGCTATGTATATGCTACGCACCGCTTCTCTCACGAACTTTCCACATACGGACTGCGCGGAGTGTTCCGCTCTACCTATCAGCCTCCTGCAAGGGGATTACGAACGGGTACGGGGATAGACGAACTCGTCAATGAGATAATTCAACGTCTCAAACTAAAAACGAAAACAGAAAAAGGCAACGATTGAGGAAAGAAAGCAACAGCTGGAAAACAAGCTGAAGAAAATGGCAGAGGACAATGTCGTGGTGAAACCTGTCACGATACCAAACTCCTTCGATCCTTCCGAGGATACTGAGTCCTCCCCTGCAACATCAGGGGAGGAAGACAATAATTTAGAAGAGACGAAAGAAACGAAAACAGCAAAAGAAAAACCGGTAGATGAAACAGAAAGAGAGGAAACGGGGAACACGGAACAGAAACGGGAAAGGAAGCCGAGAATGGAAAAGCCCGGCGTGTCCTCCCTTTCCATAGAGGACTACCGTTCCCTGTACTTTCATCCCGTCCGCTCCCAAATGCGGACAGCCTTCTCCATTAATCTGGAAACGCTGCAGAACCTGCGCAACGTGTTGCAGGACTTGGGGGAGCATGTTTCCATAGCCGCATATATAGACAACATTCTTAGGGAACACCTGCGTGAACATTTGGAATTGCTCAACAGTGCGGCAGCAAAACAAAGACGCAAGACAACAATAACACTATGATGGAAACAATACTTTTCAGTTTTATACTGATACTCATCATCATTTGGATAATGCTGGGTATCCTGTACTTCTATATGCGGTATGTATCTCCGTATGGCATCCTTATCAAGAAAAATATAAAGGGCAATGAGCAGACTAAGGAGAATGAAGCGACGAAGGAAAAAGACGGACAAAAAGGAGAAGGAACAGAAGATCAAGCCGAGTTTGTACTGATTGGCAAAAGCCGTTCCATTTCCCCTATTATCCCACAAGTTCCCTCTGCTTCTTCATCTGAAAATTCAGAGCAGAATAGTAATAATTTTGCACCTCAGAACTCCGAAAAGAAAGAGGACATGAAGGAAGAGGACAACGAGATGGACGTTGATTTCGAGATGGAGCGAGTTGATGAGGATGAGGTCGCCCGTGAGGAATTAATTCTGCCCATTGAGTCCACATCGGACGAAACCGAGATGTCAGGGCAGTCCGTCCTCGCACGTGACTTAGTCCGCCTACAAAAATGGGCAAAGAACTGTGAGGAGGCTGATGAGAAAGAAGTCAAAGAGACCATTCGGCAGCTTCAAGACTCAGATCTATTGGATAAGTACAAGGAGAACATCGCCAAGATGCAGGGTGAGCAAACTTCGCTATTGGAGAAAATCCGTAAAGCGGAAGAACAAAGCGAGCAACAAGCAATGTTGTTTTCTCAAAACTCAATACCGGCAGATTCAAGCGCTTCTGACACTTCATCCGATAATGACGACGACAAGCCTCTTTCATATTGAAGTCATCTAGACTTTTCCCTCTTTCTTATTTTTTCAGAAAAATCAGTATAAGAGCCCCGATACGGACAAGCCTGAGTCCTCAATACCTGCGAACAAGCCCTGAAGTACCTCGGAGATGCAGTGAAGGTCGTTGTGAGAACCCGAAACAGGCGTGGACATGGCAAGCGGTATGCCTTGCCGGTCTGTGACATAGATGGCATTGGTGG